>Ga0335081_10017227_pt1 | contig 11702 bp, 8 predicted proteins | sample Lox_Sample_35_FD_206713 | JGI IMG/M metagenome (GOLD analysis project Ga0335081, IMG submission 206713) | Soil microbial communities from Loxahatchee National Wildlife Refuge, Florida, United States - Lox_Sample_3.5 | ecosystem: Environmental > Terrestrial > Soil > Wetlands | place: USA: Florida... | reverse complement strand
CCCGGCCGACCCGCGCCGCTCGGCGCCGGCGGAGCCCTGGGTCCGGCGCATCGAGTCGCTCCACGAGCTCGCCGCCCGCGGCGACGTGGGGCTCGAGTTCCCGGCGGCCGGCCCGTCGCTCGCCGTGGCCCGGGCGCTCGGCGTGGAGGCGGGCGAGCGGGCCGGGCTCGGGCGCGTGGCGGTCCTGCCGGCTCCCGGGGACGAGGACCAGGCGCTCGCCGCGGCCCGCTTCGCCGCCGACCTCCTCGAGGCGGGGCTCGATCCGGAGGAGGTGGCGGTGGTGGCCCCGAGGCGGCTCGCGGCGCCGCTCGCCCGCGCCTTCGAGGCGCTCGCCGTGCCGCTCGCCGGGTACGACGAGCCTGCCCTCGCGTCCGCGGCCCCGGTCCGCGACCTCCGGACCGCGCTCGCCGCGGCGGATGGGCTCGACCGCTCGAGCGCCGAGCTCCTCCTCGGGTCGGCCTACCTGCGCTTCGGCGGCGAGAGGCCGGAGGGGCTTTCCGGCCTCCTCGACCGCGCCGGAGCCCTCGACGGACGCGGCGACCCCGAGGAGAGGCTGCGCCGTCGAGCCGGGACGCTCACCGCCGCCGCCCTGCCCGCCCGGCGGGAGCGAGAGGAGCTCGTCCGGGCCGCCGAGGCCCTCCGGGGGGTGAAGGGCGCCCTCGCCTCGCTCCGGACGGCGGCCCCCCCGCGGGAATGGGCCCAGCGCCTCGCCGCCTTCCTGGAGCACGCGGGGGCGCGTCGCCGCGCCGCGTGCGGGGAGGGGGAGCTCGCGCGGAGGGACCTCGCGGCGCTCCGACACCTCGAGGAGGGGGTGGACGACCTCTGCCGCGCGCTCGCCCTCGCCGGCCGGGGCGACCAGGCCCTCTCGCGCTCCGAGTGGCTCGACCTCTTCGACCTCGCGGTGGGGGCCGCCTCGTTCCCGGGTGAGCGCCGGGCGGCAGCCGCGGCGGTGGAGCTCTGGCCCCCGGAAGAGGCGCCTGGCCTCTCCGCCCGCGCCGTCCTCGTGCTCGGGGCCGAGCGGGGGACGTGGCCCGTTGCCCCGCGGGCCGATCCGCTCCTCGGCGAGGCCGCCCGCGCCGCGCTGAACGAGGCCCTCGGCCGCCGCGCGCTCGCGACCGCGGCGGCGCGCCAGGCGGAGGCGGAGTACCTGGGGCTATGGGCGCTCACCGCCGGCAGCGAGGTCCTCGGGGTGGGCTTCACCCGCGGGCCGGAGGGAGAGGGCCCCGCTCCCCTCGCCGCCGAGGTGCTCGCGCGGGCGGAGGCCGAGGATCTCGCGCTCGCGAAGGACCCGCCCCTCGGCCGGGCCCGCTCCGAGGCCGAGGTGCTCCGGGCGGCGGCGCGCCTGTGGCCCAGTCGCGCAGACGAGGTCTCTCGAGCGCTCGCGCCGACCTCGGAGGGGGCGGTCCCGCCCTTCCCAGAGCTCCTCCGGCGAGTGGAGAGCGCCGGGGCGCGCGGGCTCCTAGAGGCGGTGCGGCGCCGCGCCTTCGCCGACGGAGGGGGGGAGGAGGGGAAGGGGCCCATCCCGCCCGAGCTTCGGGAGGCCTGGGAGAGGGCGCTCCCCAAGGAGTGGAGCGCCACGCAGCTCGAGACTCACGCTCGCTGCCCCTACCGGCTCTTCCTCCGGACGATCGGCGTCCCCGACGCCGAGGCGGCCGGCCTCGACGTCTCGGCGCGGGACGAGGGGCGCCTCCTCCACGCCGCCCTCGAGGCCTGGCTCCGGGAGCGGGGTGCCGCGGGGCCGGCGGGCCCCGCCAAGGACCGAGGAGAGCTCCGCCGTGTCGCCTCGGAGGTCTTCCGGGCCTTCGCGGCCGAGGGGAGCGTCGGGGACGCGGGAGCCTGGCCGGCGCGGCGCGAGGCGCTCCTCCTCCGCCTGGAGCGCTGGGTGGAGGCCGAGGCCCGGGAGGAGAGCGGGCTCGCCCCTGCCCTCCTCGAGTACGAATTCGGAGGCTCCTCCGGGCGCCCCCCGCTCGAGATCCCCGACGAGGGAGGGGCAGTCCTCTTCCGCGGGCGCATCGACCGGGTCGACGCCGATGGCGGGCGGCTCCTCGTCGTCGACTACAAGAACTCCCGGGGAGAGCGGGAGCACCGGGAGCGGCTCGCGCCCGAGGCGCTCGGGCGAACGAGCTTCCAGCCGGCGCTCTACGTCCTCGCCGCGGCGAGGGAGCTCGGGGAGTGCTCCGACTACGCGGCGACCTATGGCCTCCTCCGCTCCGCCGAGAGGGTCCCGCCCTGGCGGAGCGGCCGGGCGGACCCCTTCCTGGCCCTCGACCTCGCGGAGCGGAGGAGGGTTGCCGAGGGCGGCGGCCGGACCTTCGCCGACGACGCGGTGGCGGCCGTGCGCCGGATCCGCTCCGGCGTCCTCCCCATCGCCTCCCGGGACTGCACTGGCTGCCCCTTCGGCTCCGTGTGCCGCTTCCCGAGGCCCGGGGGTGAGGCGTGAACGCGCCGGGCGTCGTCTGGAGCGAGGCGGCCCTCTCCCTCTTCCGACTGGAGGGCGCGAGCGGGGTCTCGGCCGGGGCCGGAACCGGGAAGACCACCGCCCTCGTCGAGCTCCTCCTTCGCCTGCTCGCCGGGGAGACGCCGCTCGGCCCCTGCGAGCCGCGCGAGGTCGTCGCCATCACCTTCACCGAGAAGGCAGGGGCCGAGCTCGGCGAGCGGCTCGCCGCCGCCCTCTCCGGGGCGGTCGCGAGGGCGCGCCTCGCCGGGGACGCGCCGCGGGCAGAGCGGCTCGCGGAGGCGCGGCGGAGCCTCCCGGGGATGGCGGTGGGGACCATCCACGGCTTCGCGGCCCGCCTCGTCCGGGAGCACGCCCTCGAGGCCGGCGCCGACCCGGGCTTCGAGGTCCTGGAGGAGGAGGCGGCGGAGGAGACGCTCCTAAAGGCGGCCCTCGCGGCGGTCCTCGCCGCGCTCGACGCCGGGGCGGCCGGGCTGCGGGAGCTCGCGGCCGGACACGGAGGGGTGCAGGGCCTCTCCGCCCTCGCCGCGAAGCTCGTTCGGGAGCGGGGGACCCGGGGCCTCACCGGCGAGGTCCTCTTCGCGAGCGGGGATCCCGCCCGGGTCGCAAGTTCGGCCCGGGAGCTCGAGGCGAGCGTGGAGAGCCTCCTCCGGCATGGGGAAGGGGCGGCGACGGCCTCGGGGCGAACCGCCCGTGCGGCGCTCGCCGAGCTCTGGCCCGCGGTCCGGGCCTCGCTCGAGGAGCCGTCCGGGGAGCTGCTCACGGCTCTCGTCGTCCCGGTCCGCCGCTGGCGCCTGGGGCGCGGCGACTCCGAGGAGGTCCGGTTCGCCCGGGAGAGGTTCCTCGAGGCGGCGGCGGCGCTCCCCCTCCTCGCGGCCGAGGTGGCGGCCGAGCCCCAGGCGAAGGCGCTCGCCGCGCTCGTCGGGGACGCCGAGCGCCGCTACTCCGCGGCCAAGGCGACCCTCCCCGCCCTCGACTTCGACGACCTCCTCGTCCGGGCCCGCGACCTCTTGCGGAGCGTTCCCGGGATCCTCGCCGAGCTCCGCCGCCGCACCCGGGCGCTCCTCGTCGACGAGTACCAGGACGTGAATGGCCTGCAGGCGGATATCCTCGCGCTCCTCGCCGGCCCGGCGTCGAAGGAGGGCGCCTCTCCCGTGCTGGTGGCGGTGGGGGACCCGAAGCAGTCCATCTACCGCTTCCGCGGCGCCGACGTGAAGGTGTTCGCGTCGCTCCTCGACGAGCTCGGGCCGGGCGGCCGCGGCCGGGTCCTGCGCCTCACCGAGAACCACCGCTCCGTGCCGGGGGTCCTCGCCCTCGTGAACGACGTCCTGCGCCGGGGCCGGGCGTCCCTGGGGGCCGCCTTCGGGGAGGAGGACGAGCTTCGCGCCGTGCGCCGGGGAGGGGCCGCGCCCGCGGCGGAGATGCTCTCGGTCGAGGGCGAGGGAGGGGCGGAGGAGCGGCGGGCCCGCGAGGCCGCCGCGCTCGCCCGGCGGATCCGGGAGCTCGTCGGCGGGGCGGCCGGCCTGCAGGTACCCGACTCCTCGGGCGGACCCCCGCGTCCGCCCCGGTACGGAGAGGTGGCGATCCTGCTCCGCCGGCTCACGACCGTCGGCGAGTACGAGAGGGCGCTGCGGAGCGCGGCCGTCCCCTACCGGCTCGCGCGCGGGGGAGGGTTCTACCAGGCGTCCGAGGTCCGCGACCTGGCCGAGCTCGCGGTGTGCCTCGAGGATCCGTCCGACGCCATCGCCTGGGCGGCCCTCCTCCGCTCCCCCCTGTGCGGCCTGTCCGACGGCTCCCTCTTCCTCGTCGCCCGCGGCCAATCCGGCGGCCTCCGAGAGATCGCCCGGCTCGGGCCAGGCGGGGCGGCGGCGGCACTCTCGGCGGCCTGGCCCGACGGCGCGCCGGAGGGAGAGGCCGAGCGCCTTCGCCGCTTCCTCTCCACCTTCGAGCGGCTCTCCGCCGCGCGAGGGCGGCTCGACGTCGGGGAGCTCCTCGGGCGCGCCGCAGAGGGGCTCGACCTCGTCCCGGCGCTCCTCGCCGGCCCGGACGGGGAGCGGCGCGCGCGGAACGTCGAGAAGGCCCTCGAGCTCGCCCGACGCGCCGCCGCGCGGGGGATGACGCCGGGCGCCTTCGGCGCAAGGCTTCGGCGCATGGCCCGGAGGCCTCCCCGGGAGCCCGAGGCCGACCTCGAGGCGGCGGACGCGGTGGCCCTCCTCACCGTCCACCAGGCGAAGGGGCTCGAGTGGCCCGTCGCCGTGGTCCCGGACCTCTCGGCGCGCCCGCCGACCGAGAGGCGGAGGGCCTCCCTCGACGAGGCGGGGCGGGTGGCGCTCGCCCCCTTCTCCGTCGCTCTCGAGACCTTCGGGGAGACCCTCTCGCTGGCGCGCCTCCGGCAGGAGGCGCGGGCGGCGGAGGCGGCGGAGTCCCAGCGGCTCCTCTACGTGGCGCTCACCCGGGCCCGGGACTACCTCGTCCTGTCCTCGGCCGGGCCGGCGACCTCCGGGTCCTGGGCCGAGGCCCTGGCGGAGGTTCCGCCGGAACTCCTCCGGCGCTCGGCTCTGGAAGCGGGTGGGTGCGGCTTGCCCGGGCGGGAGGGGGGCGCGATCGCCGTCCAGGCTCCCGGGCCGTGCGCTTCGGCCCCGGACGCGACATCGGTGGGGCCCGTCCCCCCGCTTCGCCGCCGCCCTCCCGCGCTGCCGGTCCGCGAGCCGGTGACGGCGCTCGTCGAGTACGCCCGCTGCCCCCGTCGCCACTGGCTCGCCCGGCACCTCCGCCTCGCCGAGCCGACGTCGAAGGCGGAGCCGGACGACCCGGACCGCGCCACCGAGCGAGGATCGCTCGCCCACGCGCTCCTCGCCGAGGTGGACCTCCTCGCGCCGCCGCTCGCCAGGCGCGCGCTGCTCGCGGCCACCGCCTCCCGGCGGGGGTACGACCCCGGGGCGGAGGGCATCCTCTCCATCGTCCGGGACGTGGGGCGGTTCCTCGACTCCCCGGCCGGCCGGCGGCTCGCCGGCTGGGAGCGGGCGGGCGCCCTGCGCCGCGAGGTCCCTTTCCTCCTCCGCCTTGACGATGAGAGCGCACCCGTTTACCTCGACGGCGCCATCGACGCCCTCGCTCTCGGGAAGGGCGAGGTCTTCGTCCTCGACTTCAAGTACGCGGCCGCGCGGAGCGAAGCGGCCGAGCGCTACCGGCTTCAGCTCCACGCCTACGCGCTCGCCGCCTCCCGGGCCTACCCGCGGAGGACGGTGCGGGCGGAGCTGTGGTTCTTGCGGGGAGCGGTGGCGAGCGTCGACCTCACGCCCTCGAGGGGGGAGCTCGCCCGGTTCGCCGAGGAGGCCCCGGCGCTCGTCCGGGCGGCGAGCGAGGCCCGGGGCCGGGAGGCCTCCCCGGCTGCGCAGGGCCGCACCGAGGAGCGCTGCCGCGCGGAGGGGTGCGGGTACGTCTTCCACTGCTTCGCAGCGACCTCGCCCGCCGCGCTCTCCAGCACCGGACCGGGGGGGAGCGGCCGAGGCGAGGTGGCCGATCGGGCGAGCCCCGCCATCCCTTGACCGGGTTCGGGAAAACCCGCCCGCCGCGTGCTATAGGAGGCGGAGCGGAGCCTTTCCCGGCCCGCGCCAACCCCCCGACACGGAGAAGTCCCCATGAACGTTACCCCGCGCGTGAAAGAGATCCTTTCCTGGTACTCGTCGGACAGCCCAGGCACGCTCACGAACCTCGCCCGCCTCCTCGGCAGCGGCCGGCTCGGCGGGTCGGGGAAGCTCGTCATCCTGCCCGTGGACCAGGGCTTCGAGCACGGCCCGGCCCGGTCCTTCGCCCCGAACCCTCCCGGCTACGACCCCGAGTACCACTTCCAGCTCGCCATCGAGGCCGGCTGCAACGCCTACGCGGCGCCCCTCGGGTTCTTGGAGGCGGGGGCGGCGAAGTTCGCCGGCCAGATCCCCCTCATCCTGAAGCTCAACAATTCCGACAGCCTCGCGAAGATGGACCAGCCCATCTCGGCGGTGACGAGCTCGGTGGACGAGGCCCTGCGCCTCGGCTGCGCCGCCATCGGCTACACCATCTACCCCGGGTCCGGGGCCCGCAACCGCCAGTTCGAGGACCTCCGGCAGCTCGCAGAGGAGGCGAAGCGCAAGGGGCTCGCGGTGGTGGTCTGGAGCTACCCGCGCGGCGCCGGCGTCACCAAGGAGGGCGAGACCGCGGTGGACGTCGTGGCATACGCCGCCCAGCTCGCCGCCCAGCTCGGCGCCCACGTCATCAAGGTGAAGCCGCCGAAGGACTACGTGGAGCAGCCCGAGGCAAAGAAGGTCTACGAGAAGTACGGCATCCCCACGAAGACGCTCGCCGACCGGGTGCGCCACGTAGTGCAGAGCGCCTTCAACGGGCGGCGGATCGTCATCTTCTCGGGTGGTGAGGCGAAGGGGAACGACGAGATCCTCGCCGAGGTGAAGGGGCTCAAGGAGGGCGGCGCCTTCGGGTCCATCATGGGGCGCAACGCCTTCCAGCGGCCCAAGGCGGAGGCGCTCAAGCTCCTCGACGAGGTGATGAAGATCTACGCCCATTAGTCATCGCGCGCCCTTCCGGCCGCCCGCGGGGGCGGCCGCCCCGAACGGGCGGTCGCCCCTTTTTTCTTGCCCTGACCGGCGCCGCGAGTCTATAGGGAAAACCCTTGAGAAAACCGATTTCACTCCGCTCGGGCGCGGTATAGTCCGCGCTGCGAGGAAAGAGCCCAATGCGCCTTTATCCGAAGGTCATCCCCACCATCGCCCGCGAGGTCGTTCAGACCCTCATGCAGGACGGCGACATCGAGGTGGAGACCATGCGGATTGCCGACGCCGAGATGGACATGGCGTCGATCATGAAGGAGTACCTGGCCGCCGAGGAGCGAGTGAACGCGGCCACCCGCGAGGCCCTGGAGCGGCGGGGATACGACCAGTCCCGCTTCAACCAGGTGAAGCGCGAGATGGCCGACGTCCGCGGCTTCAAGATGGGGGACGAGGGGATCGAGTACGTCATCGGCCAGATGATCGAGTTCCTCCTCGTTTCGCGGAACGTGGAGGAGGTCTACACCGACGACCAGGTGCTCCGCCGGAAGATCTTCGGCATCTTCAAGCGGCACCTGGACGTGGACGACGAGATCGACCGGGAGGCCCGCGCCCGCCTGAAGCACCTGCAGGAGGGCACGAGCGCCTGGGACATCGAGTACCAGAAGACGGTGGACCTCCTCCGCCGCTCCCGCGGGCTCATCTAACCTTTCAGGTCGTTCCGCCGGTCCGTTCCGAATCGGCTTCCGCCGCCCCTCACCGCATGCGGGAGAGGGTGGCGGACACTGGCCCGAGGTCGATCTCGCTCACCGCAGCGACGAGCGGGCGGGTGCCCTCGGTGCCGATCCACAGGTGGAGCGGGCGCTTCGAGCCAGGCTCGTCGGCGCGCTTCACGGTGGCGTCGATGCGGAGGGTGTCGAAGAGGCCGGCCGGCGTCTCCACCCGCTCCGGCTTCGCGGCCACCGCGCCGCGGAACCTCCAGTAGCGGCGGTTCGCGACGAGGTCGAAGCACAGGGCCTGTCCGGGGCGGAGGTCCGCCTGGCGGAGGAGGTAGACGGCGGAGAGGACGTCGAGCACCGCGCCCTCCCGGTCGAAGCGGGTCTTCGCCTTCGCGTCCCCGAGGACGGTCTCGACGGTGACGGGCCCCTCTTGCGGGATCCGGGCGTCGGTCAGCTTCTTCACCCCGTCCTCGACCACCTCGTCCCGGTAGCGCTCGGGGAGGAGCGTCTTCGCGTCCACCCAGGAGAAGGCGCCCCCGACGATGCGCCGAACCTTGGCGAAGACCGAGGTGTTCCTCACCCGGGCCTTGAACGGGATCTCGGTCCCGTCAAACATGGGGCGCCCCACCTCGAGCGAGAGGGAGCCCGCCTTCACCATGGCCATCACGTCGAAGTCGTAGGTGAGGACCTCGCCGGTCCGCCACGGGGGCGCGCCGGGCCTCGGCGCCGGGAGGCCGCAGGGCTCGGCGGCGAGGGCGAGCGAGGCGAGCGCGGCGAACGGGGTCACGGGGGCCTCTCCATCGGGGCTAAGGATAGCCCGCGCCGTCCCCGGGGCTCGAGTCCTTCGGGGGCGGAGAGAGGGACCGAATCGGGGGTTAGTTTCGCGCCACCGCGTCGCCGGGGCGGTAGCCGGAGAGGGTGGCGACGACGCTTCCCACAGCGAAGTCCGCGCTCACCCGCACCGGCACGTGGCGCTGGTCCGTCGAGAACCAGACGAAGGTGTCGCGCTTCGAGGCGAAGTTCCCGCTGAATCGGGTCCCCACCGCCACCTTCACGGCGTCGAAGGTCCCCGCCGGCGTCTCCAGGCGCTCGCGCCCGCCCACCGCGGCGACGAGGGTGAAGGTCCCGTGGGTGGTGAAGACCGGGATCTCGTAGTGGGCTCCGTCCGCGAGCGTCTGGAGGCGGAGCCAGAGGAGCGCGCTCGCGAAGTCGAGGGACTCCGGGTTCATGTCGTAGGTGTCTTCGAACTTGTGGCCCTTGCGCACGATGCGGATGTGGGCCTTGCCGTTCTCCCGGTCGAAGCGGGCGCTGTCCGCGTGCCGGTCGCCGACCTCGATGGCCTGCAGGTCCGAGCCGCGTGGCAGATGACGAGCCGCGTCCCAGTAGGAGACGAGGTGCTCCCGGATGTCGAGGATGCTCGCGAGTCCGTCGGTCCGGGCTTGTGCGATGACCGGCCACACGTTGCCCTCGGGCTGGCCCACCGAGATGCGGGCCTGGCCGGTGCGGACGCCCAGGTAGTCGATGGCGAAATCGAGCTGCTCCCCGGGCGCGAACCCGGCCTCGGCGCGAGCCAGGGAGGGGGCGCAGAGCGCCAAGGCGACTAGAAGGGCGATTCGCGTATGCGTCATGGGGGCTTTCGAGGGCTCCGAATCTAGTGGCGTCTTTGCTGTCCGTTGCAAGGCCACGGCCAGCCCTGTCGCTCCCCCGGGAACCCTTTCCCTCCGGGGCCTTGCGCGGGGCCGCCCGGGAGACGGCTGGGCCATCGCGACAATTCTGTCGCGGGGGCGCCCCCGACAGCGTAAAACCTGCACAGGAAGGCAAGGAATCGCCGTCCGCGGGAGGTAACGAAGATGCCCGTCGATCCGCATGCCTTCGACGACGACTCCGGTTCCGAGGAGGGGGGGCGGCGCCGCCGCTTCGGCGACTTCGACTGCCCGGCGTGCAGCGCGAACAACCCCTACGACGAGCCCTTCGGCGACGGGGACGAGGTCCTCTGCTACTACTGCGGGCAGCAGTTCGAGGTGCAGGTCTCGGACGAGGGGCGGCTCCGGCTCCGGGAGCGGTGAGGTTCGGGGCACCCGGGGGCGCGCTTCACCCCGCCTCAGCCCGCGGCCGCCTCTCCCCGAAGATGGCGGTCCCCACCCGGACGATCGTCGCCCCACATTCGATGGCGACGGGGTAGTCGGAGCTCATCCCCATGGAGAGCTCCCGGAGGCCGAGGCCCCTCGCGAGCTCGCGGAGGGCCCCGAAGAAGGGGCGCGGGTCGAGTCCTTCGGGCGGGATGCACATGAGCCCCTCGACCGAGAGGCGGGGGAGCAACCGGAGCGAGCGGACGAGGTCCGGGACCCGGTCCGGGTCGCAGCCCGCCTTCGCCGCCTCGCGGCCGACGTTCACCTCGACGAGCACCTGCGCCGTCGCCTCCTTCCTCTCGAAGCGGCGGGAGATCTCCTGGCCGAGCTCCTCCCGGTCCACGGTGTGGACGAGGGCCACCCGGCCGGCGAGGTACTTCACCTTGTTCGTCTGGAGCCCGCCCACGAAGTGCCACTCGAGCTCGCCGAGGTCCCGGAGGGCCTCCGCCTTCTCCCGCCACTCCTGGACGTAGTTCTCGCCGAAGGCCCGCTGCCCGGCGGCGTAGGCCTCCCGGATGGCGTCGGGCGGCTGGGACTTCGAGACCGCCACGAGCTTCACCCCGGGCGGAATGCCGGCGCGGACGCGCGCCAGGCGTGCGGCCAGGGTCTCGGTCACCGCCGCTCCCAGGGGGGGAGGACCCCGAGACCCTCGAGGAGCGAAAGCGTCTCGGCGAGCGGCAGGCCGACCACGTTCGAGACGCTCCCCTCCACCTCGCGCACCAGGGCGCCGCCCGCACCCTGCACGGCGTAGGCGCCGGCCTTGTCGAGCGGCTCTCCGCTCGCCACGTACCAGTCCACCTGGCGGGGAGAGAGCGCGGCGAACCGCACCGTGCTCGACACGAGGGCGCTCGCCTCCGCCGCCTCCATTCCCGGGGCAGCCGGACGGCGCCCGCAGACCCCGGTCCAGACGACGTGGCTCTTCCCGGAGAGGGCGCGGAGCATGCGGCGGGCGTCCTCCGCGTCCGAGGGCTTTCCGAGCACCTCGCTCCCGAGCACCACGGCGGTGTCGGCGGCGAGGACCACCTCTCCCGGCTCCGCCCGGACGGCGAAGGCCTTCTCGCGGGCCACCCGCCGGACGTAGCCGGCGGGGAGCTCCCCGGGCCGGACGGACTCGTCGGTGCCGGCCGGCCGCACCTCGCAGGCGAGCCCCACCGAGGCGAGGAGTTCCCGGCGGCGCGGGCTCTGGGAGGCGAGGACGAGGCGCATTTGACTCGACCGGGGGGTATTGCTACCACGAACGGGAGCCATGGAGTCGAGGGACCTGTTGCGGGAGCTGGAGCGAAGCGTTCGGGAACTCCAGGCTTTCAACGAGATCGGGCGGACGCTCGCAAGCACCCTCGAGCTCCACGAGGTCCTCGCGCTCATCATGGAGAAGGTGAGCATCGTGCTCCGCCCGGGGCACTGGTCCCTGCTCCTCGCGGACGAGGCGAAGAGCGAGCTCGTCTTCGAGATCGTGGTGGGGGAGGGGGCGGAGCGCCTGAAGCCCATGCGCCTCCCCATCGACGAGGGGATCGCCGGGCACGTGGCCCGGTCCGGAGAGCCCCTCCTCCTCGCGGACGCCCGCGCCGATCCGCGCTTCGCCACCCGCTTCGACGAGGCCTCCGGCCTCGTCACCGGGAGCGTGCTGGCGGCGCCGCTCCTCGCCCGGGGCCGGGTGCTGGGCGTCATCGAGCTCGTGAACCCGAAGGGCTCCCGCGTCTTCGACGAGGACGACCTCCGCACGCTGCGGGCACTCTCCGACTACGCGGCCATCGCCATCGACAACGCCCGGGCCTACGAGCGCATCCGGGAGCTCACGCTGCGGGACGACCACACCGGCCTCTTCAACGCCCGCCACCTCTGGCAGCAGCTCGGCTCG
>Ga0335081_10017225_pt1 | contig 11703 bp, 7 predicted proteins | sample Lox_Sample_35_FD_206713 | JGI IMG/M metagenome (GOLD analysis project Ga0335081, IMG submission 206713) | Soil microbial communities from Loxahatchee National Wildlife Refuge, Florida, United States - Lox_Sample_3.5 | ecosystem: Environmental > Terrestrial > Soil > Wetlands | place: USA: Florida... | reverse complement strand
CGCGGTGCGCTCGGTGACGCTTCAGAACTCCCGCTACCCAGCCGAGTACGGCGGGGGCACGGGCGGCGTGCTGGCGGTGGCCACCGGCATGGGCGACGACCACTTTCGCATCACCGGCACAGACTTTCTGCCTTCACTGACCGAGAACAAGGGACTCCACATTGGCAGTTGGTACCCGCGCGTAACGCTGACCGGACCCCTGAAGCAGGGCCGGGCGTGGTTCCTGATCGCTCCCCAGGGCGAATACGACCAGACCTTCTACAACGATTTACCGGCCGGCCAGAACAGCATCCCGGCCTGGAGTTACAGCCAGCTCGCCAAGGCTCAGGTAAACTTGACCAGGTCGAACATTCTCACCGGCACCCTGCTCTTTAACGGATTTGGCGAAGACAACTCCGGTCTCTCGATTTTCGATCCGCTCCCGACCACCGTCGATCTCCGGCAGTCCAACCGCCTCATCGCCGTCAAAGATCAGCTTTTTCTGCCGGGGGGAGCGCTTTTTGAGGCCGGATTTGCGGAGACCGCGTTCTACTCAAATCTGCTGCCGCAGGGCGATATGACCTACGTGCTGGGCCCGACAAGCGCCAGCGGCAATTATTTCGAGTCCTCGCGCGCGCTCTCCGGCCGCCTCGAAGGGCTCGCGGATCTTGTCCTTCCGCCGCGCGACGCCGCGGGGCGGCACGAGCTGCGGTTCGGCATCAACATGGACCGCATCACCTATCAAAACACCTACACGCGTAATCCCTTCCAGATCGTCCGCGCCGACGGCACTCTCGACCGCAGTGTGAGCTTTATGGGCCCGCCGGTGGTCACGCGCGACAATTTCGCCTTCGGCGCCTATGCCCAGGACCGCTGGTCGGTTCACGACCGCCTCACCATCTCTCCGGGAGTGCGCCTCGACTGGGATGAACTCGTGAGGGAGCCGCTGGTTTCGCCCCGCCTGGCGGCGAGTTATCTCCTCGACCACGGCGGGGAGACGAAACTGGTGGGCGGGATCGGGCTCTACTACGACTCCACCGATCTCAACCAGCTCTCCCTGCCGCTTCAGGGCGCACGGACCGACGTGTTCTACGACATCACCGGTAAGGTAGCCCTCGGGCCGCCGGTGATCACGTCCTTCGGATTGGCGCCCGAAGCCTTGAAGGAGCCCCGGGTGCTGAACTGGAGCGGCGGAGTGGAGCGCAAGTTGCCCGGCGCAATCTACGCCGACTTTGAATACGTCGAAAAGCGCGGCCGGGACGGCTTCGCCTACTTCAATTCGTGCCGGGCGATTGCGAACTGCCTGAGCGGGGATTTCAGGCTGCTCAACGACGAGAGCACGCGCTATCGCGCCGGCCGGGTGAACCTGCGACGGCAGTTCAAGGGCAATCACGTCGTCTTTGTGTCCTACACCGAGTCTCGGGCGCGCTCCAGCGCGGGGCTCGCCTTCAGCCTTGAGAATCCCCTGTTTAGCCCCCAGGTGAGCGGTCCGCTGCCCTGGGACTCACCCCATCGCCTGATTTCATGGGGCTTTCTCCCCCTCCTGCGAGGCTACGACTTAGCCTACACCGTGGATGCCCGCAGCGGCTTCCCCTTCTACACCCTGAACCAGAACCAGCAACTGGTGGCGCCGCCGGGCGCTTACCGGTTGCCCGCGTATTTTTCCCTCGACCTTGCCGCCGAGAAGCGATTCTACGTCTTCGGCTTCGAGTGGGCCCTGCGCGCCGGATTCAACAACATCACCAACCGGCACAATCCGGCCTACGTCGACAATAACGTGAACTCGCCGCAGTTCCTCACCTACGGAGGCGTGGAGGGCCGGGCCCTGACGGGGCAGATTCGGCTGCTGGGGAGGAAAAAATAGATGGGCCAGTCGGGGGCCCGCAGGAGAGAAGCCGGGCCGCGGCGGCTGCCGTTACCGCAGCCCCCACGATGTGCCGGTGGGAGTGCCACCAGCCCGCTAAGCCTTGCCCAAAACCAGGCGGTCGAAGCGCCGGCTCACATCCCGCAGATAGGCTTCGTCTCCGCCGTCGAGTTCGGTGGTCGCGGTGCCCGTGTAGCCGATCTCGGCCAGGGCCTTGCGCACCTCGGCCCAGTCCACGTCGCCATCGCCCAAGTTCACCCAGCGGTAGCCGTCTTCCGTCCCCTTAAAGTCCTTGACGTGAAGTTCGGCGATGCGGGGGCCCAGGGTGCGGATCCAATCCTGCGGGTATCCGTAGAACACCACGTTGCCGACGTCGAACCAGGCCTTCACCCAGGGGCTCCGGAACTGGTCGAGGTAGATGGCGAACTCGATGGGGCTCAGCAGAAACTTGTTCCACACTTCTTCGAGCGCGATCACCACCCCCAATTGTTCAGCCAGCGGAATCAACTTGGCGATTTGCACCTGCGACCGGTTCCAGGCGTCCCGGTAAGTGGTCTGCGCATTCACGACCCCCGGCACCAGGAGCACGAAGCCTGCGCCCCAAAGCTTGGCGTTGTTCAGCGACACGCGCATGGCGTCCAGGCTTTTCTCCACCACGGCCGGGTCCGCCGAAGTGAGCGGCCACTCCCAGTGGCCCATGTTCATCACCGAATCGATGCGAAGGCCGGCCGCGTCTGCGGCCTGCTTGATCTCTGCGGCCTCGCGGGGGTCCCGCGTGGTGTTCGCTTGCAACGCCTCAAAACCAACCTCACGCGCCAGCTTGAAGCGCTCGGCGTAGCTGAGCTGCCTCGGCAGCATGTCGATCAGGATGCCCTTCTTGATCTGCAAGGGCAAACCACCTGCCTGCGGGGCTCCCGCAGCCGCGCCCGCCGCCGGGCTTTGGGCTGCAGCCTGCGCGCCGGAGGGCCCGAGACCGGCCGCGCAGGCCGCCGCCATCGAAGTCTTCAGGAAATCCCTTCGCGAGGCACCTCTCGACATGGTGAATTCTCCTTGCGCGGACCCGCTTCGTCAACCGCGGTAGTTCATCTTGTTCAGGTCAAGTCCCGACTCCCAAACTTCGGTCGAGCCCATGAGATCTTCCCACGTCACCGGGTTGCCGGTGTAGGCCGCCGTGCGGGCCATCATGCAAGTCAGCGCCGAGAGGGCGCCCTGCTCGGCCTGGTTGTGGAATTGGCCGCTCGTGATGCTCTCCACGAAGGCCTTCTTCTTTTCGGGATCGGCCTGGGCCAGGTTGTCCGAGAACTTCCCGGTGGCCGAGAACTGCTCCGAGCCCTGCGGCTGAGCTTCCGTTTCGGGGTGCCAGGGCTCGTCTCCCCAAATGCCGATCGGTCCGGAGTAGGGCGACTGCGAAGTGCCCTTGGTGCCGAAGAAGCGCTCGGTGACGTCCCACCAACCTTTATTGAACTGGGTGGAGCTGAAGGTCACCGGGATGTCGTTCGGATAATACAGCACCACGTTGTAGTGGCTGTACGCGGTATCGCTCGGCGGCCGGCCTTCGGTACCGCCGGTGGCCGCCGCCTTTACCGGATGGTCCTGTAAAACCCAGTTGCAGATATCGATAGCGTGGATGTTCTGCTCCACGATGATGTCGCCGGAGAGCGTGCGGTCATGCACCCAGTTGCGAAGGCGCCGCTCGTCCGGGCTGGCGTTCGGCCAGTCGGGGCGATCGATATAGCCTGCGATGTAGTGAGCCTCGCCACTCGCGATGGTGCCGAGCGCGCCGCCGTGGATTCGTTTGACCATCTCGACGAACGGAGGGCAGTTGCGGATTTGGAACCCCACGTCCAGGCTCAACTTGCCCTCGGCGCGTTTCCCGATATCCATCACCTGCTTGGCGCCCGGCACGTCAACGGCCACCGGCTTTTCGCAATACACGTGCTTCCCCGCCGCCACCACGGTCTCGAGATGATGCGGATGGAAGATGGGGGGCGTGGCGATGACAATGGCATCCACTTCCTTCGAGCCGGCAATCTGCTCGTAGGCGTTCGGTCCCAGGAAAAGCTGCGAAGCGTCGAGGGCCGCATATCCCTTGCCCTGTTGGTGCTGGTCGAAATGCCGGTGGCCCTTATCGAGCTGGTCCTGAAACAGATCGGCAAGCGCCACCACGCGCGCGCCGCCGGTGTCGACGAGGTTGGTGGCATCTTCGGTGCCTCGGCCCCCGCAGCCGAGCAACCCCACCCGCACGGCGGAGTTCGCTTCGGTGCCGCGCACCAGACCCGGCTTTAGAATCATGAAGCCCGCTCCCGCCGCGGCGGCGGTCCCGATGAACTTCCGCCGGCTCAGTTTCTCGCTGCCCGCTCCCGCCGATGCCTGCTCTTCTGGAGTCATGTTTCCTCCTTTGAAAACGGATTCCCCGGCGCCCCGCGCTCATTCGGCGCGAAGGGCCGGGCCCGAACCTGCAAGGGTCAGCCACACCTCGGTCGTACGTCAACCCGCCGCCGCACTCCGCCGCGGCGAGACCGCGCCGATGTGCTCAGCGCTTGTCGATCGGTACGTATTTCCGGCCGGTCGGCCCCACGTATTCGGCGAGCGGCCGGATGAGCTTGTTGTTCGCGTACTGCTCGAGGACGTGGGCCGTCCAGCCCGAAATGCGGCTCACCGCGAAAATCAAAGGATAGAGATCCACCGGGATGCCGAGCACATAGTAGGCCGACGCCGAATAGAAGTCCACGTTGGCGTTGATCTTCTTCTCGCGGATCATCAAATCTTCGATTCTCTTCGACATCTCGAACCACTGGGTCTGGCCCGCGCTCCGGCCGAGTTCCTGCGACATCTTGCGCAGCACCCGGGCTCGCGGATCTTCGGTATGGTAAACGCGATGCCCGAAGCCCATGATCTTCACCTTCAGCTTTTGATTCAGCAGGGCCTGGACGTACTCTTCGGCCTTGTCGGCATCCGGAATCCGGAGCAGCATTTTCATCACCTGCTCGTTGGCACCCCCGTGCAGGGGCCCCTTCAGGGTGCCGATGGCGGAAGTGATGGCCGAGTGCATGTCCGAAAGTGTGGACGCGGTGACGCGGGCGGCAAAGGTGGAGGCGTTGAAGCTATGATCGGCGTGCAGGATCAGGGCCACGTCGAACCAGCGGGCGTTTTCGGGGCTCGGCACGGTGCCGGTCAGCATGGTTAGAAAATTGGCCGCGAAGCTCAGCTTGGGATCGGGCGCCACGGGTTCTTTGCCGTCGCGGATTCTGCCAAAGGCCGCCACAATCGTGCCGATTTGCCCGGTCAGGCGGAGCGCCTTGCGGCGATTCGCCTCCAGCGACATATCCTCGGCTTCCGGATCGTACAGCGACAGCGCCGACACCGCGGTGCGCAGCGTCTCCATGGGATGTTGCGGCGGCGGCAGGCGCTTGAGCAAATCGACGATCTCCGGGGCGATGGGCCGGTTCTCCGCCAGTTGGCGCGTCAGTTCGTCCAATTCGGATCGGCTCGGAAGGCGCCCGTACCAAAGCAGGTAGACGACCTCTTCGAAGGTCGAGTGCTCGGCCAGGTCTTCGATGTCGTAGCCCCGGTAGGTGAGGATTCCGTGCGCACCGTCAATGGAACAGATCGAGGACTGGTCGATCACCACATCCTGCAGCCCGACTTTCACTTCCGGCATGGAACGACCCCTCGGCGTAAAGTAGCGGCCCGCTTAAAGAGCATCATAACACGAACGAAATGCCCTCGAAACAAGCCCTGCCGGCCCCCGGACGGCGCGCGAAACATGTTCACTTGACCCAACGGGCCCTTTATAGCACCCTAGGCAGTCCGGCGATTTCCGCCGGCCTTCTTGGGTCCTGATCCGAGGAGCGCGACCCTTCAAGTGAGGCCGAACCAGGATGACTGATCATTCCGCCCCCGCCTCCGACTCCGCCGAACTCAATGCGGGCCGCCCGCGACGCCTTCTGGAGGCGGTACTCGCCGTGGCCGTCTGGATGGCCCTGGGCATGGCGTTTCATCTCGACGCCAACGCCTACCTTCTGCTCGGCATTCCCATCACGGTAGTGTTTCAGGTGGGCGTGCGCCGCGCCCCGCTCCAGGCCCTGTGGGTACGCAGTGCCCCGCCCCTGCGCCTGGACCTCCCCACAGCCGCTTTCGCGGTGGTGCTGGCCGTGCGCCCGGCCTACGGGCTGTTTCGGGTCCTCCAATCGCACCCGGACTGGATCGTGATCGGCTGGTGGACGGCGGCACTGGGCGGCGCGCTGGCCTGCGCGTACGCGCTCAGATCCTTCAACCGCGTCACGGCGTGGGCCACGCTCGGCTGCCTGGCCACCGCCGGCCTGATCGGGGTCGCCGTCATGGCCGCAGGCGCTTATACGCAGGATATACCGCTACGCCAGCCGGTAGATATGGCGGTTCTGGGCGCGAAATGGATCTCGGCTTATCTGCCCATGACGTTCGTGATGGAAGAGGTTTTCTTTCGCGGCGCGCTCGACGCTCACCTCCATCACCCCGGCGAGTCCAAGGGCATTCTCACCGCCCTGTGCACCTCCGTGCTCTGGGGCGCCTGGCACTATCCGGTGGTGGCCCATGCGGCTTCGCTGCCCGCCCTCTTGCTTCAGCTCATCGGTGTGCAGGTGCTCGTGGGTGTGCCCCTGTCATTGTGGTGGCGCAAGTGCGGAAACCTCTTTGCCACCGGGTTGACTCACGCCGTCATCGACACCGTCCGGAACATCCTGTTCTCCGGCCTTTAACGCCTCTCGCCCGGCTGCCGCCGGCCGGCGCCGCCCTCCCGGAATGCTATGCTGAATACGAGGTGAAACCAGCGACATGAGCGGCCATCACGTGGCGGTCGGCATCCTGCTGCTCGCCGGCACTCTGGGGCTGGTGGCCGCGCGCTATGCCCGCGGCGCCAGGCGTCCGCTGCCGCTGCGGGGCTGGCTGGGAGGGGCCGTCGTCGTTTGCGCCGCGATGCTGCTGGGCCTCGGCAGGCCGTGGTGGGTGGCCACCTATCTCACCCCGATCGCATGGACGGCTTATATCCTGATCGTTGACGCGATCGTCTCAAGCCTCGGCCGCCCCTCGCGAATCAGCCGCGCGCCCGGGCAATTTGCGGCGCTGGCCCTCGGTTCTATCCCGCTCTGGGTCCTGTTCGAGATCTATAACCTGCGCCTGGTGAACTGGGCGTACGTCGGCACCACGTTGAGCCCGGCGCTCGAAGCCCTCGGCTACGCCTGGGCGTTCGCCACCATCTGGCCCGCCATCTTCGAGACCGCCGACCTGTTCGAGGCGCTGGGGTTTTTCCGGCGGACGTCCCCGGCGCGCCGGCCATCCTCCCCGGGCCAGCGCCGGGCGCTCGTCATCGCCGGGCTTCTCATGGTCACCGTGCCGGTGCTGCTGCCGCCGCGCATCGGCAGCTACCTGTTCGGAGCGGTCTGGCTCGGCTTCATACCTCTGCTCGACCCGATCACCTACGAGTGGCGCGGGCCGTCCCTGCTGCGCGATTGGGAGGCCGGCGACTCGCGCCGGCTCGGCTGCTTCCTCGCTTCGGGTTGGCTGTGCGGTCTGGTCTGGGAGTGCGTCAACAACTGGGCCGCCGCCCGCTGGGTGTACGTCTTCCCCCTCGGTCAACGGTGGAAGATCTTCGAAATGCCCGCTCCGGGCTTCCTCGGCTTTCCAGCCTTCGCTCTGGAGTGCTTCGTCATGTGGCAATTCCTGGCCACGCTCCGGCTCCGGGTGTTCGGCAGACAACCGGCGCTCGCCGAGCCCGATCCCGGCGCGCGTGAGTGGAGCGGGCTGCCCTCGTGACAATCCCGAATCGCCCGATCGCCGTCAGTCTGCCGCCTGACTCGGCCCGCGCCCGCGGCGGCGCCAGGGCGGCGCTTCTCCTGTGGGCCCTGCTGGCGCTCGCTCCGGCCGCGGGGTGCGCGGCGCGAGCGGCCCCACCAAGCCCCACGCAGGCGGCCCAATCGGTCCGGGCGCAGGCGGCGCAAACGGGCACCGCGCCTGAAGAGGCGCGGTTGCTCGAGATCGCCCGCCACGGCATGCACCAGCTTCTCGATGGCGACACCGACGCGGCCCTCAAGACCTTCGACGGCATCCGCCGCCAGAATCCCGCCTCCCCGCTCGGGTACCTCTTTGCGGCCGACACCTATTGGTGGAAAATTTACCTCACCACCGGCAACCTGGTTGACCCCGACGTCTTCGACGTGGTCCGCACCTCCACCAGCCCCTACGACTCCACCTTCGAGGGTCTCGCGCACGAAGCCGTTCGTACGGCCGAGGTACGCGTCGAAGCCCGCCAGGATCTCGCCCGCAGCCTGCTCGAGGAAGGCATGGCCTACGGCCTGCTCGGGCGCTACTACGGGTTGCGGGACAACGATTTTCCCACGGCGCGGGCCGGCAAGAGAATGCGGGCCTTGCTGCTGCGCGCCCTCAAACTCGATCCCAGCCTCACCGACGCCTACCTCGGCGTCGGCATTTACAACTATTTTGTCGACACCCTGCCTACCATCATCAAGCTGCTGAAGTTCCTGATCGCTCTGCCGGGAGGCAGCCGCGTGCTGGGCCTCCAGCAACTCCAAACCGCGGCGACGAAAGGCGACCTGACGCGCGGCGAAGCCCAGTTTTATCTCGCCAAGGACTTCTCGCGCCGCAACGAGCAGCAGTACGCGAAGTCACTGGCGCTCTTCCAGGAGCTCAGCGCGGAGTATCCGAATAACCTGCTGTGGAAGCTGGTGGCGGGCAGCCTGCAAATCCGCCTGGGCCATCGCGAAGCGGGCGAGGCTCTCTATAAAGAAGTGGCGGCAAAAAGCACTCCGCTCTCGAACGACGTGGGCCGCGCCATCCACTCCCAGGTGGAGCAGGCCGTCAACCGCATGCACGGCCATTGACAGTCGCTTGTAGGGGAGAATGGCCGCGGCCCACGCAAGTGTTAGGCGCGGCGTCAGGCCGTGGTGCGCTGGTGAAGCGCCTCGGTCTGCTGATGGGCGTGATACGAGCTGCGCACCAGCGGCCCGGACTCCACATGCCCAATGCCCAGCCGTTCGCCCGCCCGCTTGAGCCCGGCAAACTCCTCCGGGGTGTAGAAACGCGCCACCGGAAGCTGGGTGCCGGAAGGCCGCAAATACTGGCCGATGGTGACGATACCCACTCCGGCGCGCGCCAGGTCGGCCAGCACGCCCTCCACTTCGTCCACGGTTTCCCCGAGGCCCACCATCAGGCCGGATTTTGTGGGGATGCGCGGGGCCATTTGGCGCGAGCGGCCGAGCAGGCGCAGCGAACGCTCGTAACGCGAGCCGCGCCGCGCCACCGGGTAGAGCCGGGGCACGGTCTCGGTGTTGTGGTTCAGCACGTCGGGTGCGGCCGCGAGTACGCGGCCCAGGGCCTCGTCTGAGCCGCGAAAATCGGGGATGAGCACTTCCACTTGCACCCCGGCCACCCGGCGCCGCAGCGCCTCGATGGTGCGGGCGAACACGCCCGCGCCGCCGTCCGGCTGGTCGTCACGGTCCACCGAGGTCACCACCACGTAGCGTGCGCCCATAGCCTCGGCGGCGGCCGCCACGCGCTCGGGCTCCTCCTCGTCGAGGGGCAAGGGCTTGCCCTTGGGCACGGTGCAGAAGGCGCAGCTCCGCGTGCACAGCTCGCCGAGGATCATGAAGGTGGCGGTGCGATGGTTCCAGCACTCCGCGATGTTCGGGCAGCGCGCGCTCTCGCACACCGTGTGCAGGCCAAGGCCCCGCATCAGGCGCTTGAGCTCGAAGTAATTGTCGCCCCCCGGCAGGCGCACCTTCAGCCAGTCGGGGCGCTTGCCAGGCGCGGATTTCGCGGCGATTTGCACGAGGTCGCTCACCACGCCTGCATTCTAGCGTGCACCGCCGGTCAGCCGCAAATGCGCTGGGCGGGGCCCGCCGAGGCGCCGGGCGCTGCAAATCCAGCCGGCGATTGCGCGCGGCGGCGCTTGGGAGTATATTTTCGGGCCGGCGCGATCTGGGAGAAATAGCGTCTCTTGTCTCTCCTCTCTCGTCTCTTGTCTCTTGTCTCTCGTCTCTCGTCTCTTGTCTCTCCTCCCTTGTCTCTCCTCTCTCGTCTCTCGTCTCTCGTCTCTCCTCTCTCGTCTCTGCCCTCTTACCTCCTGTCCGTTGCGCCTCGCAGCCTGCCATTGAGCCGCAAGAGCTTGTATCAAGAGCACTTTAGGGGCGTCGGCTGCGCTCCTTTTCAGGGGCTGACAGCCTTGGGGCAAGGAGGACGTCATTTAGAAACCCAGGTATTATCTTTCTTTCGCCTTGACAAGCTCCTTGTCCGCCCGCTAGGTTGAAAAAATCTTTGGGGGGAACCGACTCGATGAAGAGGCTGGTAGTTCGCCGACTCAGCATGCTCGCTGTGGCGCTGTGTCTTACTACCGCGACCCGGTCCATTCACAAGGTGGCATTGGCCTTGCCGGTGGGCGGCGGGGATGCGGGCGACGCATTCGTTTGCGCGTCACCTGTGTCAAGTAATGTGTCGTCCGTTCGACGTAACTCCACGTTGCAAACTACCTGTACAACTCTCCCACCTTTGACCTCATATCGTCCCACGCCGGTTCTTTTACTCCGAACGTCGATCCAAAAGCAGATACCGCGAAATCGTTTGCGGTGGCTGATGCTCCACATCGAGTAGCCGGAGTCACCCGCTCTCTATCGCCTCGACCACTACTTTTCACTGCTGGCGCCTCGCAGCTTCGGCGCGAAGCGCAGCACGGTCCGGCCAACGCCCGAACCGGCGCGCTGATGTCCACACGCCGCCGGTCGAGTTGCATGCAGGCGCCCCCGGGGAAGGGGGGATCAGCCACGCCGAAGATCGTCAGCGGGAGCGAGAGCGACGCGCAGGAATCTGGCTGCGCGGGCTTGAGAGTTTATTTGGGCATGCCGTTCGGTTACCAGCGAGGGCTGTTCATCACGCAAGGGGGGACACTATGACAACACCAGCAAACGCCAGGCATCATGACGTGGTGATCGTGGGAGGCGGCCCGGCGGCCACTTGCACGGCCATGTTCCTGCTTCAGAAGGGCATCAAGCCGGTCATCGTGGAGAAAGAGCAATTCCCGCGCTATCACATCGGCGAATCGTTCACCGGTGAAACGGGCGGACAGCTTCGCAAGCTTGGAATGGAAGCCATTCTGGACAAGTTTGAGCTGGGCACAAAAGTGTGGGGCACTGACGGGAAGAACTCCTTCTACATCAAGGTCCGCGCCCGGCCCAACGACGGGCCGCAGGTGGACGCCACCACCTGGCAGGCTCGCCGCAGCGACTTCGACAAGCTGCTGATGGACACCGCACGCTCGCGGGGCATCGAGGTGATTGAAGGCGAGGCCGTTTCCGTGCTCAAGGAGGGCGATCGCGTGGCCGGCATCTGCTGCCGCACCCGGGACGGATCGACGCTGGAACTCCGCAGCGAAGTTCTGGTGGATGCCTCCGGACAGTCTACGTTTCTCGCGAACAAAGGCGTGATCGGCCCCAAGGACCGCGGAAATTATGACCGCCAGGTGGCGATCTTCTCCCAGGTGGTGGGCGCGATTCGCGACGAGGGCGAGAAGCGCGACGACACCCTGATTTTTTACAAGAAGAAGAATCACTGGGCCTGGTTCATCCCGATCGATAAAGAGGTGGTAAGCATCGGGGTGGTCACGCCGAGCGACTTCTTCACCTCCCGCAAGATGTCGAAGCTCGATTTTTTGCGCGACGAGATGCAGACCCTCAACCCCGAGCTCACCTGGCGGGTGAAGGACGTGAAGTTCGTGGAGGACGGGCGCGGCGCTTCCAATTACTCCTATTACATCGAGAAGTTCACCGGCAAGGGCTTCCTGTGCGTCGGCGATTCGCATCGCTTCATTGACCCCA
>Ga0335081_10017224_pt1 | contig 11704 bp, 10 predicted proteins | sample Lox_Sample_35_FD_206713 | JGI IMG/M metagenome (GOLD analysis project Ga0335081, IMG submission 206713) | Soil microbial communities from Loxahatchee National Wildlife Refuge, Florida, United States - Lox_Sample_3.5 | ecosystem: Environmental > Terrestrial > Soil > Wetlands | place: USA... | reverse complement strand
TCGCCGACGCCTATCTGTTCACCGTGCTGCGGTGGTCGGCGAGGGTCGAGATCGACGTCGCCAAATGGCCGAACCTGAAAGCCTACATGGACCGGGTCGCCGCCCGCCCCAAGGTGCAGGCGGCAATGAGGGAGGAGGGCCTGATCAACTGAGGGCGTGCCGGGCGGCTCCCGCTCTTGCGCGGCGGGCGCTGGTACGCCCGCCGTGTCGGCCAGTCATTCTTTGGCCGGGCTCGGCAACTGGTCGCGCGCCCGCGACGCATCCTCGAGCATCTCGGTCAGGTTCGCGCGCAGCGTCCGGTTCTTGATCGCCACGAAGGCGCGCATGACGCGCAAGCTTTCCTCGGGCGAAGGGCCATGGTCCCAGGTGTCCGCCACGACCTTGCTGCAATCGGAGCGCGTCTTGCGGCGGTCGTCGGATCGAAATGGCACTACGTTGCCGGACGGTATCGAAGTCTTGTCGTCCATCTTCGTCCCTCGTGAACCGCGATCACGGGATTGGCGGCCCGCCCTTTCCAGCCATGCGCGTCCCGCAACCTGCGTGCGAAACATTTGCACAACCTAAGAATGTTGTGCGAAGCAGGGTCTGTCATTAAGAGAGCTGTTTCACTTTGTGAGCCCTAACCTCATAATTCCCTGCCATGGAGCTGCGCCACCTTCGCTACTTCGTTGCCGTCGCCGAGGAGTTGCATTTCTCCCGCGCGGCCGTGAAGCTCAACATCGCAACGCCGACGCTGAGCGCGCAGATCCAGGCGCTCGAAACGATGCTCGGGGCACAGCTGTTCACCCGCAAGACCCGCAGCGTCGCGCTCACCCATGTGGGCAAGCGCTTTCTCGAGGAGGCGCGCGCGACGATCAAGCTCGCCGACCAGGCCGAGCTGGTCGGCCGGCAGGCGGCGCGCGGCGAGACGGGCTCGATCGCGGTCGGCTACATCTTTTCCGCGGCCTGCGGTGGAACCGTGTCGTCGGCAATTGCGGAGTTCAGCGCGCTGCACCCGGACGTCGAGTTCGACACCCGGCGGATGGCGACCATCCCGCAGATGAAGGCATTGATCGACGGCACGCTCGACGTGGGTTTCACGCGCCTGCCCGATCGTTACCCCACCGGTCTCGCCGGCTTCATGATCGAGCGGCAGTCGCTTTGCGCCGTGATGCCGGCCAACCATCGGCTCGCGGCGCTCGAGCAGATCGAGCCGGAGATGCTCGCCGGTGAGCCGATGATCGCGACGCCGCTCGAGATGGAGATGGGGTTCTCGAACAATATCCGTGCGATCACGCCCACCCGGCTGACGATGCACGTGGTCTCCCGCGTGTCCGATCCGTTTTCGGTGCTGACCATGGTCGCGGCCGGCAAGGGACTGGGCGTGGTATCGGAATCAGTGAGCCGGATCGCGTTTCCGGGCGTCGTCTTTCGGCCGGTGGTGAACGCCGCCCGGCTGTCCGACCATGCGGTCGTCTACCGCAAGAACGAAGGGGCTCCGGTGATCAAGGCGTTCATCGCTTTGCTGCGATCGAAGGCGAAGAACGTCTGAAGCCGCTCGCGGCTCCCTTTGATCGGCGCCGCGTCGTCGGTGAATGGCGTTCGGGCAGGCCTCGCCGGAGTTCAGCGCCCGCTGAGATTTGCCGCCGCGATCACTTTCGACCATTTGGCCCGATCGTCGGCCATCCGGTCGCGCAGTAGCGAGGCCGGGCCACCAAGCAGGCGGTAGCCGGTCGCGGCGAAACGCTTGCGCATCTCCGGCTCGGCCAGGAAAGCTGCGATCGCCCCATTGAGCCGTGTCGCAATAGCGGCGGGGAGGCCGGCCGGCGCGAAGATCGCATTCCAGGTCGAGCCCACCACCTTGGGATAGCCGCTTTCCGCGAGGGTCGGAACGGCCGGCAGAAAGTCGACCCGGTCTTGCGTCCCGACCGCCAGGATTTTCGTCGCGTCGCTCCCGGGCGCGTAGACGATCACGCCGGTCGCGATATGGCCGCCGGCGAGATCGGTGACGAGCGGCGAGGACCCCGGATAGCCGACGTAGGTCGCGTCGAACCCGGCCTCGGCCGCGAACAGCAGCGCGATCAGGTGGCCCATGGTGCCGGCCCCTGAATGCCCGATCGTCAGCTTTCCCGGATTGGCCTTGGCATAGGCGACGACATCGGCGACGGACGCAAATCCCTTCGGGCTGGTCGCGAGGACATTAACGGCGTCGCCGACCAGGACGATCGGCGTAAAGTCGGCGACCGGATCGTAGTTCACGCTCGTGTCCACGAGCGGCCGCAGGACCGCGGGACCGATTCCGGTCATCAGCAGCGTATATCCATCGGCCGGCGCCTTCGCGACCGTGACCGATCCGACAACGCCGCCGCCGCCCGCGCGATTTTCGACGATGACGGGCTGGTGCAGCACGGCCGAAAGGTTTTGCGCGATCGCCCGCGCCGCGAGATCGACGGCGGTGCCGGGCGAAAAGGCGACCACCAGGGTGATCGCGCGCGTCGGCCACGCCGGTGCATCCTCGGCCTGCGCCGCTCCCGCGCAAAGCAGCAGCCAGCCCAGACCCGCAACGATCGCCCTCAAGCCTGGTCGAGACATTTGCGCCCTGTCCGCATATCCTGTATTGGGCACCGCCGTTCCGGCAGCCGTCATCCGCCGAGGGCTCCGACGGCAGCGCTCCGGCGACCCTCGCCGGAGGCACAGCTTACGGTTCAGTCGGCCGCGACGCCACCTCCCAAAGATTACCGCGCCATGGAGCTTCGGCATCTCAGGTATTTCGTCGCGGTCGCCGAGGAGCTGCATTTCTCCCGCGCCGCCGCCAAGCTCAATATCGCGACGCCGACGCTGAGCGCCCAGATCCAGGCGCTCGAGTCGATGCTCGGCGCGCAGCTGTTCACGCGCAAGACCCGTAGCGTCGCGCTGACCCACGTGGGTAGGCGCTTTCTCGAGGAGGCGCGCGCGACGCTCAAGCAGGCCGACCAGGCCGAGCTCGTCGGCCGCCGGGCGGCGCGCGGCGACCTCGGATCGATTGCGATCGGCTATGTCCTCTCGGCGGCGTGCGCCGGGCTGGTGACGTCGGCGATCTCCGATTTTCGCAAGTCGCACCCCGACGTCTCGTTTCAGCTGCACAAGATGGAAACCATCCCGCAGATGAAGGCGCTGATCGAAGGCACCCTCGACGTCGGGTTTGCCCGGTCGCCCGATCGCTATCCCACCGGCCTCACCGGCTTCCTGGTCGACCGGCAGTCGTTCTGCCTTGCCATACCCGAAGCGCATCGGCTTGCGTCGTGCAAGGAGGTCGCCCCGGAGATGTTCGCCGACGAGCCGTTCGTCGCGACCTCGCTCGAGATGGAAATGGGCTTCTGGAGCAACATGCGGGCGGTCACGCCGGCCGGCATGACGATGCGGATCGTCGCGCGCGTTCCCGACGCCTTTTCGGTGATCACCTCGGTCTCGGCCGGCATCGGCTTGGGCGTGGTCTCCGATTCGCTCGCGCAAATCGGCATCCCGGGCGTGGTCTTCCGCAAGATCGTCGGGGCGACGCGGTTTTCCGACCACGCCGTCGTCTTCCGCAAGAACGAAGGCGGACCGGTGATGAAGGCGTTCATCGCCGTATTGCGCGCCAAGGTGCGAAAAACGCTAGACTAAGCCGACCGGCGCGGGGGCGAGCTGGCGTCGCAGCATGGCGAAGATTTCGCGCCAGTCGCGCTCGGCCGCCGCATGGTCGTGCACGTCGCGGTCGGGCAGCGCATAGCCGTGATGGGCGCCGCGATGCGTCTGGCTCTGGAGGGTCAGCCCGGCGACGCCGCCCAGCGACTGCTCGATCGTGGCGATGACCTCCGGCGGCGCGCCGCGGTCGAACTCGGCGAAGCCGCAATAGACCTCGCCGCGCATGCGCGGCGCGAGCCGATGGGGTGAATCCTCCGCCGGCGTCACCAGGCGTGAGCCGTGCAGGCTCGCGGTCGCGCAAAAGCGCTCGGGGAATTCCTGCGCCGCAAAGAACGCCTCGCGGCCCCCCATGCAAAAGCCGATCGAGCCGGCCGGTCCGTCGCGCACCGGTTCGCGCGCGCAGAAGTCGAGAATGGCGGCGAGATCGGCCCGCAACGTCCCGCGGCTCAGCCGCTCGGCGCGGGCGCGCATGTCCCGCTGCAGATCCTCGGGGAGCAGGTTGAACGATACGGCGCGCCCCTCGGCATCGCGTTGCGTCAGGCTGAACCGTCCTTCGCGATGAAAAAGGTTCGGCACCATCGCGTAGTAGCCTTCGGCGGCGATCCGGCGCGTGATTGCGAAAAGCTCCTCGCGCAGCCCCCAAATGTCCATGAACAGCACGACGAGCGGAAATTTTCCGTCGGCGTCCGGATGGGCCACGTAGGCGTCCATGACGCCGTCCGGCGTCGGAATGTCGACTGACCTTGCGCGGATCACGAGCGACCACCGGGCCTATGGATCGAGCGAGAGCTTGGCCGCCGCAATGACTTTCGACCACTTGGCGCGGTCGTCCGCCATCTGCTGGCGAAGACGTTCGGGCGGCCCGCCGAGCCCGTGATAGCCCGCTTTGTCGAACAACTGGCGGGTCTCGTCCTTGCGCAGCAGCGCATTGATGCTCTGGTTGAGCTTGGCGACGATCGCGGGCGGCAATCCGGCCGGGCCGAACAGGCCGCTCCAGGTGGCTCCCGTCACGTTCGGAAACCCGCTTTCCCGCATGGTGGGAACGCCGGGCAGGAATGCGAGGCGCTCCTGGGTGGTGACGGCAAGAACCTTCGAGCTTCCGACCGGAGCGCCATAGGCGATCGATCCGGCATCGATGGTCCCGCCGGCAAGATCAGTGAGGAGCGGGGGCGAGCCGGCGTAGGAGATGAAATTCGCTTCGATCCCGGCTTCGGATGCGAACAACAGGCCGATCAGATGACCCATGGTGCCGATCCCCGGGTGGCCGATCGTGAGCCTTCCGGGATTGGCCTTGGCATGAGTGACGAGACCCCGCACGTCACTGATGTTGAGCTTGGGGCTCGATACGAGCAGATTCGGCGCCTCCCCGACGAGCACGATCGGGGTGAAATCGGCGACCGCGTCATAGTGGAGCTTGCTGTCGATCAGCGGCCGCAGGACCGCCGGACCGATGGTCGTCATCAGCAGCGTGTAGCCGTCGGGCGGCGCCTTGGCGACCGTGAGCGATGCGACGACCCCGCCGCCGGCGGTGCGATTCTCGACGACGACGGATTGGCCCCATTCCTTGGAGAGCTCCTGGGCGATCGCACGTGCGGCGAAATCGGTCGTCGTGCTGGGCGGAAACGCGACCACCAGCGTGATCGTCCGCGCCGGCCACGACTGCGCGCCGGCCGCCCCGGCGCCGAGCGACAAGACGCCGAGCAGGAAAAGGATTGCGCGAAACGATCGTGCAAACGGCGGCATGGTTGTGTCGGCCCCCAGGTCGGTTTTTGTTCTGGCCGACTTTCGCCTGCGTCCCGGCGGCCCGCAAGGGGAGCGACGAGCGCCGTTCTGTCGCATTTGGCCACACGCCAGCGGATGCCGTTCTGGCCGCCGCGCTCGGCCGACAGAGCCCTCAGGTGCGCCGCCGATCCGATGCCGGCGCGAAAATGTCCGGATTTTCCGCCGCCCGCAGCTCGATCTCGTCGAGCAGGTGATCGAGATGGGTCGCCATGGCCCGCTGCGCCGTGTCCGGGTCGTGCGCCTTGATGGCCGCGACGATCGCCGCGTGATCGCTGTAGCTCTCGGCCTGCCGCTCCTGGGTGCGCAGGAGGAACGTCCGCGTGCGAGCAAGGCTGCCGCGGGCCGCCTCGACGACCGCCTTGGCGCGCTCGTAGTCGAGCTCGGACAGCAGCAGGTCGTGGAACGCGGCGTCGTACTGGAAGAAGCGGGCGCCGTCCGCCCGATCGACCGCAAGCTTCTGCTCGCGCAGGTTTGCGTCGAGCTGCTCGATCAGAGCATCGCTGCCGCTGAGCGCGATCACCCGCATTGCTTCGCCTTCCAGCGCGCGGCGGATGAACATCGCCTGGCGGCAGGACGCCAGCTCGATCCGGCGCACCCGGGTGCCCCGTTGCGGCAGGATCTCGACAAAACCTTCGTCCGCCAGCCGGCCGAGCGCCTCCGAGACCGGAAAGCGCGAGACGCCGAGCCGCTTGCAGATGGCGTCCTTCTGGATGAACTCGCCGGGCGTGAAGTCGAGCGCGATGATGGCATCGCGGATGAGGTCCTGGACGCGCAGCATCGTGCCGCCGCGGCCCTGACGGGGCAGCGGCGGAAGGAAAGCGTAGGGAATGTTCCCGGGCGCTTGCGCCATTTCCGGAATGCCGGCGCTTGTGATCTCCATACTGCTCTAACACCTGCGTGCCCAACTTCTTCCGTGAGCACATGCGGCGGAGGCCTGCTTTGTGCATCATCCGAAGGGAGGACGGCGGGGGTCTCAACAAAAGATCATGCTGCAAACTAGAGCGAGACCGTGATGACGATTCAAAGGTTAGTCATCACGTTTTAGCGAGAAGCTCGCGGGCGGCAGCGCCCGCGCATCCATCCTAATGTTGTATACTAACATGTTTCACTTCAAGGTCCACTTTAACTTTCAATGCAACTTTCACTTCAACGGCGGCCCAATCACCACCGTCAACGCTCCGACGCCCTCGATGTCGCATTCGAGCTTATCGCCCGCGACCGTCGCCGCCACCCCGGACGGGGTGCCGGTCATGATGATGTCGCCCGCCACGAGCTCGACCATTTCGGAAAGGTTGGCGATGATCTCGGGCACGTTCCAGATCATTTGGTTGAGATCGCCGTCCTGGCGGACCTTGCCGTTGCACTTGAGCGTGATGCGGCCCTTGTTCGGGTGACCGATCTCGGAGGCGGGTCGCAGCGGGCCGCACGGCGCCGAGGCGTCGAACGCCTTGCCGATCTCCCACGGGCGCTGCTGGTTGCGCGATGCGATCTGCAGGTCGCGACGGGTGAGGTCGATGCCGACGCCGTAGCCCCAGATGCTGTCGAGCGCCTTGTCGACCTTGATGTTGCGGCCGCCGCTCTTGAGCGCGACCACGAGCTCCACCTCGTGGTGCATGTCCTTGGTCAGGGACGGGTAGGGAACGGTCGCGCCATCCGCGACGACCGCGTCGGCCGGCTTGGCGAAATAGAACGGCGGCAGCCGTTCGTCCTGCCCCATCTCGCGGATATGCTCGACATAGTTGCGCCCGACGCACCAGATGCGGCGAACCGGAAAGAGCTTGTCGCTGCCGGCGACGGCGATCGCGGCCTGGGCCGGCGGCGGAATGACGTAGCGGGACGAATCGGTGCTCATGGCGGATATTCGCTGGATCGCTGGGGACGGATGGGCGTCGGGCGGGACGACGGCCCGCGGAAGGCTGCGGCATAGACGGATGGGACGCCGCCGTCAATTGAGCGCACGGGCGGCTCAGTGGGCGGCGGCGGCCGGCAGTGCGTGCTCGGAGTCGTGCTGCAGCTGCAGGCGATAGAACGAGGCGTAGCGTCCGCCGCGGCGCAGCAGGTCCTCGTGCCGGCCCGATTCGACGATCCGGCCGCCTTCGACCACCAGGATCCGGTCTGCATGCATGATGGTCGAGAGCCGGTGCGCGATTATGATCGTGGTGCGCCCCTCGCACAGCTCGGCCACCGCTTCCTGCACGTGGCGCTCGGATTCTGAGTCGAGTGCCGCAGTCGCCTCGTCGAGCAGGATAATCGGCGCATTCTTGATCAGCGCGCGGGCGATGGCGACGCGCTGGCGTTGGCCCCCCGAGAGCTGGACGCCGTGCTCGCCGACCGGGGAATCGTATCCCTTTGGGAACGCCATGATGAAGTCGTGGGCGTGGGCCGCGCGCGCCGCCGTCACGATCTCGTCCTCGCTCGCGCCGGGCCGGCCGCACGCGATGTTGTCGCGGATCGATCCGCTGAACAGCAGCACGTCCTGTCCCACATAGGCGATCTGTCGGCGCAAGGAGCGGCGCGATACCGTCGCAACGTCCTGCCCGTCGATGGTGATCCGGCCGGTCTGCGCGTCGTAGAACCGCAGGATCAGGTTGAGCACGGTCGACTTGCCACTGCCCGACGGCCCGGCCAACGCCGTCATCCGGCTCGGCTCCGCCACGAACGACATGCCCCTGAGCACCGGCTCGTCGGGCCGGTAGGCGAATCCGACATTGGCGAACTCGACGCGCGCCTGCGTCAGCGCGAGCGGAGCTAGCCCGTCCTCGACCGGCTCGGTCGGGACGCTGTCGATGATGTCGAACAGGAGGCGGACGCCGACGAGGTTGGCGCTGAGATCGATGTTGAGCCGGGCGAGCTTCTTTGCCGGCTCGTAGGCGAGCATGAACGCGGCGATGAAAGAGAAAAACGAGCCGGGCGTTGCGCCGCCGATGATGACCCGATAGCCGCCGTAGACGAGGGCGAGCGCGATCGCTATCCCGCCGAGCGTTTCCATCAAAGGGCCCGCGCGATTGGCGACGCGGGCCATCTTGACCGTCTCGTACTCGACGGCGGCGACGCTCGCGTCGAACTTCGCCTTCATCTGCTGCTCGAGCGTGAAGGCCTTGACGGTCCGGATGCCCTGGACGGTCTCTTGCATCGTCTCGATGATCCGCGCACCGCCGGTGAACTGGCTCTTCGCGATGGCATGGATGCGCCGCACCAGCTTGCGCACGAACAGGAGCGCCGGCGGCATCACCACCACGCTCACGAGCGACAGCATCGGATCCTTGACCACCATCACGGCGCCGAGGCCGATCACCGAGAACAGGTCGCGCCCGGCGGCGGTGATCAGCATGGCGATGACGAAGCTGGCCGAATTGGCGCCGGCCGCGAGGCGCGCCAGGAATTCGGCGGAATGGTAGTTCGAGAAGAAGCCGAGCCCTTCGTTGAGCAGCTTGTCGAACATGGCGCGCTGATTGTGCGCGACGATGCGGGCGCCGACCCGCGCCAGCGTGACCGTTTGGCCGTAGTTCGCGACGCCCTTGAGCGTGAACAGCGCGACGATCACGATCGCAAGCGTGACGATGCCGGCAAAGTTCCGTTCGACATACGCTTCGTTGATGATGTTGCCCAGGAGAAAGGCGCTCGCCGCCGTGCATCCGGCGGCGACCGCCATCAGCACGAAGGAGACGGCATAGAGCCGCCAATGCACCAGGGCGTTCTCTGCGAGCAACCGGCGGATGAGCGCGACTGCACCGTCGCGATCCGCCAACAGCGATCTCGCGGCCGAACGGCTCACAGGCACATCCTCGAAGCGCTCATACCCGTTCCTTGCCCGCTGGGGACGGCCTTTTCAAGCAGAATCGGCGCCGGTCGGGGCCGGCCGCAGCGCCGCCCCACTCAGGCGTGCGGTCTGATCGTCGTGTGCGACAGCGCGGCCGACTACCGCCGCGCGCACATGTGGCTGGCGACCATGTTTGACGGCGGCTATATGGTCCGGCAGGACCGCAATGGCCAACGTGCTGTTCATCAAGACTTCGTCGCTCGGCGACGTCATCCACCACATGCCGGCGGTCGCCGAGGCGCGGCGGCTGCGGCCCGACGCGCGCTTGTCCTGGGTGGTCGAGGAGCCGTTCGCGCCGCTGGTCCGCCTCCATCCGGCGGTCGATGAGGTTCTGCCGGTCGCGGCGCGCCGCTGGCGCCATGCGCCGCTGGCGGCCGCCACCTGGACTGAGGTGCGGACGTTCATTCGCAGCCTGCGGTCGCGTGTCTATGACGAGGTGATCGATACGCAAGGCCTGCTGCGCACGGCGCTGATCGCGCGGATCGCGCGCGGCCGCCGTCACGGTTACGACCGGCGCAGCATCCGCGAGGGTCTCGCCGCCTCGTTCTACGACGTGCGCCATGAGGTAAGTCGTGAGTGGCATGCGATCGCGCGCAATCGCGCGCTGACCGGTCAGGCGCTCGGCTATGTGCCGAACGGGGAGGTCGATTTCGGCCTCGATCCGCGCAGGCTCGCTGCTCCGGCGGCTGCGCCTTACGGCCTCCTGCTGCACGCGACGACGCGCCGCAGCAAGGAATGGCCCGAAGAGCGGTGGGTCGCGCTCGGCCGCCGCCTCGCGGTGCGCGGCATCGAACTGCAGCTGACGTGGGGAAACGAGACCGAGCGACTCCGCGGCGAGCGCATTGCCGCCGCGATTCCGGGCGCGCGCGTCATTGACCGCCAGCCGCTCGACGCGGTCGCCCGGCGGATCGCCGGCGCGCAGATCGTGATCGGCGTCGACACCGGCCTGCTGCATCTCGCGGCCGCGCTCATGGTGCCGCTGATCGGCATCTTCCTCGGCAGCGAGCCCGGCCTCACCGGACCGATGGGACGCGGCCCGATCGCGATCGTCGGCGGCAACGGCGCGATGCCGACGCCGGACGATGTGCTCACGGCGCTCGATCGCGTCGGCACAGGATTGACCCGCCAATGAGCGTGCGCGCGAACGGGTTTCTCGGGCGCTTCGACAACCGGGCGCTGATCGCGCTCCTGGCATTGCTCGCGCTCTATTTCCTGGTCTGGCCGGTCTGGCGCATCCCGTTTCCGCTCGAGATCGCGCAGAACGAGGGCTGGAATGCCTATCACGCGGATGCGGCCGTCGGCGGCGGCACGCTCTATCCGTCGCCCGATACGCTGATCGTCAACAACTATCCGCCGCTGTCGTTCTACGTGCTCGGCTATCTCGGCCGCATCTTCGGCGATCCGCTTTATGTCGGGCGCGTGCTCTCGCTCCTCGCGACGCTCGGCCTCGGCGTCCTGATCGCCCGCGTCGTGCGCCAGCTCGGCGGCGGCGCGGCGGGCGCGGCACTGGGAGGGATTTGGTTCGTCGCCACCATGGCGCGCTCCTACAACCGTTTCGTCGGAATGGACGATCCGCAGCTCGCCGGCCAGCTCATCATGGTGGCGGCGCTCTCCTGGTTCCTCGCCCGCGACAAGGCCGGCAAGTCGGCCGAACCGCCGATCCTGCTGATGGCGCTCGCCGGCTTCTGGAAGCACAACATCGTCGCGGTGCCGGTGACCGTGCTGGCCTGGCTGTGGCTGCGCGACGGACGGCGCGCCCTGCGTCCGACCCTCGTGGGCGCGGCGGCCGCGATCGCGGGTCTCGCGATTTGCGTCGCGATCTACGGCGACGTGTTCATCGCCAACCTGCTCACCCCGCGGCCGACCCGGCTGATGCGCGCGATCACCGGCATCGGCCGTTCGCAGTGGATCCTTCCTGCGCTCGCGATCTGGGCGATCTGGGCCTGGAGCGAGCGCAAGACTTTTGCGGCGCGGTTCACCGGGCTCTACGTCGCCGTCGCGTTCGTTGCCTATTTCGCCCAATGGACCGGCGAGGACATCCTCGACAATGCCCAGTTCGATCTCGTGATCGCCACGGCGGTCGGGCTCGGCATCGCGTTCGAGCGCGCCGCCACGACCGCCTTCGCCAAGCGCTTCGGCGTCGCGGCCGCGCGCGCGACCGTCGTGCTGATTCTGGTGCTGCGCCTCGTCGCGACAGTTCGCATCGAGCCGTTTCTCATCCTGTTCGATCCGGCCTATCGGGCGGAGTTCTACGACCATGCGCAGGTGGCGCGCGCGGAGGCGGCGCGCATCGCGGCCATTCCGGGGCCGGTCGCATGCGACAACAAGGTGGTGTGCCGCATGGCCGGCAAGCCGTTCGTCTACGACGATTTTCGCACCGACATGCTGATCATGACCGGCGCCGCCAAGGGGCTCGACGAGCGCGGCCTGATCCGCCAGCACGGCCTGACCCACTTCGAG
>Ga0335081_10017223_pt1 | contig 11704 bp, 9 predicted proteins | sample Lox_Sample_35_FD_206713 | JGI IMG/M metagenome (GOLD analysis project Ga0335081, IMG submission 206713) | Soil microbial communities from Loxahatchee National Wildlife Refuge, Florida, United States - Lox_Sample_3.5 | ecosystem: Environmental > Terrestrial > Soil > Wetlands | place: USA: Florida... | reverse complement strand
GTGTGTCGCGAGAGGCGTTGCCGAATTCGTTCCAGTCATCGGCGCTGGAGCCCGTTCCGTTTTCAAACCCGCCGTTGACGATCAAGTCGGCCCGGCTGGCGGCTGCGCCCACCGACGCTATCGCGACGACTGCCAACACGCGCCGTAGTTGTTTCATGGCCATTCTCATGTTCGTGTACTCCCGCTGTTGATTCTTCCCGTGTTGTTGGAACGCCGTCGTCCGCCTAATAGCTGGCATTCACGCGATAAAACCGCTTCTGCTGGCCGGAGGAATATTCGTCGCCGATCTGCATGATGTCGCCGGTTCCGGCAATGTTGCTGGCCAGAACGGACCATGACCCGGCGTTCAGATCATCCCGCATCTCGACCTGGTGGGTCGCTCCCAAGATGCTCGAAAAACTGATCAGGGAGTTCGTTGGGCCGACCGTGATGCTCGTGATCTGCGGCTGCGGGTTGACCAAGAGGCTGACGTTGTCGAAGAACGCCGAGCCGCCCGCCCCGGTATCCTGCTCAAAAATCAACGTCGTCCTCACAACCGCCGCGCCGGCGGGTGCCGTTGCGGAAACTGTCTGCAGGATCCATGTATTGACCGGACTCGTGTTCGTCAGCGGATTGGACGCGGGGAAGGCGCCGAGATAATTCGTGCTGGCGTCGTAAAACTCCAGCTTCAAGAACGCTGTGTTGTCCGGCCCGATCTGGTCGTAGTCGGCCGTGGAAACGTATACCGTCGCCAGGTACGTCGCACCGCCCACGGCCGCTACATCTTGATATAGCCCGGAGTAGTTGACAGCATTCGTGAAATTCCCGTACATGCTGATGCCAAACGTTCCGGTTTGGGCACTGCGGGTATCGCGGAAGGAGTTCCCGAACATGCTCCAGTTGTCCGCCGCGCTGTCCGTGCCATTTTCAAAGCCCGGATTGACCAGCAGGTTCTGCCCGTGCCCCGCCATCGATGTGGCCAGCAGGCACACCGCGGCGACGATACTGACATGGCTTGCACTTCGCATACCTCACCCTTTCATTCGGTCGCCACCGGCGACAGTTTTCGATTTCTTTGGATCACACCCGCACGAGCGACGCACCACCAACTGGGTCGCCAGAACGTGTTGTTGTTGGGTTTCACCGCCCAGAATTCGCTTGATCGCCGCTTCCGCGGCAGCCCGGCCCATCGCCCGCATCGGCACACGCACCGTCGTCAGTGCCAAATGCCGCGCCGAGTCCACATCGTCAAATCCCACGACCGTCACATCCTCCGGCACCTTCACGCCGCGCTCCCCGAGCACTTCCAGCGCACCAATCGCCATGGCGTCATTGCAGGCAAAGATCGCTTTCGGCAGCGGCCGGCCCGTGTCCAGCCACCGCTCCATCGCCAGCCGTCCACTGCCTTCGACGAATGTCCCCTGCTGAATCCGTTCCTCCGTGAGCATTACGCCGGCCCGCGCGGCGGCTTGCTGACAGCCGAGCCAGCGCTGGTCGGCGTCGTAGTTCCCACGGGGACCACGGATGATTCCGATGTCGCGGTACCCGTGCGCCAGCAGGTGGTTCATCATCGCCGCGGCACCCGCGATGTTGTCCATGCTGATGGAGATGACGTGTGGCCCGCGGACGGGACGATCGATGGAAACCACCGGGACCCGTTGCTCCGCCGCCAGCTTGACCGCCTCGGCGGGAAGCGAGACCTCAAACAAATTTAAGATCAATAATCCGGCCACCCATTGCTCGTTCAGGGACTGCAACGCCAGCGTGTGTTCGTCCCGCTGGCCGTGCGCGAAGGCGGTCGTCAGATGGAAATTGTGTTCGGCGGCAATTTCGTCAATGCCGCGCAACACCTCGGTGTAGAACCCGCTGGCGATTTCCGGGAAAATGACCGCCAGCATGTCCGAGCGCTTGCGCGACAACGTGCGCGCGGCGCGGCTCGGATGATACCCGAGCGCCTTGATCGCCTTGAGGACGCGCGTGCGCGTGCGTTTGGTAACAAGCGGGCTGTTGTTGATGACACGGGACACAGTAGCGGTGGAGAACCCGGTTTTTCTGCAGACATCATGTAAGGTAGTGCCCATCGGAATGTAACCGCTTACAATGCCTGCAGATTAGGTTTTTCCTGATCTGATTGCAAGCCTTTTTTCACCTTTTTATCCATTAAATTCCACTTCAAACCCGACGGTTGTCCCTCGCGGAATGCATGGCAAGACGTTGTCCGCCAGTGCATGGCCCTCCCGGGAAACCACCACACTGCCGGGGTCGAGGGCACCATTCCTGACAAAATGCAACCGATAGGTCGCCCCTCGAAACTGCCGACTGCAGGTGAACTCGTTCCACGCCTCCGGCACGCACGGGTCAATCCGCAGCCCGTCCCAATCGGGTCGGACGCCGAGGATCCATTCGGTCATCACTCGATACAGCCATGCCGCCGAGCCGGTGTACCATGTCCAGCCGCCGCGGCCGTAATACGGCGAGTCCGGACCGTCCACATTGCCCGGTGTGACGTAAGGTTCGACGGCGTACAAGTCCGGCTTCAGGCCGCGGTCCGGCGGCGAGATACGTTTGAACAGTTCCCACGCGCGCTCGGAACGCTTCAGCATGCATTCCATTTGGATTGCCCATGTTGCCGCATGGGTGTAGGTGCCGCCGTTTTCGCGGACGCCGGGCGCGTATCGGGTGAGATAGCCGACACGCTCATCCACATTCTGATAGGCAGGAGAGAGGACCAGGGCACCGTAATCGCGATAGAGATAGTCTTCGACCGAGTGCAACAACGTGTCCAGACGCGAACGTGGCACAATGCGGTTTACGACAGCCCACGTCTGCGGGTTGAGATGAATGTTGCCCTCCCGGGAGGTTCGACTGCCCACCAGGCTGCCGTCGTCGCAACTGGCGGCCCAGTACCATCGGCCATCCCAGGTGTGGCGGTTCACGGCGACCCGAAGTTTTCCCGCCTCGCACTGGTACCGTCTCGCGCGATGCAACTCGGAAACAGGTAATGCCTTTGCGCGAACCGCACGGGAGATGGCCTCTGAGAATTCCTCGAGGACGCCGCACAGAAACATGCCGACCCATGCGCTCTCGCCTTTTCCTTCCCACCCGACCACTGACAAACCGTCGTTCCAATCGCCCGCGCCGATCAGCGGCAGGCCACGTTTGCTGCGTCGTTTGAGCGCATGCTCGATCGCCCGGAGGCAGTGTTCATGGAGTGTCGCTGTTTCCGTCGATTCCAAAAACGGGGCCCGCTCCTTGAGGATGGCGAAATCACTGGTTTCCTTGAGGTAATTGACCGTGACGAACGGCAGCCAGAGCAGGTCATCGGAGTATCCGGAGCGCAAGCCGGTTTCGGTAATCGGATGCCACCAGTGATGCACAATGCCCTCGGGATACTGGTGAGCCGCGTGCAGAAGAATCTGCTGGCGGGTGAGAGCGGGGTCGATCTGCAGAAAAATCTGGCTGTCCTGCAATTGGTCACGATATCCGTAGGCGCCGCCGCTCTGGTAGTAGCCCGTGCGTCCCCAGATGCGCCCGGAGACGGCCTGATATTTCAGCCACCGATTTGCCAGCAGATTGAATGCGGTGTCCGGCGTGTTGGCCTGCGACGTCACGAGAATGTTCTGCCAAAAACGCTTCGTGGCCTTCAATGCCCCGGCGGCCGCCCCGCCCTTCTGATATTTGCGGGCGAGTTTGAGGGCTTCCGCGCGGCTTTTCGCCGTGCCAAGCGTCCAGACAACAGTTTTTGCTTCGCCTCCACTCACCGTCAATTCGTTGCACAGGCTTGCAATGCCGTCGTCCCACTTGCCCGTCGTGCAGCCCATATATCGGCCCTGTGTGAGCGCCAGTGGATTGGCGAACCCGCGGTATGGGCCAAGGAATGCTTCCTTCGAACCGGACATCGCGTTCACGGGAATGTTCACAGCGTGCCAGGCAACAAATTCCCAGGAACGGTTCCAATGCTGGCCGTTGGCGTTGGGAATGGTCCACAGCCGCTTGGTGGCCAACAGGCCGTTGATCGGTTTGCCTTGAGAGGTCTCGATAAAAGTGCGGTGGAATTCACGATGGCTGTCCGGGGACTCACCCAGGCACCATTCCAGATATGTCCAGAGAGTCAGCCGGCGCGGTCGCGGGGAAAGACTGCGCAACTGCAACTGCCAGATTTCGAGAGGTTCTCCCGGTGGCACGAACAGCGTGAGTTCCGTTTCGATGCCATGCTGGCGGGAAACGAATTGTGTGTACCCGAAACCGTGACGACATTGATAAAACTCCGGCTGGCGGCAGACAGGCTTCCACGTTGCCGACCAGAACTGGCCGGTGTCCTCGTCCCGGATGTAAATGTATTTCCCCCGGTCGTCGGCGACGAGATCCTGGTCCCAGCGCGTGATCCGGTTCAGGCTCGCATGCGTGCGCCAGGAATAACCGCCACCGGTCTGACTCACCACGAGACCGTAATCGCCGGGGCAGATCACATTGACCCACGGCTTGGGGGTATCGGGTCTGGTGATGACGTATTCCTCGCCATCTGCGGAAAAATACCCATAGTCCGTCCGAAACAACCGCTTTTCCGTCAGCATCATTTCAACTCCCCGAAGATGGGCGACCAGTTGCCCAAGTAACCTTTCAGCAAATCAAGAGAAAGGGTGTTCGTGCGGATCAGGTCGGCGTAAAAACGGGCGCTGGGCTTGGGCGTCCGCCGCATCGTGTCGCGATCCACGTGCACCAAGCCGAATGTTTCCTCAAAACTGCCCCATTCGTAATTATCGAGCAGCGACCAGTGAAAATAGCCGCGTATCGGAATGCTTTCGCGCCATGCTTTGTGCACGATTGCCAAGTGCTGGGCGAGGTACCAGATCCGCTCGCGGTCGTCTGCGGTGGCGATCCCGTTTTCGGTGACATACAGCGGCTTGCCAAACCGCGCGGCCCGACGCAGCATGTCGTACAATCCTTCCGGGGTGAATCCCCAGGCCATGTGCGACTGGTATTCTTCAGGCAACGCCGGCGGAACCGATGGCGTCTGCGCCGTGCAATAACTGTCGCGGTAAAAATTGATGCCCCAGTAATCCAAGGTCCCCGCCAGCTCGGGCCTTTCCTCCGCCGGCCAATCGGGCAGCGCAATCACCCCGGTCGCCAGCGCCTGGAAGACAGCTTCGTTCCAGATGTGGTCTTGGAACGCCGCTTCTGCGCGATCTTCCTCCGACCAACTGCGCCACGGTCGCTTGCGGTCCACTGTATGCACCAGGCCGACGGGTTTCGCCTCGTCAACCGATTTGAGAATCCCGAATGCCGTACCGTGCGCCACGAGCATGTTGCGCAACGCGCGGAAACCGAGCCTGCGTTCTGTCAGGCCCGGTGCGAAGGAGCCGAACCAGTAACCGCTGTACGACGAGACGGTTGGCTCGTTGAAGGTGGACCACGTGTCCACGAGCGGGCCCAACCGTTTGGCCACGTGCTCCACAAACCGGGCAAAATGGTCAGGTGCCCTGTCGGTACTGAATCCTCCCTGCACCGCCAGCCAGTGGGGCAGGGTGAAGTGGTGAAGGGTCACGAACGGACGCAGGCCGCGTTCCTGCAGCGCCGTGAGTACCTCCTCGTAATGCCGGAGCGCGCTTTCTTCCCATGATCCAGCGGTTGGCTCAATCCGTGACCATTCGAGGGACAACCGGTGCGCGTTGTGATGGAACGACCGCGCGAGATCGAAGTCCTCGCGGAAGCGGTGGTAATGGTCGCAAGCCCGACCCGATTTCTCCAGCACCGTGCCGCCGGTCTGCTCGAAGTGCCACCAGTCGGAATGCACGTTGTTGCCTTCGACCTGATGGGCGGAGGTCGCCGCGCCCCAAACGAAGTCGGTGGGGAAGACCAGGGGCATTGGCAAGCGGCGAAAATCGATCATGTAATGTAACCGTTTACATTACTCATGATGTTTTTTCAAGCTAAAACTCATCAGAGCTCATTTCGCCAGAGAAGTTTAACTAATTCTCTAGCCACGAAAGGCCGGAAAACCCAAGCATTTCTGGTTTTCCAGCGGCCACGCAGGAGCTGAAAACGCCCTAGCTGGCTCGAGAGCTTGGGCTGAGCGAGGGAAAGCGGATGAAAACGGCGATTGTTCGAATACAGCCCCGCGCAGTGCTTGAGTGCACGCAAGGCAGGCATTTCAGGAAACCCAAGCGTGGTCAATCGGCGTTGGCTGTGACGTGCCCCCTATCAATCAGCACTGGAGCGTCTTTCGTCTGCGGCAACGGCGCCACGCCTCGACAGGGCATATGCCCGCAAGTTGTCCTCCGCCGTCTACCGCCAGCAGAGGCGGGAAGATTATCCGGCATCGTCCTGCGGATCGATCGCCGCCACGAAGGCCGCGTCTTCCTCCACAATCACATCAGGCCGCATTATCTGCCGCCAAGCGCCGGGCCAACTGCGCTGGCTTGTGACGATTCCGCCGCGCGCCACCCGACGATCTGCCCGTCCGGCAAGCGCACCGAGTTGGCCTGGGTAAACGCTGCTTCGTTGGGCCAGGAACCGCCGCCTTCGAGATGCACCGTCGTGACCTGATTCGCCTTGATGACGACCGGTACAGTTACGAGTCCGTAACCATTTGCGTTGGCAACAACACGATAGGTGCCAGGAGGCAGATCCACCTGTGCGGGTTCTTCTCCCGAACGAATAGGATGGTTGTGCACGACTTCCAAAAGCTTCCCAGCCTCGGAGAAAACCTTGTAATCGGTATGGCGTTGGATATCGTCAAAATCACCCATGCTCGGAGCATGAACGTCATAGGCGGAAAACACCACCAAGGTGCCCCTGGTGCCGGTTTCCCGCGGTTGAACAACAGCCGGCCCCACAGGCTCCAACACAAGCCCGGGTTGACCGTATGCACAACCAAGCAGTAAGGACGTTGCTGAAAGAATGGCAAACAAACATCGCGTTTTCATGCTTCTCTATTGCCACAAGTTGCTTGTAGATAAAAGTTTCTGAACGAATTTTAACGTGATCTTCAGGCGGATTTAATCTGAGTCTGCCATGGTGGTTGGTGGTCTAAGAGCTTCAGATGCGCTTGTTACTTATCGAAGACGAACGAAAGGTGGCTGACGTTGTTGCGCGCGGCCTGCGGGCAGAGCGCTTCGCGGTGGATGTCGCGTACGACGGGAACACAGGCTGGGAGATGGCGTCGGGTGTGGACTACGACCTCATCGTCCTCGACCTGATGCTGCCGGGGCTTAATGGAACCGAACTGTTACGTCGGCTGCGCCGCAAAGATGGCAAGGCGGCCGTGCTGGTGTTGACGGCGCGGGACGCCACCAGCGACAAGGTTGAGAATTTCGAAGCTGGCGCGGATGATTACCTGACGAAACCGTTCGCGTTTGCCGAACTGCTCGTTCGCGTGAAGGCATTGCTGCGTCGGCCTCCCGTCAGCCGCGACCATGTGTTACGCGTGGCCGACCTCGAAGTGGATCGTCTCACCCAACACGTGCGTCGTGCCGGCAAGCGCGTCGAGTTGACGGCCAAAGAGTACTCCCTGCTTGAATACCTGGCGTCTCACGCTGGTCGCGTGCTCTCGCGCACAATGATCATTGAACATGTGTGGGACGAAAGTTTCGAAGGTCTCACCAACATCGTCGACGTGTATGTGCGGCACCTGCGCGAGAAGGTGGACGAACCTTACGAGCACAAGCTGATTCACACCGTCCGTGGAGTGGGGTATTGCCTGTCGGACGACGCCGAGCCATGAGCACACGCTCCATTCGCTTTCGACTGATCGCCTGGTATGCCGGTCTGTTGACCGGCGTGTTCCTCCTGCTGGGCACGCTGATGTATCTCAATCTGAAACATTTTCTCGAGAACGACCTGGGCGATTCCCAGGCGCGACGGGCGAGCCAGATTGCCGACACACTCCTGGCCCGCGTACACGAAACGGGCGAGGCGTATGTTGCCCATGAAGTCAAAGACCTGTACGAACCGGAGGTCAACGACCGGTTCATCCGCGTGACACGCTCGGATGGCCACGTGGTCTATGAGTCGGGCCCGCCCAAAGACGAGAGTTTCGACCCGACGGGGATTCCTCCACTCGCATCCTCGTCACGGAAGGCGTCCCGACGAAAGTTGCGCGTGCCGGGAGATAAGACGCTGCTCGTTGCCGCATTGAACTACCGGACCCCCGATGGCACGCGTTACATTATTGAAGTCGGCTCCCCACTGGATCCTGTGGAGACGATGCTGGATCGCCTGTTCCTGCAATTGGCGCTCGGGTTGCCGATCGCGGTGCTGGTGGCCATCTGCGGCGGCTACCTGCTGGTTGGCCGCGCGCTGGCGCCAGTGGATCACATTGCGGGGAAAGCGTCGCAGATCACCCAGCACAATCTGAGCGAGCGCCTGCCGGTGGCGTATACAGCGGACGAAATCGAGCGGCTCTCGCTGTCATTGAACCACATGATTGCGCGGCTGGAGGACGCCTTTTTGAATTCCAAGCGATTTGTTGCCGACGCCTCCCATGAACTGCGCACGCCGCTGACCACCCTGCGTGTCGAGTTGGAGAACATTGTGTCCGACGGACATCTCACCCCGGAGTTGCGGGAAACCCTCGGGAGCGTTCTCGAAGAAGTCGAACGCCTTACCGAAATCGTCGAGGGTCTATTCGCCATTTCGCGGCTCGATGCGGGCGAGGCGCAGTCGGAATGGGTCTCGTTCGATCTGGCGGAATTGGTGACCACGACGGCCGACCAGATGGGGCTGCTCGCGGAAGACAAGGGCATTACTGTCTCCTGCGATGTGAAGCCGCACGTCATGGTGGAGGGAGACCGGGCCCGACTCAAACAGGTGGTCGTGAACCTGCTGGACAACGCCATCAAATACACACCGCCCAAGGGCGCGATTCATCTGCGGGTCGCCACTGCCAACAGTCACGCTGTGCTGGAAGTATCGGACAATGGCATCGGCATTCCCGCCGACGCACTGCCACACGTCTTCGATCGTTTTTTCCGCGTGGATAAAGCACGAACGCGAGACCCCGGGGGAGCGGGCCTGGGTCTTTCCATTGTCAAATCCATCTGCACCGCGCACGGAGCGACCGTGGAAACGCAGAGCAACCGCAACGGAAGTGTTTTCCGTGTCACATTACCTGTAACTCACCCGACGAAACCCTCATGAGAAAGCTATGAAATCAAACCTTGCCGAATTCCGCCGACATGCGCTCGCGGGCGCCAAACGGAGGTTGTTGGTCAGTTCGGGAGTCCTGTTCGCCGCAGCGGGTTTGCTGTGGCTGGTGCTTCACGCCGAAGCGGAAGCAAGCCGCGAACCCGCCACCGTTTCGGTACCCACGGTTGCCGTTGTGAAAGTGGATCGAGAAGACCTTTATCGCGAGGTGACCATTCCCGCGGAGTTTCGACCGTACGCGGAGGTCGAGTTGCACGCCAAAGTTTCCGGGTACGTCGACCAGATGAAGGTGGATTTTGGCGAGCGGGTAAAGGCGGGTCAACTCCTGGCCACCCTGGAAGTTCCGGAACTATTGGATGAACTTCACAACGCGATGGCCGCCGAACAGAAGGCCGAAGCCGATCATACGGATGCCCATCTGGTCTATACACGACTGTTGGCAGTGAACCAGCAGCACGCCAATCTGGTGGCCCAGCAGGACCTGGATACGGCGGCGTCCAAGGATCGCGCCACGGCCGCCGCCATCGCCGCCGCCAAGGCGGATGTGGAAAAATACCAAACGTTGATGGCCTACACAAAAATCACCGCCCCGTTCGACGGTGTCATTACCTGGCGGTATGCGGATCCCGGCGTCCTCATCCAGGCCGGCACGTCGTCCGATACTCAAGCCAAACCGTTGGTGCGTATTTCGGACAACTACCGGCTCCGGCTGGATTTCCCGGTGTCTGTGGACTACGTGAAGGACATTCACCCGGGTGACCAGGTGAACGTGCGCGTGGAGTCGCTCGGGGGCCGGTCATTCACCGGCACCGTTTCGCGGGTCACGGACAAGGTGAACGAGGACACCCGGACGATGATCGCCGAGATGGAAGTGCTCAATCCCAATCTGACAATTGTTCCGGGCATGTACGCCACCGTGGTCTTGAAAGTGGAGGGGCGACCGAAAACCCTGTCCATTCCGATTGAGGCGGCTGCGGCCGGCGGCAAGACCACGGTGTACGTTGTCAATACCAAGGATGAAATCGAGCCGCGCAAGATTGCGCTCGGGATCGAAACTCCGGCCCGATATGAAGTGCTCAGTGGGCTGCACGAAGGCGATCTCGTGATGGTTGGCAATTCGGCGCAGGTGACGCCCGGACAAAAGGTAAAACCCAAGTTGATCGCTTCGCTTTCCCGGGAATGAATGCTCCCTTGACCGCGGAACAATTGGAGGCCTTGCGGCGGTTGGACGCGTGCACGCTGGCCAACGCGATCGAGACGTTTCAACGGCGATTGCGCAACGAAGGGTTCGCGGACAGCAGCATCCGCTGCTTGTTCCCCGATCTTCCCCCGATGGTGGGCTACGCGGCCACCGTGACCATTCGCGGCTCGGAGCCGCCGGTGGCGGGCGACGCCTACTTTGATCGGACCGACTGGTGGGATTACATCGCGTCCGTGCCCGCGCCCCGCGTGGTTGTGGTGCAGGACGTCGCCACGCACCCCGGGCTGGGTTCATTGGTGGGGGCGGTGCACATGAACATCCTGCGGGCGCTCCATTGCGGGGGCGTGGTCACCAACGGTTCGGTACGCGACATCCCGGCCGCCGGAAATTGTGGCTTCCATCTGTTCGCCGGCAGCGTATCGGTGTCGCACGCCTACGTTCACATCATTGAGATTGGCGCGCCGGTGGACGTGGGCCGGCTGAAGGTTCGGTCCGGAGATTTGCTCCACGGTGATCTGCACGGTGTGCAAAGCATCCCGTTGGAGATCGCCGCCCAGGTTCCGCCGGTGGCCGCGCGAATCGTCGCCCATGAACAGGCCCTGATTAAACTCTGTCAGTCACCGGAGTTTTCCATCGAAAAACTGCGGGCGGCCGTCGCCAAGGACCGTCCGTAAACCACAGATTCTCATTATGTCCCGCTTTGCCATTCGTTATCCATATCTGATCGTTGTGTTGTGTTTGATCACCTGCGTGGTCGGGGTCACCAGCCTCGTGCGGATGCCGGTGGACCTGTTTCCGCCGATCAAAATCCCCGTTGTCGTTGTGGCCACGTTTTTTTCCGGTATGCCCCCCGAACAGATTGAAACGGATATCACCGGTCGCTTTGAACGGTTTTTCACCCTGGCCAGTGGCGTGGACCATATCGAATCCCGGTCCCTGCCCGGGGTGAGCCTGATCAAAATCTATTTCCAGCCGGGGTTCAACTCGGACTCGGCGGTCACCAGCATCGCCAACCTCGCGATGGCCGATCTGCGGAAATTGCCGCCCGGGACGCTCCCCCCGGTCGTGCTGAAGTTCGATGCTTCCAGCCTGCCGGTCTGTCTCATTACCCTGAAGGGGGAAGGGCTTAACGAGGCGCGGCTGCGGGATCTGGGCCAGTATGACGTGCGCAATCAGGTCGCCAACGTGCCGGGCGCATCCGTGCCGCAGCCCTTCGGTGGCCGCTATCGGCAGATCATGGTCTATGTCGATCCCGACAAATTGGAAGCCCACCAGTTGAGTGTGATGGACGTCGTGCGGACGGTCAATGACGCCAATCTCATCCTGCCGGCGGGCGACGTGAAAATCGGACCCTACGACTACAATCTGTACGCGAACAGC
>Ga0335081_10017221_pt1 | contig 11704 bp, 4 predicted proteins | sample Lox_Sample_35_FD_206713 | JGI IMG/M metagenome (GOLD analysis project Ga0335081, IMG submission 206713) | Soil microbial communities from Loxahatchee National Wildlife Refuge, Florida, United States - Lox_Sample_3.5 | ecosystem: Environmental > Terrestrial > Soil > Wetlands | place: USA: Florida... | reverse complement strand
TGGTCACCACCGGAAACAAAATTCGCCGCGAGGCACCGACCTTTCGCGCAGATCCGAGCCGCCCGGCGCAGCGTGGCGGGCCGAGTCCGATGATGAATGCCGTCGGCGGCACGTCGATCCACTATCACGCGCAGAGCTGGCGGCTCAAGCCGTGGGATTTCAAAACCGTCACCGAAGTGAAGAAGCGATACGGCCCCGGTTACCTGCCGAAGGGCTCGACCCTTGAAAACTGGCCGATCAGCTATGACGATCTCGAGCCCTACTATGACACGGTCGAATACGAGGTCGGGGTGAGCGGCAAGGCCGGCAATTTGAAGGGTGTCCTCGATCCCGCCGGCAACGTTTGGGAAGGGCCTCGCCAGCGCGAGTATCCCATGGCGCCGCTGCGTTCCACGGATTACCTGGAGCGCATGAAGGCCGCGGCCCGTTCGCTTGGCTGGAAGCCTTTTCATTCTCCAGCTGCGATTAATTCGGAACCGCGAAGCGGCCGCGGCGCTTGCGGCTATCACGGCTATTGCGATCGCGGCGGGTGCCATCTTCGAGCCAAGAACTCCACCTGCTTCACCACCATTCCCGAAGCGCTAAAAACCAAACACCTCACCATCTTCGACCGTGCGCAGGTAACGCGCATCGTCGCCGCAGCAGACGGCCGCGTCAGCGGCGTCCAGTACCTCCGCGATGGCAAGGAGTACTTTCAGCCGGCCAAGGCCGTGCTGGTCGGCTCCTATACTTACGAGAATGTGCGGCTGCTGCTGCTCTCGAAGTCCAAAGCTTTTTCAAACGGGCTCGCCAACAATCACGGCCAGGTAGGCAAACATTACTTCGGGCATTGGGACGCGCAAGCGGGCGTGATCGTGAACGCTCTGTTTCCAGTGGATCTGAACAACTGGTACGGCGCGATTCTTTCGCAGGGCGTGGTCATCGACGAATGGGCGGACGACAGCTTCGATCATTCCGGCCTGGGATTCATCGGCGGCGCCAGTATGACCGCTTACATGGAGAAGCACCCGATCGCGTCAGCGGCAACCCAGACTTTCGGGCAGGCGCCGGAGTGGGGTTCGAAGTGGAAGGCGTGGATTCACCAGAATGCCGGCCGCACCGCCTCCGCCTATCTCCAGACCAACAGTTTTCCGTACGAGAATACGTATCTCGATCTGGATCCGGACGTGAAAGACCCGGTGGGGGATCTTGTCATCCGGGTCACCAGCGGCCCAAAGGAGAACGAGCGGCTCGCGGGGCTGCACGCGCAGGATCGGATGGAAGAATGGTTCAAGGCAGCGGGCGCTGTCGCGACCACCAAAGGCAACCCCGTCGGTCCCAGGCTCAGCACCCATACTTACGGCGGCACGCGCATGGGCGACAATCCCGAAACCAGCGTGGTCGACAAATGGTGCTTCGCGCATGAAGCGCCTAATCTGGCGATGCTCGGCGGCTCGGTGTTCGGAACCAGCGGCGCGCGGAATCCGACGCTCACGATTCAGGCGCTTGCGTGGCGTACGGCCGAGCATCTGGTGAAGTCATGGAAATCGATTGCGGGCTAATGCCATATGGCCATTCCGCTCAAACCCGTTGATGTTGCGGTAATCGGCCTCGGGGCCGCCGGAGGAGTGGCCGTGCTGCCGCTAGCGCGCGCCGGCGTCAAGATCGCCGGTATCGAAGCCGGCACATGGATGGATCCGCGTCAATTCCGACCCGACGAGATCCACAATAATGTCCGTGGCCTCGTGACCTCAGTCCCCAAAACCAAGCGCGAGATGCCGACCATTCGCGACAATCCGTCCGCGCCGGCGCGCCGCGCACCCAATCATCCGATGATGAACGCCATCGGCGGCACCTCGATCCACTATTGGGCGCAGAGTTGGCGGCTCAAGCCCTGGGACTTTCGCGCCCGCTCGGAAACTGTCAAGCGCTACGGCGCCGCCGCGATTCCCGTTGGCTCGACTGTCGAAGATTGGCCGCTCACTTACGAGGAGCTCGAGCCGTATTACGACCGCGTCGAGTATGAGATCGGCGTGTCCGGCAAAGCCGGCAACATCCAAGGTCAGATCGATCCGGTCGGGAACGTTTTCGAAGGACGGCGCCTACGGGAGTACCCAATGCCGCCGCTGCGCGGCACCGAATTCATCGACCGTATGACCGCGGCGGCAAGGAAGCTGGGCTGGCACCCGTTCCGTCCTCCCGCCGCCATCAATTCCCAGCCCTACCGGGGGCGGCCGAGCTGCGCCTATCACGGCTTCTGCGCCACCGGCGGCTGTCACATCAGTGCGAAGAATTCCACTGCCATCACAACTATACCCGAGGCCCTCAAAACCAAGAACCTGACGATCTTCGACCGTGCGCAGGTAACCCGCATCCTTGCCGGGGGGGACGGCCGGGTCAACGGCGTCCAGTATTTGCGAGACGGCAAAGAATATTTCCAGCCTGCCCGCGTCGTGCTGCTCTCTTCCTACACCTACGAGAACGCGCGATTGTTGTTGCTCTCGAAATCGAAACCGTATCCGAACGGGTTGTCCAACAATCACGGCCAAGTCGGCCGCCACTATTTCGGACATTACTCCGCGGTATCGGCCGGCAGCGCGGTGGGCTTGTTCCCGTTCGACATCAACAACTGGTACGGTACGCCGGCGCAGGGCATCACGGTCGACGATTGGGCCGATGATAACTTCGACCACGCTGGCCTGGGTTTCATCGGCGGCACCTCGCTGCACGTTCACACCGAAACCCACCCGATCGATTCGGCCGCCACGCTCGACCTGTTCACGCGAGGCCGGCTGTGGGGGCCGGCTTGGAAGAGCTTCGTCCGCGAGAACGCCGGGCGCTGGAACGCTGCGTATCTGCAGACGTCGACCTTCCCCTACGAGAGCACGTACCTGGATCTCGACGACAATATGCGCGATCCCCTTGGCGATCCCGTCTGCCGCATCACGTCCACGATCAGGCCCAACGAGCAGCGTGCGGTTTCGTTTGCGCAGAACAAAATGGAAGAGTGGTTCCGGGCCGCTGGAGCGACTGAGGTCGCCAGGCCTCCCGCGACCGTCCCGATCGTCAGCACCCACGCCTACGGCGGGACGCGCATGGGCGACAACCGCGAATCGAATGTCGTCGACCGCTGGGGCTTCTCCCACGAAGCTCCGAATCTGGGCATTCTCGGCGCGTCCGTAATGGGAACCAGCGGCGCGCGAAATCCCACGCTAACCGTGCAAGCGCTGGCGTGGCGCACTGCCGAGTACCTCGCGAAGAACTGGAAGTCCGTCGCGCGCTGACCGATTTTTGACTGAACACCCGCTGTACATCGGCTTAAGCCGATGATATACTCCCTGCCCAATACCAGCCTGTCAAGCGGTAGGTCTCATCTCGCCGCCTGCCTGCGATCGGGGTGGTCGTAAAGGGGAATATATGAAGCCCGGGAATTTGCTACGAATTTTGTTTGCTGCCGCCATGCTTGCAATCGGGATATCCGGTTTGTGGGCGCAATCTGCCGGAACCGGCGCCCTGGTTGGAACCGTCACCGATCCATCCGGCGCTGTCATTCCGAACGTCACCGTCAACATCGTCAATACCGAAACGAATCAGAGTCGCGCCATCATGACCGGCGCCGACGGAGCCTATCGCTTTTCATTGCTGCCGCCCGGCACGTACCACGTAAGGTTCACCGCCATGGGATTTAAAACGGCGGAGGTTCCTTCTGTGACTGTCAACGTCACGGAAACTCCGGTTTTGGACCGGACGCTGGATGTAGGCACGCAGGCGGAAGCCGTCCTGGTGGAAGCGGAAGCCGCTGTGCTGCAGACTCAGAACTCGACGCTCGGAACCGTGGTCGGCGCTCAGTCGGTCACGAGCCTGCCGCTCACGAATCGCAACTACACACAGGTTCTGAGCATGTCCGCCGGCGCCAACGTCAGCGTCAATAACGCGGCTCTGCTGGGAAGAGGCTCGCAGGACGTCAGCGTAAACGGCGCCAACACGAACCAGAACAATTACCAGATGGACGGCGTCAACATCGATAACTTCGCCGGCAACGGCCTGGCCGCCGACGCCGGCATCTACGCCGGCATTGGCGTTCCGAACCCCGATGCGCTCGAGGAATTCAAAATCCAGACGTCCACGTACGACGCGAGCTACGGCCGGAACCCGGGCGCCAACGTGAACGTCGTGACGAAGTCGGGCACCAACACGCTCCACGGCGCGGCCTATGAGTTCTTCCGCAATACGGACCTCAACTCGAATGACTTTTTCCGAAACCGCGCCGGCGGCTCGCGGCAGGTCCTGAATCAGAATCAGTTTGGCGGAAACCTCGGCGGCCCGATCAAGCGGGACCGCTTGTTCTTATTTGGAAGCTACCAGGAGACCCGGCAAGTGAACGGGGTCGGCACCAACGGCTACTCCACTCCCACGCTGCCGCCTATCCCCGGCGGCGACCGCTCCAACACCGCCGCTTTTCGCGCCGCGCTCGGCCAGCAGTTCTGCCCGCAAAATCATCCGGGCGACGCCCGTTACACCACGGTAGGCGCCGGGGCCACTGCCGTTCAAGTGGCGTGCGACGGCTCCAACATCAGTCCGGTAGCCGTCAACTTCCTGCAACTCAAGCTTCCGAACGGTAGCTACTACATTCCCGGTTCGACTAACGGAAATTTTCAGTTGACTACATTCAGCCAGCCCGCGCACTTCACCGAGCACCAGGCGGTCTTGAACGCCGATTACGTGATGAGCCCGAAACAGACTCTCTCGGCACGCTTCTTCACGAGCCAGGATCCTCAAGTCCTCCCGTTCACGAATGCCAATGGCGAATTGCCGGGGACGCCGGCGAATTATCTGTATGCCAATACCGAGGCGGTCGTCAAGCTCACTTCGCTTGTGTCAAATAACGTCGTGAACGAAGGCCGGATTTCGTTCCAGCGCAACCTGGCGGCCAATAGCAACGGCGTGCCCTTCACCACCACGCAATTGGGGATGACGCCCATCAATCCGGCGATCACGACGATGAATCCCATCACCATTCAAGGGCTCTTTAATCTGGGCGGCGGCATCAGCGACGACGTCTTCGATCCCACCGACCAGTTTCAGATCTCCGATACCGTCTCGTGGTCGCACGGCAAGCACACGATTCGTGCCGGATTCGATGCCGAGCACATCAACTGGGACATCGTGTTCAAGGGTATTGAGCGCGGAAACACGACCATTTCTTCCTTTCCCGATTTTCTGATGGGACGCGCCGGCTGTGACCCCAGCAACCCGTCCTGTCTCACGGGCAATCCCGGGAACACCACCGGCACTCCGCTCAGCAATATTGCGTCATGTCTGTTTTGCGTGCGCAGCGGGCCGGATGGCATCATTCACGGATACCGTGCGAATAACGTGAGCGCGTTCGTGCAGGACGATTACAAAATCAGCCCACGGCTCACCCTGAACCTCGGGGTGCGCTGGGAATATGACGGCACGCTGAGCGACAAGTACGGGAACTTGACGAACGTGTGGCAAAGCCTGGTCCAATCAGTCAATACTCCTGCCGGTGTGGCTGGCGTCGGCCTGTTCAACGGTGCTCTTCCGACTTCCGGCGGCACGCTGGCCGGCTACGTCGTTCCTGCCAACTTCCAGGGCACGGTGCCCAGCGGAGTACTCAAGTCCGATCGCAACCTCCCGGTCAAATCCGGTCCGCCTCTGGACAATTTCGGACCCCGGCTCGGTTTCGCCTGGCAACCGCGCAGCGACGGCCGTTTCGTAATTCGCGGCGGAGTTGGCATGTTCTACGATCGCATCGGCGGCAATTTGTTCGTGCACTCGGTGGAGCAGGGCAATCCCTACGCGGTGACCCTGGACTACGCCGGAGCCGCCGCGCAACCTGCCAGCCTCCAGAGCCTGTTTCCGTCGACACCCCTCGGTTTTGTGCCGCGCTGGGTGAATTTCGCCAATAGCACCAGCTCCAATCTCAACCTGCCCTTCATTGCCGAAACCATTCACACGCCCTTAGTCCGCCAATACAATCTGACGGTTCAATGGGAATTTCTCCGGAATTGGGTGCTCGACGTCGGCTACGTCGGATCGAGCGGCATCAATCTGGCCGACTACAACCACAATTACAACGTGGCGGGCCTGGCGAGTCCGACCAATCCCATTAATGGAGTGACCACAAATACCGTTCAGAACGCAAATCTTCGAGTGCCGTATCTCGGCTTTGCGGCCAGCGGGTTCCAAGGCACCGGGTTCGACGGCATCTCCAACTACAACAGCCTCCAGGCCACCGTCCGTAAGCAGTTCTCCCATGGTGTCGCCTTCCAGGCTTCGTATACCTGGAGCAAGGACCTTACCGACCTGGTGGGCTACGGCGCCAACTATAACAACCCGAGCGACCTCTCCCAGCAGTACGGGCCGGCGTATTTCAACCGCCCGCAGCGGTTCGTGTTCAACTACAACTGGAATCTACCTTTCGGACATCCACGAGGAGTGGCCGGGAAGCTGGTCGACGGGTGGTCCATCTCGGGCGTCACCGTCGTCCAGAACGGTACGCCGCTCACCTTTACCGACGCGCGTTCCGGCAGCATCTATGGCATATCGGGGCCGATTTCCACCGCTCCGACTCTGAACACCGTCACGTTCGCTCCGGTCAATGCAGGCCGGTCGGAGCTGTGCCCGGGAGTAACGGGCTCGTCGATCCTCACCTCCGGTGGCGTCGAATCGCGCCTCGGCGGAGCCAGCGGCGGCAGCTTCTTTAATGCGAGCGCGTTCTGCGCGCTGCCGGCGATCGGCAACGGATTCGACTACGGCAACTCCGGTGTCGGCACCGTCCTCGGTCCAAGCCAGTTCAACTGGGACACCTCACTCGTCAAGATCACGAAATTGACCGAGCGCCAGTCGCTGCAATTCCGGGCTGAGTTCTTCAATGCGCTGAACCACCCGCAATTCAACAACCCGGGCACGGCCACGTCCACGCCAACCACCTTCGGCGTAATCACCGGCGCAAGTGTGAACCCCAGGCTCATTCAGTTCGCGCTGAAGTACATGTTTTGAATGACGGGCCGCGAATGATTCGTGTTCATTCGCGGCCCGTCCGTCATTCCGGCGAGTTTGCCCCGGCCCGCTGAACGAGCGGCGTGCCCAATGAGGTGTGCAAGGTGTTTGGACGCCGGCAGTTGGTTCGGAATATCGCGGACACGACCGGCTACTTCCGCCGGCCATGCGAGAATCGGCGCAACTTACAGTAACTGTAAAATCAAGCACTTCAGATAGTGAGTTTCGGGAACGGTCAATAAGATGGGATGGTCCTGCGCCTGCGTCCTGCGCTCGAGCACACGCAACGTCCGGCCCGCATCGAGGGCGGCTTGGGCCACGAGTTCCAGCAGCATCGCTTCGCTGACATGGTGTGAGCAGGAGCACGTCACCAGCACGCCGCCTGGATGCAGCAGCCGGAGCGCGCGAAGATTGATCTCTTTGTAGCCCGTGGCTGCCGCTTCCAGGTTGCGGCGCGACTTCGCGAAGGCCGGCGGGTCTAGAACGACCATGGAGAATTGCCGCTGCGCGGAAGCATAGCCCGCCAGTAACTCGAATACATCCGCTTCGCGGAATTCGAGATTCGAGATGCCGTTCGTCTGAGCGTTGGTTCGCGCCGTGGCCAGCGCCGGGCCGGAACTGTCCACCGCCTCGACCGTCTCGCACTTTCCAGCCAAATGCAGCGCGAACCCGCCCGTGGACGTGAAGGCATCGAGCGCACGGCCGCCGCGCGCATACTGTGTCGCCGCGATGTAGTTCTCTCTCTGGTCGAGATAGATTCCCGTTTTTTGGCCGCGCTGCAAATCCGCCCGGAGCGTCAGGCCATTCATCTGGACGCTCACGAATTCCGGAACGTCGCCGGCCAGCACCGCGGTTTCGAGAGGCAACTGCTCCTTCTGGCGCACGGCGGCGTCATTGCGTGCGACGATCCCGAGCGGCTGGAAAATCTCTTTCAAACACGAGACGATCTCAGGCTGCGCTGCATCCATCCCTTGATCGAGCGTCTGAATGACGAGGTAGTCCGCATAGCGATCCACGATCAGGGCAGGGAGCAGGTCGGCTTCGCCGTGCACGGCGCGATAGGCATTGCTATGATGCACAACCTGGCAGCGGTGTTCCTCCGCTGCCCGCAGCCGGCGAAAGTAGAACTCGCGATCGACGGCTTCCGCCTGCGTCGACAGCATTCGCAATGCGATTTGTGAGGAGGAGCTGTAGTGGGCGGTGCCGAGCGCACGCCCTCGCCCGTCCGCCACTGTGACGGCTTCGCCGGGTTGTGCGCCGTCACGGTCGGTGAGGTCGCTCGAAAAAATCCAGGGATGGCCGGAGGCGACCCGCTCGGCCGCTTTCCGGTTCACCCGCACCTGGTTCATCGCATCGACTGAAGACGCGCGATGCGATCCTCAGTAGAGGGATGGGTCGAGAACAGCCGCATCAGGCTCTGGCCCGTGAACGGCTTGATGATGAACAGGTGAGCCGTGGCGGGCGACGCGTCCATGGGAATCCGCTTCGACCAGGTCTCCAGCTTTTGCAGCCCGTTGATCAAAGGATAGGGCGAGCCGACGTACTTCGCCGACGCCTCGTCCGCCGAATACTCCCGCGAACGCGAGATGGCCATCTGGATCAGCATCGCGGCAATCGGAGCCAACACCATCATCAGGATGGCGCCGAACATGCCGCCGCGTTCGTCGTCGTCGCCTCGCGGTCCGAACCAAAACGCCAGGCGCGCCAGCATCGTGATCGCTGCGGCAATCATCGCGGCCACCGAGCTGGTCAGGATATCCCTGTGCAGGACGTGCCCGAGCTCGTGCGCGACCACGCCTTCGATTTCGCTATCGTTCATCAATTCAAGAATGCCGGCCGTGAATGCGACCGAGGCGTGCGACGGATTGCGGCCGGTGGCGAAGGCGTTCGGCGATTGCTCCGGAATCAGCCACAGCTTTGGCATCGGCAGCCCCATCCGCTGGGTCAAGTTGCGGACGATCGGCTCGACGCGCCGGTAAACCTCCGGATTGTCCGTCTCGGTTAATGGCTGCGCCGAATACATCGAGAGCGCGATCTTGTCGGAAAAGAAATATCCGGCGAAGTTCATCAGCCCCGCGAACACGAGGGCGTAGTACAGCCCCTGCCGCCCGGCGATCGCCTCGCCTCCAACCAGCAGCAGCCCGCTGAGCAGTCCCAGCAACAACGCGGTTTTCAAAGTATTGTTAGACATATTCACCTTGTAGGGCAGGCAGGCTGCCGGCATCAGGCTGGCAGCCTGCCCCACTTTACGCCGCCACCGGCACCTGCTTGCTGAACACCAGCTCGCCCTCATTGGGGCCAGCGTCCACCAGCACTGTGTCGCCCTCGGCAAACTCGCTGTTGATCAGCTTCAACGCCAGCGGGTCCTGGATCATCCGTTGGATCGCCCGCTTCATCGGCCGAGCTCCGTATTGCGGATCGTAGCCTTCCGAAATCAGCCGGTCTTTGGCTGCCTCTGTCACCTCCAGCGCCATCTTCCGGTCCTTAAGCATTTTGCCGACATTGTGCAGTTGGATATCCACGATCAGCCTCAGGTGTTCGCGTGTCAACGAATTAAATACGATGATATCGTCCACGCGGTTCAGGAATTCCGGCCGGAACTGCTGCCGCAGCGCGTCCAGCAATTGCGTGCGGGTGTCCTCGGTCCGTTTGTCCTTCCCATGCACCGAGAAGCCGATCGTATTCCGCTCGACCATCCCGGTCCCCACGTTAGACGTCATCACGATGACTGTGTTCTGGAAGCTCACCGTCCGGCCCTGGCCGTCGGTCAGCCTTCCATCGTCCAGAATCTGGAGCAGCGCGTTGAATACTTCCGGGTGCGCCTTCTCAATTTCATCGAAGAGCACCACCGAATACGGCCGCCGGCGCACCTGCTCGGTGAGTTGTCCGCCTTCTTCATAGCCGACGTATCCGGGCGGCGCCCCGATCATGCGGGCCACTGCATGCTTCTCCATGTACTCGGACATATCCACCCGGATCATGGCCTTTTCGTCGTCAAACAGGTATTCCGCCAGGGCGCGAACCAGTTCGGTTTTGCCGACGCCGGTCGGCCCCAGGAAGATGAAGCTTCCGATCGGCCGGTGCGGATCGCTCAAGCCCGCCCGGTTGCGCAGAATGGCGTTCGAGACCAGCCGCACGGCTTCATCCTGCCCAACCACCCGGTCTTTCAAACGCTCAGGCATATGAACGAGCTTCTGGACTTCGCCTTCCATCATGCGGGTCACCGGGATTCCGGTCCACTTGGCGACAATGCGCGCGATATCGTCTTCGTCGATCTCCTCTTTGAGCAGCGCGCTTTCCTTCACCGATTCGAGATCCTGCTCGGCGGTTTGGATGTCCTTCTCGATCTGCGAGAGCCGGCCATAGCGTAACTGCGCCGCCTTCTCCCAATCGCCGACCGAGCGCGCCTTCTCTTCTTCTTTGCGCAGGTTCTCCTGCTCTTCTTTGAGCTGCCGGACCTGGCTGATGGCGCTTTTTTCGCGATTCCATCGCTCCTTCAGGCCCGCTACCTGGCCGCGCAGAGTTTCCAGCTCGTTTTCCACGTGCCGCAGCCGCTCGCGCGAGCCCGCGTCCTTCTCCTTGGTGAGCGCCTGGCGTTCGACTTCCAGGTGCGAAATACGCCGGTCTTTTTCATCGATCTCAATCGGCATCGAGCCGATCTGCAGCCGCAGGGCTGAACCCGCCTCGTCAATCAAGTCGATCGCTTTGTCCGGCAAGAACCGGTCGGCGATGTAACGATGCGATAAAACCGCCGCGGCCACAATTGCGGAATCCTTAATGCGCACTCCGTGGTGAATTTCAAATTTCTCCTTGAGGCCGCGCAGGATTGCGATGGTATCGTCCACCGTCGGCTCGCCCACCATTACCGTCTGGAAGCGCCGGGCCAACGCCGCGTCTTTTTCGACGTGCTTCTTGTATTCGTTGAGCGTCGTGGCGCCGATGCAGCGCAGCTCGCCGCGCGCCAGGGCCGGTTTGAGCAGGTTAGCGGCATCGATTGCGCCCTCGGCCGATCCGGCCCCGACCAGCGTATGCAGCTCGTCGATGAAGCAGATGATTTCACCATTCGATTCGATGATCTCGCGCACCACCGCCTTGAGCCGGTCTTCGAACTCCCCGCGAAACTTCGTGCCGGCGATCATCGATCCGAGATCGATCATCACCAGCTTCTTATTCTTAAGTTGATCGGGCACATCGCCGCGTACGATCCGCTGCGCGAGCCCTTCCACGATCGCTGTCTTTCCTACGCCGGGCTCGCCGATCAGCACCGGGTTGTTCTTGGTCCGGCGGCTGAGCACTTGCATCACGCGGCGAATCTCGTCTTCCCGCCCGATCACCGGGTCGAGCTTGCCCTGCTTGGCCGATTCGGTCAAATCGTGCGCATAGCGCTCGAGCGCCTGGTATTTCGATTCGGGGTTCTGATCGGTAATCCGCTGAGTGCCGCGTACCGAGACCAGCGCCTTCAGAATCGCGTCGTGAGTCGCGCCGGCGCGGTCCAGCAACTGGCCGGCGGGGTCGCTCCGTCGTTCCGACAGCGCCAGCAGCATATGTTCGGTCGAAACAAATTCATCTTTGAACCGGGTGGCTTCATCGAAAGCCTTTTCCAGTACTTCGTTGAGCGAAGGCGACAAATACATTCCCGGCTGCATCGGCCCCGTCTTGGGCAGATTCGGAACCATGCGCTGGGCTTCCTGAATGAGGA
>Ga0335081_10017220_pt1 | contig 11705 bp, 10 predicted proteins | sample Lox_Sample_35_FD_206713 | JGI IMG/M metagenome (GOLD analysis project Ga0335081, IMG submission 206713) | Soil microbial communities from Loxahatchee National Wildlife Refuge, Florida, United States - Lox_Sample_3.5 | ecosystem: Environmental > Terrestrial > Soil > Wetlands | place: USA... | reverse complement strand
CGAGGTCCGGCACATCCTGGTCCGGCATGAGCAGGGCGCGGGGCACGCCGCGACCGGGTACGCGCAGGCGACCGGGCGGATCGGGGTGTGCATGGCTACGTCCGGCCCGGGCGCGACGAACCTGGTGACCCCGATCGCGGACGCGTACATGGACTCGGTGCCGCTGGTCGCGATCACCGGCCAGGTGTCTACCAGCCTGATCGGCACGGACGGCTTCCAGGAAGCCGATATTTCCGGCATCACGCTCCCGGTCACCAAGCACAACTTCCTCGTCACGAAGGCGGGGGACATCGCGCGGACGATCGCCGAGGCGTTCCATCTGGCCGGCAGCGGGCGCCCCGGGCCGGTGCTCGTCGACATCGCCAAGGACGCGATGCAGGCGCAGACCGATTTCACCTGGCCGGTCCCGCTGGACCTGCCCGGCTATCACCCGGTGACCCGGCCGCACTCCCGGCAGGTCCGTGAGGCGGCGCGGATGATGACCGGCGCGGACCGGCCCGTCCTGTACGCCGGCGGCGGCGTCATCAAGGCCGACGCGGCGGCCGGACTCCTCGCCCTGGCCGAGCTGACCGGCATCCCGGTCGTCACGACCCTGATGGCCCGGGGGGCCTTCCCGGACGGGCACCGGCTGCACCTCGGCATGCCCGGCATGCACGGGACGGTCGCCGCGGTCGGCGCCCTGCAGAAGGCCGACCTGATCGTCGCGCTCGGCGCCCGGTTCGATGACCGGGTGACCGGCAACCTGGCCTCGTTCGCGCCCGAGGCCGCGATCGTGCACGCGGACATCGACCCCGCCGAGATCTCCAAGAACCGGCGGGCCGACGTGCCGATCGTCGGTGACTGCCGCGAGGTGATCGCCGATCTGATCACGGCCGTGCGGGCCGAGCACCAGGCGGGGCGGCGCAGCCAGCACGGTGCCTGGTCGGCGCAGCTCGACGCGTGGCGGACCACGTACCCGGTGGGTTACGAGGAGCCGGCCGACGGCTCGCTGTCGCCGCAGTACGTCATCAAGCGGATCGGCGAGATCGCCGGCCCCGAGGCGGTCTACGTGGCCGGCGTGGGGCAGCACCAGATGTGGGCCGCTCAGTTCATCTCCTATCAGCACCCCAGGACCTGGCTGAACTCCGGCGGGCTGGGCACCATGGGCTACGCGGTGCCCGCCGCGATGGGCGCCAAGGTCGGGCGGCCGGACGCGTGTGTCTGGGCCATCGACGGCGACGGCTGCTTCCAGATGACCAACCAGGAGCTCGCCACCTGCACGCTGGAGGGCATCCCGGTCAAGATCGCGGTCATCAACAACGGCAACCTCGGCATGGTCCGGCAGTGGCAGACGCTGTTCTACAACGAGCGTTACTCCAACACCGACCTGCGCCGGGCCGGGACGTCGGCCAGCCTGCCCGGGGCCGGAGCGGCCGGGGCCGCGCCCGAGTCCGCGCCGGAGCCCGGCGCCGCGGCGCCGCTCGCCGGCACCCGGGTGCCCGATTTCGTCAAGCTGGCCGAGGCGTACGGGTGCGCCGCCATCCGCTGCGAGAAGCCCGAAGACGTGGACATGGTGATCAAGCAGGCGATGGAGATCAACGACCGCCCGGTCGTGATCGACTTCATCGTCCACCGTGACGCCATGGTCTGGCCGATGGTCCCGGCCGGCACCAGCAACGACGACATCCAGTTCGCCCGCGACATGGCTCCCGACTGGGGCAGCTCAGAATGACCGGCGCAGCGGTGACCGCAGGGAAGGCGGCAAGGCATGAGTAGGCATACATTGTCCGTGCTGGTGGAGAACAAGCCGGGCGTCCTGGTCAGGATCGCCGGGCTGTTCTCGCGGCGCGGTTTCAACATCGACTCGCTGGCGGTCGGGCCGACCGAGCAAGAGGCGATCTCCCGCATGACGATCGTGGTGAACTGCGATGAGCGCCCGCTCGAGCAGGTCACCAAGCAGCTCAACAAGCTCATCAACGTGCTCAAGATCGTCGAGCTGGAGCAGGGCTTCGCGGTCCAGCGCGAGCTGATCCTGATCAAGGTCAGGGCCGACACCGAGAGCAGGTCGAAGGTGCTGGAGACGGTCCAGCTCTTCCGGGCCAAGGTGGTCGACGTGGCGCTGGACGCGGTCACCGTCGAGGCCACCGGCAACCGGGAGAAGCTCGACGCGCTGATCCGGGTGCTCGAGCCCTTCGGGATCAAGGAACTGGTGCAGTCCGGCATGGTGGCGGTCGGGCGCGGCGGCCGGTCGATCACCGACCGGGCGCTCCGCCCGGTCGAGCGCAGCGCCTGACGCCCGCCCGGATCGGCACGGCCTCATCCACAACATCAAGAAAGGCCAAGAACAAGTGGCAGAGATTTTCTACGACGACGACGCCAATCTCGCGGCGATCCAGAGCCGGCACGTCGCCGTGCTGGGGTACGGCAGCCAGGGGCACGCGCACGCCCTGTCGCTCCGCGACTCGGGCGTGGACGTGCGGGTCGGCCTGCCGGTGGGGTCAAAGAGCCGGCCGAGGGCGGAGGACGACGGCCTCCCCGTCTTCACGCCGGCCGAGGCGTGTGAGCAGGCCGACCTCATCATGGTTTCCGTGCCCGATACCCTGCAGCGCCGCCTGTACCAGGAGGCCATCGCGCCGAGCCTGGTCGACGGCGACGCGCTGTTCTTCGCGCACGGGCTGAACATCCGCTACGGCATGATCCAGCCGCCGCCGGGCGTGGACGTCTGCATGGTGGCGCCCAAGGGCCCGGGCCACCTGGTACGGCGCCAGTTCAACGCCGGCCGCGGCGTGCCGGTGCTGGTCGCGGTCGAGCGCGACGCGACCGGCCACGCGTGGCCGCGCGTCCTGGCCTACGCCAAGGGCATCGGCGGGACCCGGGCCGGCGCGCTCAAGACCACGTTCAAGGAGGAGACCGAGACCGACCTGTTCGGTGAGCAGGTCGTGCTCTGCGGCGGCGTCTCCGAGCTCATCAAGGCCGGCTTCGGCACCTTGGTGGAGGCGGGTTACCAGCCGGAGGTCGCGTACTTCGAGTGCCTGCACGAGATGAAGCTCATCGTCGACCTCATGTACGAGGGCGGCATCTCCAAGATGTACTGGTCATGCTCGGACACCGCGGAGTTCGGCGGGTACACCCGCGGCCCGCGCATCATCAACGAGCAGACCCGCGAGGAGATGCGCACCATCCTGGGCGAGATCCAGGACGGCCAGTTCGCCCGCGAGCTGGTGGAGGAGTTCGACGCCGGGTCGCCGAACTTCCTCAAGCGGCGCGAGGAGGAGCACAGCGAGCAGATCGAGCAGGTCGGAGCCAAGCTCCGCCCGCTGATGAGCTGGATCGGCTCCGAAGAAGACTGACGGCAGCGCCGGTGGGCGGCCCGGACCGGGCCGCCCACCGGCACCCCCTCGGACCACTAAGGTTGCGGACATGGCTTCTCGTACCATCAGGCTCGCCGTCATCGGCGGAGACGGCATCGGCCCCGAGGTCGTCGCCGAGGCGCTCAAGGTGCTGCGCGCCGCAGGCGTCACCATCGATGAGACCGGTTATGACCTCGGCGCGCGCCGCTGGCACCGGACCGGCGAGACCCTCCCCGACGCGGTGCTGGAAGAGATCCGCGGGCACGACGCGATCCTGCTCGGCGCGGTCGGCGACCCCAGCGTGCCCAGCGGCGTGCTGGAGCGCGGGCTGCTGCTGAGGCTCCGTTTCGAGCTCGACCAGTACGTCAACCTCCGCCCCGTCCGGCTCTACCCGGGGGTGGTCACGCCGCTGGCCGCCGCGCGGGCCGGGAACATCGACATGGTCGTCGTCCGTGAGGGCACCGAAGGCCCGTACGCGGGCGCCGGCGGGGTCATGCGGAAGGGAACCCCGGGCGAGATCGCCACCCAGGAGAGCCTGAACACGGCGTTCGGCGTGCACCGGGTCGCCCGGTACGCCTTCGGCCAGGCGATGGCGCGGCCGCGCCGCAGGCTCACCCTCGTGCACAAGACCAACGTGCTCACCTACGCGGGTGACCTCTGGCAGCGGACCGTGGACGGCCTGGCCAAGGAGTTCGCCGACGTGTCCGTGGACTACTGTCACGTGGACGCGGCGTCGATGTTTTTCGTGACCCAGCCCGAGCGCTTCGACGTGGTGGTCACCGACAACCTGTTCGGCGACATCCTCACCGACCTGGGCGCCGCCGTGGCCGGCGGCATCGGCCTGGCCGCGAGCGGCAACATCAACCCCGACGGCGCCGCACCCAGCATGTTCGAGCCGGTGCACGGCAGCGCGCCGGACATCGCGGGCCGGGCGCAGGCCGACCCCACCGCGGCGATCCTGTCCGCGGCGATGCTGTGTGAGCACCTGGGCCTGACCGCCGAGGCGGCCAGGATCGAGCAGGCCGTGGCGGAGGATCTGGTCGAGCGGCAGGGCGCCTGGGCCCGCCGGAGCACGCCGGAGATCGGGGGCGACATCGCCGGGCGAGTAGCCGGCTAGGGCGGCGCACGCGCCGCCCGGCGGGCGGCATGGCGGGAGGCCCTGTTCGTCCACGACGCCCGGGACCGCCCTCGTGGAATCCTCTTCCTGGCCCGTCTCGGCGTATGGTTTACCATGCTCCGCCGCATAGCCGGTGGTAAGGAGGATTTCCGCAATGACCGCGACTGCCCAGACTGAGATCGTCTTTGACGTCCGCCCGTCCGACCATCCGGTCCCGGCGGAGGAGCGGGAGCAGCTGCTGGCCGCCCCGGCGTTCGGGGTCCGGTTCACCGATCACATGATCACCCTGCGCTGGACCCAGGACGCGGGCTGGCACGACGGGCTGCTGGAGCCGTACGGCCCGTTCACCCTCGATCCGGCCACGGCGGTGTTCCACTACGCGCAGGAGTTCTTCGAGGGACTGAAGGCCTACCGCCAGGGCAGCGGGTCGGTCGTGATGTTCCGCCCGCAGGCGAACGCGGCGCGGTTCAATAGCTCGGCCCGCCGGATGGCCATGCCGGAGCTGCCCGCCGACACGTTCCTGCGTGCCCTCGAGCTGCTGGTCACCCGTGACCGCGACTGGGTGCCGATGGAGGTGGAGAAGAGCCTGTACCTGCGGCCGTTCGCGATCGCCACGCAGCCGGGGCTGGGCGTGAACCACCCGTCGTCGTCCTACTTGTTCTCGGTCATCGCCTCGCCGGCCGGCGCGTACTTCGCCGGCGGGGTCAAGCCGGTCACCGTCTGGCTCTGCAGCGACTTCACCCGCGCCGCCCCCGGCGGGACCGGCGAGGTGAAGTGCGGTGGCAACTACGCCGCCGCGTTCGTGGCCCAGCGGGAGGCCGTGGACAACGGCTGTGACCAGGTCGTCTGGCTGGACGCCGCCGAGCACCGCTGGGTGGAGGAGATGGGCGGGATGAACCTGTTCTTCGTCTACGGCTCCGGGTCCAGCGCGCGGGTCATGACGCCCGCGCTGACCGGGACCCTGCTGCCCGGCATCACCCGCGACTCCCTTCTCCAGCTTGCCCCGCATCTCGGCATCCAGGCGGTCGAGGGCCGCATCTCTACCGACCAGTGGCACGCCGACAGCGCATCCGGCGAGCTGACCGAGGTCTTCGCCTGCGGGACCGCGGCGGTTATCACGCCGGTGGGGAGGGTCAAGACCCCGGCCGGGGAGTGGCTCATCGGCGACGGCAGCCCCGGGCCGGTTACCACGCGGCTGCGGGAGGAGCTCCTGGGCCTGCAGTACGGCCAGCGCCCCGATCCGTTCGGCTGGATCCACAAGGTCTGCTGAGGAAATTTTACAAATTAGCGAAACGGGGCCTGGCCTCGGGCCGCACCGCCGTGTCTCGGATGCTGAGATTAATGTGCCAGCGGCCGGCGTCATGTGGCAGACTGCCGACATGACGTCCGGCCGCATCATTATCGGCAGGCGCGTGGGCGGGTAGCCAGGGTAGACCGCCGACGCGCAGACCTCTCGCATGCCGCGAGGGGTCTTTTGCTTTGTGCGGGCCTCCACGACCTCAAGAAACGGAATATCGCTGATGCTTGACGACAGCTTCCACGTCTACGACACCACGCTGCGCGACGGTGCGCAGCAGGAGGGACTGAACCTGACGGTCGCTGACAAGCTCGCGATCGCCACCCAGCTGGACGGCCTGGGCGTTGGCTTCATCGAGGGCGGCTGGCCCGGCGCCATCCCCAAGGACACCGAATTCTTCCGCCGCGCTCAGCGCGAGCTGGAGCTCAAGCACGCGCAGCTCGCCGCGTTCGGCGCGACCCGCCGGCCCGGCGCCAAGGCACCAGATGACCCTCAGGTCGCCGCGCTGCGTGAGTCGGGCGCGCCGGTCGTGACCCTTGTCGCCAAGAGTCACGACCGGCACGTCCGGCTGGCCCTCCGCACCACGCTGGAGGAGAACCTCGCGATGGTCCGCGAGACGGTCGAGCACCTCCGGGCGGAGGGCCGGCGCGTCTTCCTCGACGCGGAGCACTTCTTCGACGGCTACCGCTCCAACCCGGCCTACGCGCTGGAGGTGGTGCGGGTCGCGGCCGCGGCCGGGGCCGAAGTCGTCGCGCTCTGCGACACCAACGGCGGTATGCTGCCGGGCGAGCTGGGCGACGTGATCACGGCGGTCGCCGCGGCCACCGGCGCGCGGCTCGGCATCCACTGCCACGATGACACCGCGTGCGCCGTGGCCAACACGCTCACCGCCGTCGATGCGGGCGTGACCCACGTGCAGGGCACCGCGAACGGCTACGGCGAGCGGGCCGGCAACGCCAACCTGTTCAGCGTCGTGGCCGGGCTGCAGCTCAAGAAGGGCCGGCGGGTCCTGCCGGACGGCTGCCTGCCCGATATGACCCGGATCGCCCATTCGATCAGCGAGGTCACCAACGTGGCGCCCAACACCCATCAGCCCTACGTGGGGCTGTCGGCGTTCGCGCACAAGGCGGGCCTGCACGCCTCGGCGGTCAAGGTCGACCCCATGCTTTACCAGCACATCGACCCGGAGCTAGTCGGGAACGACATGCGCATGCTGGTCTCCGACATGGCGGGCCGCGCCTCGGTCGAGCTCAAGGGCAAGGAGCTCGGCTACGACCTGTCCGGCGACTCCGGCGCGCTCAGCCGCGTGGTGGACCGGGTCAAGGACCTCGAGGCGCGGGGCTTCACCTTCGAGGCCGCCGACGCCTCATTCGAGCTGCTGCTCCGCGACGAGCTGGTGCCGGACGGGATGAGGTACTTCTCGGTGGAGTCGTGGCGGGTCATCGTCGAGCGGCGGACCGCCGGGGACGTGGTCAGCGAGGCGACCGTCAAGCTGACCGCCAAGGGTGAGCGTGTCGTGGCCACCGGGGAAGGGAACGGGCCGGTCAACGCGCTGGACAAGGCGCTGCGGATCGGGCTCGAGAAGATCTACCCCGAGCTGGCAACCCTGGAGCTGGCCGATTACAAGGTCCGGATCCTGGAAGGCACGCACGGCACCGGCGCGGTGACCCGCGTGCTGGTCGAGTCGGGCGACGGCAGCGGCGGCAGCTGGAACACGGTGGGCGTGGACGAGAACATCATCGCCGCGTCCTGGCAGGCCCTGGAGGAAGCGGTCACCTACTGCCTGCTCCGCTCCGGTCACCAGCCCGCCTGACCCCCGTCCCCGCCGCCTGGCGTGTTTTGCCTGGTCTGTGGCGGACCGGACGTTAGTGACCGGTCCGTCCGGACTTTGGTCGGGCACCCCCCTGCGCGCGGCGGGGGCGAAGCTCTTACGGTGGTGACATGGACGACAGGGAGATTTTCTCGCACATCCATGAGCTCATCCAGACCGAACATGAGCTCCGCGCCAAGCTGGCCGACGGAAAACTGTCCAGCGCCGAAGAGCACGCCCGCCTCCAGGAGACCGAGGTGGCGCTCGATCAGTGCTGGGACCTGCTGCGGCAGCGGCGGGCCCGCCGCGAGTTCGGCGAGGACCCGGGCGTGGCCGCCGCCCGCCCGGTCGTGGAGGTCGAGAATTACCAGCAGTAGCGGCCCGCGGGCTCAGTAGGCTCTAGAGCTGGGAGCGCCGCCGGGCGTCCCGCGGCCGCCGGACGCGGGCCGGCGAGGAACTCGTCTGCTGGAGGGTGAAGGAGAGCCGTGCGTATCGCAAGGTTCGCCATGGGGGGCGATGTCGCCTATGGCGTGGTCGAAGAGGACCAGGGTGATGGCGCGTCGCCCGCCCCGGGGATCGGCACCTTCGAGGTTCCCGGCGGCCCGGACCGGCCGCTGGTCATCGCGGAGCTGCACGGGCACCCGTTCGGGACGGACCCGGCCGGCGTCCGCTACACCGGCCGCCGGTTCCCGCTGGCCGACGTGCGGCTGCTCGCGCCCGTGCTGCCCAGCAAGGTCGTGGCCGTCGGCAAGAACTACGCGGACCACGCGCAGGAGATGGGCGGTGAGCCCCCGGTCGAGCCGGTGCTGTTCCTCAAGCCGTCGACGTCGGTCACCGGGCAGGGAGACCCGATTGCCTACCCGGTGAAGCTCACGGAGCGGGTGGATTACGAGGGTGAGCTGGCCGTCATCATCGGCCGGCTCTGCCGTGAGGTGACCATCGAGCGGGCCCAGGACGTCATCTTCGGGTACACCTGCGCCAACGACGTGACCGCGCGCGACCTGCAGGCCCGGGACGGCCAGTGGACGCGCGCCAAGGGCTTCGACACGTTCTGCCCGCTCGGGCCGTGGATCGAGACGATGGCCGATCCCACCGACCTGGCCCTGACCACCTCGGTGAACGGCGAGGTGCGGCAGCACGCACGGACGTCGGAGATGGTGCACGACGTCCCGGCGCTGGTCGCGTTCGTCAGCCAGGTGATGACGCTGCTGCCCGGTGACGTGCTGCTCACCGGCACCCCGGCCGGGGTCGGGCCGCTGCAGCACGGCGATGAGGTGTCGGTGACCATCGAGAGCATCGGCACCCTGCGGAACCGGGTCATCATCCGCGACTGAGCGCCCGGCGCAGGTGCCCGATCTGCCGCTCGGTGTGCGGGCGGGACCGCATGCCCGCTGTAGGGGTGCACGGCGATGTCCTTCGCCGCGGTGATCTCGTTGTACGCGGCGAACACCGTCGACGGCGGGCAGATGCCATCCATCAGGCCCGTGCTGAGCAGGCATTCGGCGCTGATCCGCCGGGCCAGCAGCGCGCAGTCCACGTACCGCAGCGTGTCCAGCGCGGCCGGGATGAGGTCGATGTTCTGCGCGAGGAAATCCGGCACCTCGGTGTAGGGCGGGTCCGGGGCCAACGTGATCGCGCGCTGGATGTCGCACAGGAACGGGACGTCCGCATGGCAGACCCGGACCTGAGCCGGGCCCGGGTCGAGCGCGGTCAGCGCCGCGGCGGCCAGCGCGAGCGCGCCGCCCTGGCTGGCGCCGCTCACCGCGATCCGGTCCGGGTCGGCGTCGTCCAGTGCGGCGATGGCATGCGTGTCTCCCGGCGTCGCTGCTGGCGGGGCTAACGCTACCGGCGGCCACGGCCGGCGCCGCTCATCCGGGGCCGGCCGGTAAGGCTGCCAGGTTGCGTTCGCCGCCGGGCGCGTTCTCGGCTAGACTGCGTGGGCGCGAACGGCTCTGTGAGCCGCAGCGATTGGGGTATGGGGTAATTGGCAGCCCGACGGGTTCTGGCCCCGTTAGTCTAGGTTCGAGTCCTGGTACCCCAGCTCATGTACGGCCCCGGGCCCCAGCGGTCTCGGGGTCTTTACGTTTCCGGGTCATGCCGCCGCAGCGTTGGGCGGGGCCGCCGCAGCGGTGGGCGGGAAAGAATCCCCGCCCTCGCAGGGGGGGTTGCGAAGGCGGGGACGGAGGCCGGCCCGGGGCGCTGGACAGGGTGGTGGCCTCACCGCGGGCCGGCCGGTTCTCGGAGCGGGCCTACCAGGTACGGCGGCGGGTGCGGCCGCGCTCGTGACCGGAGACACGCAGCAGGAGCAAGACGATGACGGCACCGATGACGGAGCCGACGATGCCGGTCGTGTGGAACGAGTTGATGGACACCGAGTGGTACTCCACCAGGTTCTCCACGAAGCCGCCGACAAACGAGCCGACGACACCGAGGATGATGGTGCCGAGCAGGCCGATGGGGTCGGGACCGGGGATGAGCAGCCGCGCGATCAGGCCAGCGATGAGACCGATGATCAGAAGAACGATGATGAATGTGACCATGGCCGCTTGATTCCCCATTCTGGCCCTGATATACGTACCGCCCCGGGTCTGTATGCATGTTCCAGATTTCTGGAACTTAACGGCCAGGAAGCACTGGTGAAGCACTGGTGACGGCGGCGACGCCAGGCGCGTTTGCCGTGTCTTCGGCGGTACGCTAGCCTTCCAGCGGTTGATGTATTCGTCTCGGCCCCGTCGTCTAGTGGCCTAGGACGCCGCCCTCTCAAGGCGGTAACGCCGGTTCGACTCCGGTCGGGGCTACCCCTGAAGGCCACGCGCCTCACGGCGCGTGGCCTTCTTCCTTGTCCGATCCACCGACCCAGGCCACGCTGCGCCCGACTGCGCAGGGCCGAGAGCAGGAAGTACGGGTGCACCGGATGGAATCCGCTGGCCACGTGCCGTTCGAGAGCGTACCGGGCGACGACGAGGAGGGGGGCGTCGAGGTGATGATCACCACCGACACCTCCGGCGCCCCGCACAAGGCAGGCGAAGGCAAGCTCTACGTGATGTGGAACTCCGCCGAGCCGGACGGCCCGAAGCTGTACTTCACCGAGGCAGAGTGGGACGCGTTCGTGCTCGGCGTGAAGGACGGCGAGTTCGATCTCGACGCCGAAGGCAACCTTCCGCCGCTGCCGGGCTCGGCCGAGTAGTCCGGCCGGGGAACATGTTTGGATTCCCGGCAGGAACCTCCGCCTGCCTCTTCGACATGGATGGCGTGGTCCCACAGACGGCACTGAGCACGGACAGCGACCGCCCCGCGTTGGGGCGTGAAGGGCAATGACATGATCAAGCAGGCCGCTTACGGGGTCGAGCCATGGAGCCTGAGGGAGTCCGGGCTCAACATGGACCTGCTGGCGCAGAGTGAATCCGTCTTCGCCCTCTCCAACGGCCACATCGGTCTGCGCGGCAACCTCGATGAGGGCGAGCCGCACGGCCTGCCGGGCACCTACCTCAACTCCTTCTACGAGCAGCGCCCGCTGCCGTACGCGGAAGCCGGCTACGGGTACCCCGAGTCCGGCCAGACGGTCATCAACGTGACCAACGGCAAGCTGATCCGGCTGCTCGTGGACGATGAGCCGTTCGACATCCGCTACGGCACCCTCAACTCACACGAGCGCGTGCTCGACCTGCGCGCCGGGACCCTGACCCGGCGCGTGGACTGGACCTCACCCGCCGGGTCCAGGGTGCGGGTCACGTCGGTGCGGATGGTCTCGCTCACCCAGCGGGCCATCGCCGCGATCAAGTACACCGTCGAGCCGGTGGACGGCAGGCTCCGGCTGGTCGCGCAGTCCGAGATCGTGGCCAACGAGCAGCTGCCGGACTCAGGCCGGGACCCGCGGGCCGCCGCCGCGCTGGAAGCCCCGCTGGTCAGCGAGCAGTACCAGGCCGACAACGACGGGCAGTGCCGCGCGATCCTGGTGCACAGCACGCGGGTCAGCGGCCTGCGCATGGCGGCCGGCATGATGCACGACGTGCACGGCCCGGAACGGATGGCCATCCACAGTGAGGCCTACCCGGACGTCGGCCGGGCCACGGTCGCCGCCGAGGTGCCGCTCGGCGAGAAGCTGGAGATCGTCAAGTACGTCGGGTACGGCTGGTCGTCCGCGCGTTCCCG
>Ga0335081_10017219_pt1 | contig 11705 bp, 9 predicted proteins | sample Lox_Sample_35_FD_206713 | JGI IMG/M metagenome (GOLD analysis project Ga0335081, IMG submission 206713) | Soil microbial communities from Loxahatchee National Wildlife Refuge, Florida, United States - Lox_Sample_3.5 | ecosystem: Environmental > Terrestrial > Soil > Wetlands | place: USA: Florida... | reverse complement strand
TTTTATTTGTTGTTTGAGAAGTTCAAGTCGGTCGGGCTCCCATAGTCTAGCGGCAAGCCAGCCGCGCCAGTATTTAGCCCCAAAGATAGCGGAGGCTCTACTTTGCGAAGAGCCTTGCGAGCGTCGAGATCGAGTCCGCGGATGTAGCCAGCGCCTTCTCGTTGGGGAACGGGGTGAACTTCTCCTTCCCCACCATCTTCTCGAACGAGTAGAGCGCGCCCGTCCCCGCCCTCGCAGGTATCCGCAGGTAGGTGCTCCCGACCATCTTCTGCCCCTCCTTCGAGAGGAGGAAGTCGACCAAGAGCTCCGCAGCGGCGGGATGCCTGCCGGCGCGGGTCCTCGCGATGGCGTTGAATGTCATCAGCATCGGCACGTCCCTCAGCTTGAGGCGCTCGATGTCCCGCTTTGCGCGCTTCGCCTTTATGAAGTCGTGGAGGAGGACCGTCAGCCCTATCTTGGTCTCCCCGCTGGTCACGGAGTCGACGACGGGGTCGTAGAGGGGGTACGCCTTCGGCCGGTTCTTTGCGAGCCCCTCGGTGAATTTCTGCCACTTCTTCTCGCCGAGGATCGGCCTGAGCGACGCGAGCCAGTAGGCCCCGAGCGTCCCCACGGTAAGGTCGTGCGTGACCATGGCGTCCTTCCACTTGGGGTCGGCCAGGTCCATGGCCGTCTTGGGCAGCTCGCTCTTCTTCACCAGCTTTGGGTTGTAGACCTGGATCATGCCTATCGAGACAATCGGGAACCAGTAGCCCTGCGGCTCGCGGACGGCCTTCGGGTAGGCCGCCGACTCCTTCTGCTTCACGTTCGCCAGCAGGTTCAGGCCCCTGAATTGCAGCAGCGGGGGCACCGCCACTATCACGGCGTCCGCGGTCTCCCTCCCCGCCTCGGTCTCCTCCATTATCGTCTTGGCCATAGGGGGCGGCGTCCCGGGCACGTACTTTCTCATGTACTCGACCTCGATTCCCGGATACTTCTTCTCGAAGGCCCGCTTCCAGCCCGAGAACTCGTCTATCTCAACGGTGCCGTAGACCAGCACCCTGCCCTCCTTCTTGGCCTTCTCGACGACCGGACCCGCCGCGCTCGACTTGCTCATGCGCTTCGTTCTCGTTTCGGTCGCGAGCTAGATATGTCTTGTCGCAAACCGCTTCGCGCCTCCGGTGCGGCAGGACTACCTCTCCCACTTTCCGCCCCAATAGCGGCGAACGAGGGCAGCCGCGGCCATGAGAGTGGCTATGATTCCCGTGAAGACCACGGACGCGGCCGCGACGGTGTCAATCGAACTGAAGAGCGTGCTGGTGTTGTAGTAGTGCAGGAGGAGGACCGTGAAGGTCGTGGTCTGCGCGGTGGTCAGGATGATGACCCCGCCGAGCTCTCTGAGAGAGTCGACGAAGGTGTAGACGAGGCTGTTGAATAGGCCGTTCTTGATGAGAGGCATGATTACCCTGGTGAAAGTCCTGAAGAAGCCCGCGCCTGCCACCTGCGACGCCTCCTCGAGCTCGTCCGACACCTGGACCAAGTTGCCTGAGACGATGCGCGTCGAAAACGGAAGGCGGATGAAGACCAAGGCTATCACCAGCGGCCATATCGTGCCATAGATCAGGTTGAAGCCTGGGGCGAGGAGGAAGGTCCAGAAGAGGGCGACCCCGTAGACCACTCCTGGGAAGGCCAGTGGTATCGCCGAGATGTATTCTGCGAACCTGCCCCCTCTGGCCTTGGTCTTCAAGGCGGAGTAAGCTAGAAGCGCTCCGACGACGGTCGCGAGGGTCGCGGCGATTATCCCGAACAGGAATGACGTCTCCAAGGACTGGAACAGGGACGGGATTTGGAAGGCGGTCAGATACGACGAGGGGAAGTTGAGCTTTATGCTGCTGAACTCGGAGCCGTAGATCGTCGTCGTGGACATCAAGAACAAGGTCGTGAACGGGAGGACGAACTCGAAGAACAGGATTCCGAGGCAGATGAGAAGCGCCAGGTACTTGAAGCGGCCGAGCTTTTGGACGTTCTTTGACACAGAGCGTCCGGTCACGACTTGATACTTGAATGACCTCCGGGTCGACCAGATGTACGCGGACACCCCGGCGAGCGCGATGACGCTGTAGAGGATGCTGATTTCGCCGGCCGTCCCGTAGGCCGGAGGAACCCGCTCCTGGGCCCAGAAGTACACCTCCGTCGCCAGGACGTGGATGTTGCCCGGGACCCCGAGTATGAACGGGTACTCGAAGTTTCCGACGCCGCCGAGGACCGCGAGCAAGAATGCCGAAAGGACCGCGGGTCTCGCTAGGGGAAAGGTCACGTTGCGGAAGGTCGTCAGGATGCTCTTGCCCGCGATCCTCGAGGCCTCCTCCAGGGTTGAGTCCATGGACTTCATCGCGGGGAGGATGACGAGGTAGACGATGGGGACGTTGGTGAACGACATGACGAAGATGAGCCCGGCCATCGTGTTTATGTCCAGCACCGGGGCGCCGCGGCCTAGGATCCCCCTCAGCGTCGTGTTGATGATCCCCGCGTGCGGATTCAGAAGGAATGACCAGGCGAAGGCCTTGAAGAGCAGGGGCACGCTCAGCCCGAGGACGGGGAGAAGCTCGAGGAAGCGCTTCCCGTAGACGTCAGTCCGGGTGACGAACCAGGCGTAGCTCGTCGCAAGGATGGTGGTGAGCGCGGCGCTGACGACGCTGAACTCGAGCGTGTTCTCCACAAGGACTTGCGTGTTCCGCATCGTGATGAATGTCCAGAACGAAAAGCTGGTCGTGCCGAGCGATGGAAAGATTGTGATTCCGACGTAGAGGGCGAAGACGGGGATCAGAAGCAGGAGGAAGACTGTTGTTGCTACTGCGAGCAGAATCCTGTTCGAGAACAAGCCTCCTCTTACGCTCCTTGAAGGGGGAGCGCTCCAGAAGGGCTACCCGGGCCAATCCCCGGGTGGAGAGCTCGAGGGAAGTCGGCCCGCCCCATGTTCTCTTGCGGGCTACGCGCCGAAGATGGTCTTGAACGTGTCGCTCCACGATCCCGAGTCGGTCAGCAAGGCCGTGTTCGCGTAGGCGTTCACCAGATGGTAGTCAGACGGCAGGTAGGTCAAGAGATTTGCCGACAGCGACGACATGTAGGGGTCGTGGTTGGTGCACAGGACCCCCGTCTGGCCTGGGACGGAGATGTAGAAGGCCTCGAAGAGCTTGGCCATGTCCGGGTGGGGGGCACCGTTGGTGATCATGACGACCCCAGGCGTGTAGACTATCGGCTCGATGTCATCGAACGCCAACGGGACGCTTGCGTTGGCCTTGAGGTCGGACACGTAGTCGTCGAAGGTGGCGACGCCTATCGCCGCCTGGCCGCTTATCACGTCCTGCTCAGCGTTTACGGCGGTAGTCGTGATTATGGGGTTGTTCGCGGCTATCCCCTGCATCAGCGTCGTCCAGCTCGAGTTGCTCATCTGGGTGGAAAGGTAGTAGAACTCCGCCGTCGTGATGCCGAGGGCCGTGCCGGTCTGGAACGCTATCCAGTTCTTGTAGATCGGGTTCGCCAGGTCCGACCAGTTCTTAGGGAGGGGCAGGTTGTTTGCCGCAAGAACCTGGGGGTTGTAAATCATGTGCACTATCGCCCTGTTGGTCGCGACCCAGGCGGGTCCGTAGCCGTCGGACGTGTAGTTCATGAACGGCACCAAGGGCGAGGTGTAGTTCATGACGGCCCCGGCCTGGACCGTCGGGATGAGGCCTGCCAAGGTCCCCGTGATCACGTCCGCCTGGACATCGTGGGCTTGATAGTTTGAGATAACGGTTGTAGTGAGCGTCGCGGTCGGGTCGCTGACGTAGCTCACCTTCCCCGCGGCCCACGGGTAGAGACTGTCGAACAGAGGCCCGTAGCAGCTCGCCCAGTTGGATGCCGCCTGCGTCGTCAAAATCGTGAGGCACGTCGACCCCGCTCCGGCGCATTCCGCCTGAGCCGCCGCCGCTAGGCTTGACTCGATTGCCGTCGTTGACGTGACAGTGCTGGACGCGGTCACCGTCACTGTCGACCCGCCCACCGTCGTTGTGGTCCCGGAGCCCGCTGGACGGGCGAAACCGTAGGCAGCCGCCGCGCCGAGGATTATGACCAGCACGACAAGGGCATAGACAGTTTGGGATGCAGCAGACCGAGAACGGAACACGCCGCAAATATTCCGGGGAACGATACTTAATCCTTCCGTTCGAATCATTCTAACCTATTCTGCGCGCAACTGGCCCGTCTCTTTCTGAGAGCTCTTCGGCGGGCACTCGCGCTCAAATTATATACCGATGGGGTTCGTCACCCGGCGTGTCCCGAAACGGGGCTGCCAAGATAGAAGTCCAAAGCGTGGTCAAGCGCTTCGGAAAGGTCATCGCGGTCAACGAGGTGTCCTTCGCGGTCAAGGAGGGGGAGATCCTGGGGCTCCTCGGGCCGAGCGGCTGCGGGAAGACCACGATACTCCGGAGCATCTCGGGCCTGGAGGAGATAGACGGCGGCAAGATCCTCCTGGACGGCTCGGTCGTGAGCTCGCCGGCGGAGAAGAAGTTCGTCCCTCCGGAGAAGCGCCGCCTCGGATTCGTCTTCCAGAACTACGCCCTGTGGCCCAACATGACGGTCGAGCAGAACATCGCGTACTGCCTGAGGGGGTTCTCGAAGGAGGAGAAGGAAAAGAGGATAGCCAACTCGCTCGAGCTCGTGGGGCTCGCCGACGTGGGCGCCCGCTATCCGTCGCAGCTGAGCGGGGGCCAGCAGCAGAGGGTGGCGCTCGCGAGGAGCGTCTCCTACGAGCCCAAGGTCATTCTGCTCGACGAGCCCCTGAGCAACCTGGACCAGAAGGAGCGCGAGCGGGTCCGCGGAGAGCTGAGGCTGCTCCTGAAGAGGATCGGGATAACCACGGTCTTCGTCACCCACGACCAGGAGGAGGCCTTCGTCATCTGCGACAGGGTCATCCTGATGAACAACGGGAAGATCGAGCAGGAGGGCACGCCCGACTTCCTGTACGCCTCGCCCGCGAACCTGTTCGTCGCCGAGTTCATCGGGCGGGGGAACATACTCAAGGCTCAGCTCAAGAACGCGGACAGCGCCGCGGGCATCGCCACCTTCGCGATCCCCGAGGTGGACGCGGAGCTGACCTGCGAGTATGAGGGAGGGCTCCCCGAGAAGGTGTCCTACGTCGTGATAAGGCGCAACGAGATAGACCTCAGCAAGACCAAGCCGGACTTCAAGGAGAACGTGCTGAGCGGGAAGATAGTCGCCAAGGAGTTCAGGGGGGCGGTCACGGACAACCGGATCCGCGTCGGAAACGCCGAAATCGTCGCCACGAAGCACAAGTTCGAGATGGACTCGGAGATCGCCGACGGGGACGACGTCTACCTGCACGTGCCCCCGCGGGCGGTCAAGCCCGTGGCGGACTGAGGCCTTTCCGCGCTGCTCTGCGCCCCGCGGGAGGAGGCCGGGCCTGTCGCCGCCTCGCGGCTGAGCCGGCGCGGCCTGCCCGGATCAACGACCAGACGTTCGCCTGCGTGAGCGGAAGGTCGGTTATCTTCACCCCAAAGTCGGACAGCGCGTCCTCGACCGCGTTGGCTATCGCCGGGAAGACCGGGATGGTCGGCCCCTCCCCGACCGCCTTGGCTCCGGTCGCCGTGAAGGGCGATGGGTACACCAGGTGGCCCACCTCGACGTCGGGCGTGTCCGCGGCGGTGTTCTTCAGGTAGTCGCTGAAGGTAGCGGTGACCATCTGCCCATCCTCGCTCCAGACCATCTCCTCCCTCAAGGCCGCGGAGAGGATGTGGGCCACGTGGCCGTGTATCTGCCCCTCCACCACCATGGGATTGATCAGCACCCCAGCGTCGTGGGCGACCACGTACCTCAGGACCGACGTCTTGCCCGTCTCGACGTCGACCTCGACGACGGCTACGTGCACCTGGCTTCCGTAGTTGTTGTGGGCGGCGACCCTCTTCTTGTCGTCCGGCAGGTCAGCGTAGGGATAGAAGTAGTACGCCGTCTCGTGGAGCCCGGGCTCGACCCCGGGCGGGAGCGTCTCGGCCCTGACCCTGTCGTACGCGGCCACGGCCACGTCGGCGATCGGGACCGAGCGCCGGCTGCCCTGCACGAAGGCCCTGCCGTCGTCTAGCTGGATCTCCTCGGGCCTTGCGTCGAGCATGTGGGCCGCGAACTTCTGGACCTTCGCCCGGACCTTCCTCGCGGCCGCGACTATCGCGCCCATGTCGATGCTGGTGAAGCTGTCTGCGCCCGTGCCCGAGGTGCTCGACCAGGGGTTGCTGAGGCTGTCAAAGACCGAGGAGACCTCGACGTCGTCGGGGGAGACGCCCAGCTCGTCCGCCACCACCTGGGCTGTCGTCGTCTCGTGGCTCTGCCCCCAGTTCGTCGCCCCGATCTGGACGGTGACCTTCCCCAGCGGGTCCATCCTCACCGTGGCGCCCGTGAGCCTCTGGCCGGGGAGGTCGGGGCCGCCCCTGACCATCTGCTCCCTGCCCGGGTTGGCGCCGCCCGGGTCGACGTTGCACGCGATCCCTATCCCGACGCGTCGGCCCGCCCGCCTCATCTTCTTCTGCTCACCCCTCCAGTTCTCGTAGCCCACCATATCCAGGGCCTTTTCGAGGAGTTCGTGGAAGTTCCCCGCGTCTATCGTGTTCCCGCTCGGGGTGCGGTAGGGCAGCTCCTCGGGTAAGATGAAGTTCCTGCGCCTTATCTCGGCGGGGTCGAGGCCGAGGCGCTTCGCCGCGAGGTCCACCATGCGCTCCAGGACGAAGCCCATGTGGGGCTTGCTCAGGCCCCTGTTGGAGCCCCCCGGCCCCTTGTTGGTGGCGACGGAGTAGGCCTCGAGCGCGATGCTCTTCATCCTGTAGAGCCCCGTGATGTTGGTCAGCTTGATGGCGTTGTAGTAGCCCGCGTAGTAGCCGGAGCCTCCCTCGTTGGTGACGTCCCTGAGCCTGTGGCCGAGGATGGTGCCGTCCTTCTTCAGGGCCATGTCCATGTGGTAGACCGCGTCCCTCGCGCCATTCGTCCCCGCCATTAGCATCTCCTTCCTGTCCTTGACGTACTTCACGGGCCTGCCGGTCTTCCAGGAGAGCAGGGAGACGATGGTCATGTCCTGCAGGGACACGCTCCACCTCTCGCCGAAGGTTCCCCCGGTGTCCGGGATGACGTACCTGACCTTCACGTCCTTGACCGGGAAGCCCCTCGTCTGGGCTCTCAGGGACCCCGTCCCCGTGGCGTTGCAGTAGAACGTGAGGGTGTTCTGGGCCTGGTCGTAGTTGGCCATGGCCGTGTCGGGTTCGAGAGGGGTCGAGCCATACCTGTGGACCGAGAAGCGCTCGCTGAGCACGAGGTCGGCGTCGCGGAAGGCCGCCTCGACGTCGCCGTACTCGAGGTTGAGCGAGGAGAACACGTTGTTGGGAACGTCCTTGAATATCCTCGGGGCCCCGGGCTTCATCGCCTCCTCCGGGTCCACCACCGCGGGGAGCTCCTCGTACTCGACCTGTACGAGGTCCAGGGCGTCCTCGGCGAGGCCCCTGCTCTCCGCGGCGACCGCGACGACGGGCTGCCCGGCGTAGACCGCCTTCTCCACGGCCATGGCGTACTCCTTGATCGGGTAGCCCGTCCTGCTGCGCATGGGGTTGGTCAGGTCAGGCAGCTCCGGCCCGGTCAGGGTCGCGACGACGCCCTCGAGGCGCGCAGCCTTCGAGACGTCTATCCTCTTGATGTTGGCGTGGGCGTGCGGGCTCCTGAGCACCGCGGCGTAGAGCGTCCGCTTCAGCAGGATGTCGTCGGAGTAGAGGCCCTTCCCCTGCACGAACCTGCGGTCCTCCTTGGTCTTGACCGGCTTGCCGACCCATCGGCGGACGGCAGGTTGACTCATCGATGACTCCTCCCGTGCATGGCCCGGGTTATACTTATATCGCCAGTTCGGGGCGAAAACCCATCATGCCAAAGGTCGCCGTCGTCGGCGCCGGCTTTGGAGGGGTGAGCGCGGCGGCGTGCGCGCGCAACGCCGGGGCAGAGGTCACCCTCATCGAGCGGACCGACGAGCTCCTTGGCGTGGGGCGCAACTCGGGGATATTCTACAACGACGGGAGGCAGGCGGGCAGCGAGGAGCTGAAGGCGATGGGGGGAGGATACATCCTCGACATCATCGAGAACCCGCCGGTCCTGACCCACCCGCGCACGGACATGAACTGGAACGCCCCGGAGGACCTGAAGCAGCAGATCCACACGCAGGCCATCTTCCACTGCATGAAGGCGGAGACCCACATCAGGAAGTACCTGCAGGACATCGGGGTTGAGCTGATCTTCGCCAACAAGGCCGTCGACGTCGACCTGGGCAGGTCGCAGCAGGCCAAGGGGGACGTTGTCCTCAAGGTCGCCTTGGAGAAGGGCCAGAGGCTCGAGTGCGACGCCTTTGTCGACACCTCAGGCGGGGCGGGCGGGATCCAGATCTGCAAGCAGTACGGGTACGGGTGCGTCGAGTGCCTCCTGCGCTGCAACACTTTCGGGGACAGGGTGAGTATAGCGACAAAGGCCGGCGCGCCCGAGCTGAGGAAGATACGCGACTCCAAGCACGGGGGAGGCTTCGGGGGCCTGAGCTCCGCCTGCGCCTTCCACGACGACTCGATAGAGCCGGAGCTCCTGGCCAACGTGAAGAGGGAGGGGAGCTGGAAGGTGCCCATCCCCGAGGAGGTCCAGCAGATGACCAAGATCGGCCTGAGCACCAACCTTCCCTACGACCCGTCGCACGTGAAGTCCATGAAGGTGGCTTACCCGGGGTTCTTCAAGGCCAACGGGATGGTCTTCATGCCCCTCGAGGACGTGAGGAAGATACCCGGCTTCAAGGACGCGAGGTACTCTGATCCGCTCGGGGGTGGGGTGGGGAACGCGGTCCGCTTCATGTCGATGGCGCCCAGGGACAACTCGATGAGGGTGCAGGGCTTTCGGAACCTCTTCGTGGGAGGGGAGAAGGGCGGCCCCACCGTGGGGATACAGGAGTGCATGATCACCGGGGCGGTTGCGGGGCACAACGCAGCCCGCGTCGCGTTCGGTCTGGAGCCCACGACCCTGCCCAGGGAGACAATCATCGGGGACTTCATCGCTTACGTGGGGGAGATGATGCGGACGGAGAAGGGTCTCACGGAGACGTACTCGATGACCAAGCCCCCGTACCGGACGAGGATGGCCGAGAGGGGCTGGTGGTCCAAGACGGTGCCGCAGGCGGTCGAGGAGGCCAAGCGCAGGATCGAGGCGGCCGGCCTCACCAGCGTGATGGCGCGGAGACTCGGCTAGGGACGCGAGGAGTCAGGCGTCCGTGAAGGCAGAGGGCGGAGAGGAGTAGCGCCACTCTGCGCGGCCGCGCTCGAAAGAGCGGTGATGGCATAGTCAGAAATGGACCCTCGCGGCATTTCCCCGCAAGTGGATCACGATTGGAAGCGTTGTTCGGATGTTGCCTCATAATCAACTCCACTGTGTTCGTGGCCACTACGCGATAGCTTGACTGGGCCCTCCCGCTGTCGTCAGCGGGTTGGACGCGCGGCGGTCTTGCGCTTCCCTGCACGCTGTGGGAGCTCGCTGGGACTCGTCTTCTCGCTGGGCGCCATCCTCTCCGCGGCCGCTTTGACCGCCTTGACGATGTTGACGTAGCCCGTGCACATGCACAGGTTCCCGGTTATCCCCTCCCTGATCTCCGCCTCGCCGGGGTGAGGGTTCCTCTTCAGGAGGTCGTAGGTCGCCAGGAGCATCCCCGGGGTGCAGTAGCCGCACTGGAGGCCGTGGTGCTCCCAGAAGGCCTCCTGTATCGGGTGGAGCTGCGAGCCCTTCGCCAGGCCCTCGACTGTCAGTATCTCGGAGCCCTCGGCCTGCGAGGCGAAGAGCAGGCAGGACTTCACCGCCTTCCCGTTCAGGATTATCGTGCACGCCCCGCACTTGCCCACTATGCAGCCGATGTGCGTCCCCGTGAGCCCCAGCTCGTCCCTGAGGAAGTAGGTCAGGAGGGTCCTCGGCTCCGCGCGGCCGGAGTACTTCTGGCCGTTGACGGTCAGGTCAATCTGCTTTGGCGAGCTCAAGGAGACAATCCCAACCCCGTCAGATCCTGGCGAGGCTCTGTCTTATGGCCCTCCTCACGTAGACCTTGACCATCTCGCGCTTGTAATCCGCGCTCCCCCTTATGTCGGAGGAGGGGTTCGACATCCCTGACGCCCTCTCGCCCGCCTCGGCAATCAGGTCGTCAGTGGGGGCGCGGCCCTTCAGCACTTCCTCGGCTCTTGTTGCCCTGATGGGCGTCGAACCGACCCCGGCGAGCCCGAGCCTTACGTCCTTGCAAGCCCCCGCCTTGTCGAGTGTGATGACCGCGGCGACCCCCACGGTCGCCAGGTCGCTCGCGCCTCTCCCGAGCTTCAGGTAGGCCCCTCCGCTGTTGGGCGGAAGTACCGGGACCCTGACCTCGGTGAGGATCTCGTCCCGCCTTAGGCTGGTCGTCAGCACGTCCTCGAAGAAGTCCCTCGCCTTGATGACGCGCCCCTTTCGGTGGCCGGCGACCTCGAGCTCCGCGTCCAAGGCCACGGCGGCGGCGGGAACGTCTCCCGCAGGATCGGCGTGACACAGCGTGCCGCCTATGGTCCCCCTGTTCCTGACCTGCTGGTCGCCGATCCGGCTGGCCGCCTCGGAGAGGGTCACGCACCTCTTTCCGACCACGGGAGACGTGGCCACCTCGTTGTGCGTCGTCATCGAGCCGATGAGCAGGCGGCCCTTCTCCTGCCTGATGTAGCAGAGGCCCGGGATCTTGCCCAAGTCCACGATGTGGGCGGGGCTGACGAGCCTGAGCTTCATGAGGGGGACAAGGCTCTGCCCTCCCGCCAGGGCCTTCGAGTCGTCGGTGTTCTTCAGCAGCGCCGCAGCTTCTGAGACGGTGGAGGGCGAGTGCATCTCAAAAGGGCGCGGAATCATGCCCGAGCTTCAGAATCTTCAAAACTAGATATGTCTTTGCGGGCTATCGGCCTGAAGGAAAATTGTGTAGCCAGGCGCCCTGCGGCGTGCGCCTGACTATTGTGGTCCCTTAGTTCTGCGTCGGGACGGTCGCGAAGGTGACGGCCTTCTCGTCGACTGCCTTTGAGCCGATGTCCAAGACCTCGTCCACGGACGAGACGAAGATCTTCCCGTCTCCCACCGATGATGTGGAGGCGTTGGCCATTATGGCGTCGATGACGCGCTGCGCGTTGCTTTCCTGGACTAGGATCTCCAGCTTGAGGTGCTTGATGTACTCCTCTTCGTAGTTCCATCTGCCCTTCGCTAGGACTGTAGTCGTGTGCCTTGCGCGACCCCTGCCTGCCACTTCCTCGACCGTCAGTCCGCCGACACCCAACTGCTTCAGGGCGGCGTCGACCGCGGGGAACTTCTCCCTTCTGATTATAGCTTCAATCTTCTTCAAGATTGTTTTCGCCTTGGGGAGTCAAGGGCCGCGGTTTTACTTAAAGGTTGCGCCGAAAGCTTACAATTGATTTTTTACTATATATAGTCTACAAACGTTTGTATTTACATTATAAATGGTGCAACTGCAATCGTCCCGGCCATATTTATAGCACGCGCACACATGTCCATTCCTGGCAGGCCCCCATTCGATTGCCCTAGGGTTCGGGCGGCTCACCGACCTCCTCGATCGGGGGCGCGCGGCTTCTGTTCGGGCCCCTCAGGACGGAGGGGATGATCCCTAGGAGAAG
>Ga0335081_10017218_pt1 | contig 11706 bp, 11 predicted proteins | sample Lox_Sample_35_FD_206713 | JGI IMG/M metagenome (GOLD analysis project Ga0335081, IMG submission 206713) | Soil microbial communities from Loxahatchee National Wildlife Refuge, Florida, United States - Lox_Sample_3.5 | ecosystem: Environmental > Terrestrial > Soil > Wetlands | place: USA... | reverse complement strand
GAAAACTTCCGAGAAATAAAGAAAGAGAAATCCCGAAATTATTTGTAAAAGTCAGGACGATCCCCCTGTCCGGATCGTCGCTTCGTGGTCTGGCGCCTTAATAACTCCATCGCGATGGCCGCTCAAATAAAGCGTTTGCAGGGCACTCTTGCGGCCCTTGACAGACCCCAACCACCCCCGCCGTTTCCCAAATCATCGGGTCGTAAAAGCTACCCGTCCCCGCGCCCGCGTCGACCACCGCTTCTAACCCTTGTCGGTCAGTTCTACCTAAAGCACTGGTCTCCAATCCTCCTCACTGTCGAGTTCCTTCTTGATGTTTACTTTCTCCACCATGGGCCCCTTCATCCAATCGACTACCCCACCTACCTTATCCAGGTCCGCCAATTCCGCCAGGGAGAACGAGACTACGTGAACATTTGGGGCCCGACGGGTCCCCTCGTCTATCCGGGCGGCCATGTGATCATCTTTTCCACTTTTGAAAGATTATTTGGAATTAAAGGAGATGCGGATTGGCCTGGCTATCTCCCAGCGCAATGGGTCTTCCTTGCATTACAGCTGATTCATACATTTGTAATTTCCGCGACCTGATGGGTGGAAAGTTGACAAAATAGGTTATTCACCGAATTTATCGTTTAGCATCACCATTTCCGCAGCTGGATTGCATTTTCTTTCTTCTTACCATTCGGGCTCGTAATGTCTTTCATAACGGCCTCTTCAACGACCCCTTTCAGACTTTTTTTTCGTGCCTCGGCGTATTGTTCCTCCTCAAACGACGCTTTACGATCTCCTTGACTTTCTTTTCGCTTGGCGCTTCGGTTAAGATGAGCGGGTTATTGTGGGCACCGGGAGTCGCTGCGTATCTGCTATTTCCGATTGGTCTTGAGAAAACAATAAGGTGCATGTGGGGTGGGGTTCTTGTCCAAATTCTCGTCGCCTTGCCCTTTCGAAGCCATTTGTGGCACTACATTCACCGCAGTTATGAACTTGACAGGCAGTTCACTTGGTTTAACGTATCTTACTCTATCTGTTGGTCATTAATCACAGACCGTGAATTGGAAATTCCTTCCCGCGGGAATATTCTATTCATCTGGATTTTCTCTTGTCCTGCTGTTCCTCCACATCAGCTCTGCTGGTTACTTCATTTCGCGAACACCTCAGCCAAATACGAACTTCGCAACGCTAACATTGCTCTCCGTGACACTATTTTCTGGTATCGTATTCTCAAGGTCGTTGCACTACAGCTTTTACATTTGGTATTTTCATATGATACCCTTCCTACTTCGGCTTGCTGGGTTTACGATTCCGGCGAGATTTGTGGTTGCTTTATGCTTGGAATGGGCTTGGAATCAGTGGCAGGGATACAAGGAACATGACGAGTTTAATTCTTGTGCGACTTGGTGGGGGAGTGGGAGCATGACGTTGATTCATTTGTTTATTTTGTGGAGATTGGTTTCGTCAGTCGGCCAACCAAAGGAGGAAAAAGTGTTAGGATGATGCTTGAATGTTCGCAGGATATATACGACGTCAAGACATGGTTATTGTCATGAAAGAATAGGGACAATAGAAATTTGAGACCGAGAAGGATCACTAAGACTTCAGCGTCTTCGGCAGCGTTGAATTGAACGTCGTGGGATGTTGTCCGCACATCGAGGTCTCTTGTCTAACTACCAAAACAAATCTCAATTCAACGACCACCATCACCTCCTTGTCTCCTCCACAAGTCCATCTCCTTCTCCCAATCCGACCCCACGACGCCCTCCAACTGACATCGCCTCACAATAACTTCCCAAGTCCTCATCCGAATCACCGCCTCCACCCCCCGCTCCTGTCGAATAACCCTCTTCAACTCATCATGCTTCTCCCAAACTTCCTTTTTCCGTCTCGCATACGGGTCCACGCGTTCCGATACCTCCGGCTGCGGCGGCGTAATGGGGACCACGGACTCGGCGACGGGTTTTTCGGCGAGGGTTTCGCAGTATGCAAGAAGTCCGTCTCGATCCGCCCAGGTGGGGAAGAGTTGGGTGAGGATAAAACCTTTGCAGTGGGGGGCTTCGAGGATTGTTGGCGTGGGAGTTGAGAAGAGTCTGCGGACGGGGAGGAGGGCGTTGAGATGGGTTTCTATTGAGTCGTCGGAATATCGTCTTGATTTTAGAAGGAAGTCTACCGTCAATCTCTGGTTAGGTGCCGGGTGTCTCGGGAAACGAGGATTGGGGGACAGGGGTACCTCGCAGGACGACTGTGTTGAAGCAGATTGCGGGGGAGTGGGGAAGGGATGCCGGCGGCGCTGGTGGGTCCGTTACGGACCTCGATGTCATTGCGGTTCGATGATGACCAAGGAAAAAGTGCGCTGCCCGAGGGACGCGGCAAATAGGGGCCGATCCCCCGCCAACTTTTACAGCGACCAATTTCTGACGACGAAATATTCGCACCGAAACATAGGCACAGGAAATGAAGGTCCACTTGAAGTGCTCTCCCGTTAATGGCAGCAATTCCGTAGTATTTCGGAGAAGAAGGTTGGACGGCAGCCGCTGTTGAGCCGACCCGTAGTTATTGGGTATGGCTGCATAAAATGAGGCCGCCTCCCAGGTTGCACGCAGACTGATCGCCATCGCTGCTGCATAACCGAGCGAGCAAGGACCAGTCTTGTCGCGAGAACAGTCACGATGTCGACGTTCCCAGACCCGACGCCGATGGCTCAGCCGCCTCCTGAGCCTCCCTACTTTGGCGAAAACCAGCCGAAAACATTCCGCCTATATCCCCTGTGTACTCCCGGCACGGGTTCGAGACTAACCGTTGCACAGCAAACTATACATTCGGAACGAAAGAAGCACAGCCCGAAGAGGACCCCAGCGTCCTCTCCCGCTTAAACAGACTCCAAGACCAATATGAAAAATACGGCATGCGGAGATCATGCGAGGCAATCCTCGTGGTACTGCTCATCCCACATACATTCAATTTTGGATTCCCATTAAGCGTGCCGTGAAAGGTCCACGAGCACAACCACCCACACGTCCTCATGCTTCAAATCGCCAATGCCTTCTTCAAGTTACCAGGCGACTACCTCCTTCCCCACGAAGAAGAAATCCCCGGTTTCCGCGCACGACTTGCCGAACGTCTCTCCCCACCCGAGGGCACAACTCTTCTTGATGATGACGATACGGAAGAAAGACCTGATGAATGGAATGTGTATGACTGTGTTGCACAATGGTGGAGACCGAATTTTGAAACATTTATGTACCCGTTTATTCCGCCTCATGTCACGCGTCCGAAGGAATTAAATAAAATTTAAAAAATTAAAATGCATAAAAGGTTTAAACCCCCCCCCCCCCCCCCCGAAAAAAAAAAAACATTCAAAGGACCTTTCGGCTTATCTCTATTGGGAATTTATAGAGATGCTTTATGTTCCTAAGAACATGAAATTACTTGCTGTGCCGTTATTTGAATTGTACGATAATACAGCGAGGTATGGACCTCAACTTGCGGTAAACGATCCCCCAACCAACATCATATGCTAAAGAATGTTGTTATTGACTGTGCGTGCAGGCGATTCCCCATCTTCTTTCGCGATATAATTTCGAGTTTCTTGATGAGGAGGATAATATTATCTGTCGTACACCTGCTAAAGATATCTCAGCACCGCATTCAATTCCGAATAACACGGCTTCTGCAACGGACAGCGTTGGAAAGCATGGGGATTCATGACCGTTACTAAAGAGGGATCAAAGGGGAAAGGAAATTCCCGGAAAATATAAGATCGCGCGATTATTTAGGCCCTTCCTAAACGCCAATACATATCATATCATAATAGGCATTACGCGCTAGAAAAGCACGATTGAAATGTTCGCGACAAGAGAGCAAAAATCGCGACCCGCGGTACGTCCCAGAAGGTGCCCCCCCCATGCTGCCGGAAGGTAAAGAGCCAATCAGCAGTGGTCACTTCAAGCTTGCAGCGCAAGTCGGCTAAATTACACTATAATACGATTGCCTCCCCCTGATTATGCTTAGTGTCGCTTCGACGAAGGTAATCGTAGCCGGGGAAGCGGGAGTGCCTTTGAGACAGCTTTGACGCTCTTAAAAGGGGGCGCCTCACTCCGTCTAACCTTCCGCACGTCGCCCAATAATTGGCCTACCGTCCCCATCCCAGTCTTCTCTTCAAGCCCCATTTTGGCTTATTCTTTCTGTTCGGTGCGGGTGTTGTTGGAAATGGCCTCTCAACAACCCTCGGCAAGCGCGATGAATATCGAAGCTGCTGGTCCTCGGCAGACGACTGAGCAAGAAGATCAAGTCAAACGACTGCGAGGAGGAGGAAATACGTGCATTGACTGCTTGGCGTACCTATCGTTTATCGTTGCCCTGCTGATGAGTAGTGCCATTCTTTGTTGTCTCGCCGTTGAAGATATTCTGGCTTGCTGCTGCTGTGTCGATTGTCTTTGCTGTTGTTGCAACTGTACACCCCGCGTAAATCAAGAGTCCTGATTATCAGACGATGACTAGTCTTTTTCCAACTCATTCGGATGCCAGTCCGGTTGCGTATGCAAGGCAATTTTTTTTTTCTCTTTTTTCTAGGATCTCAAGGGGAACTAATTGCGCGCAATTACACGAACTCGAACTCTTTTCTTCCAACCTTTTAATAATAAACGCAAATTTTGTCAATCGCTCCCTCTTCCTTGTGTTTCCCTGCGTAATGCGATTTAACAAAACAAATCCGGTTTAACTTATTTGGATGGGAAAACCCCATCTGCGATTTCCCTCCGACGCATCGTGTCCTTAGCCTCCAAGCAAAGAATTCCACCACCCCCTCACCGGTGATATCAAGTTGAGGTGCCCATGTCGAATCGCTGATCCCGTCAAATGAAAAGTGTTCATTGGATACGGGACTGCCAATGTTAACTCCTCCCAATCCCGTTGAAGATCGTTCGATGAACCATCCTGCGAGAGGTCGTGTAGATTGCCGCTCCATTCCCGGATGGGGAGGAATTTTCGATGGCGATGGCCGGACCTGTAAATCGAAAACACTAGGCCAAAGATTCAAACGTTAGCCACACGTAAGATGAGATGGAGGGTCCGGGAGGATGTTGACCGCAGGATCATCTTTGTTCTTATGGAGGATGACGTTTGACCGATCCACCGTCCTGTCTCACAAGTCCTCTCCATCCCGGTCCAGTTCCGTCCATCGACAAGAATCTCCCTCCCCCAAATTCTCCGCCTCCGCAGCGTACTGTTCAATCTTTGGAAGCACAGAGGCATCACTCACGGGCTCTCCCCCCTTGTCCCCGAGCTATTCCCTGGCCTAATCTCACGCGGCAACCTTGTCGATGAGCCCGCGTTGGCTTTCCAATGATCAAGAGAACGGAAGCAGCTATCCAACATTCACCCGCACAGCAAGTTTACGATACCTTGCGGTCTGATGGGGATGCTATAAGCTGCGAAGAGCTGGTTTTTACGCCACCGGGGGCGATGTCGCGTTTACGCTCTGCTTTGGGCGCAGACGAGTTTGGCGACAAGGGTAGATCCGACAAAAGTGACTGCTTTGATATCTAGGTGATCGTACATTCCATCCGCAACTACTTGCCGGTTAATCAACCCGTCGGAATAATATGAGATGGGTACCTTCTTTATCACCATTTATGAGATTGAGTGCTATGAACGTTAAGGCATGACATCATCGAGAGTGCTTGTCTGGTACACCGGCTTGTTTCACGAGTTGGGCGATGAGACCGAGTGTACAGGGGACCTTTCCAAAAGGTTCTACAGTGATAGTATCCCCCGTCAACAAGAGCAAATTGAGATTGTCCAGAATGAAACCTCCTGTTAAAATGAGAGCAGCGTACCACTAATACCCTCACAGGAAAGTTTAAGGGCACGATCGAGGCGACGACACTCAAGGGAGTTCTTTCGTCTCGACAATTAACACCCCTCGTCACTGCCATAAACGGCGCATGATACACCGGCGAAGAAGGCAATCCAATAGCCCAATGCCAAATAACCTCAACACCCTCTTCATCAGGTGAGGACGGTCCCTGCAATCTCTCGAAACCTTTTCTAACGTTCGCCGTCGTCTCAACAATATTTTTCTCATGTTCCCTAACAGCCAAGTCGTCCGTATGGCATGGTCCACCATCAATTGATTCAAGTTCATTAACATAGAAATCCGCACTTTCACATTGAGTGTTCGCCAATTGACGAAAGCGGCTGGTGCGATTTGACCAATGTCGACTTCCCGTGCCATGCTAAGGACGTTGTGCGTTAGCGTGCTGCAGTCGTGGGGGCCGGTGACGGGGAGAATGACAGTGGTCGAGGTGGATTCCGCCGATGTAATTTTTGTTTTTTTGTTTGTTTGTTTTTTGGGGGGGAAGGGGGGTATACTCGGTGCAGATTGACGCGGTCCTGTTTGCCGTCATGGTTGTAAGGATGGTTTGGTGTTGGTCGTGTTGTGCTTGATGTCGACTAATCTAAGTGCTGGGTCTGACGTCGGTTGTTGCGTTGGAGGCTCGGGTAATCTTCAATTCCCGACCAGCCGCGAACATCCGGATCCCTAAGATTCGGACGGATCTAACCTCCACCGAGCCAGTGGGACGGTTGTTACGGCACCCATTTTCGTATTGGAGTGATTAATTCTCTAACGGAATAGGCAAGAAATCACGATATCCGAGGTTCATGAGACAGTAGGTTGTACAGAGTAATGATTCAAGCGTGATCATTTTAATTTTGTCGTGGCCGGCCGTTTGCCGTGGCTAAAAGTTTATCGGCGGAGTGTATCCTCGGGTACGCTCGGGCCGAATTTAGACACTAACAGACAGATCTTTCGTCGCTTACGCAGAGTTTTATTCCGATTGAAACTTTGTCGATTTTGTACAACTGTACTGTAACACGTGGGTTAGAATCCTAGACGATCGCCGGCGGTCGGATTTGAGTTGCCTGATTGCGTCGAGCGTGGACGGATTGTCTCCTACCGCTCTTGGCTTTGTTGCACCAATTCCTGCCAAATTACGTCACCTAGGCGGGAGTATAATTTAATTGCCAAAAGGGCAAGACAAGCCCAATCAGCAAAGCGTCTACGAGCGACTGTCAGCCATTTATTTAACAACCCGGGGAGGGGAGGTCAGCTGCTGTCTCGCTGCTACCAGCCAACCTTTTGCACTAGTGCCCCATCATCATCGACATCAATCCAACGAACTGATCGATCAGATCAATTGCATGCGGTGATCTATTTTGCATTCAATCAAGGGTTTCTGCTACTGATCTGGGCCTCCGCCAATCGACGCGCCTGCTTCCTCTGTTCCTGGGCTGTGCTGCCAATTTGCTGCACAATGGCGGCCAGAGATGTCATCAACCATCTCCTCTTTGAAGTCTCCACTGAAGTGTATGTAACCCCCCCAACAGCGGATTTTGTCGGGACTGTGTGGTGGTTTGTTGACGGTGTTTACAGGGCCAATCGAGTTGGCGGCATCTACTCCGTCCTCAAGTCAAAGGCACCCGTCACCAGTGCTGAATACAGAGAGCGATACATGTTGATCGGGCCGTTGTCATACAAGTCCGCGCCAGGTTCGATTCCCATCCCTTACGGGGTTAAGGCGATCCTAAATCATTTATAGTCGAGGTCGAAGCGCTCGATCCGCCGACTGAAGCACTGCAGAAAACCATCGAATCTATGCAGGCACGAGGCATCAAATTGCTGTATGGACGGTGGCTGATTGATGGTGCCCCTCGAGTGTTGCTGTTCGATACGGGAAGTGCCTGGAGTCATTTGGATGAATGGAAGGGAGACTTGTGGAATATAGCTGGAATCCCCGCCCCGCCAGGGGATCATGAAACGAACGACACAATCGTCTTTGGATACCTAGTCGCTTGGTTCTTGGGAGAGGCACCAACTCACTTTCCTTGATAGCCGCTGACTCTTAGTTTGTGTCCCACGAGACGTCCAAAGCGGTCATTGCCCATTTCCACGAATGGCTAGCAAGTGTTGCCCTGCCCCTCTGCCGAAAACGTCGCATTGACGTCACCACCATCTTTACCACCCACGCCACTCTCCTCGGGCGATACCTCTGCGCCGGCTCCGTCGACTTTTACAACAATCTTCAATACTTTGACGTCGACCACGAGGCCGGCAAACGAGGGATCTACCATCGTTATTGCATCGAACGTGCCGGCGCCCATGCCGCCGATGTCTTTACCACCGTCAGCCACATTACCGCCTACGAAGCAGAACACCTCCTCAAACGTAAACCTGACGGTGTCCTCCCAAACGGCCTCAATGTTGTGAAATTCCAGGCGATACACGAATTCCAGAATTTACATGCCATCAAGAAGAACGTCATCAACGATTTCGTGCGAGGTCATTTCTATGGGCACTACGACTTTGATCTCGATAATACGCTCTACTTTTTCACGGCGGGAAGATACGAGTATCGGAACAAAGGTGTGGATATGTTTATCGAGTCACTTGCCCGACTGAATTACCGTCTCAAATCGTCGGGAAGTAAAGTTACGGTCGTCGCGTTTATTATTATGCCGGCCGCCACACATTCCTATACCGTAGAGGCGCTTCGGGGACAGGCTGTGACGAAAAGCCTGCAAGCGACCGTCGATGAGATCAAGGACTCAATTGGAAGGAGACTGTTCGAAAAGGCGGCGAGATATACGGGAGAGTCGGGAACGGAAGTCCCTGATCCTAAGGATTTGTTGACGAACCAAGACAAGATTTTGCTCAAACGACGTGTTTTTGCACTCAAGAGGAGTTCATATCCGGCCATCGTCACACACAATATGGCTGATGATGCCAACGATCCGATCTTGAACCAAATCAGAAGAGTTCAGCTTTTCAATCATCCCTCCGATCGCGTCAAGATTATCTTCCATCCAGAGGTATTCTTCTCCCTCCCAGTCGGCTTTTCTAACATTTCCTAGTTTTTGAGTTCAAATGCACCCTTGCTGCCTCTGGATTATGATGACTTTGTACGGGGTTGCCATCTCGGTGTCTTCCCCTCGTACTACGAACCGTGGGGCTACACGCCCCCCGAATGCGTAGTCTGTGGCATTCCCTCCATCACCACAAATCTATCCGGCTTCGGCTGCTACATGGAAGAACTCATCGAACAGCCGGAAGACTACGGTATTTATATTGTCGACCGCCGCATGAAATCCGTCGATGAATCCGTCAACCAACTCGCCGATTTTATGTTCCAATTCACCCTAAAGACCCGACGTCAACGTATCAACCAACGCAATCGTACCGAACGTCTTTCCCCCTTTTTGGATTGGAAGGTGTTGGGTTTGGAGTATGTCAAGGCGAGACAGTTGGCGTTGAGGAGGGCTTATCCGCAAGCGTTTGATAGTGATGGGGCGATCGAGGCTGCGACGTTTGATGAATCCAAACCCAAGGTTCCAAGACCGATTTCGGAGCCTCCTTCGCCAAGGTATCTGGGGAATGCGACCCCCGGCGACTTGGCAACGCTTCAGGAGGGAATGGAGGTTCTTCATACGGTATGATCTTGATTTAATGAATGTGGCTGATTGGTTTTAGGAGGATTATGTCGGATTCAAGATGCCTGATAGTCATGATGATGACGATGATATGGGCTACTTCCCGTTAATCATGACAAGAAAACAAAAGGCCGCTCAACAAAAGTCTAACAACGGCGTCAACGGACCTGAGCATTGACGATCAGTTACGTGAATCCCTACTTTACATTACGCACGTCTTCCTTTCCGCCGCCAGGTCATCATCCTTCCTTTCGGTCATTTCTTTGCTTTTCTCGTTTTGCCGTTTTTTATTCATTGCGTTTATGGACATTGAAAAGTTCGATGTGGTGATTGCCCGCGTGCAGAGAACAACGAAGTTGGATCTGAAGAGTTTGAGAGGGGTGGAATCCCTCATAATCCTTCCTATTTTTCCGCGCCGAATTTTGTTTTCTTAGTTGTTTCCGAGAAGTTATTAAGTAGTTTTTATGGTCGATTAGGACTCGAATTTTGCAGTTTGCGGTTTGCAATTCACATTCTACAAAAAGAAAACCGGAGGTTCCAATGTGACTTCGCAAAGACTTAAGATCTCTTCATTGTATTCTCCGTAGCAGTGAAGCGATGCTTCCGTGGTCATTGCAGGTCCAATTTCATTCTTTGGAACACAAGGTGGAGCTCATTTTGTGTATGTGGTAGGATATATTAAGTAAAATATACAAGGGAAAGACACTAAAGGTACGATTTCGTGTCATGATCTCACCGTTGGATTGACACGGGCGGTATAAGGAGGAAGGGCCTCGTCATCCTCCAAGTCCGAGTCTCTTGAGGTATCAATAGGTGGAGGCGGACTAGGAGTCCGCAATCCAGCCTCAACGGACTCTCGAGGAATATCTATACTAATAACCTCACTAATAATCCTTACTCGTTCCTTCCACATATCCTTCTCCAACTGTCTCACTTTCGTTTGACAACTGTCGACCTGAGCCTGAGCTGCACCAGCCAAATTCACTGTCACAGGCAATACCTGCTGTTCCATGACCCTAGTTGCCTGCTGCAATTTCGCAAAACTCTGCTGGATGATTTGTTGGACTCGGAGGTCAGTGAAGATGTTGTTGAACATCATGTTGAAGACAAAAGCGTCTTGTTCGACGTGAAGGTCGCCGAGATGAGGAACATTAGGGTCAAGGCGCCGAACTTCTTGGATAAGGAAATCGGCACGTGCAGCAAGATCTCGGGCTTCTGCTAGGGCTGAATGAGCCATCCATGTCGCAAAGTCGCTTCGAGTGAACATGTCGATGGTATTGACTTGGAGAGCACGGCCGAGAGCCTGTAGCGCAGCGAGGAGACATTGACGGGCCTTCTGCAGCGCGTTGAGGATGTACTGTTGCCGTTTACTTAGAATCGTGACATCAGCGAGTCGCTGTCTCGTTGCCGACAGGTTCTGTTCGATTGCATCCTCCGAGGGGTACGCTGGCGTTGGTCCGGCAAACAATTCCTCCATCAAAGCGTCCAATTCCGCTTTCGCCCTCTCATGTGTCCTTTTCGCATCGACGCATTGTTGCTTGAATTTTCTCGCTTCTTTGAGTTCAGCTTCTAATTCGACACCCTTTGCTTTTGCAGCCTGCACAAGTTCGTATTGTTTGAGGAATTCTTTTTCCTCCTCCTGGATTTTCTCCTCGAGTTTCCCTGTCGTTTTGAACCAGGCCCGCTTCACCGAGTTGTGCGTCAATTTTCCAAGCCGATCGTGCTGGTCTTTGGTTCGTTTGTCGAACTTGGTAATGTTATCTTGTGCTTGTTTATGTCGCTCCTCGACGTTTTGCAGACGCTTCGTGATGATGGGGAGTTCGGCAACGGCCCATTCCGCCTCGGTCAGCTGTTCCTGGAGTGAGAGGTATTTAGGACCAGCCCCTCGGATGGTTTCGGCAGTGGTCATTTGCTGTCGTGTTGACGGGCGATGCGTGAGGTTCGAGGGGTTGACCACAGGCCTCGGATGCTCCGGCGCAGGCCGCGGTGCCGGAGATTAGATGGAGGTAACGTGGAGAGACGGGGCAAGGTGATTGCCCGACGTTGTGGGTGGCTGTGCGCAACACACACGGTGTCCAATCGCTTCATTACCCATTTTCAGGTGGCATCGATACCACATCTCCGATCTCATATCGTTTGCGTCGGAAAGTCCGTGGTTTCGGCGCCATGGCACCGAGCAGATCGCTGTTGCAGCGAATTTATCTGTGCGAGACATTGAATGTC
>Ga0335081_10017216_pt1 | contig 11706 bp, 8 predicted proteins | sample Lox_Sample_35_FD_206713 | JGI IMG/M metagenome (GOLD analysis project Ga0335081, IMG submission 206713) | Soil microbial communities from Loxahatchee National Wildlife Refuge, Florida, United States - Lox_Sample_3.5 | ecosystem: Environmental > Terrestrial > Soil > Wetlands | place: USA: Florida... | reverse complement strand
CCTGGCTCTACAGCCACAACAACGGGCTGCAGAATCAATCGGTGGTGATGGCGGCGGCCGATCCGGCAGCGCCGGCACGCGTCCTCCTCGATCCCAATACGCTCATCAAGGATGGCACCGTCGCGCTGCGCGAGCTCGTTGCCAGCCGCGACGGCAAGCTGGTTGCCTACGCGATGTCGGATGCCGGCTCCGACTGGCAGATCTGGCGCGTACGCGATGTGGCGAGCGGCAAGGACACCCCCGATGAGGTGCACTGGTCGAAGGACGGCTCGGCCACCTGGCGCCACGACGGCTCCGGTTTCTACTACGCACGCTTCGGCGAGCCCAAGTCGGGGCAGGCGCTGAAGGAAGCCAACGTCTACGAGAAACTGTACTTCCATCAGCTCGGCACGCCGCAGAGCGCGGACACGCTCGTGTATGAGCGCACGGACGACCCCAATTGGTATGTCGGCGCCCAGGTGAGCGATGACGGTCATTATCTCGTCGTGTTCGCCAACCACGGCGATGAAGTGCAGAACACACTGCTCGTGCAGGACCTCACGACGCCCGGCGCGCCAATCGTCCCGATCATTTCCGAGCCCAAGGCGGTCTACACTTTCGTCGGCAACGTCGGCTCGACGCTCTATATCGAAAGCGATGACGGCGCGCCGCACTATCGCGTGATCGCCATCGATCTCGCACACCCGCAGCCCACCGACTGGCGTACCGTGGTGCCCGAGACGAGCGACACGATCGATACGGTGACGATGGTCGGTGGCCAGATCATCGTGCAGTACCTGAAGGATGCGCACAGCGCTGTGCGTCGCTTTGCGCCCGACGGCACGCTCCTCGGCGAGGTGAAGCTCGAAGGCTTCGGCACGGCCGGCGGCTTTGCCGGCCATCCCGAAGACACCACCACCTTCTATACCTACAGCAGCTTCACGACTCCGCCGAGCGTCTATCAGCTCGACCTCAAGAGCGGCACGAGCACGCTATGGCGTCAGCCGCAGCTCAAGGGCTTCACACCTTCGGATTTCCAGACGCAGCAGATCTTCTATCGCAGCAAGGACGGCACGCGCGTGCCGATGTTCATCACCGCGCGTAAAGGCGCGAAGCTCGACGGCTCCAATCCGACGATCCTCTACGGCTACGGCGGCTTTAACATCTCGATGGAACCGGGGTTCGCGCCCGCGATTGCCACCTGGCTCGGCCTGGGAGGCGTGTGGGCGATGCCCAATCTGCGCGGTGGAGGCGAGTACGGCCGCGCCTGGCACGAAGCGGGCATGAAGACGCACAAGCAGAATGTGTTCGACGATTTCATCGCTGCCGCCGAGTACCTCATCGCCGAGCACTGGACCAATCCGAAGCGGCTCGCGATCCGCGGCGGCTCGAACGGCGGCCTGCTCGTCGGTGCAACCGAAGAGCAGCGTCCGGAGCTGTTCGCGGCCGCGGTGCCCGAAGTCGGCGTGATGGACATGCTGCGCTTTCGCGAATTTACCGTGGGCAAGGGTTGGGAGTCCGACTACGGCTCGGTCGACAACCCGGAGGAGTTCCGGGCGCTGCGCGCGTACTCACCGCTCCACAACGTGAAGTCAGGTGCGAACTATCCGCCGACGCTGATCGTCACCAGCGACCACGACGACCGTGTCTTTCCCGCACACAGCTTCAAGTTTGCAGCCGCCATGCAGCACGCGGACCCCGCCGGCAATCCGATCCTGCTGCGGGTGGAGACTCGCGCCGGGCACGGTCAGGGCATGCCGACGACCAAGCGCATCGAGGAAAATGCCGACTTCGATGCGTTCATTCTGAACGCGATGGGCCTGGCACACTGACGCGCGGCGCGGCCGCAGAAGCCGCGGTCAGCTCTTCGGGGCCACGGGCGGGTACTTCATGAAGATGGCGGCGACGGCGGCGTTGATCTTCTTCTCGGCCTCGGCGCCGGATGCGCCGTGCAGATCCTGATCTACCGAGGCATGCCAGAACGCCTGGTGGGATTTTGCCTCGTACAGATCCACCGCGATGATGCCTTCGCGATAGTAGTAGGGCTCATCCCAGCCCCAACCGTAGCCCCATCCCCAACCCCATCCCCAGCCCCAGCCCCATCCAGCGTACGGTCCGTACCCGGGGGAGATCACATTGCGCGAGCCGATGCCGTAGCCCACGAGGCAGTCGACCTGTCCGCTGCCGGGCTGCATGCCGGCCGCGGCGAGATGCGAGGCAATGGCCGTGCGCAGCCGATCCTCATTCAGGGGATTGGCGATGGTGCTGCGGAGCGGACTTTGTCCGGCGAATGAGCCGGCCCAGGCATAGGTGTGGCAGTGGACGCTGCCGGCCAGAGCGGGATTCACATCGGTCTTGACGCTCAAGGTGGCGCATCCGCCGAGAATGCCGGCGAAGCTTGCGCCAAGGAGTGCGAGGCGAAGTGAATGCCTGCTCATGGTCGCTGCAACGTGCGAGGGCGATGCCGGTTGACACACTCTACGCGGGCGCAACGGCGGCTCAGACGGCGAGCACAATCCGCTGCGCGAGAAGCGTTGACCGGTCGGCGCTCGGGCCCGCGAACACGTCGAACTCTCCGGCCTCGAGCACGGCCTCGAAGCGGGCATCGAGCAAGCGCAGCTCCGCGACCGCAATGCGCACGGTCACTGAGCCACTGGCGCCCGGCTGCAACGTGATGCGCGCAAAGCCCTTGAGCTCCAGAAGCGGGCGGGTGGTGCTTGCGACCCGGTCGTGCGTGAACACGAACACGGTCTCCTCGGCGGCGCGGCTGCCCTCGTTCGTCAGGTCGACACGGACCTCGAGCGTATCGGCCGGCGTCACGCGCGAGGGGGTGACCTGAAGCTGCGTGTAGCGGAAGCGGCCGTAGGTGAGACCGTGCCCGAAGGCGAAGGCCGGATCGTTCGGCACATCGAGATATTTGCTGGTGAAGTGATCGCGAGGATCGGCCGGTCGGCCGCTGGGGCGCTGAGCGAAAAATATCGGCACCTGTCCCACCGTGCGGGGCCAGCTGATCGGGGTGCGTCCGCCGGGCGAACGGCGGCCGGTCAGCACATCGGCGATCCCGTGGCCGGCCTGAGTACCGGGGAACCAGGCGACGAGCACGGCGTCCGCATGCTCGAAGAGCCAGGGAAGGATCAACGGCCGGCCGCAGAACAGCACGATGACGGCCGGCTTGCCCAGTGCACGCGCGCGCGCAAGCACGGCCTCAGCGAGCTCGCGCTGCCGTCCCGGCAGCACGGGGTCGGCGCGGCTGGCCGCCTCGCCGCTCATGACCGCCGCCTCGCCGAGGCACAGCACGATCGAATCGACGGTTGCGCACAGCTCCACAGCCGCCGCAATCCCGTGCACGTCATCCGTGGCAATTTCGACTCCGCGCGCATGTGCGACCCGTGTCGCTCCAAGCGCTGCGGTGAGCCCCTCGAGCACACTCACCTGGCCTTCGGCAGCGGCGGCAGCCCACCACGGTCCGCGCATTTCGGCGGCGGCATCCGTGAGCGGTCCGATGAGCCCGATGCGCCGGACCGAAGCGGGCAGGGGCAAGGCCTCGCGTTCGCACTTCAGCAGCACGAGCGAGCGCCCCGCGACCTCGCGTGCGAGCTCGTGCCGCGCGGCGAGTGCAGCGGGCGTTTCTGCCCGGCTGCCGCGCCGAAAGGGATCATCGAAGAGACCCAGGCGCTCCTTGAGCGTGAGCACGCGTCGCACGGCAGCATCGACATCGGCGAGACTCACGAGTCCGCGCTCGAGCGCTACGGGAAGTCCCTGACGATAGGCGCCCGCCATCATATCGATGTCGACTCCTGCATTGAGCGCCAGGGCCGCGGCCTCGGGTACATCCGCCGCGACGCCGTGATGAAGCAGCTCGTGGATGGCGTTGTAGTCGCTGACGATCACGCCGTCGAAGCCCTGGCGGCCGCGCAGCCAGCCCTTGAGCAGACCTTGATGCGCGGTCATCGGGATGCCGGCCAGGTCGGTGAAGGCCGGCATCACTGCCGCGACTCCCGCCGCGACCGCGGCCTCGAAGGACGGCAGGTGTACTTCGTGTACGGTGCGCTCCGACACATCCACCGCCGCGTACTCGCGGCCGGCAGTCACAGGCCCGTAGGCACAGAAGTGCTTGGCGACCGCGGCGATCGATGCCGGATCGGACAGATGCGCACCCTGGAAGCCACGCACCTTGGCGGCGGCGATCTGCCTGCCGAGCCAGGGATCCTCGCCGGGTCCCTCGACGGTGCGTCCCCAGCGCGGATCGCGCGACACATCGCACATGGGAGCGAAGGTCATGGCGATGCCATCGGCCGCCGCCTCGGCGGCCGCCTCGCGCGCCGTGCGCGTCCAGGTCGCCGGATCGAACAGCGCGGCTTCCGCCAGCGGCACCGGAAACAGTGTGCGATGACCGTGGATCACATCCAGACCAATCAGCAGCGGAATCTTCAGCCGTGATTCCTCGACGGCCAGCCGCTGCAGCTGGTGCACGGGGCCGGGCCCGACCAGGTTCAGCAGATTGCCGACAGTGCCGGCACGTATGGCCTCGGTGGAATCGCCGGCCAGTACCGGTCCGGTCACGGCGGAGCCCGCGGCGGTCATCGTCAGCTGGCCGATCTTCTCGGCGAGCGTCATGCGGCCGATGAGCATCTCGATGCGGTTCATGGCAAGGTGACCATCGTCTGCAGCAGGGCGACGCCATTACGGGTAGGCATCATGATGACCGTTCGCTCGGATGAAATCGACAGCGCGCATGCCGGACTGGTACCGCAGCTGCGCATGATGATCGGCGCGTTGTGGGCCTCTCCGTTGCGCAACAGGCTGCTCGCGCTGGGCGCCGGCGTGTTCGTGGTCATTGCGGCGACCGCCTACGCGCAGATCCGCCTGAACAGCTGGAATCAGCCGTTCTACGACGCGCTCTCGCACCGCGATTTGCGCCAGTTCATGCAGCAACTCGGTGTCTTTGGCGTCATCGCCGGCTCGCTCACGGTGCTGAACGTGGCGCAGCGCTGGCTCTCTGAAATGATGAAGCTGAAGCTGCGGGAAGGTCTGGTCCAGGATCTGATCCAGCTGTGGATGCAGCCGCGGCGCGCCTTCCGCCTGGCCAATTCGGGGGTCATCGGCGTCAATCCGGATCAGCGCCTGCATGAGGATGCGCGTCATCTGACGGAACTGTCCGCGGACCTCGGCATCGGGCTGCTGCAGTCGTCGATTCTGCTCGCGATGTTCATCGACGTGCTGTGGCTGCTGTCGAGCAACTTCACCTTCAGGAGCGGTGCGCATCACTTCACCATCCCGGGTTACATGGTCTGGGCCGCCGTCATCTACGCGGGCTCCGCTTCGCTCTTGAGCTACTGGGTCGGGCGCAGTCTCATCCCCCACAACGCCACGCGGTACGCCCGCGAGGCGGACCTGCGCTTCACGCTCGTACGGGTGAGCGAGCATGTGGATTCGATTTCGCTTGCTGGCGGGGAAAAGGACGAGGCCCGACGCCTCGAGCTCGACCTCGCGTCCGTGCTGCGCGCGATGCGGCGCCTGGTGAGCGGACTCACGAACCTCACCTGGGTGACGGCGGGCTACGGCTGGTTCACGCAGGTGGCGCCGATACTGGTCGCGGCACCTCTGTATTTTGCCGGCAGTCTGTCGTTCGGCGGACTCATGATGGCGGCGGCCGCGTTCAACCAGGTGCAGTCCTCGCTCCGCTGGTTCGTCGACAACTTCAGCGTCATCGCCGACTGGCGTGCGACGCTGCTGCGCGTGGCGGATTTCCGCCGTGCGGTGATCTCAACCGAAGCGATGCATCGCGTCGAGAGCCGCATCGAGTTCAGCGAGGGCGAGCCGGGTCGGTTCGACATCCGCAATCTGGAGATCGCCTCCGACGCGGGCTGCACGATGCTCGAGGAGCGCAGCGTATCGATTCACGCGGGCGAGCGCGTGATGATCCTCGGCGAACCCGGCACCGGCAAGACGCTGCTGTTTCGGACGCTGGCGGGCTTGTGGGTCTGGGGCGCAGGTCAGGTTGTGCGGCCGCGCGGCGAGGAGATCGTGTACCTCGCACGTACGCCATACCTGCCGCCGGGGTCGCTGCGGGAAGTGCTTGCCTACCCTTTGTCCGCCGACCACTACGGCGCCAGGGAATACGAGGATGCGCTGCAACGGATGGGGCTGCGAAGGCTCGTGTCGCTGCTCAAGGCGACGCGACGCTGGGAGCGCGAACTGACCGAGGACGAGCAGCAGTCACTGGCATTCGCACGCGCGGCACTTCATGCACCGGCGTGGCTGCTGGTGGATGAGGTGCTCGACGCCGTCGACAGCGACACCTTGCGACGCATCAGCGACTTCATGAGCTCGGATCTGAAGCAGACGGCGATCATTTACATCGGCCGCAGCGACGTGCACCGCAAGCTTTTCCCGCGCACGCTTCACCTGGTCAAGGACCCGACAGTGCGTCGTCTCGCGCGTCTGCATGAGCGCAAACGGGGGGTCTGAGTTGGCGAAGCGCAAAGGGCCTCAGCCGGCTGCCTTGGCTGCGCTTCCCGCGCGCCGGCTGCTCGAGCTCGTGCAACGCCAGACCTTTGAGTTCTTCTGGAAGGAGTCGCATCCGTTAAGCGGCCTCGCACCCGATCGCCGCAGGAGGCGTGCCGGCCCGCGCGATGACCTCGTAGCGATTGGAGGCTCGGGGTTCGGCATCCTCGCGCTGCTGGTCGCAGTCTCGCGGGGCTGGGTGAGCCGTGGCGCGGCGCTCGAGCGCTTAACGGCAATGCTCGCCATGCTCGCTCGCGCGCAGCGCTATCACGGCGTGTGGCCGCATTTCATGAACGGCCGCACCGGCGCCACGATCCCCTTCAGTGCGAACGACGATGGCGCGGACCTGGTCGAGACCTCATTCCTGATCATGGGACTGCTATGTGCCCGGGCCTTCTTCCGAGGGCGCGAGAGCGTCGAGGCGCGCGCGCGCGCGGACATCACGGCGCTGTGGGAGAGCGTCGAGTGGGATTGGCATACGCGCAACGGGCGGCACGTCTTGTATTGGCACTGGAGCCCGAACAGCGGCTGGTCGATGAATCACGAGATCCGGGGCTGGAATGAGTGTCTGGTGACCTATGTGCTGGCGGCCGCATCGCCCCGCCACCCGATCGATCCCGTCGTGTACCACGAGGGTTATGCCTCGGGGCCGGACTTCCGCAACGGTGGCTCCTACTACGGTATTGAGTTGCCGCTCGGAATGCCCTACGGCGGCCCGCTGTTCTTCACGCACTACTCGTTCTGCGGTCTTGATCCGCGCGGACTGTCCGATCGCTACGCGGACTACTGGCTGCAGAATCTGCATCACGTGCGCATCAATCACGCCCACTGTCGCGCCAATCCGCACGCTTTCAAGGGCTACAGTGCGCACTGCTGGGGACTGACCGCGAGCGATGATCCGGCGGGTTACGACGCGCACGCCCCGGCCCACGACAACGGCACCATCTCGCCCACGGCGGCGCTGTCGAGTTTCGTGTACGCGCCGCGCGAGGCGATGGCAGCGCTGCGTCATTTCCTGCGCGCGCACGGCAAACGAATCTGGGGCCGCTACGGCTTCGTGGATGCCTTCTGTGAGGCGCAAAAGTGGTACGCGGACACTTACCTCGCCATCGACCAGGGTCCCATCGTCGTCATGACCGAGAACTACCGCACCGGATTACTCTGGAAGCTGTTCATGCGCACTCCAGAAGTGCAGGCGGGACTTCGCCGGCTCGGCTTCTCGAGCCCGCACCTCAAATGAGCGCTCTGGCACAGTGGCTCGTGGCACAGCACGCACACGCGGTGCGCGGCTTGCAGATGAGCATCTCGGCTACGTCGGTGACGAAGTCGCGTCCGGGCTTCGGACAGAAGATCACGGCGGCGCGCGGCTCGATCGTCGCCTCGCCCGTCCTCGGTGCCTACGACCCCGAGCCGGACTATTTTTTCCACTGGTATCGGGATTCGGCAATCGTGCTCGATGCCCTGCGGCTGCTCTATGCAGAAGGTGCACTCGCAGCGCCGGCACTCGAGTCTTTCCGGGACTGCGTTGAATTCAGTCTGGCGCTCGCACGACTCGACGGCCGCGAGCTGGTGAGCGCAGCCGGCTGGCGCTCCCGTGTGGCGCCCGACTGCACGCGTTTCGTACGCCCCGATGAAGAGCTGGCACGCGTTCACGGCGCCGCCGTCGCCGGCGAGACACGCGTCAATCCGGATGGCTCGATCGACATCTCGCGCTGGGCGAGGCCGCAGCACGATGGGCCCGCGCTGCGCCTGCTTGCCGTGCTGCGCTGGCTGGGCCAGCCGCAGATCGATGCGGCAACGCGGGAGCGGGCAGCAATGCTGGTGCAGTCGGACCTGGCCTACGTGCGCGCCCATCGGCGCGAGCCTTGCTTCGACATCTGGGAAGAAGAGGAGGGCCTGCATTACTACACCTTGCGCGTGAGCGCGGCGGCGCTCGAGCGTGCCGGTGAGTGGTGCGAAGAGGTGGGCGAGACCTCGCTGGCGCGCAGTTGCCGCGCCGACTCGCGGTCGATCCTGAGCGAGCTCGATGGGTATTGGCGCAGCGATCGGGGCTACCTGCGCTCGCGGGTGCTCACATCGGGAGCAGCTTCGGCGAAGGAGCTCGACATCGCGGTGGTTCTGGCCGCGATCCATGCGCGTGGATCGAGCGCCGATCACTCGCCGCGGGATCCGAGGCAGCAGGCGACGCTGCAGCGCCTGGAGGAATTATTTGCGGCGAGCTATCCCATCAATCACGGCCGCCCGTCAACGCGCGGCCCGGCACTGGGACGTTACGCAGGTGATACGTACTACTGCGGCGGGGCGTATTACTTCTCCACGCTCGGCGCGGCGGAGTTCTGTTTCGAGGCCGCGAGCGGAGCCGCGGATGCGGCGACGCAGTGGCTCCGGCGGGGGGATGCGTACCTTGAGACGGTGCGCGCGTACACCCCTTCAAGCGGCGCGTTGTCCGAGCAGTTCGATCAGAAGAGCGGTGCGCAGAGCTCGGCCCGCCATCTGGCGTGGAGCTACGCCGCGTTCATCAGTGCCGTGAGCTCACGTCGGCGGGCGCTCGCTCAGCTGAGCGAGCGGTTATAGGGATCGCCGGACCAGCCGCCGCTGCGGTCGGCATCGTGCTCCAGAGCAAACGGTACCGGTTCGGCGAGACTGCGCAACAGGTCCGCGGCGCTGGTCTTGGCAAACACTCCGGTCTCGATGGCCCAGTCCCAGATCGCGTTGCCGCGCTGATCGTGCACCACGCGTCCGAGCGACTCGCCCGAGCTCGCATGAGCCCGCAATTCCAATCGCGGTAATTTCAGAGTATCCGACACGAATCTTCTCCCGAGCCAGGCAAGTAACGCTGCTCCTTGCCCTTTGTATCGTCACTCTGCGGCGACACTGGAGCAGCGCCTGGCGCGAAACCGACATGGATCACAGCGGCAAAGTGCGCGGCAAGCTCTTGCCGATGCCGGCTTGCCGCGCGCGGCGCCCGGACTGGCGCGTCGATCAGCCGATCCGGCCAGCCGCGGGTCCGTACGGCGTGGCACACCAGCAGGGCGTGCCGGGCGGCGCTGCGCCCGGGAGCCAGCACGCCCCGGTGGGCGTGACGCAGCGGGCCACCGGGCCCGAATATTGCGTGGGTATCAGCCGCGGAGCCTGAGCAAATCCCGGGCTCTGCGACAATCCGGTCGACAGCGCGAGGAGGGCTATCAATGCTGATCGGCGTTTGAGCGTTGCCATGTTCACTCCGAGTACGGAATCGCGTGGATGCTCGGACCCGATCCCTCCAGCACGTAGCGCTGGGGGAATTGCGTCGGATCCTCGACCTTGACTTCGATAGTGGCCGTCGGCGAGGGCGGCGCCTGGTTGATGGCGCCGTCGCCGGCGAGCTCCCAGTAGTTCAGCCGGAACGTCTCGCCGCGAAACAGCGGGTGATCGATGACGGTGATGAACCAATAGTCATTGCGCCGGTCGAGCGGCCCCTGATGCGGCGAGAGGCGGGACCAGAAGTATTGGTCGTTGCTGACCGGCCACAGGGACTGATTGGGACGCAGCCCGACGACGGCCGCGGCGAAGGTGTGGTGCGTCTCCCACTTGGAGCGCAGCCACCAGGCTACGGATACACCGACCAGCAGCATGCCGAACAGCCAGCTGGCATAGAAGTAGTTGCGATAAGTGTTGCGTGTGTCGAGATCGCGGCAGCGCTGAGCCTGCAGGTACCAGCGGCGCGCGCTGCTTGTAATGACGAGCGTGAAAAGTACGGCGAAAAAGAACGGACCGAAGTCGTAGGCGATCTCAGCCAGCTGATCCAGCGCGGCGGCGAATGCAGTGTTCTTCCCGTCTGGCACGACGGCGGTCCTCGGGTAGTGACAGCCTGACTAGGGCTGTCGCCACTCGAGAAAATATCGCAGCGCTCAGGCGCCGACGGCGCGCCTCAAGGTCGAATCGCCGCTGCTGTCGTCGATGCGGAAGCGTGCGACCAGCTGCGCGAGGGTCTCGGCGTTCTCGGCCAGCGCATGGATCGCGGAGGTCGACTCCGCCACCATCGCCGCGTTCTGCTGCGTCACCTGATCCAGCTGACTCACGGCGGCGTTGATCTCAACCAGCGTCGTCGCCTGCTCATTGGCGCCGCCAGCGATATTGCCGATGAGATCGGTCATTTCACTGACCTTGCTGACGATGCGCTCCAGCGCAGAGCCCGTATTGCCCACCAGCGTGACGCCCTGCTGGACCTGGCGGCTGGAGGCTTCGATCAGGCCCTTGATCTGCTTGGCCGCATCGGCCGAGCGTCCGGCCAGGGCGCGCACTTCGCTCGCCACGACCGCAAATCCTCTGCCTGCGTCGCCGGAACGCGCGGCCTCCACGGCCGCGTTCAGCGCCAGCAGATTGGTCTGGAACGCGATCTCGTCGATGACCGTGACGATCAGGCTGATCTCGCGCGCGGATTTTTCGATATCGCCCATGGCGCGCACCGCATCCTGCATCACGGCACCCGAGCGCTCGGCATCGGAGCGTGCCTCGAACACGACGGATCTGGCGTGGCTCGCCACCTGCGCGGCCTTGGTCACGCGCACCGTCACCTGCTCGACGGAAGCGGTCGTCTCTTCGATGGTTGCGGCCTGCTGCTCGGTGCGCGAGGACAGATTGCTCGAGGCCGAGCGGATCTCGCCGGTCTCGTGCTCGATCGAGCTGGCATTCGCAACGACCGCAGAGATCGTCTGCTGCAGCTGATCGACGGCCGCATTGAAGTCACGGCGCAACGCTTCGTACTCCGGCGCGAACGCCTCGTTCAACCGCACGGTCAGGTCGCCGTTGGAGAGCGCACCGAGGGCGCCGGCCAGCGAGTTCACGACGACGCTCTGCTGACGTGACAGTTCGTGCTGCTGGGCCTCGTTGCGCTCGCGCTCCTCGCGCGCGGCGCGACGGGCCGCATCACTTTCCGCCTGCAAGCGCTCTTTCTCCGAAGCCGCATCGCGGAAGATCCGCAGCGACTCCACGATCGCGCCGAGCTCATCGCCCCGCTTGAGCTTCTCGAGGTCGATCTGATGGTCACCGCGCGCCAGCGCCTTGGTCGCACCCGCGATCGCGCCCACGCCGCCGCGCACGGTCTGTACACCGACCGCCGCAATCACCGCGACGACCAGCAGTGTGATCAGCGTTGCCGTCACGGCCGCCACGGTGGCGCGCTGCGCGGATTGGTAGCTCGCTGCCGCGCGCTCATCGGTGCCGTTGCGCACGTTGTCG
>Ga0335081_10017215_pt1 | contig 11706 bp, 8 predicted proteins | sample Lox_Sample_35_FD_206713 | JGI IMG/M metagenome (GOLD analysis project Ga0335081, IMG submission 206713) | Soil microbial communities from Loxahatchee National Wildlife Refuge, Florida, United States - Lox_Sample_3.5 | ecosystem: Environmental > Terrestrial > Soil > Wetlands | place: USA: Florida... | reverse complement strand
CTGGTAGTAGATCGGCCCCTTCCATAGCCTAATGCCCTATGAGAGTCGCGCCTATTTGCAGGAATTCTGTCCTGGTTAGGGATGTGTTGTGCACCTTTGCGGTCCTCGTCCTCTTGCCGGCTTCCCTGCGCGCGCAGAATCCGCGCGGGACGCTGCGCGGAGTGGTGCAAGACGCGAGTGGCGCCCGCGTTCCAGGCGCCCACGTGGCGGTGGTGGCGGCCGATTCATCCTTAAATCGCGAAGTGTTGTCCGACGCGAGCGGTGAATTTCGTATCGATGAATTGCAACCGGATTTGTACCACGTGACTGTGCAGGCCAAGGGATTTGCGGACGCGACAGCGGACGTGAAAGTGGCCGTGAGCTCCGTGCGGGAAATCACCGTGACGCTGAAGCTTGCCGCCGTGCACGAGCAGACCATCACGCTCGATGGCGCGCAGTCCATCACCACGCAACGGATCGATACCGAAGGCGCGGTGCACCAGACTGTGATTAGTTCGCAGGATCTCGAAACGATTCCGCTGGCGGCGCGCAGTTTCGCGAATATCGCGTACCTGGCCCCGGGGACGGAGCCGGTCGAGCCTTCCGATCCCACCAAGGCGCGCATCACCGCGGTTTCAACCGGAGGAAGCTCCGGCCTGAACAACGATCTTTCCGTGGACGGCGGGGACAATTCCGACGACTGGATCGGCGGTTTCCTGCAGAACTATTCTCCCGAGGCAATCCAGGAATTCGCGGTGGCGACCGCGCAGGAGGGCGCGGAGGTCGGCCGGACCACTGCGGCGGCTGTGGTGATTTCCACCAAGAGCGGAACCAACCAGTGGCACGGCGACGAAGCCTTCTATGAGCGCGATGCTTCGCTGAATGCGCGCTTTCCCATTGACAATCCCGCGCCAAATCCCAAGCAGCCGTTTTCGCGGCAGAATTACGTGGGGACGCTCGGAGGCCCTCTCGTCAAGGACAAGCTCTGGATCTTCGGCTCGCTTGAGTACGTGCACGAAAACGCCAGCATCGCTTACAGCCCGAACAGCCTGACGGAGTTCAACGCGCTGTCGCAGCTCGCCCAACAAGGGCTCATCACCGTGGGTCCAACAACCGTGACCTCGATCCCAGTTCCGAACAGTGTGCCTATTCCGTTCCGCGATTATCTTGGGTTGCTGCGATTTGACTGGATGCAGTCGGACCGTTCGCACTGGTTCTTGCGAACGTCTTTCGACAGCTACACGACGCATAACGCGCTGGTGCAACAGGCAACGCTGCCCTCGACCGGAGCGACAACGCACAACAACTACTTCAGCCTGGTAGCGAGCAACCAGTTCACGTTCAGCCCTTCGTGGGTGGGCGCGTTCCTGGTCAGCGCGAGCGGGCTGCACCTCACGCAATCGCGCAATTCCAATCTTGGTTTCGCCCTTGCATTTCCGTTCAGCACCACGACCAGTACGATCTCCGGCTTCGAGACCTTCGGTGACCAGCAGTTTGTCACGCCCATCACGGCGTTCCCCATTGAACGGGACCAGGAAAAGTACCAGTTGCGTTATGACGTGAGCCATCTGGCGGGTCGGCATGACGTGCGCTTCGGCGTGAACTTCATTCACGAGCCAGTCTTGAGCGGAGCACTGGCCGCCAACGAGGAGACGGTTCTCACTTATCCGCAAGATCCGAGTTTCTACATTGGGAATCCAGGGGTACTCGGAACGTGCTCGACGCCGAATCCCGATCCCAATTGCCCGGTAGCCAATACGACGGGACCGAGCGACGGGAGCTTCGCGCAAAATGTGCAGAGGCTCGGCCTCTACGCGGAAGATTCGTGGCGCGCGACGCAGGAGCTGACGATCAATCTTGGTCTGCGTTACGACACGACGTATGGCTTGTTCATCGCCTCGGGGCACAACCAGAGCTTCAACCCGTCGCTCGCCGGCAATGGAATTATTTCCGGAGTTCCGCACGACTACCGCAAGGCGTTCGCTCCCCGGCTTGGCGTGGCCTATGCACTGGCGGACTCCGGCAAAACGGTTTTGCGCGGCGGCGCTGGGCTTTACTACGCGGACCTCGCGCAGAACGGCTGGGTGGAAGCGTTCACTGCCGTAAACAAAGGCAATCTGGCTGCCGGCACGAGTCCACCCTCTTTGATCGATCCGAACTACACGACTCCTTACGCGCTCCATGCCACGGCTGGCGTGCAGCATGCGTTCAACGCTAACTGGACTCTAAGCGCGGACTACACGCTGGAAACGGGAATGCATGGCTATCGGCGGTATGACTACGCCAGCGGGATTTCCGTATTTCGCACGGACAATCGCTCCAGTTACAAAGCGCTGATGTTTCACTTGCAGGGAAATCTGGCGAAGCGCTTGAGCTTGGTGGCCAACTACACGCTTTCGAGCGCAAAAACATGGGGCTGTCAGATTGGCGAGCTATTTGATTACGTCAATGGCGTGTGCGACCCCTTCAATCCGTTTGCCCCGGGCGACTACGGACCGTCGGGCGAAGATGTGCGGCATCGGGGCGTGATTATCGGCACGGCTCACGCGCCGGCGGGATTCGAGGTCTCCTGGCTGTTCCAGGCGGAAAGCGCGCGGCCGATTACCTTGATTACGCCCGCCACCGGAAATCGCGCGGTGATCAACGGAGTAGAGACTTCGCTCGATCAATTCCGCGGCACTCCCTACGTGCAAATGGATCTGCGCGTGAGCCGCCCAATCAAAATTCAGGAGCGCTGGGCCATTTCTCCGTTTATCGAATTCTTCAACCTGTTCAATCGCAACAATCCCGGAAACAACTACATCCCGGACATCAGCGCGATCCCTACGCCGGTAAACGACATCACTAACGTCACGTCGGTGTGCTTGGATCCGCCGGCATGCACGCAAAATCGCCCGGTGACCAGCGGCGGCCAGTTGCTCTTCCCCTCCGGCGCGCTGGGGGATTTCTTCGGTCCGGGAACAACGGTAGGCATCCCCTTCGCCGCGCAAGTAGGGTTGAAACTTACCTTCTAGCTAAACACCAACCGAGCTGCCTGCATCTTGTCGAACTGCGCGTCCATTTTCTTTGGCCACTGTCGCGCCGATCTTTCGAAGGGCGTCAACCAAAATGTCTAAATCCTCACGGCGGCTGCGGTGATTGGTAATCGCCGCGCGCAATGCAAATCTCCCATCGAGCATGGTGCTGGAAACTACCGCGATGCCGGATTCCTGGAGCCGCATGAGCACTTCTCGATTGAGGGAATTCAGGGACTGCTCAGGCGTATCGCTCGGACGATAGTGGAAGCACACCACATTGAGGTCAACAGGCGCGAGGAGTTCGAGATTTTCTTCGGAACGAATTAGCTCTGCGAGGTATTGCGCCTGCGCGACATTTTGCTCGATCAATCTCGCGAACTTCTTCACCCCGTGCGCTTTCAGCGACATCCACACTTTAAGTGCGCGAAAGCTTCGCGTGAGTTCGATGCCCCGTTCGGCAAAGGGCAATCCTCCGGCGATGACGCCGCGCGTAAAGTCTCCGAAGTAGGATTGATTCAGCGCAAAGGCGCTTCGATGCGCCTCCGCATCGCGCACCAGGACGCAGCCCACTTCAAACGGTAGGTATATCCACTTATGTAGATCGAACGCGAGTGAATCGGCTTGTTCAATGCCCTCAACGACCGGCCGCAGTTTCTCGGAGAGGCGCGCCAGCGCTCCATACGCGCCATCGACGTGAAACCACAAATTCTCAGCGCGGCACACCTTCGCGATCGCGCGCAAGTCGTCGGTCGCCCCGGTGTTGATGGTTCCTGCGTTGCCGACGACGCAGAACGGTTTCATCCCCTCGCGCCGATCCCTTTCGATAAGCGTGCGAAGCGCAGCAACGTCGATGCGAAAATCGCCGCCACTCTGCACGCGGCGGAACGCGCTGTTGCCCAATCCCAGCAACTCTGCGGCCTTGCGGCACCAACCATGGGTTTCGGCCGACCCGTAGAAGACCAGGCGCGGCCCTCGGTATCCCTGCAGGCCGTGCTCGCGAACATCAAATCCCGCCTTGGCATGTCGCGCCACGGCCAGCCCGAGCACATTGGCGATTGTCCCGCCGCTCACGAGCACACCGCTGCTTTCGGACGGAAAGCCCATCAGTTCTTTGAGCCAGGCTAGCACCTGCTCTTCGACCAGCGCTGGAGCCTGGTTGAATCCCGCCATGTGCGGATTCATCGCGGTGGCCAGCATCTCCGCCAGCATCGCCAGCGGCGTCCCTGTGCCCTGCACCCACCCCCAGAATCGCGGATGATTGTTCCCGTTCGGATACGGACGAATTTTTTCCAGAAATTCGCTGTAGGTCCTGTCCGAGCCTTCCCCTTCCGTCGGCAGCGGGGCACGGAAAGAGTCGCGCACGGAATCGGGCATCGGTTGCCAAACCGGCTGCTCACGTCGCGACGCCAGATAGTCGATCGTGTCATCCAGCATGCGGTGCCCCAACTTGCGGAATTCCTCCCAATCTTGTGGATCGAGAGTTTCATCCGGTTCGAAGTTACATTTTGTGTTGAGTTTAGCGGTTTGCATGAGAGGCCTCGGTTCGGCGAATTGGTTTCAGCATATGCTCGGTCCCGCATCGCATCTATCCGTATTCCACCGCCAAATTCGATCGACGGACATTGCGACACAACTGGTTGCAGGCTGCGCAGGCCCGCTCTGAACTGATATCCTTAAGATCATACGGGTGAGGGATTCGCTGGGACCATGTTTGAGAACCTGACTGAGAAGCTGCAACGAGCCTTTAAGAACCTGCGCGGGCAGGGCAAACTCACCGAAGAGCACTTGGACGCCGCGCTTGGCGAAATCCGCGAAGCTTTACTCGAGGGCGACGTTAACGTCGGCGTCGCCGATGAACTGCTCACGAACATCCGAAGGAAGTCCATCGGCAGCGAAGTGCTGCTGCAGCTTTCCCCGGACCAGCAAGTCCTCAAAGTCGTGCGCGACGAACTCACCGCGCTGCTCGGCAAACACGCCAAGCCGCTCTTTGCCTCGCGCCCGCCTTCTGTCTGGATGATTGTCGGCCTGCAAGGTTCCGGCAAAACGACCACAACCGGCAAGCTCTCGAAATGGCTAGCGCAGCATGGACATAGGCCACTGGTTGTTTCCACCGACGTGTATCGCCCCGCGGCGCGCGAACAGCTAGCGCAAGTGGCAAAAGCGGTGGGAACCGCGCTGTGGCCCGGCACGGGCACGGACAAGCCGCTCGAAATCGTCAAAGGCGCGATTAAGGAAGCGAAGCTCTCTGCGAGCGACGTGATTCTCGTCGACACCGCCGGCCGCCTGCACATCGACGACGAATTGATGAGCGAGCTGAGCATGCTGAAGAAAGAACTCCAGCCCAGCGAAATCCTGTTCATTGCCGACGCCATGATCGGCCAGGACGCGGTGCGTTCGGCGGGAGAATTTCACAAGCGGCTGGGATTGACAGGCGTGATTCTGACGAAGCTCGACGGTGATGCGCGCGGTGGCGCGGCTCTCAGCATTAGCAAAGTTTCCGGCGCGCCCGTGAAGTTCGTCGGTCTCGGCGAAAAATATGATGCGCTCGAAGGCTTCTACCCTGAGCGCATCGTTTCCCGCGTTCTGGGCATGGGCGACATTCTCTCGCTAATCGAACGCGCCGAGCAGGCTGTTGACCGCAAAGCCGCCGAAGAGCTGGAGCGCAAGCTCCGCAAGGCAGAATTTACCCTCGAAGATTTCCGCGATCAGCTCAAGCAAGTTCGCAAGATGGGCCCCCTCGAACAACTCGTGGACATGCTGCCGAAAATGGGTCCGCTCGCGAACCTGCCAAAAGACGCAACGGTCGACGAAAAGAAGCTCAAGCAGGTCGAAGCCATTATCAATTCGATGACCAACGAAGAGCGCCGCGATCACAACGTCATTGACGGCAAGCGGCGCAAGCGCATCGCCAAAGGCAGCGGCACGACGGTGCAGGACGTCAACACCGTCCTCAAGCAGTACCTCCAAATGCGCACCATGATGAAGCAGTACGGCGCCCTGGCCGCCCGCAGCAAAATGAAAGGCCTCGGCAAGCTTTCTGGGATGTAAACGATCGAAAGCAGCTGAAATAACCTTGGCAACCTTCGCCAAGGTCTAGCTAGAGGATTTCGTCGCCCTCTCGTGGCGGTTCTTTGCCTGCTCGTTTCAATATCTTTCGCGCTTTTTTCACGTTCGCCCGGACCCCTCGCTCACGAAAGAATTCCTCCGTGCGCAAGGCAGAAATTTTCTCTGCGACCGCCAGATTTATGAATTGATTGAGCGATATTCCCTCGCTCTCGGCAGTTTTGCGCGCCTCCTCTTGCAAGGAAGAGGCCAAGCGCAATGGGAAGCTGCTTTGTCTCACAATACTTCTCCCTCCCTTAGTCTTTTGTCAGCGCCCGCAACCGATGCAGAGCCTCGGAAGGGCGCACTATCTTCAGTGCAAAGCCCCTTGCTGCAGCCGCGAAATCCTCTTGGTTAAATGTAACCAGCAAGTCAGCCTGCCCGTTGAGCGCGGTTTCTAGAACCATATCATCGGTCGGATCTGACAAGAGCGGCCGCCACAAAAACCGTATCTGCACTGGCTCAGCGACATTCACAAGTGAATTGATGACCTCGCCGAGTTGTGCAGGCCCGAGACAGTGCACGATTCTATGTTCCTCCCGCGCCAAAACGGCCTCGTACTCAAGAACAAGGGGAACCGACAGCAAAAGCGAAAACTTCCTCGCCAGCGCTCGGTCCACTAGCTGCCATGAGGCTCCCCGGCGGCTGCGCATCGCCGCAACCAGGACATCCGTATCTAGCACGAGTCGCAAAACTTGTGATATCGCATATGATATCAAGAACCCTGGGCGAACCTTGAGGAGTTGTCAGCTGGCACTCGCGCTGCTTATTTCAGCGGTGGATAGTAGCCTGCAACTTTCAGCGCGAGCTTTTCCGGATCGAGGTCCGTGCGATTGCAGAGCATGATGACGGTCAGGCCGTGGTCTTCGGTGAACCGCTCAATCACGGTACGAAAGCCCATCGTGGTCCCGGTGTGCCACATTCGTTGGTGACCTTCGTAGGGATCGAGAAACCAGCCGAAACCGTAGGAAACTGGCCTGCCGGGATGGAGATTGTCATCATTCGGCTCTTTCGGCCAATTCGGTTGGGAACCGTCATTCAGCTTCACCGGAGCAAGCGCGGGTTGAAATTCCTTCTCGCTCAGTAAAGTGTGATTCCGCAGCGCGTCATCCCACTTCGCCAGATCTTCGACATTCGAATATATGCCGCCGTCGCCAAGCGTCGCGGAAGTCGCGCTTTGATCGGTTTCTTTGAATCGCCCGGATTCCTTTTCTTTCGAATGTCCGAATGCGCGGTTCGGTACCTCATTTTTTCCCTTCTGGTAGACAGCGGTGTGGTTCATCTTCAGCGGCGCAAAAATTCGGTCGTGCAAAAATTCGCGGTACGGCTTCCCTGAAACTTTCGCGATGATTAAACCCAATACCACGTACCCCGAATTGCTGTAGGACCAGCTCGTTCCCGGCGCGAACTTTCCTTGCTTCTCTTTCATCAACAATTTCATGACTTCGTCATCTTGAATCTGTTTTTCCGCCGACCACATTGGGCCATTCGACTTCTCCGCCGCGTCCATCAGATCTTCGTAGTCGGGCAAACCCGAGGCGTGATTTAGCAAATTTCGAAGCGTGATGTCCTTTCCATACGCCGGAAAGCCCGGATAAAACTTCGTCAGCTTGTCGTCGTAGTGCAATTTGCCTTCATGCGCGAGCAACATGATGGCCATGGCAGTGAATTGCTTGGTGAACGAAGCCAGCCGGAAATTGGTGCGCGCCGTAATCTTGGCGTTGCTGCGAAGATCCCTGACGCCTTCCGTTCGCTGGTAGCCATTCCTTCCAGCGTAGCGAATGAGCACGGCAAACCCGGGCTCATCTGGTTTCACTAGCCCTGAAAACACGGAATCGTCCACACTTTTCGCGGGCTCTTGAGCCCGGCCTGTGCCCGCACAAAGACACACCAACGCTACGCAAGAAAGCACCGTAATCACGCGAAAAATCCCAGTCCACACGTTGCACCTCAGCGAAGCACCGAAAGCATATCATCCCGGCACTTGTTCATCTGTTTGTAACAATGTCCGGTTATGACTTTCCGCTCTTGACCGGGCCGCACAGGCTGCAGTGGTTTATACTTTTCGGGCGACACTACGGCTGATCGGATATGACCGCGTTCGGCAGCGCGGCCCAGGACGATTCGAATGCAACCCTACGACTTGATTGTGATTGGTTCCGGACCCGGCGGGCAACGCGCCGCGATTCAAGGTGCAAAAGCCGGGAAACGCGTCGCCATTATTGAAAAACAAACCTCCATCGGCGGTGTTTGTATCAACACCGGGACCATCCCCAGCAAGACCATGCGTGAGGCTGTCCTGCACCTCTCCGGCTTCTACGACAAGAATTTCTATGGCACGAATTACAACGCCAAAGAAAACATCACCATGGCGGACCTGAACTTCCGCATCCAGCATGTCATTGAAAATGAAGCCGGAGTCGTTCAAAACCAATTGCAGCGCAACGGCGTCGATGTCAACCACGGCATTGCGCAATTCCTCGACCCACACCACATCCGCTCGGAAAATCACGCCGGCTATTCCGAGTTTGAAGCCGAGTACGTAGTGATTGCCACCGGCACCAAGCCGGCCGTCAATCCCAAAGTGCCCATCAACGGCCGCAACATCATCAATAGCGACCAGATTCTCAGCATGCCGCACATCCCGAAAACGCTGATCGTCGTGGGCGGTGGCGTCATCGGCGTCGAGTACGCCTGCATGTTCGCGACCCTCGGCGTGCGCGTCATCATCGTTGAAAAGCGTCCTCGTCTGCTCGAATTTGCGGATACCGAAATGGTCGAGGCGCTCAGCTATCACATGCGAGACCAGCGCGCCACCTTGCGGTTGAACGAGGAAGTCGAAGACGTCGAAGAGTTGCCTGACGGAAAAGTCGCGGCGAACCTCGTCAGCAAGAAGCGCATCGTCGGCGACGCGCTCTTGTACGCCGTCGGCCGCACCGGCAATATCGATGCCTTAAATCTCAAGTCCGCCGGAGTGGAAAGCGATGAACGTGGCCGCATCAAGGTCGACGAAAATTACCGTACCACGCAGCCGAACATTTTTGCTGTTGGTGATGTGATTGGCTTTCCCAGCCTCGCTTCCGTTTCCATGGAACAGGGCCGCATCGCCGCCGCGCGCGCCTTCCATCTCGACGTGCACACCGATCCCGCCGGATATCCCTACGGCATTTACACCATTCCGCAAATCTCCTTCATCGGCAAAACCGAAGAGCAACTCACGGATGAAGACGTGCCCTACGAAGTAGGCGTCTCGTACTTTCGCGAAATCGCCCGCGGCCAAATCACCGGGCAAATCGACGGCCGGCTCAAGCTCCTGTTCCATCGCGAAACGCTGGATTTGCTGGGTGTGCATATTTTCGGCGAAGGCGCGACCGAACTGCTTCACATCGGTCAAGCTGTCTTTTTGCTGAAAGGTAAGATCACTTACTTCGTGAACACCGTCTTCAACTATCCTACCCTCGCGGAGTGCTACAAAGCCGCCGCCTTCAACGGGCTAAACCGCCTGGGCTGAGTTTTCACCATTGCGAAACGACGCTCCGTTCGTGGACGGGGACCCCTAAGTCCTGCTCTGACAGTGCAAATATCACCTCTCGACGTTACTCTCAAGTTGAGTTAAAGTTTAACGAAGAGTAGGGCTGTCCGAGCTGCCCTGCCTGGAACCCAAGGAGCGGAGGTTACTCATGATTATTGGCGAACGACTCCGCAGCGTGCGTGAGCACAAGCAGTTATCACAGGGAGACATCGAACAGCGCTCCGGTCTGCTGCGTTGCTATATCTCTCGCGTGGAAAACGGCCACACTGTCCCGGCCGTTGAAACGCTGGAGAAACTGGCACGCGCATTGGAGATGCCCCTCTACGAATTGCTATACGAGGGAGAAGAGCTTCCGCAGCCACCGCCGAGTCCCCGCTCCAATTCGGGGGAGCTGCTTTGGGGAACCGTCGGGAAAGACGCGCGATACTTGAGAAAGCTGCGGCAATGTCTGTCCCGCATGTCAGAGGAAGACAGAAACATCCTGCTCTTCACTCTGGAAAAGATGAGCAAGCAGAAGCGACCCTCAAAGAGCAATTAAGGGAAGTAAGCTCTTTCCGGACCGCGAGGAAAGAGCGCGATACCTCCCCTCCAGGTTCAGTTCCACAACTCTCGCAGGTTTTCTATTTGCCGAATCATCTGATCGTAAGACTGCATCGCTTCATCAAGAAGGGGCTTGGCAGTCGCGATGGCGGAGCGCAGGTTCGTCCGGTACAAACCCATGCCCTCAGGCTCGTCGAGAACTGTACGCCGGAGAGCGGCCACGTCCGCCATAATGGCGGTAAGTGTTGCGTGCAACGTCTTTACTTGTTTCACCGTCAATGCGACGAAATCTTGCAAGTTGGGAACTTCTCGGGACTGCACTACGGTCTCCGGCATAGTGTTGCTCCTTTTTCGTGAGTCCTACGTACGGATCTGCTCCTAGTAGCCGACACAAACTCCCCGGTTTGGCAAACTGAGTGACAAGAAACTAACTCCAGCACAGAGTGGATCAATCTCGCCAAAAGGCGGCACGCCTCCGGGCGAGATAACGACTGCCAGGAAAGATTTGAGCAAACGCGGCGAGGGAATCCCCTGAGATGGCAGCCCCCACTGGCTGGATGATTCGGGCCTGCACGCCAGAAGGCAATGCCGGAATTTACGTACGCGAAATCCCCTACAACGCGTGGACTCTACGTACTGGCTATAGCCCCTCGAACATCTCGGCCGCTTTCACAAATTGACATATTTTATAAAGTCACGTAAGGTACTGCCATCATACTGTACAAAGAAATACGTACCCTGCAATGGAATCTCTCTCAGCGATTCGCTCCAGAACAGGGATTCTCCCGGCCAGATAGACGCCTCGCAATAGGGAGGAAACCAATGAATGTACTGCGGGAGCTGTTCCCTTCCAATGATTTCATGCCCCATGGTTTTTGTTATCAGTGGAACCCACTTTTGATTTGGCTGCACGCCGTATCGGACATTCTCATCGCGGTTTCCTACTTCTGTATTCCCTTCGCCCTGATCTATATGGTGAGAAAAAAGCGGAGTATCCCCTTCAACTGGATGATCGTCTGCTTCGGAATCTTCATTGCTGCTTGCGGCGCAACTCATTTCATGGAAGTGGTGACGCTCTGGATTCCCGCATACTGGATTTCAGGCGGCGTAAAAGCAGTCACAGCCTTGGCATCGTTGCCCACCGCAATCTTGCTGGCCCGCGTCATGCCCAAAATTCTCGAATTGCCCACTTCGGAGGATCTCCGCGCGGCCAATCGGGAACTCAGTAAGCGCGAGGCGATTCTGCGCGATCAAGCTTCGCTCTTGGACCTATCGCAGGATGCGATTCTCGTCCAGACGATGGAAGGGAAGAATCTGCTCTGGAATCAAGGAGCAGAACGGATGTACGGCTGGACGAAGGCTGAGGCTACAGGCCGCATCAATCATGATCTCCTGCAGACAACCTTTCCCATTCCTCGGGAAGAGATCCTCAGTAAGCTCGCCGCAAGCGGGTATTGGGAAGGGGAGCTTCAGCAGAAGAGGCGGGACGGAACGACGATCCTGGTATCGAGCCGATGGGCCCTGCGGAAGGATGGG
>Ga0335081_10017214_pt1 | contig 11707 bp, 10 predicted proteins | sample Lox_Sample_35_FD_206713 | JGI IMG/M metagenome (GOLD analysis project Ga0335081, IMG submission 206713) | Soil microbial communities from Loxahatchee National Wildlife Refuge, Florida, United States - Lox_Sample_3.5 | ecosystem: Environmental > Terrestrial > Soil > Wetlands | place: USA... | reverse complement strand
GTTGTCATCGGCGGCGAGACGAATTGAACGCGGATCGGGCATCGGCGGCCTCCTCACTCGAAGCCTACCTAATCGGATTGCCGCGTTCGGAACAAGACGTCAGCGCCGCGGGGGTGGATCGCGCGTCAGATTCTTTGCGGCCAATTCGTCGAGATAGTCCTGCCAATAGCGCGCGTGATTGCGCCCGAGGTCGCACAAATAGTCCCATCCGAAAATGCCGGTCGAGTGCAAATCGTCGAACACCAGCCGCACGGCGTAATTGCCGACGGGGAGCACCTCGATGATCTCGACGTCGCGTTTGCCGGGAACGGTCTTGCGCTCCTCGGCGGAATGGCCCTGCACCTCCGCGCTCGGGCTTTTCACCCGCAGATATTCGGCCGGCAGATCGAAGCGCTCGCCGTCTTCGAAGGTGACGGTGAGCGTTTTGCGGTCCTTGTGCAGGCGCAATTCGGTCGGCCAGGCTTGGGCATCCTCGTTCATGGCGGCTCTTTTATAGTGCCGGGCGCTAAACGACAAAGCGCACGCCGCCGGCGCCGCTCAGATCGAAGCCGCCCAGCTCTTGCGCGCGCGCTTTGAGCTCGGCCGACTGCAGGAAGCGGATCAGCGTCTGCATTGGCGCATGAAAATAATCGCGCTGCCGCATCAACAGGTCGAACGCCTCCCAGACGATCGGCACGAAATCGAGCCCGGCAGCGCCTGCCACCGAGCGCGTGGCGATACCGGTATCGGCCCGACCGGCGCGGATCGCTTGCGCGATATCGGGGCCGGTCGGGCAAACTGGGGCGATCGCATTAAGCCTATCCAGCGTCGCTTTCACCCGGTGCAACAACGAGAGCAGCAGCAGTTGCGCGCCGGCGCCCTGCGGCCGCATGGCAATGCGCACGCGCGGGGCCATGACGTCGTCGATACCCTCGATCTTGAGCGGATTGCCCGGCGCGACGAGAAATCCCTGTTCGCGCCGACAAAATGCGATCAATACGGCGTCCTGCAAATCGTTGCGGCCGCCGACTGCCGCAAGATTGGCATCGGCTTCGGCATCCTCCAAGGCGTGCAGATGCATGGCGGCGGCGACGCTCTCGCCGGCAACGAAGCGGTTGAAACCGGCCTCGCTGCCGACGGCGAGCATGGCAAGCCCGCAGCCGCTTTCGCGCATCGCCCATTCCAGCAGCGGATCGTGGCTGCCGGCGATGATCGGCGCCGGCTGCGGGCGGTTCATGCCGGCCGGCCGCGTCACGCTCGAGGCAAGCCAATGATCGAGCTCGGCCTTGGGAAAGAGCCAGCGGCCCGTCACCTTGGTGCAGGGCACCGTGCCGTCGGCCACCATTTCGTAGATCTTGCGTTCCTTGAGGCGGAGGTAGCGGGCGGCTTCGGCCGTTGTGAAGAGCTGCATCACTAACCTGCATGCTTATGCATATTTTTTTAGGATCGCCGAACGTGCTCGAAAAAACAAGGCGATCTCATTTCGGTTGGCGTCGACCGTGCAGCAAAAAAATCCCGATAGAAAAATTATGCAGAGGGCGCGCGATGATTTCGCTGAAAACGTCGACACTTGCCAAGGCGCAGCGCCGATAGCTGTACAGAAAAAATATACTTGGCGATCGCCGGCAGGGCCCGCCGCGCGTCCATCGGCCTCGACTAACCGATTGCTTTACCGAAGAAAAATGCCTTTGGCGGGACGGTGGCACAGCCCTTGCTGAACCCCATGGCGAGAACTTCAAGCAAGGTGGCGAAGATGACCGACAAAAACAAAATCCTCGTCGTCGACGACGACGAAACGGTGCGCCGAAGCTACCAGCGGTCGCTGCAAGGCATGTCCTGCCAGGTCGAAGCGGCGAGCGACGGCGAAGAAGCGCTGCAATCGATGGAGCGCAAACCCGCTGACGTCGTGTTGCTCGATATGCGCATGCCCGGCCAGGACGGCCTCGCGGTGCTGCGCACCATCAAGCAGAAATGGCCGGAGAGCGAGGTGGTCATTATCACCGGTTTTCCGACTGTGGACGCCGCCAAGGAAGCGGTACGGCTCGGTGCCTACGATTTTGTCGCCAAGCCGGTCGGCCCGCAGGACGTCATCAATGCAGCCGACGGCGCCATCACTCGCAAACAGTGGGCTTTACGACGGCTGCCGGAGGGACAAGCCACCGCCGCCTGAGCCCAAAGATCACCCATTCACAGCAAACAAGACGCGAATATCCAAAAGGAGAAGGCCATGTCCGCATCACGCAAAGTCCTCGTCGTCGACGACGATCCGGTTGTGCGCAAGAGCTTCGACCGGGTTCTGTCCAACAAGGGTTACGCCGTCATCACCGCCGAAAACGGCGAGGAGGCGCTGCGCAAGCTCAACGAGGAAAAATACGACCTCGTCTACACCGACATCCGCATGCCCGGCATCGACGGGCTCGAAGTGGCCGAACAGGTCAAGGCGCGCAAGCCCTGGACGCCGGTCGTAATCATCACCGGCTACGGTACCGACGCCGCCGAGGCGCGCGCCAAGGCCGCCGGCGTGTCGAGCTTCGTGCACAAGCCGCTGTCGCCGGAAATGATCGAGGACAGCGCGCGCGACGCCCTCGCGAGCCCCGCCGCGCAAGTGATCGCCTTGCCGGCAGCGCCAGCCGTGGAAGAGAGCAAGGCGGAGAGTTCGGGACTGATCTCCGCGCTCAAGAATATCGTTCTATTCTTCGCAGCCCCCTTCATCGGCTTGGCTTACATCGTGCTCATGCCGTTTGTCGGCTTTGGCGCCCTGGCGATCCTGGCCATGCGCGCGGCCAACCAGAACCCGAGACTGCACGCGGTCGGCGTCACGACGAAGCAGGTCGGCCTGGTGTTGCTCGCTCCGCTGGCGAGCCTCGTCTTTGTCGTGCTTTTCCCGTTCCTCGGCCTGGTAAGCCTGGCGTGGTTCGCCGTGCGGGCGCTGCGGACCAAGGGTTGAAATGCGAAGTGGCCAACTGACGCCTCGCCCGAGCAAAGGGCGAGGCTGCGAGGCCGGGGTCTTGCCCCGGCCTTTTTTCATGGCGCTTGGCGGATTCCGCATGGCCTATTGAACGGCCGCGTTCTGTATGAAAAAAACATGCGGTGCTAAAATTACACAAGTATTTGATATTGTTACATAGTTATTGAAATAGCGGTCGGGTTGGACAAAAAATCTATACTTTGACCCCTCGCCTACCATCGCGCGCGCATCGTCGAGAACATCATAAGCCTTTGAATACGCATGGATTAGTGGCTCTGGCCAGGCCGCTGGCATGGCCTATGCGATGTCCATGGCGAGAGCAAGAGATCGAAACAAAGGGCCAACAAAGGCCAGAATAATAGGAGTGAGCCATGACCGCATTAGCCAAGATCCTCATCGAGGAAGAGCCCGTCGCCACCAACGTTGCCCGGACGCCCAAGCTTCGCGTCGTCACCAACACCGCGCCGGTTGAAGCCCCCGCGGCGACCGGAAGCACCCTGAAGAACATCGCGCTGTTCTTCGCCGCCCCCTTCATCGGCCTAGCCTACATCGTCGCGCTCCCCGTCGTTGGCCTCGCCGTGCTCGCTGTCCTGGCCGGCCGCTTTGCCGGCAAATACGAAGCGGTGCGCAAAGCCGCGGCGATTGCTAAGACGGCCGGACTCGCGGCTGCGGCTCCGGTGCTTGGCCTCCTCTATGTCGTGCTGTTCCCCTTCATCGGCCTCGCCGCCTTGGCGTGGATGGGCGGCCGTGCAGCCTTCGCGCGGTGATGAGATAGATCAATGAAACGGCGCCTGAAGTGACGCACATCATCCAACTAAAGTTTCGGTCATGCGGGGGGTTGACGACCCCCCGAATGACGTTGAATGCGAGAATGTTATGGCGCCGAATACCGACAGCGATAGTGGCCCGCGCAAAACGCTGACTGCGCTCCTGAAAAACGGCTTTGCCATTGCGGCCTTGGCTGCGCCGCTTACGCTGTTACCAGCGGCAACGGCATTCGCCGCGGAACCTACGGCTTCTCCTGCCGATCAGACCTGCCTTGGCTGCCACGGCGTCGAAGGCATGGAAAAAAAGCTGACGGACGGCGATAGCCTAAAGCTGTTCGTGCCGCCCAGCCCGTACCTGCACTCCGTGCATGGCGCCAACGGTTGCACCAGCTGCCATGCCGACGTCGACATTTCCAAGCATCCGCCGGAAAAAAACGACATCGCCAGCAAGCGCAGCTTCTCGCTGAAGATGACGCAGGTCTGCCGTACCTGCCATACCGACAAATTCGACCAATGGCAGAACAGTATCCACGCCGCGCTGGTGAAGAGCGGCAATCCCGGCGCGCCCGTTTGCACCGACTGTCACAATCCGCACGCCGTGATCAAAGGCGTGGCGGCAACCGCCGATCAAATCCCTTGCAAGAAATGCCATAGCGACATCTACACCGCCTGGCGCGGCAGCGTGCACGGGCAAAACCGCCTGCACCAGAAGGACAGCTACGCGCCCCTTTGCTCCGGCTGCCATACCGCGCACTCGGTGCAGCCGGTCTCCATCGGCGCGCTTGCGCAGGGCCCCGAAGGCGCCTGCCTCGGCTGCCACGCCGATGTGCTGCAGGCGCACGAGAAATGGCTGCCCAATGCCGCCTTGCATTTCCAGGTGGTATCCTGCCCGGCCTGTCACGTGCCGAATGCGCAGCGCAAGGTCGACCTCATGCTCATCAACGCCAGCAACGATAAGGCGCGCGGCACTGAGCAGCTCGGCGTGCCCTTGTTCGAGGCGAGCACCAATTCAGGCGGCAAGGGCATCGACGCGCAGACGCTTTATAACTTGCTGCAGACGCTCGATCGCAGCGGCCTTGCCGGCAAGACCGTCGTGCGCGGCCGCCTGGAGGTGGCGAGCGGGCCGCAGATGCATGAGCTCGCGCCCAAGAGCCAAGCGATCAGCGACTGTCGCACGTGTCACGACTCCAGTTCGAAGACCTTCCAGAGCGTCACCGTCTCACTGGTCGGACCGGACGGCCGTCGCGTCGGCTACGGCGCCAATGCCGATGTGCTCAACTCCGCCTTCTCGGTCGGCGCCGTGAGCGGCTTCTACGCCATCGGCGGTACGCGCATTAAGCTGCTCGACATTTTGCTCGCACTCGCCATCTTTGGCGGCGTCAGCATCGCCGTCGGCCACGTCTTCATCGGCTGGATGTTCAAGCGCTTCGGCCTTTATCATCCGCACAACGGGCATGGAGGCACGCCTGAGAATGGCGGCGATGCCCACAAGCCGGCCGCCTGACCGCGAGGGAACAAGGACGTAACCCCATGCGACTTTATATTCACCCGCTGCCGGTCCGCATCTGGCACTGGACCAATGCGCTCGGCTTCGTGACCATGATCCTCACCGGCATGCAGATCCGCTATGTCGGCCTGGTCGATGTGGTGTCGTTCCGCACCGCGGTCATGGTGCATAATTTTGTCGGCTTCGTGCTGATCGCCAACTTCTGCCTGTGGCTCTTGTTCTACGTCACGTCCGACCGCATCCGCGCCTACCACTCCGAGCTCAACCTCAAGAAGCATTTCATCGGCAGCTTCCGTCAGTTCTACTTTTACGCCTTCGGCATTTTCCGCGGCGATCCCAATCCGTTTACGCCGACGATCTACCGCAAGTTCAATCCACTGCAGAGCATGATCTATCAGATCATCATGATGCTGCTGTTCCCGGTACAAATTTACACGGGCATCTTGTTGTGGGACGTGCACCGCTTCGCCTCGCAGGTCGAATTTTTCGGCGGCGTGCGCGTCATCGACACCGTGCACGTGCTCGTCTTCATCGCCTTCGTCTTCTACATTCTGGTGCACGCCTATCTCGGCACGCTCGGCCACACGCGCACGGCGCACTTCAAGGCAATGATGACCGGCTACGAGGATGTAGAGGAAGAGACGCCGGCGGAATAAGCCGCCGGTTGCCTACGAGGCGTCCGGGCTATCGGCACGATCGCCGTTGTGCTCGGTGTCGCGCACGCGGATCGCGTATTTCTTCATCAGCGCCTGGAAGTTCGGCCGCTGCATGCCGGTGTCTTCGGCGCTTTTGGTCACGTTCCAATCGTTGCGCTTGAGCGCCTCGAGCACGAACTGCTTCTCGATTTCCTCGACCGATTTTTCGCGCGCCGCCTTCTTGACGCGCTTGAGCTCGTCGCCGGTGCGCGGCACGGCAAGATCGCCGCCCTGCGGCTGCTGCGCGTCGATGAGCGTGACCAGATGCGCCTGGCGGATGATGTGGTCGGTGGTCAGGATCGCCGCCCGGTGCATGACGTTTTCCAGCTCGCGCACATTTCCGGGCCAGGAGTAATTGGTCAGCATCGACAGCGCGCCGTCGGATATATCGGTGATGTTCTTGCCGAGCTCGCTGCTGAAGGATTTGAGAAAATGATAGGCAAGCGCGGGGATGTCGCTCTTGCGTTCGCGCAACGCCGGCGCGTGGATCGGGAAGATGTTGATGCGATAGAAGAGATCGTCGCGGAACGTGCCGGCCGCCACCATCGCCTTGAGGTCCTTGTTGGTGGCGGTAATCAGCCGGAAATTCGCCGTCTGCACCCGCGTGTCGCCGACCGCGCGGAACTCGCGCTCCTGCAGGACACGCAGCAGCTTCGCCTGGATCGACATCGAGATATTGCCGATCTCGTCGAGGAACAGCGTGCCGCTGCCGGCCACCTCGAACATGCCCTTCTTGTTCGCGACGGCGCTGGTGAAGGCGCCCTTGATGTGGCCGAACAGCTCGCTCTCCAGGAGATTCTCGCTCAAGGCGTTGCAGTCGACGGCGACGAAGGGCTTGTCCTTGCGCAGGCTGTTGTAATGGATGGCGCGCGCGATCAGCTCCTTGCCTGTGCCGCTTTCGCCGGTGATCAGCACGGTCGAACTGGTCGGCGCGCATTGCGCGATGAGGCGATAGACCGCCTGCATCTGCGGGCTCATGCCGATGATGTTTTCGAAGCGGTATTTTGACGCCACCTCGCTCTTGAGGTTGAGATTTTCCTGCAACAGGCGCCGCCGCTCGAGGGCGCGCTGCACCACCAGCTTCAATTCGTCCGGCTCGAACGGCTTGGAGATGTAGTCGAAGGCGCCGAGCTTCATCGCCTGCACGGCGGTGTCGATCTGCGACAGCCCGGTGATCATGATGACATCGATATTGGGATGCGTCTCCTTCACCCGACGCAGCACCTCGAGCCCGTCGATTTCGGGCATCATGATGTCGAGGATGACGACGTCGTAGGGGTTGTCCTCGATCTTGCGCAGCGCCTCCCGCCCGTCCTGCACCGACTCGACCTGGTATTCGCCGCCGTCGAGAATGCGCAAGCAGCTGCGGATGACGATCTCCTCATCGTCCACGATCAGAATTCGCGCGCTCATGGAACGGCCTCGCTGACCTTACCCTTGGCTTCGGCGGACGGCGGCGTCAGCGGCAGAAATACCCGGAATGTCGTTCCTTCGCCAACCCTGCTTTCGACCTCGATCAGCCCGCCGTGCGCCTCGATGATGCCGTGGCTGACCGAAAGGCCGAGCCCGGTGCCGCGGCCGACGTCCTTGGAGGTAAAGAACGGGTCGAAAATACGCTTGAGGTTCTTGTCGGGGATGCCGCAGCCGGTGTCGATGATCGATATGACGACCATCGGTTTGGCTTCCGCCGCCGACACTCGCGGGTCGAGCGCCCGGCGCGTGCGGATGGTGATGTTGCCCTTTTCCTCGACGGCGTGCTGGGCGTTGACCACCATGTTCATGATCACTTGCTTGATCTGATCGGCGTCGATCCAGATCGGCGGCAAGGTGCGATCGAGATCGAGCGCGATGTCGATGTCGCGCAAATGTGCGGGCTGCTCGACGATGCGCACGGTATCGCCGATCACCTGATTGAGATCGGTGAACTTCTTTTCCGGCTGCTTTTCGCGCGCGAAATCGAGTAGCCGCTTGATGATCGCGGCGCAGCGTTTGGTCTCGCGGATGACGAGGTCCATGTCCTCGGCGTCCGGACTCTTGTCGGGCATCTTCTGCCGCAACAGATGCGAGAAGGTGAGGATGCCGGTGAGCGGATTGTTCAATTCGTGAGCGACGCCCGAGGCAAGCAGACCGACGGAGGCGAGTTTTTCGCCGCGCATAGTCTCCGCCTGCGCCCGGTGAAGTTCGCGCGTGCGCTCCTCGACCTTGTCTTCGAGTTTGTGACCCCATTCCTGCAGTTCGGCGCGCGAGGCGCGCAAGGCGTCGGTCATGCTATTGAACGAAGCGGCGAGATTGCCAAACTCGTCGCCGCTGCGCACCGGAATGAGTTCATCGAGATTGCCGGACGCCAGCCGCTGCGCCCCGCCTTCCAAATCGCGCAGCGGCAGATAGACCAGCCGGTGCACGAAAAAGCCGACAAGGAGGGCGGCGAGCCCGATGAAGCCGACGGAAAAGCCGGCGATGCCGAGCATGCTGGTTCGCAGCTTGTGATTGACGTCGGCAAGCGAATAGTCGATGGCGAGCACGCCGAGCACCGGCGTGTCCTGCGAGTGGTGATGGCAGGCGGCGTTGTAGCAGGATGGCTCGTTGCGGATGACCTCCATGCTGCCGAGGAACGGCTGCCCTTCGGCGTTCTTGAACGTCCACGTCTTCTCGCCGCGCGCGAGCTGCTCGCTGAACGGCTTGGCCCCGTCGCATTGCAGGCAAGGCGCAACCTCGGGATCGACCTTCTGGCCGAGTTCGGCTGCGTGAGTCGTGAAGATGACGCGTCCGTCGTTACTGATGATGCGGACCCGGTCGATTTTTCCTTGCGTGGCCACGTCATGGATGATGCGGTCGACATAGGCCGGCTGGTTCTGCAGCATGGCAAAGCGCGTGCTGCGCGAAACCACCTCCGACACCTGAATGAGCTGGTCCGACACTTTGCCGACAATTTCGGTATAAAGATACCAAGCGACCATGCCGGTGAAGAACAGCATGGCTGCCGACAGTGCGACGGTCAGGTAGAGCACGACCTTGAACTTCAGGGTCCGCGTTTGCATGGTCACTGCCGCTTGCATTCCGGCGCCAAAATGCAGGCCCGCATATTCAACAAAATGATCGTCGCCGCGGGGAGCGAGCGCCGGGCTCCCGCGCAAGAATATTAGCCGTTAGGGTATGAAGGCCCTTTGATACGCATCAAACGGGGATTTGCGCGCCGTCCGCCCGATGAAGCAGCCGATTTGGGGCGGGTTCCGCCGCCGGCTGCGCCTCAAACGTCGCAAAAACGTCTTTACGCCGCGCAACGAAAAAGGCGCCGGCCAATTCCGGCGCCCCATTCGGTGTGATCAGCGTCGCCCCAAAGCCTGGCGAACGGCGATCGCTTAGTGGCTTGCCTTGTACTTCTTGCCCGCATCGTTGAGCGTCGGCGGCGTCGTGTGGCAGGCCGTGCAAGGCTTATGCTCTTTCGACGCGATGGCCGGGGTGGCCATGGACTGGCTCGCGGCGATCATGAGCATCGCGCCCGCGAGCAGGAATGCCGACACCGTCGCTGCGACCGTCTTCACATTGCGCATAGTCGATCTCCTGAGTGTCCCATCGATCTACCCGGCACGTCCGGATGAAATCTGGAACGGGTTTTAGATTAGCAAAGCGAAATTCTATCGAGAAGATCAAACCGGTTATTGAGCTGCCTCAAGATTCCGTCTTTGCAGTTTCGGCTTACCACCATCCTTATCGCAATACGGCATCGGCATCGCGCAGCACGACATAGATCGCCGGAATGACCAGCACAGTAAGCAAGGTCGACGACGCCAGACCGAACAAAAGCGAGATCGCCAATCCCTGGAAAATCGGGTCGAGCAGAATCGTGGCCGCGCCGATCATGGCGGCAAGCGCCGTCAACAGGATCGGCTTGAAGCGCACGCTGCCGGCTTCCAGCAGCACTTCGCGCAATGTTTTGCCGCGGCCCGCGCCGTGGCGGATGAAATCGACGAGCAGAATCGAGTTGCGCACGATGATGCCGGCAAGCGCGATGAAGCCGATCATCGAGGTCGCAGTGAACGGCGCGCCGAACAGCCAATGCCCGAGGACGATGCCGATCAGCGTTAGCGGGATCGGCGTGAGCACGACCAATGGCAGCCTGAAGCTGCCGAATTGCGCCACCACCAGGATGTAAATGCCGACGATCGCCACCATGAAGGCGGCGCCCATGTCGCGGAAGGTCACATAGGTGATTTCCCATTCGCCGTCCCAGAGGATGGCCGGCTTGCTTTCGTCGTCCGGCTGTCCGTGGAAACGGATGGTCGGGGTGCCGAGCTTGCCCCAATCGTGCGCAGCGACTTTCTTATCGACGTCGAGCATGCCGTAGATCGGCGCCTCGTAGGCGCCGGCGAGTTCCGCCATCACCATGTCGGCGAAACGGCCGTCACGGCGGAAGATGGTCGGCGACCCGACCTCTTTGGTGACGCGCACGACGTCGCCGAGTTCGACCACGGTCTTGTTGCCGGGCACGCTGTTGGCCGGCACCGGCGTCGACGCGAGCAACTCGCTCCACGACAGGTCGCGCTTGGGCAGCCGCACGGTGATTTCGATCGGATTGCGCCCCTCGCCGCGGTGCGAGTAGCCGACCGTGGTGCCGCCGAACAGCGCCTGGATCGTGTCGTAGACGTCGCGCTGCTCGACCCCGAAGAATTCGAGCCGATCCTGGTCGATGGAGATGCGCAGCCGCGGCCGCGGCTCGCCGATCGAATCGTCGATGTCGACGATGTAAGGCACCGAGGCGAAGATTTTCTTCAGCTCATGCGCCACCGCGCGGCGCCCGGTCGACGACGGCCCGTAGACCTCGGCGAGCAGCGTCGCCAGCACCGGCGGGCCTGGCGGTACTTCGACGACGCGCGCCACGGTGCCCGGCGGCAACGTCACCTTCTTCATGCGCGCGCGCAGATCGAGCGCGATTTCGTGGCTCGTGCGGCTTCGCTCCTCCTTGGCCGCGAGATTGAGGTGCAGTTCGCCAAGTTCGGGCGCTTCGCGGATATAATAATGCCGCACCAACCCGTTGAAATTGAACGGCGCCGGCGTGCCGGCATAAGTCTCGATCGAACGAATCTCGGGCAGCTGACGCGCAACCGCAGCGATCGAGAACAGCGTGCGTTCGGTGTCTTCCAACGCCGCGCCTTCCGGCAGATCGACCACCACCGACATTTCCGATTTGTTGTCGAACGGCAGCAATTTCACGGTGACGCTGCGCGTCGCAAACAGGACGCACACCAGCACCGTTGCCACGCCGACCGTGCCGAGAAAGATCCAGGCCGGGCGGCGCGAGCGCACCACCGGCGTGGCGAAGCGACGGTAGAGCCGGCCGAGGAAGCCTTCGCCGCGTGCCTTCTCGTGTTCATGCAGCGCGCGCCCCTCCGGATGCAGGCGCAGCATGAGCCAGGGAGCGATCACCATGGCGACGACGAACGAGAACAGCATCGCCGCCGAGGCATTGGCGGGGATCGGCGCCATATAGGGACCCATCAGCCCGGAGACGAACAGCATCGGCAGCAGCGCCGCCACCACCGTCAAAGTCGCGACCACCGTCGGATTGCCGACTTCCGCCACGGCTTCGACCGAAGCCTGCAGGCGCGAGCGGCCGTCGCGCATCGCCCAGTGCCGCGCGATATTCTCGATCACCACGATCGCGTCGTCGACCAAGATGCCGATGGAAAAGATGAGCGCGAACAGGCTGACGCGGTTGATGGTGTAGCCCATCACTTTCGCGGCAAACAGCGTGAGCAGGATGGTAGTGGGGATGACGACGAGCGTCACCAAC
>Ga0335081_10017213_pt1 | contig 11707 bp, 12 predicted proteins | sample Lox_Sample_35_FD_206713 | JGI IMG/M metagenome (GOLD analysis project Ga0335081, IMG submission 206713) | Soil microbial communities from Loxahatchee National Wildlife Refuge, Florida, United States - Lox_Sample_3.5 | ecosystem: Environmental > Terrestrial > Soil > Wetlands | place: USA... | reverse complement strand
GCTACCCGAACGATCTTGCCGCTCACCAGGATCGTGAGGCGCTCAATGAGGTTCTCCAGTTCGCGCACATTGCCCGGCCAGCGGTACTTCATCAGGCATTCCAGCGCCTCCGGCGAGAAGGTGAAGGGTTCGCGCTTCCTTTTCTTCGAGAACTCCTGTACGAAGTGAGCGATCAGGAGGGAGATGTCCTCTACCCTGCTCCTGAGCGGGGGAAGATGGAGCGGAATGACATTCAGGCGGTAATACAGGTCCTCCCGGAACGTGCCTTCCTTGGTGGCTTTTTCCAGGTCCTTGTTCGTGGCGGCAAGGATGCGCACATCCACTTTGATCGTCTTGATCCCGCCCACCCGCTCGAACTCCCGCTCCTGCAGCACACGGAGCAGTTTTACCTGGAGCGCGGGATCCAGCTCGCCGACCTCGTCGAGGAAGAGCGTGCCTCCCTGGGCAAGCTCGAACCGGCCGATCCGGGTGTTGATGGCCCCGGTGAACGCTCCTTTTTCGTGGCCGAAGAGCTCGGATTCGAGCAAATCCTTGGGGATGGCTGCGCAATTGAGCGGGACGAAGGGGCCCCCCGCCCTGCTGATGTTGTTGTAGTGGATCGTTTTGGCGATCAGTTCCTTACCGGTCCCGCTCTCGCCTGTGATGAGGACCGTGCTGTCCGTGTCTGCGATCTTCTCGATCATCTCGTACACGGCCTGCATGAGGGGCGCGTCGCCGATGAGGCCCTTGAAATTGTACTTCTTCTTGAGCTGCATCTTGAGCATCACGTTCTCTTTTTGCAGCTTCGATAGGGAGAGCGCCTTGTCGATCACGATCATGAGCTCTTCGAGGTTGAAGGGTTTCGTGACGTAGTCGAACGCACCGATCCTCATAGCCTCGACCGCGGTTTGGACCGTTCCGTAGGCCGTCATGACGATAACGGGAGCGCTCAGCTTCGATGCGGAGACTTCCTTCAGCACATCCATGCCCGTGATGCCGGGCATGACGAGGTCGGTCAGAACGAGATCGAACTTCTCGGCGCGCAGCTGGTCCAGGCCTGCCTCGCCGGTCTTCGCAATCGTAACCTCGAATCCCTTTGCGATCAAAAAAGACCGGAGAACATCCTGGACGGTTTCATCGTCTTCTATGACAAGAACTCTATGCATACGCGCTTAACATAACAAATATTCGCCCTCCTGTCAACTGATTGACACGTGCTGAGTGCGCTGACAAACCGGCAGCTCGCTTGAAGGTTCTTCGACAGGGGAATGCGAGCTGGCTCTCCAGAAAGTCATTCCTTTGACGGGCCTCAAAGATCGGTCTTCCGTTTTTTCAATGCGTTGGCTCGGGCATGCTATTTGTATAAGCCAGATGATCATGAAGGAGGTCGTGTCATGGCCGAAGAAAAAGAAGATGTGCAGCCTGATGATGAAAAGGAAACTCGAGCACAGAAAAGCAACAAAAGCCTGTTCCTCGTCATCGGCATCCTGGTGATCGCGCTCGCCGGCGGCGTCGCAGCGTATGTGCTGCTCTTCAGCGGCAAGGGTCATCAGGAAGCGAAAAAGGAGGAGAAAAAAGAGGTAAAGAGCGTGCTCATCGCGCTGGACGCCTTTGTTCTCAATCTTGCCGAACAGGGGCGGTTCCTCAAGGTGACAATGCAGTTCGAGATCGCCGATCCGTCCAACCAGCAGCTCATGGCGGAAAAGACCCCCCAGCTCCGCGACGCGATCATCACGCTGGTGAGCAGCAAGTCGGCCGAATCCCTGTCGAGCCCGGAAGGAAAATTCCAGCTGAAGGACGAGCTCCTGCTCCGGGCGAACCAGTCCATGGGGAAAGACATCTTCAAGAACCTCTACTTTACGGAGTTTGTAATGCAATGAGCGACATCCTCTCACAAGACGAAGTTGATGCATTGCTGAAGGGCGTCCGGTCGGGAGACATCGACACCGAGACGGCCAAGCAGAAGATCATGTCCGGCATCAGGCCCTACGACCTGACGAGCCAGGAGCGCATCGTGCGGGGCAGGATGCCGGGGCTCGAGATGGCGAACGAGCGGTTCGCCCGGTTCTTCCGGAACACGGTCTCCGGCCTGATGATGAAGTTCGTGGACGTGAGCATCCACAACCTGCAGATCATCAAGTTCGGCGAATTCATGAAGACCATCCCCTTCCCCTCGAGCATCAATATTTTCAAGATGGAGCCGCTCAAGGGATACTCCCTGCTGGTCGTGGAGGCGCCCCTCGTATTCGCCTTCGTGGAGTTCTTCTTCGGCGGCGCAACGGCGCGGCACGTCAAGTCCGAGGGCAGGGCCTTCACGTCCATCGAGCAGGGCGTGATCCGGAAGGTCATCGCCATGGCGCTCAACGACCTGTCCATGGCCTGGGCCGGCATCGAGACGATCACACCGGAGCATGTCGGCTCCGAGATGAACCCCCAGTTCGTGACGATCGTGACGCCCAGCGAGATCGTTATCAAGGTCGAGGTCCACATCGAAGTCGAGGATTTCACCGGCAAGCTCTTCTTCTGCGTTCCCTACTCCATGATCGAGCCGGTGAAGGAGAAGCTCTATTCGGGCATCCAGGGCGACAAGCTCGAGCTGGACCAGCGATGGGTGGAGCGACTCAAGAATATCCTCATGGGCTCGCCGGTCGAAATCTCCGCCGAGATGGGCCAGGTCAACGTCCTGTTCGGCGACCTCATGAGCCTCAAGGTGGGCGATGTGCTGACACTGAACCGGTGCACGAGCGACAACCTCACCATCAAGGTGCAGGACATCCCGAAATTCGCGGGACAGCCCGGCTTCAGCCGGGGCACGCAGGCCATACGTATCAATAAGATTTTGACGAAATGAGGAATTAGGAATGAACAAGGACGGCGGTCAGGCATTCATTCCTCATCTCTAATTCCACATTCAGCAAAGGAGCGGCACATGACACAACCACAGAGCAACGTTCAGAACGGAACGGCACAGGGAGCGGGATTCGAGGAACTGAAGGCCGACAGGGCCCCGGGGGCCTCCCGGGACATGGACTTCCTTCTTGACGTCCCCCTCGAGGTGACCGTCGAGCTGGGCAGGTCCCGGATGCTGATCAAGGACCTCCTGCAGCTCGGCCAGGGCTCGGTGGTCGAGCTCGAAAAGCTCGCGGGCGAGCCCATGGAGATCCTGGTGAACAACAGGCTAATCGCCCGGGGCGAGGTCGTGGTGGTCAATGAAAAGTTCGGGGTGCGGCTGACGGACATCATCAGCCCCACGGAAAGGATTCGGCAGCTCAAATGACGGACCTCTATTTTCAGATGGGAATCGCCCTTGCCATCGTGGTCGGACTGATCGCCCTGCTGGGCGTGGCGATGAAAAAGAAACAGGATAAGGATGGCCTGATGAAGATGCTGGGATACCAGTCCCTGGGGCCGAAGAAGGGGATCGCCGCGGTCCGGATCGGCAGGGAAGTGCTGCTCGTCGGCGTGACGGCAACGGACCTCAAGCTCCTCAAGTCCCTTGATGAGTCGCAGGAGGAGCAGGGGGAGCCGCGGCCCGCGCAGGCCGCCGCGGAAAAGGCGACGGTCGCGGACATCAGCGCGAAGCTCAAGCGGCTGAAAGCGATGAAGGACATGCTCTATGCAGTTAAATGATCCCGTTATAGAGGTTTTTCTGATCATCAGCTTCCTGTCGTTCCTCCCGGCGATGCTGGTGATGTTCACCTCCTTCACGAGGATCGTGGTGGTGCTCTCCTTCCTCCGCCAGGCGATCGGAGGCCAGCAGATCCCGCCGAACATGGTCATCATCGGCCTGGCCGTGTTCCTCACGTTCTTCATCATGTCGCCGGTCGTGGACGTGATCACGAAGGACGCCATCGGGCCCTACCTGGACAAGAAGATTACGATGCAGCAGGCGCTGGCGGTCGCGTCGCCGCCGATCAAGGGGTTCATGCTGCGCCAGACGCGCCAGAAGGACATTGCCCTGTTCCTGAACATAGCGAAGACACCGGTCCCGGCCACGCCGGACGAGCTGCCCCTCCGGATCGTGGTGCCGGCCTTCGCGATCAGCGAGCTCAAAACGGCCTTCGAGATCGGCTTTCTCATCTACCTGCCCTTCCTGATCATCGACGTCGTGGTCTCGAGCGTCCTGCTCTCCATGGGTATGATGATGCTGCCGCCGGTCCTCGTGTCCCTGCCGTTCAAGCTGCTGCTCTTCGTGCTGGTGGACGGGTGGAACCTCGTGGTGGGATCGCTGGTAAGGAGCTTTCAATGACGATAGACATGGTAAAAGAACTGTCCGGCGAAGTGTTCAAGACGATCCTCATCGTGTCGAGCCCGGTGCTGCTCGTGAGCCTCGTGGTCGGGCTCGTCATCAGCCTGTTCCAGGCCGTGACGCAGATCCAGGAATTCACGCTCACCTTCGTGCCGAAGATCATCGCCGTATTCGTCTGCCTGTTCCTGTTCTTCCCGTGGATCGCTCAGACGCTGATGACCTTCACGACGAATTTGATAACGAACATACCGGCGTATATCCGGTGAAAAAAGAGGAACCACGGGGCCGCTTTGCGGACACGCAGAGAGCCCTTGATTCCCGGATGAAAAGAAGATTGTAACCGTGTGCGGCGAAGCCGCCAGTGGTCTGCATGAATATGGATATAAGCCAATATATACCCAACTTCCTCTTCATCCTCCTGCGGGCGGGCATCGTCCTCATGCTGATGCCCGTCTTCGGCAGCCAGAGCTTTCCGCCTCAGTTCCGGATCGGCCTGGCCGTGGCCATCGCCCTCGTCCTGGCGCCGGTAATCCCGTTCCAGGTCGCCCGGGCGGAGATCCCCGCGGTCGTGGCCCGGGAGGTCATGTTCGGCATGGTCTTCGGCCTTGCCGCGCGCTTCATCTTCTTCTCCGTGGACATGGCGGGCCAGGTCATGAGCAACGCGACCGGCCTGTCCATGGCGACCCTGTTCAATCCCGAGATCGGCCAGTCCACGGAGATCTCGCAGCTCTACGGCATCATCACGATGCTCCTGTTCCTGGCCATGGACATCCACCATGATCTCATCGCCGTGTTCGTCAGGAGCTATGAGTGGCTTCCGGCGGGCGCGGCCAGCGCGGGGGCGCTTGCCGCGGCCGGCGTTTCCTTCGCGACGAAGCTCTTCGTCATCGCGCTCAAGATCAGCGCACCGGTGATCATCGCCATGTTCATCGCGAACCTGCTCATGGGCTTCATCTACAAGGCCGCGCCGCAGATCAACATCTTCTTCGTGGGGTATCCGGTCCACCTCTTCGTCGGGTTTCTGGTGATGCTGATCAGCATCCCCGTGTTCGTGCTGGTGATGGGCGGGTATTTCAACGGCCTTAAGGATGAGCTGAGCCGTGTTGTCGTGATGATGAAAGGCTGAAAGGCCGTGAAGGGCGGGACGGAAGGGCGGAAATCCCTTCTCCCCTTTCCCCTGGCGCCGGCCCCTTACGGATTTTACCATGGCTGAAACAGAGAGCGAAGACAGGACAGAACAGGCAACACCCCGGCGGCGCCAGAAAGCGCGCGAAGAGGGCCGCATTGCGCGGAGCCGCGAACTCGTCGGCATGGCGTCCCTGGGCGGCATCCTGTCCGTGTTCTACCTGGCCGGGACCTCTTTCATGAGGAACCTGGCCGGCCTGACCGGCAGGCTGCTCGGCCTGCGGTACGGGCGCGACTCCCTCGCGGTCATCCGGTCGGCCTCCCTCGAGATGATGTGGATCCTGGCCCCCTTTTTCGCGGCCGCAGTGGCCGCCGCCCTGCTGTCGAGCCTTGCCCAGGGCGGGTTCCTGGTCAAGCCGCTGAGCTTCGACCTTGAACGGATCAACCCGCTCAAGGGGTTCAAGAACCTCTTCTCGATCACCGCCCTCCCGGGCTTTCTGAAGAGCCTCCTCAAGTTCGTGCTCGGCGTGACGATCTTCTATCTCGTCATGAAAAAGGTCCTCCTGGCCCTTCCCGTGGCCTCGGCCCTGGAGATCGGCGATATTCAGAGACTTGCCGGCGCCCTGGTCGGCAAGGCGGTCCTCTACATGTTCGGGACGTTCTTCGTGCTGGCCGGGGCCGACTATGCCTACGAATGGTGGAAGCTCGAGCGGTCCCTGCGCATGACCAAGGATGAGATCCGCGAGGAGTTCCGCGAATCCGAGGGCGACCCGCTCATCAAGGCGAAGATCAAGGCGCTGCAGAAGGACATGGCCCGCCGCAGGATGATGGAGGCCGTTCCCAAGGCCACCGTGGTGATCACGAACCCGACCCACATCGCGGTCGCGCTGTCCTACCGGAAGGAAGAGAGCGAGGCCCCGCGGGTCGTGGCCAAGGGCAAGGGGTTCGTGGCGCAGAAGATCAAGGAGATCGCCCGCAGCCACCGCATCCCCCTGGTCGAGGACAAGCCGCTGGCGCGCGCCCTCGTGAAGTTAAAGCTCGATGCGGCGATCCCGGCGGAGCTGTACCGGGCGGTCGCGAAGATCCTGGCGTACATCTATAAGCTGCGGGGCGCCGCGGCATGAGCGGCAATAAGAACCCGGACCGCATGACGCTGTGGTGCATCATCACGGCTCTTCCTGCGCTGTCATCCGCGTCCGTCAGTGCCGGACTTCCCTTGAGGTTTGAACGATGGCCTTCATAGCAACCTTACAGCAGCGCGGCGACGTGATCGTTTCGGTGAGCGTCGTGTCGATCCTGGGCGTGATGATCCTTCCGGTCCCGGCCTTTGTTCTCGACATCCTGCTCTCCTTCTCGATCTCGCTCGCGGTCGTGATCCTCGTCTCGGCCGTGACCATCAAAAGGCCCCTGGACCTGTCCGCGTTCCCGTCGATCCTGCTGATGACCACGCTCTACCGGCTGTCGCTCAACATCGCCTCGACGCGGCTCGTCCTGCTCAAGGGGAACGAAGGGGTCGACGCGGCGGGCCAGGTGATCAAGTCCTTCGGGAACTTCGTGGTGGGCGGAAATTTCGCCGTGGGGTTCATCGTCTTCATCATTCTCGTCATCATCAATTTCGTCGTCATCACCAAGGGTTCCGGCAGGATCGCCGAGGTCGCCGCGCGCTTCGCACTGGACGCCATGCCGGGAAAACAGATGGCCGTCGACGCGGACCTGAACGCCGGCCTCATCGACGAGGCCACGGCGCGGAAGCGGCGGCAGCTGGTCGCGCAGGAGGCTGACTTCTACGGCGCCATGGACGGCGCCAGCAAGTTCGTGCGCGGAGACGCCATTGCCGGCGTGCTGATCACGTTCATCAACATCATCGGCGGGTTCACCATCGGGACGCTCCAGAAGGGCATGCCGATGGCGGAGGCTGCGAAGACCTACACCATCCTGACCATCGGCGACGGCCTCGTGGCCCAGATCCCGGCGCTGCTGGTGTCCACCGCGGCCGGCATAGTCGTCAGCCGGGCGGGGACCGAATCCGATATCGGAAAGGACATCACGCGGCAGCTCTTCATCAATCCCAAGGTGATGCTCACGGCAGGCGGCATCATGGCCTTCCTGGGCATGGTACCCGGGCTGCCGCACGTCCCCTTCTTCCTGCTCTCGGCGGCCTCGGGCGGGCTCGCCTATGCCCTGGCCCAGACCGCGGCGGAGGAAAAGAAGGAGGAGCTCCAGAAGGCCGAGGCGGCTCCTCCCCAGGAGCCGGCAATCGAGACCTTCATCGAGCTCGAACCGCTCACCTTCGAGATCGGCTACGGGCTCATCCCGCTCGTGGACGCCGGCAGGCCGGAGCTGCTGAACAAGATCAAGGCCATGCGCCGTCAGCTCGCGTCGGACCTCGGCTTCGTCGTGCCGTCGATCCACATCAAGGACAACCTGCAGCTCCGTCCCCACGAGTACACGCTCATGATCCGGGGCATCGAGGTAGCCCGCAGCGAAGTCATGATCGGCCATCACCTTGCCGTCCCGTCGGGCGGCGCGCAGCGCATCGAGGGCGTCCCGACCAAGGAGCCGGCCTTCGGCATGCCCGCCTTCTGGATCCAGGAGCGCGATGTGGAGCAGGCGCAGACCCGGGGCTACATGGTGGTCAACACCGCGACGGCCATCGTGACCCACCTGACCGAGGTCATCAAGTCCCATGCCTGGGAGCTGCTCACCCGGAACGAGGTCCAGAGCCTGCTCGACAGCGTCTCCAAGAACTACCCCAAGCTTGTCGACGAGCTCATCCCGTCGAACCTCACCCTCGGCGGACTTCAGCGCGTGCTCCAGAACCTGCTCAAGGAGCGCGTGCCGATCAACGATCTGATCACCATCCTCGAGACCCTCCTCGACTACGCCGCGTCCACGAAGGACGCCGAGGTGCTCACCGAGTTCGTGCGCCAGTCGCTCGCCCGGTACATCACGAAGCAGTACACCCTCTCCGACGGCGGCGTGCACGTGCTCACGCTGGACCCGCGGTTCGAACGGGCCCTGATCCAGGCCATGGAGGCCGGCGGCGCGATCAACCCGGACGTCGTCACCAAGCTGATGCGGACCATCGAGACCGCCATGGCGGGCGACCGGATGCGCGGGATGCAGCCCATCATTCTCTGTTCGACCCAGGCCCGCCGGTTCCTGCGGAAGATCGTGGAGCGGTTCCTGCCGGCCATCGTGGTCCTGTCCAACGCGGAACTCGCCCCCACGGCGCGACTCTATACGACGGGAGTGCTGAAATATGAAGATTAAGAAATTCACCGCGAAGACCTTTGCCTTGGCGCTGGCGCAGGTCCGCAAGGAGCTGAGCGAGGACGCGATCATCCTCTCGTCGGAGGAGAAGAAGGGCCTGCGGCCCCATGTCGAGGTCACGGCGGCGATCGACTTTGACGCTGCCGAGGCGCCGTCAGTCCGGGGTTCGCAGTTCGGAGTGCGGAGCAAACCGCAGGCGGACAGCTCCGACCTTCCCGCTCCGGACTCCCTTCAGCCATCCCGTCCGTCAGCCGCGCCCTCAGGCGCCGGCGTTGAAGAACTGAAGGCGGAGCTGAGCGGCCTCAAGACCATGCTCGAGGGCATGAAGAACAGCGGGTACGAGATGTCGCTCCCCGCCGCGAAGCGGGCGGTGGTGAACTTCCTCACCGAGCGGTCCGTTCGCCAGGAGTACGCCCTGCGGCTGTCCGACAAGACGACGGACCTCAGCGAGATACCGCTCTACCTTTCGGCGGACATCCGGGTGAAGCGCTCTCCCCTCATGAGGAAGGCGGTCATGCTCATCGGACCGACCGGCGTGGGCAAGACCACGACGATCGCCAAGCTCGCGGCCCAGGCCGTGAAGGCGGGGAAAAAGGCTGCCGTCATCAATCTCGACACGTACCGGATCGGGGCGGCCGAACAGGCCCGCATCTACTCGCGCATCATCGGCATCCCCCTGGCTACGGCCACCACCACGGCAGAGTTCCGCAGCAATCTGATCAAGTTCAGCGAGAGCCGCGACGTGGTGTTCATCGACACGACGGGCCGGAACCCCCGGGACGAGTCGTACATCAGGGCGCTGTCCGAGCTCTGTGCTTCGGACATTCCCCTCGAGACCCACCTGCTCATGAACGCCAACGGCGACGACGAGTGCATGATCGAGGCGTACCGCTCCTATTCGCGGCTGCCGATCGACTACATCGCCTTCACCAAGGTGGACGAGGCCGTGCGGTTCGGGTCCCTGTACAACCTGATCCTGACGTACCAGAAGCCCGTTGCCTACTTGACGACCGGCCAGCGGGTCCCGGGCGACATCGAGTACGCCACGGTGGGCAGGCTGGCCGGCCTCATCGTGAAGAAGGAATGCAGCGTGTGAAGTTCGTTTGAGCCGTTTACCCGACGATGTACGTGAAGGAGTTCGCAATGTCGAACGAGCAGGAAAAGAAGCGATACGTGAAGACCATCGCCGTGGCCAGCGGCAAGGGCGGCGTGGGAAAGACGAACGTCGCCGCGAATCTCGCCATTGCGCTGCGGAAGCTCGGCAAGAGCGTCATGATCGTCGACGCGGACCTGGGCCTCTCCAACATCGACGTCCTGCTTCACCTGGCGCCGAAGTACACCATGCAGCACATGCTGAGCGGGGAGATGGCGCTTAAGGACATCGTGGTGGAGGGCCCGCACGGGGTCAAGATCCTGCCGGCAGGCTCCGGTGTCCAGGAACTGACGGCTCTCGACGAATTCCAGCGCCTGAAGATCCTCGAGGCCTTCGATGCCTATGAGAGCGACATCGATGTGCTCCTCATCGACACGGCCGCCGGGATCTCGGAGAACGTCGCCTTCTTCTGCATCGCGGCCCAGGATCTCGTCATCGTCACATCGCCGGAGCCGACCGCCATCACCGACGCCTACGCCCTGATCAAGGTCCTGCACACCCGGTACCAGGAGAAGGAGTTCCTCGTCCTGGTGAACCAGGCGGGGAGCGCCGACGAGGCCGTTGAGGTCTTCCGGCGCCTTTCCCTTGCCGCGGAGAGGTTCTTGAACATCTCGCTGGATTATCTCGGCTTTCTTCCCTACGACGAGGCCGTCCCTGCGTCGGTCCGCGCGCAGAAGCCGTTCCTGGACCTCTATCCCCGGAACGACATCTCCCGGCGGATCACGGAGATCGCGAAAAAATTCCTGGACCGCTCCGACCGCGTGAAGGGAACGCTCCAGTTCTTTATCGGCAACCTGCTGTCAACCGCGGATACGACGCGATAAGAAGCGGAGGCGCTATTCCCGGAAGGGCCCGTCGCGCGAGGACACATGACAGGGCAGAGCGGAGACAGGACGTCAGAGAACCACGTACGCCGTTAGTCAGTTCGGCAGTGCTTTTTGGTATGACCATGAGATTCTGCAATGTGAACGTTGCCTTTTTAGTGAATTTAAACCCATAGAGTGAGGTGCGCCATGCCGGACTACGCCACGGAATTGAGCGAGCAGGAAAAAGAACGGATCATCAATGACTCGATGCCGTTCATCAAATACACGGCCTACCGGCTTATGCACCGGCTTCCGCCGCAGCTGTCCGTGCAGGACCTGATCAGCGTCGGCGTCATGGGGCTGCTCGACGCGCTCCAGCGGTACACCGAGGGACGCGTGAAACTGAACACCTTCGTGGAATACCGGATCAAGGGCGCCATGCTCGACGAGCTCAGGTCGAACGACTGGGTCCCCCGCTCGCTGAAGGACAAGATCGGCCAGATCAAGAGGGCCCATCGCCGGCTGGAGCTGGAGCTGGGGCGTCCGCCGGACGAGGAGGAGGTGGCGCAGAGCCTCAAGATGACCCTCGACGAGTACTACCGGACGCTCCAGAGCGCGAGCAACGCCGTCGTGTTCAGCTTCGAGGACTTCCGTGACCGTGCCGGGGAAGACGGCGACATGGACGTGACCGAATGCATTCCCGACAAGACGATGAAGACGCCGCTCGAACATCTGGAGGAGAACAGCGCCCGCGAGGCGCTCGCCCAGTTCATCGGGCAGCTTCCGGAAAAGGAAAAGCTGATCCTGTCGCTGTACTACTGGGAGGAGCTGACACTCAAGGAAATCGGCAAAGTGATGAACCTCAGCGAAGGCCGCGTATGCCAGATTCATAACCAGGCCCTGATCAGGCTCAAAGCCCAGATGAAGGCCCCCGTCCTGCGCTAGACCGCCCGCTCACCCACGGCCCGTTCTCCCTCTTTGGCCGGGAGACCTAAAGATTTCCCCGGGAAATGACGATAAGTACGTTCGAGAGGACTTTGCCATGCTCGAACGAAACGAACTTACCACGTGGTTGCAGAAGCTTGCCGATGCCGACCCTGTCGAGAGAAGATGCGCGGCTGA
>Ga0335081_10017212_pt1 | contig 11708 bp, 7 predicted proteins | sample Lox_Sample_35_FD_206713 | JGI IMG/M metagenome (GOLD analysis project Ga0335081, IMG submission 206713) | Soil microbial communities from Loxahatchee National Wildlife Refuge, Florida, United States - Lox_Sample_3.5 | ecosystem: Environmental > Terrestrial > Soil > Wetlands | place: USA: Florida... | reverse complement strand
CTTCACGATCGAAGAACGTTCGTGACGCCGTGCCGAAGATGTGCGTGCCGTCAAAACCGAGCGACCAGAACCACCACAGAAACGAACTCGGCAGATGCACGACCGTGAACAGCACCAGATACAGATAGCCGGCGAGACTGCCGCCGATAATTAGAGCCAGATCGATGCGCCGTCCGATGATCCACGGAGTTTCCGTGCGCGGCATGGGTTGGGCGGCAGTCATCGGAAGGGCGGACACTGACTATAATAGTGCATGCCCGAACATCTCGCACTCTCTCTTGTCAGGGCAATTAATCGCGAATTCCCCCTGCTAAAACCCATTAGCGAAAGCGATGCGGGCGTGAAACCCGCACCCGGCAAATGGTCTCAGAAGGAAGAACTGGGGCACCTGATCGATTCCGCTGCCAATAACCACATGCGTTTCGTGCGTGCGTCTCTCGAGCCCGTCTTCCGCGGCCCGGGCTATCAGCAGGACGCCTGGGTGAGCCTGCACGGCTACCTGGAGATGGCTTGGACGGACATTCTCGATTTCTGGAGAAGCTACAACATGTTCCTCGCCGGCCTGGTCCGCCGGATTCCGGCAGAGTCTCTGGAGCGCGAGTGCATCGTCGGCGAAAACCGGCCGGTGACGCTCGGATTTCTGATCGAGGATTACATCTTGCACATGCAGCACCACCTCGACCACATCTTGAAGCGCGAGAAGATCACGCAATATCCGGGCGCGGCGGTGGGCGTGTAGGGCGTTTTACTCGCGCAGCGCTTCCATCGGGTCCACGCGCATGGCGCGGCGCGCCGGAACGTAGCTCGCCAGCACCGCGATCGCGAGGAACAGCACGGCGCTCGCAGTGAACGCCGGCGGGTCGGTCGCGCTCACATGATAGAGCTCGCTGGTCAACAACCGGGTTACCGCAAACGCACTGGCCACCCCGATTGCGATCCCGGCCAGAGCCATTCCGAGCCCCTGCCGCAGCACCAGCCGCAGGATGTCGGTCCGCTGCGCGCCGAGCGCGATCCGTACACCCAGCTCTCCGGTGCGCTCCGCAACCGAGTAGGCGATCACGCCATAAATTCCCACCAGAGCCAGCAGCAGCGCGGTCCCGGAGAGAGTGCCGAGCAGAACGGTGGTGAAGCGCGGTTGCGCCGCCGCAGCGTCGAGGAGTTCCGTCATCGTCTGCACCTGGGTGACGGGTTGGTCGCGGTCGGTGGCTAGCACCCGGTCGCGCACGGCCCGCGTTACGAGGCGCGGATCGCCTTCTGTCCGCACAATCAGGTTCATGAAAGCCCACGGCAATTGCGCGTACGGCAGGTAGATCTCGGGTTGCGTCTCGGCAGCCAGGCCGACGTTGCGGACATCGCCGAGCACCCCTACCACCTCCACCGGATTGGTCTGCCGCCCCAACCAGATGTGTTTTCCGATCGGGTTGTCATGAGGCCAGAAGCGCCGCAGCGCGGTTTCATTCACTAACGCCACGCGCGGGTCGTTCGCGCCGTCGTGCTCGGTGAAACCGCGGCCGCGCAGGAGCGGGACGCGCAGCGCCTCGATATAGCCGGGTGTGAATGTCTGGATATTGAACAAGGGACGTTGCGCCAGCGGTACTGCCGGCTGCCCTTCGGCCAGCGCCGGCGAGAACCGGTCGGGGTTGGCCGGCAGCGCCGACGCCACAGCCGCTGCGCGCACACCCGGCAGGCTGCGCACGCGCGGCAGCAAGTCATCGAAGAACGCGATCATGCGCGGCCCGCTCGGATACCGCGCGGGCGGCAGCGTGACATTCATCGTGAGCAGATTGTGCGGATCGAACCCCGGCGGGGCGTTCCGCAACTGGACAAAATTCCGGAGCAGCAAGGCGGCCGCGATCAACAGGACCGTCGAGAGCGCCACCTGGCCCACGACCAGCAACTGGAGCATCCGGTTGCGGTGGCGGCCGGGCGTGGCCCCGCGCCCTTCGGCGCGCAGTACCGCATTCAACTGCGTGCGGGACATCTGCAACGCCGGCGCCAGTCCGACCAGCAAGCCGGCCACAGTCGAGAGCGCCAGCGTGAACAGCAGCACGCGCAGATTGATTGCGATCTCCTGCGCGCGCGGAAGATTATTCCCGGCCAGCGAGACCAGCAGCCGGGTGGCCCACGCGCTCAGGGCGGCCCCGGCCGCCCCGCCGGCCATCGCCAGCAGCACGCTTTCAGTCAGCCACTGCCGGACGATGTGACGCCGCCCGGCGCCGATAGCCGTCCGCACCGCGGCTTCCCGACGCCTTCCGAGCGCTCGCGCCAGCACCAGGCTGGCCACATTGGCGCAGGCGATCAACAGCACCAAACCCACAGCTCCGAACAGGATCAGTACGGCCGGCCGGTAGTTCGCGACCGTCTCCGCGCTTAGGATTCCGGTGCGCACGATCAGCGACGGGTCCGTATCGGGAAAGCCCGGGTGCTCGGTACGGTACCGGGCGGCCAAGACGCTCATCTCGACTTGCGCCTGTTCGAGCGTAACGCCGTCGCGCAGCCGTCCCACGTAGTTCAAAAAGCCCGCGCCGCCCTGGACCTGTTGGGGGGTGGCGAGTTTCAGTTCAAACACGCGCGTGGTCAGCAATTCGAGCTTCGGACCCAGAAAATCGAACCGGAACCCGGCGGGCAGCACGCCGATGATGAGGTAGTCCTTCTGGTCCAGCGTGATGGGGCGGCCGAGAATGCCCGGGTCGGCGTGGAAGCGGCGCCGCCACAACCCATCGCTGAGAAGCGCAACCAGCGGGCCGCCGGGTTGATCCTCCTGCGCCGTGAATCCGCGTCCGAGCGCCGGTTGAATTCCAAGCACCGGGAGGAAGTTCCACGAGACGCGCGCCGCCGTAATCTGCTCTGGGTCCTCGCGTCCGGTGAGGTTAAAGCTCTCGTTGGTGGCGGCCGCCAGACTCGCAAACGAGCGGTTCTCGCGGCTCAGTTGCTCGAAACGGATCCACGATAGGGGTCCTCTGCTCAGGGCCGTTCCTTTTTGGTCCGCCGAGAGCAGAACCAGCCGGTCCGGCTGAGCATACGGCAGCGGCCGGAGCAGCAGCGCGTCGGCAACGCTGAAGATCGCGGTATTGGCGCCGATGCCCAGCGCGAGCGTCAAGACGGCGGCAGCCGCAAACAAGGGTTTGCGAACGAATCCCCGGCACGCAAAGCGAACATCCTGGGCGAGGCTCATCATCTGTCATTAGACGCCCGGCGGAGGCATTCGTGAGGGACTAATGCACCGGCGACCCGTCCCCGCGTTTCCCATCACTTTCGCGGTTCGAAGTGAATCTCCACCTCAGTATTCACTCTGACCGGGCGGCTGCGCTCGACCACAGGCCGATACCGGAACTGAGACCAGGGCACTGCTTCGCAAAGTTGCATCCCGGTTCCGAGCTCGGAAACTTTCCCTTCTGTGTCAATCACCACCTTGCAGAGAACCGTTCCGCCGGCGGGCTCCCAAAGCGGCGCGGTTTGAACCGTGGGACCTTCGATCAGAGACGCGCGCTGTTTCTCGGCGGGGACGGAAACTTCGGGTTTGTCCTTTTCCCCGGTTTCAGGCTCACCGTTCTTTTTCGCGGAATCGCCTTCTTTCGCAGGAGCCGGCTCCAGGCGCGTCACCAGGAAGACGGGCCTGGCCGGATACCGTTTGACTCGGGCTCGTAAGACCGACGTCTTCCCGTCGAGCACGTCGAACGGCAGACCGCTCCAGGCCATCCGGACGACGCGCTCACAACTCGACTCGAGCGGATAGCCGTTCTTCCCGCCGTCGGGATCGCCGATCTCGTCGATGGCCTTTTGCGCAACGATGCCCTCGGCGTCATAATCCTTGCCCGCCAATACTTCGATGGCCGTTTTGAAGAACAGGCGATAGTGACGCAGGCCGTCCACAAGGTAGACGGACGGTCCACCCGCGTTCAAGGCCGCATCGGTCGCCGTCGATTCGGCGGTGATCACGGCTTTGCCGTGGATTTTATCCGGTGCGGCCGCGGCCTTCGTAGACTCCTTGGCTGGCGGTGCGGAACCGCAAGCGCCCAAACCGGCAAGCGCGAGTACCAGAACACCAAAATTGCTCACGTTGACTGCCATCCCGGCATGCCTCGCTTTCGAGACGTTTCCGTCCGAATCCGAAGGTATCACGCAACGGAATTCGTAACAACCGGGAGTTGATGTTGGCTATTGCTCGCCCTCGCCGCGGATTGGCGTCAGCCGCAGCACTTCGTGGCTGTGTTCGTGAATCGAGATCAGCTTGCCGCGGTCTTCGAATCGTTTGAGGTAGGCCGGGTCCTGGATCGCGTCTAGATCGGCCGATTGGAACGCGTACAGGCGGTAATCGCCGGGAGCGATACCGGCGAATCGGAATGCACCCTTGGAATCAGCGATGGTCGTTTGTGAGCGCCGCGGGCTGCGCTCGGCTTCCGCCAGAAGGATGCGCGCACCGGGTGCCGGCTGGTCCTCGGCTTCTCCGACGGAGCCGTCAATTCGTCCGCCGTCCGCGCTGATCTCCATATCGAGCCGGCTGGCGTCGCCACGGCTCAGGTCCAATCCGGATTGCAGCACGTCGATGCTCCCGAAGCGGACCGACTTCAAGTAATACCCTTCGGGCAAAGCCGCGCTGATTTCGTAAGTCTCGGGGACTACGTTGTCGATATTCAAAGTTCCGTCTTCGGCCGGGCTGCCGGTCGCCGTGACCTCCGAAGAACGTGACTCGAGATTTACGAAGATCGGCCCCGTTTTCGGCAACCCACCGCTCTCGGTATGGATCCTCCCGACGACGTGGATGGGCGGCAGAAGACTGACTTGCAGCGATTCGATATTCGCCTCGCCGACGGTCACCGTGATCCTCGCGCTGTACCGCTTGCCGGCGTAGAACGAATCGGCGGCGAGGATGTGGCAACCCGGGCCAACGCCAATCAACTCGAACCCGCCGTCTGGGCTCCGGACAGAGGTCGAGACGCGGCCGAGCGGCCCGGAATCGCAAGGTGCTGCGGTGATCGTCACCCCACGGAGCGGCAGTCCGGGCGGCGCCTGGATGACGCCGCGAAGCTTGACCGTGTGCAGATCGGAGAGCGTCAGATCGAGACCATGCAGCTCGTTGCCGGCCGGAACGTGGATGGCGACCGCCTGGCTCGCCTGCAAGCTTCCGGGATAATAGCCGGCAGCGTCGCCTGTCTCGCTGTGATACATCCCGCCGAGAAAGTAGGTACCCGGCGTAAGCCCGAAGATCCGATACTCGCCAAGGTCGTTGGTGATCGCGCTGCCAGCGACAACATAACGTCGCGCCCCGCCTTGGTAGTGCGCCTGGATGGCTTCCACGGTAACGCGAGTGACCGGATCGCCGTCGCGATCGATCACGCGGCCAGCGACCACTCCATGAGGAATCAACCGAACGACAGCATCGTCAACGCTATCGCCACCCGCGAGTACGAGCGGTTTGGCCGCTTGCACGAAGCCCGCACGCTGAACGACGAACTCATAGGTGCCGCCCGCGACCGCCGCAAAAGAGAATGTTCCTTGCTCATCCGTGGCGATGTGATAGGACAGGCTGGATGACGCGGAGCCGCGCAGGATCACCTGCGCTTTCTTGACCGGCTCGCCGGTCGCGGTGCTGAGCACGCGGCCGGCGAACCGGCAGAAGGGCTGAGAGGGAACATCGGCCGCGCGCGCAACCAGGACTACGAATAAGGCCGGGACCGCACGGCCGAGCTTCATTGATTATGGGCCTGCTGGTTTCCGAAGGTGAGAAGCCCCGAGGCGGTCAGGACCAGATTGCCGTTGGCATCACGGATCGTGTAGGCGGCCAGATCACTACTCCCCGGCTCGCCGGCATCGGTGAACACGAAGCTGATCGTCGCTCCGGGCACTCCGTCCAAAGTGCCCGTACCCGAGCCGGTATAGGTGTCCATATCGACAGTGTCCCCGGGCGAGGGTTGAAGGGCCGGGTCGTTCGAGCAGTAGGCCGTCGTGAGCTGGTCAAGGTGGAACTGATGGCCGCTGTCCCAGTTGATTTCGAGCGACTGCGGAACCACCGTGCTGTCGCAGTTGAGCTCAAACCCATGCGTCACACGAATTCCGTTACTGATTATGGAACCGCCGCCGGTCATCCGGCCGGGCAGGCTGCCGCCGCCACCGCCGACAATCGTCGCCAGGGCGGTTCCCGCAATAGACAAACCCGCCAAAACTCCCCACTTCTTCATTGATTTCCTCCGATTGGATTGGGCTGCACTTCAAAAAACTGGGCGCTTCGGCCAGAAGCGAAGAGCGGGACTTCCGGGCCGCAGCATGGGGGATCGTAACGTGAAATATCGCGCCTGCACGAGTTCTCATATGGCTAAGCCGTACCATTTGCAAAGCGAATGCGTGAGGGATGCCGGGATGCAGTGCGTCGCGCCCGGCGAGGGGCAGCGCTCCGCTATTAACCTTCGCCATCTTCCCGGCTCACAGTGTCGACCTCACAATCAGGAGAGAGAGGTGCGGCCTGTGAAGTGGACGGTTCCAATGGTGGCGGCGCTCCTGCTTGCTGTCTCCGGCTGCGGAGTGGACCGCCCTAAGCCGCCTGCGGCAACCGAAGAGATCCGGCATCCCTCGAACGAAATGAATCCCCTCCCGAAGGAAGAGCCGAAGCAGCCTCCGAAGCGGGCCGCAGTCAAACGGGGAGCTGCAAAAACCGCTCAAGGGCCGATATATGAAGATCCGCGAAGAATTCCGCCGGGCATCCAGTACGGCGAGATGGTCCGCCGCTTCGGCCTGCCCACGATGCGAGTCACCGACAGCCCTTCCCGCACCACCTACTCGTATTCCAAGCTAAAAATGCAGGTGCAGGTGGAAGTGCAAAACGGCAAAGTGGTCTCGGTGGCGGCAGTGAATACCGGGTTCTGAGCATCACCGGAATTCGCGTATCTTCAACGGTAGAATGGTAGAAGTCATGCCGCGCGCAATTGTCGCCAATGCCGACATCATGAACGGCACGTCCTGTTTTCGGGGCACGCGCGCCCGTTCAAGAATCTGATCGATTATCTCGAAGGCGGCCATTCCTTAAACGAGTTCCTCCGGCAGTTTCCTACCGTCACGCATGAGTTGGCGATTGAGGCGCTGGAGGAAGCCAAAGATTCGTTACTTGCCCGGATTGGATGAAGATCCTGCCGGATGAGTGCAGACTCTCTCTCATCCTGTTACGGTCGAGAACTAGTCAGATCGAAGACTTATTGCCGCTAGCCGGCGCTGTGTTGCAAGTACTCGAAACCATCCAGCCTGGACAAATCGTTGTGCTTCCCGCACGAAGCAATCCCAAGAACTAGTAGCCAACTGCCGAACGAACGCTCGAACTTACGCAGCTTCGAACTCCTCGACAAGTGGAAGCTGAATGACGAACGTCGTTCCGCGCCCGGGATTTGACTCAAACGTCAGACTGCCGTTATGTTTTTGTACAATCACCGCGTGCGCAATCGCGAGGCCCTGGCCGGTGCCTTTGCCGACTGGTTTGGTCGTGAAAAACGGGTCGAAGACCTTGGACTGAATCGACTCGGGAATGCCGGCGCCGGAGTCGGCCACGCGAACCTCCAGCGTCGTATCGCTATAGCGCGTGGTAATGTGGATTCGCCCTTTGCGGCCGGAATCTTTCACCACATCCGCAATCGCGTGGGCGGCATTCACAATCAGATTCAGGATCACCTGGTTGAACTCGCCAACCACACACGGAACCGGCGGCAGGTCCGGATCCAGATCCGTCGTCACTTCCGCCACATCTTTCCATTCGTTCTTGGAAACCAGAATGGTGTTTTCAATGGCGCGATTGATATCGGCCGAAGAGCGGTCGATCGGGCCGGGATGCGAGAACTCTTTCATCGCGCGCACGATGCGGGCCACCTGATCCACGCCCTCGAGCAGTTGACTCGCCGCCTTCGGCACCTCCGCGCGGAGATAGTCCAGCGCACCTTCTTCCAATTCGGCCGGATGCGCATCCGGACCGGCTCGTCGCAGCGCGTCGGAGAACCGGATCAAATCGCGGAATGCCGCTTCAAGGAACTTCCCGTTGTCGCCGATGTATTGAATCGGCGTATTGATTTCGTGCGCCACTCCGGCGGCCAACTGTCCGACGGACTGAAGTTTCTGCGCCTGCGCAAGCTGGCTTTGCAGTTGCCGGATCTCGCTGATATCGAACGCCACACCCACGATGCGGCTGAGTTCTCCCTGATTTTCAAACACGGGAAGCGCCTTACTGTGCACCCAGTGCGTGGAGCCGTCCCGCCAGAGAACGCGGTATTGCCAGTCGATGGAGGAGCGCTTCCCAAGCCGGTTGTCGATCTCCGCCGCGATCAGTTCGCGATCGTCCGGATGGATGCGGCCGAGCCACTCCGTTAAGGAAATGTGGTCGCGCGGCTCGGCAATGCCGTAGAGCCGCAAGAGTTCTTCGGAGCAGTGTACGGTGCCGGAATGGAGATCCAATTCCCATGTCCCGAACGCGGAGGCGGATTGGAGCAGATTCCAGCGGTCCTCAGCGCGCCGGCGCGTGGTCTGAAGAGTCAGAACCAGTCCGGACAGCAACAGAGAAAGCAGCGCCGTGCATCCGGCCGCCAGCGTGAACGGACCTCGGCTGAGGTATGGGAAATCGGGCTGCGGTCTCCATGCCAATGTCCAAAGCTGACCGCCCAGAGTCAGACGGGTGACCCGCTCGCCGGGGCTGTGCACACTGCTGTCTTGTGGGGATACGCGCAATCGGACCACGTCTTGGGCATCCCCGAGTGCGGAGCGAAAGAAAGCGTCCTGATTGACCGCCACTCTTACCCACGCCTGCTGCGCAACAGCGCGAGACACGGGCACGAAGATCCACAGCGTAGTGGGACCGACCGTCAACGCCGCCGCTCCCGAATCGCGGGCTGGCACCATTACCGGATTGCTGGGAGGCGGCACGATCGAGAGGTCGCTCAGTGCCGGAAAGCGATCGCGCTGGATTGCGCGGCCAGCATAGCCCTGCCAAGCCTCGGAACTGACCGGCCCGGAATTGGCGACGAACTCCGCCGCACGCCAGCCGAGATCTTCATACATGCGGTAACTATCCTGAATGCGCGTTTCGACCATCTGGATGATGTCGTCCAGGCGGTCCTGGTCATAACCGATTCGGATGCGATCCATCCCGGCGTATAGCCAGCCGCTGCACGCCCAACCTGCCACCAGTACGCAGGCCGGCAGTCTCAGATTTCCGATCGCGCGAAAGGCGCCTACCGCCATCCCGGTGAGAGAGATGGCGACCAGAAAAAGCGCGAGGTTCTGTAGATTGTCGCGGAGGTTTCCCCCGGCGAAAGGCCCAATGCCGAAACGGGTGGCTGCGATGGCCGCAAACGAGGCGATGACCGCCGCGAATCGGGCCGCGGTTCCTCCCAGCCAGGCTGCGGCGATTAAAACGAACAGGAAAGTCGAAAACAGGAGATAGCCGTCATTGGAGCGGAAGAAAACCGAGTAACAGGCTGTCGAAACGGCCGCCAAGTAAACGAACAACTGAACCGCAAACCAATAGCTGCATTTCGGGCGATCGGCTCTCCATGAGCGGGCGATTGCCAGCAATGCCGGGGTCCCAGTGAATAGACTGAGGGCGTCGACGGCCCACCAGCGCCGGAACACGACAGCCCACGAGGAACCCGCAATGCCACCAGTCGCGGCCAGGCATGATGCGCCCAGCACGCCCCCGATAGCGCTGGCAACCACGCCGGCCAGCGCGATCCCGGCCATGTCCTCGAAAGGGCCGAGAAACTTCTTCATCCCCGCGACCCAGCGGACCAGGACGACGGCTGCGAACGTACGGCCGAGGCTGGCGAAGGCGATACCGCAGGAAGGCAGCCAGGCCACGTGCTGGGTGATCGCGCCCTCGAAATAAAACGCCAGCAAAATGGGCCAATAGCGCGGGCCGAAAACCAGCAGGACCCCGAAATCCAATCCCAAGCCCGGGAACGCCGGCATGATCTGCGATTTTTCGGTGATCAACAGCTTCCCGAGCGCGAGAAAGCCCAAATGAACGATCGTGATGAATAGAGTTACAACCAGGTAATGAGTTCGGCGAAGCGGAGAAGCGGCGAACGGGTCGTTACCCCGAATATGCCGCCAGAAGCGGTTCCACGCAGGAGTTGGGGACGCCATCTAGGAAACGCACACGGAGCGAACCCCATCGTCCTCCGGCCGCGCTGGAGCGGGCAATACTCCCGTTGGTTAGCCGTTTTAATGATGGTCGTCGTGATCGTGACGCCAGTTCCAGTATTCCTGCTGCTCTTCGGGGCGGCGCCTTTTGTAATCTTCGTGACCACGGTGAGTGTCGGCCTCCCAGCGACCGTAGTATCCACCCTCGTCGGGTCCCCACCGATGATAATCCGCATGTCCGGGATCGTAATACCGCGCGTGCACGGCACAACCGCTAAATAGCGCAATTGAACTGAGAACGCCAACTGCGAGAGATCTTCGAATTTCAGATGGAAGGCGCGTCATGGTATGACACTGAGCAATTCGTTAACCAGAGCAGACCGTTCGCAAGCCGCTCTGTCATGCAATTGTGATCAAACATTTACTTGACCGCATTTACAGCATCCACTTACCATTGGCCTCTGTCCAAAATCCCTTTCCGAGGAGACTTCCGTCCGTGAGAAAATCCATCCGCCGCCTTTCGAGGATTGCTGTCGCCGCCGGCATTTTGACCGCCTCGCTTGCGCAGTCCCAAATCCGCCTGCTCGCGTCCGGCGAGCTCGTGGGGTCGCGCGCCGGCTCCTATGCCGATCTTTCGGGCCTTACATATAAACTCGAGAACGGCGCCCCGGCGAACCTGCTCGGCGGACTCGGATCGGCTCTCGCGTACGCAGGCGGAAACACCTTCCTGGCCTTGCCCGACCGCGGACCGAACGCGGTTTCCTATGACTCGGCCATCGATGACACCGTCAGCTACATCAACCGGTTCCATACGATCACCATGGATTTGGTTCCCAACACCAGCGGCGCCGGGCTGCCGTTCACGCTCACGCCGACGCTCCGCGCCACGACCCTGTTGTGGAGCTTGACGCCGCTTGTGTACGGCACTGGAAACGGCCTCGGCGTCGGCTCGGGCGTTCCGCCTTTCAACAACTTCTTCCTGCACTTTTTCACTGGCCGCTCGGACAACTTCGACCCCAATCAGAACTCCGGCGACCCCAGCGATGCCCGCTTTGATACCGAGGGCATGCGCGTTTCGCGCGACGGTTTAAGCGTCTTCATCTCCGATGAGTACGGTCCTTATGTCTACGAATTCAACCGCCTCACGGGCGTGCGCCTTCGGTCATACCGGCTGCCGGCAGAATTTTATGTAGCTCACCCCGGGCCAGTCGGCAACACCGAAAGTAGCGCCAACACTTCTGGCCGCACCGCAAACAAAGGGATGGAAGGCCTCGCAATCACGCCCGATGGCCGGATGCTGGTCGGCATCATGCAGGCCGCGCTGATCCAGGACGCCAATCAAGGTGGCGCAGCCAAGAAGCTGCTGCGCGTTGTCACAATCGACGTCCTCTCGGGAACCACTCACGAATACGCGTACCTGCTGACGACCGGTTCGGGAGTCAGTGAAATCCTTGCAATCAACAATCACGAATTGCTGGTCGATGAACGGGACGGCAATGGTATCGAGGGCGGCGATAACTCGACCAGCAACAATGCCAAAGTCAAACAACTCTTCAAAATCGACCTCGCCGGCGCGGTCGATATCACTGGCATGGACG
>Ga0335081_10017211_pt1 | contig 11709 bp, 8 predicted proteins | sample Lox_Sample_35_FD_206713 | JGI IMG/M metagenome (GOLD analysis project Ga0335081, IMG submission 206713) | Soil microbial communities from Loxahatchee National Wildlife Refuge, Florida, United States - Lox_Sample_3.5 | ecosystem: Environmental > Terrestrial > Soil > Wetlands | place: USA: Florida... | reverse complement strand
CACCACATCACCGGCGGCAGGTACCGGATCCGGCACATCTCGCAGCTCAAGCGGCATACCGATCTGAGGCAACACGGCGGCTCTCATGTATTGGCGTCCTGCAGCGGAATGACGAACTAGCTGCACCCAGCTAATCACCCGCCTACGCTTCGGGTTCGCGTACTGCGCTCAAATGCAGATGTCCAGCCGGCGATGCCTCAATCAGGAAGCCGGTACCAAGCTCGGCGGGCGTGCGGCCACCGCAACAGAACAAGCGCCGAATAAGGGGGCAGGCTCATGCTCGAGGTGGTCGACAAGGGGTCCTGCACTGAAGCGCATCCGGTGCCGCTGCTTTCGTGTACGGCCGTCAAGCTGCGGCATCATAACCCCCGCGGGCGGCCCTGACGCTGGGCTTCGACCGGCGGGCGGATGAACACCAACCATCCACGCGTGGCTTGAAACCCGCGACCTTGTGAGCCAAGCACGATAGCCGGGCCAAGTCGCTGCAGCACCGAAATGCGTTGCCATGCTACATTTCACACCCGCCGCTGCGGCGTTTGCACCGCGGGACGGGCTGAAGACGTGTAAGGGCGCGATCGTGAACCGACCCGCGCGGCAGAGCATTTACGGGAAAGCTATGTCGATGCGGCCGGTCAGCGCCGCCGACGGCGCTGTCGCAGGCGGCCATGACGGCAGTCGGCCATTGCGGGGCTGGCAGCGCAGAGCGCTGGTGAAGTACCTCGCCGGCCAGCCGCGCGATTTTGTGGCCGTGGCCACTCCCGGATCTGGGAAAACAACGTTTGCGCTGCGGGTGGCGGCCGAACTGCTCAGCCATCGTGCTGTCGAGCAGATCACTGTTGTGCTGCCCACCGAGCACCTCAAGGTTCAGTGGGCGCAGGCCGCGGGGCGACACGGTCTTACCTAACCTGCTGCAGCTGGCGAGGGAGTTAGAAGCCCGGCGCAACCATGTGCTCGGCCAACCGCACCGCGAAGCCGACGATCCTCTCGAGGGTAATCCCGCCGTCAGGATGCAGACCGAGAAGAGCAAACAGACAAGAGCTTCACCTCCTTGGGCGCCGACGCCGAACTCGATCAGGTCATCTTTGATGGATCCTCGTTCGGCAGTGCCACCCCGGCCGGAAGCGCCGAGGAAGCAGACTACCTCGGCATCCCCGGGCTGCTCGATGCCGACCAGATGCACGCCCTGCTGCACCGGCGCCAAGACGAGCAGCTTCAGAAGCGGGCCGCTGCCGCTCAGGCAGCACCGGCGCCGCCACCCTCCATGCACGGCCAGCTCCGTGAACCGCGCCGCGAGCTCAACACCCTGGTCGATAGCCCACCACCGCACCGGCAAACCACACGGATGGATCTACAGCGAACTCCGCCGCCGTTACGGAGGGCCACCGATCGCCGCTGCGACCCGCTACCACCTCAAGGCACGCATCGATGCGTTGCGCCAGCTCAACTACGAGCGGCCGTGACCACCGTTGTATGCCGCAGTGAGGCCTAATCGCCGACGGGCTCGCTGAGCAGTACGTCCGCGGAGGCGCCCAATACGGCCAACAGATGTTGCTCGACCGCGGGTCGCGCAACTTCGGGGTTCTTTGCGGACGGCTCGGCTATGCCAGACTCGGTCGGCACCGTTACACAGAACACATCGGCCGCGGTCGATCCGAACGTGTTGACCTTCGCCCAGACGATGTCTGCTCCCCCGCGCTCCAGCGCCCGGGTCAATAGCGCGAGCAAGCCCATCCGATCCATGGCGCGAATTTCAAGAATCATCTGGCCTTCAGCGGCGGCGTCGAGCCACAGGATGCGCGGCGGCGCGGTCGAACGCGTGAGGGGCGCCCCTGCTTGAATCTCCCCGGCCCGCGCGGACGCCGAGCTGGCGGCATCGCTGTCCCGCTTTTCCAGCGCGCCGAGGACGTCGACGTCGCCGTTGAGGGCGCCGACGAACTGCTGGCGCAGTAGGTCGGCCGCGGGCGGGGAACCAAAGAGTGTCGACACCACAAATTCGGTGATCGCAACACCGTCTTGAGTATTGACCGACGCCGAATGGACACGCACTGAGTTCAGGCCCAGCACGGCGGCGGCTTTCGATACCAATCCGCGCTGGTCCGGCGCAACCATCACCACGTGGAAGCGCTCGCTGTCGCCCGACCTGATCTCCACATGCACACCGTGGTCGGCCGCCAGCGAAAGATAGTGGGGCGCAGTCGGTTCCGCCTGGGGCAGCGGCTCACCTGCCATCATCATCCGGCAGCGACGCACCAGGTCGGCTACCAGGGAGGCTTTCCAGTCGCTCCACATTCCGGGCCCGGTGGCCTTCGAGTCCGCCTCGGTCAGCGCGTGCAACACCTTGAGCACTAGCGGATCCCCGCCCAGAGCTTCCGATACGCCCTTAATGGTTTTGGGGTCGTTCAGGTCGCTTCGGATGGCGGTAACGGGCAGCAGGAGGTGATGGCGCACCAGCATGGAGAGTGTCTCGACGTCGTGGGGCGACAACCCGAGTCTCTTGCCGATCGGGATCACCAATTCGGCCCCGAGCACACTGTGATCGGTACCTCGGCCCTTTCCGATGTCGTGCAGCAGCGCGCCGAGCGCTAGGAGATCGGGTCGCGCCACGCGGGTCGACAGCGGCGCTGCTTGCACGGCGGTCTCGACCATATGACGGTCAACCGTCCACTTGTGGGCGACGTCGCGGGGCGGAAGGTCTCGGATTGCACTCCATTCCGGCAGTAGTTGGCCCCAGAGCCCGGTGCGATCGAGTGCTTCGATTGTCCCCACCGCGGTGGGGCCGGCGGTGAGCACAACCAGAAAGTCGTCTAATGCCTCACGCGGCCAAGGAGTTGGCAACTCGGGGGCGCTACCGGCCAGGCGACTGAGCGTGGCCGCGCCGATGGGCAATCCGGTGTCGGCCGATGCGGCGGCCAGTCTTAGTACCAGGCCGGGGTCGGTTTCGGGTTGCGTGTCGCGGGCGAGCACAATTTCTCCGGCGAACTCGACGACGCCCTCGTCCAGTGGTCGCCGCTTTGGCCGCCGCACCAAGGCCGACATCCCGCGCCGCGGCAATGCGTTTTGCGCGGTCCGCAGCCCCGTCTCGGCGTGGTAAGCAATGGTGCGACCGGCGTTCGACAGCACGCGCGCCAGGTCGAATCGGTCCCCGAAGTGCAAGGCCGCGCTGATCTCGTCGGCGAACTGAGCCAGCAGCAGATCACGTCCGCGGCCGGACACCCGGTGCAGTTCGGTGCGCACGTTGAGCAGCGTCAGATACGCAGCGTCCAGTGAGCCCGCCGGCATGTCCGGGTTGGCCATACCGCGGCGGTCGATGAGCTGAGCGACCGCCAGCGCGTCAAGCAATTGGACATCGCGAAGGCCACCGCGACCCGATTTCAGGTCGGGCTCGGCACGTTGCGAGATCCGGCCATAACGCAGCCAGCGGGCATCCGTCATTTCGACAAGCTCGTCCATTCGGGTACGAATTCCGCTGCGCCACTGCCGTCGCACTCCGGCAATCAACTCCGCCGACAGCTCCGGATCGCCGGCGATGTGGCGCGCTTGCAGCATGCCCAGGGCGGCCACCATGTCGGCATTGGCAATGCCCAGTGCCCCGGCGACGGTTCGCACGCTGTGGTCAAGCTGGACGTTGGCATCCCACAGCGGATACCACAGCTGATCGGCGACCCGCTCCAGCACGTCGGCAGAGTTGTTGTCGTGCAACAGCATTAGGTCCAGATCGGAATACGGCAGCAGCTCACGGCGGCCCAAGCCACCGATTCCGACAATCGCTAAGCCACTGCCGTCTGTGATCCCGATTTCGGCCGCCTTGGCAACCAGCCAGGATTCGTGCAGACTCAACCACGCTTGCCGTAGCCCGGCCGCATCCAGTTGACCACCATCTGACAGCAGTTGGCGCCGCGTGACAGCCAAATCGCTTGCCCCGCAGGCGCTTCCTGTCACCGTTATCTCCGATGCCCCGGACGGGTCGGGCCGGTTCGGTTTCATACCGTCGGCGCCCGCCCGGGTTGGATCAGCAATGTGCGGCTAGTGTCATAAAGCATCGGTTCCGCGTTCACCGGTGCGTACTCGCACAATGGTTTCCACGGGGCTCACCCAGACTTTGCCGTCACCGATCTTGCCGGTGCGCGCCGCCCGGACGATGCCGTCCACGACTTTGTCGACGATGGAATCGTCGACGACGACCTCGATACGGACCTTCGGCACGAAATCAACCGAGTACTCAGCACCCCGGTAAACCTCGGTGTGGCCCTTCTGCCGTCCGTAGCCCTGGATTTCGCTGACCGTCATCCCCAGGACGCCCGCGTCCTGGACGCTGGCTTTGACGTCGTCGAGGGTGAACGGCTTTATGATCGCGGTGACGAGCTTCATCTCTATTCTGCCCTCACTTTCTCGTCCACTCCCTCCTCCAGGCCGTTATGGGTGTCCTCCACGTTGATGACCTTGGGAGGAAGAACCGAAGCGGTAACTACTGCGAAATCGTAGCCGCTCTCGGCGTGCTCGGCCTCGTCGATGCCGGAGGCTTCTTCCTCAGCACCAAGACGCAGCCCGATGGTGTGTTTCAAGATCAATGCGATGATGAGGGTGACGACGGCAGAATACATGAGAACACTGAACGCCCCGACCGCTTGCCGTTCCAGCTGGGCCCAACCACCGCCGTAGAACAATCCCTTGGACACACCCGCGACGCCGTTGATGGCCGGGCTCTCCGGGGCGGCAAGCAGACCCACCAGCAGCGTGCCCGCCAGACCACCGACCAGGTGGACCCCGACCACATCGAGCGAGTCATCGAAGCCGAGCTTGAACTTCAGCCCGCACGCCAGCGCACACACCACACCGGCGACGAAGCCGACGACCAAGGCACCCAGGACGTTGACCGATGAGCACGACGGTGTGATGGCGACCAGTCCGGCGACGATGCCCGACGCCGCACCCAGCGTCGTTGCCTTGCCATCGCGGATACGCTCGGTGAGCATCCAAGCGAGCATGGCCGTGGCCGTTGCGACCGTAGTGGCAATGAATGTCGACCCGGCGACACCGTTGGCGCTGGTCGCCGAACCGGCGTTGAACCCGTACCAGCCGAACCACAGCAATCCCGCACCGAGCATCACGAACGGCACGTTGTGTGGCCGGAAGAGCGTCGTGGGCCAGCCGTGCCGCTTGCCCAGGACGATCGCCAGCATCAGGCCGGCCATACCGGAGTTGATGTGGACCGCGGTGCCGCCGGCGAAGTCGATCGCGTGCAGCTTGTTGGCGATCCAGCCGCCGTGCGCGGACGCGAACTTGTCGAACGCGAAGACCCAGTGCGCGACCGGGAAGTAGACGAACGTCGTCCATAGTCCGGCGAACACCAGCCAGGCGCCGAACCTCAGCCGATCCGACACGGCCCCCGAGATCAACGCGACCGTGATGATCGCGAACATCAGCTGGAACGCCACGAATACGACGGCCGGCAGTGTGCCCGCCAGCGGGATGTTCACCGCCGCGGTCTGCGTGCTCGGATCCGCGGCCACGGCATTGACACCGATGAGACCCTTCAGGCCCCAGTACTCGGTTGGTTTGCCCATGATGTTGCCGACGTCGTCGCCGAAGGCAATCGAGTAGCCGTAGAGCACCCACAGCACTGTCACCACGCCCATCCCGCTGATGCTCATCATGAGCATGTTGAGCACGCTCCTGGCGCGCACCATGCCGCCGTAGAAGAACGCCAGACCCGGCGTCATCAACAGCACCAGTGCAGAACTCGCCAACATCCAGGCGGTATCGCCGGTATTGGGCTGGCCCAGCATCGGGTAATGGTCCACTCGCTATCACCTCCGGTCGGCCTTCAGCTGGCCGCCAGACGTGTGCCTGATGACCTGATCCAGAACCATGCGCAATGGTTGTTTCGGCAATGGGGCCACCGTGTTGCGGCGGGATTAACGTCCCCACCCGCCGGGTAAGGGGTTCAGCCAAGCAGGGCGTCGACGAAGGCGGCGGGCTCGAAGGGCGCCAGATCGTCAGGGCCTTCACCGAGTCCGACCAGCTTCACCGGCACCCCAAGTTCTTGCTGGACGCGGAAAACGATGCCGCCCTTGGCCGTTCCGTCCAGCTTGGTCAGCACCGCGCCGGTGATGTCGACCACGTCGGCGAACACCCGGGCCTGGGCCAGCCCGTTCTGCCCGATAGTGGCGTCGAGCACCAGCAACACCTCGTCGACCGCGGCGCGCCGAGTTACCACGCGCTTGACCTTGTCAAGTTCGTCCATCAGCCCGACCTTGGTGTGCAGGCGCCCGGCGGTGTCGATGACCACCACGTCGGCGCCCGACGTGATGCCCTCGTCGACGGCATCGAATGCCACCGATGCCGGATCAGCGCCTTCGGCCCCGCGCACCACCTCCGCGCCCACCCGGGCCGCCCACGCCTGCAGTTGATCAGCCGCCGCAGCCCGGAAGGTGTCGGCCGCGCCCAGCACGACGCGCCGGCCGTCGGCCACCAACACCCGCGCCAACTTGCCGACGCTGGTGGTTTTCCCGGTGCCGTTCACGCCGACGACCAGTAGCACCGATGGGCGGTCGGCATGCGGCAGGGCGCGGATGGAGCGGTCCATACCAGGTCGCAGCTCTTTGATCAGGACATCGCGCAGCACGGCCTTCGCGTCGGCCTCGGTGCGCACATTGCTGCTGGCCAGTCGGCTCCGCAGCTGCGAGATCACCGACGCGGTGGCCACCGGGCCGAGGTCGGCGACCAGCAGGGTGTCCTCGACATCCTGCCAGGAGTCTTCGTCCAGATCGCCGGCGCCGAGCAAGCCCAGCAGGCTGCGCCCGAACGCATTCTGCGATCTGGCGAGCCGGCCGCGGAGTCGCTCCAGTCGGCCTTCGGGTGGCGCGATGGCCTCGATCTCGGCAACCTCTGGGGCCGGCAGGACCTCTGGGGCCGCCAGGACCTCTGGGGCCGACAGGACCTCTGGGGCCGGCGGCGCCTCTGGGGCCGGCAGGACCTCTGGGGCCGGCGGCGCCTCTGGGGCCGGCGGCGCCTCTGGGGCCGGCGGCGCCTCTGGGGCCGACGGGGCGGGCGGGGCCGGCGGGGCGGGCGGGGCCGGCGGCGCCTCTGGGGCCGACGGGGCGGGCGGGGCTGCAGGTGGCGGCGTGACGCTCTGGGGTTCCGGAAGTCGAACATCGGAGATCGTGCGCCGTAGCGTGTCCCGGGGAACGGTCGCGTCGTCGCCTACGGCAGGCAGCCCGCCAGTGTCGATCCGCTCGGTCGGCACCACGGTCGGTGTTTGGCTGAATGTGATGCCCGACGACGTGGTGTAGCGGCCCGACCGGTCGAGTGCGCCGGGTTCGGGCCGGGTCGACAAGCTGATCCGTCGCCGACGGTATCGCACCAGGCCCAAGACCAGCGCGGCGATCAGAATCAGAGCGGCGACGACCGCGATGGCTATCCAAAGACTTTGTGACACGCTGACATCCTTCCAGGAGCACGACTCGAACCGGACAGCGGCAGCCGCTACCCGCGCTCAGGCGGAACCCCGGGGAGGACCCGGGAGGATATTGTCAGACCAGCTGCTCCACCTGCTGACCGCGCATCCGCTGCGAGATCACCGCGGTGATGCCGTCGTCCTGCATGGTCACGCCGTAAAGCGCGTCGGCGACCTCCATCGTCGGCTTCTGGTGCGTGATGATGATGATCTGCGACTGGGCACGCAACTGTTCGAACAGGCCAATCAGGCGACGCAGGTTTGTGTCGTCAAGCGCGGCCTCCACCTCGTCCATGATGTAGAACGGTGACGGACGGGCCCGGAAGATCGCCACCAGCATCGCCACCGCCGTGAGCGCCTTCTCGCCGCCGGAAAGCAAAGACAGCCGGGTGACCTTCTTGCCAGGCGGACGGGCCTGGACCTCGATCCCGGTGGCGAGCATGTCATCCGGATCGGTCAGCCGCAGCCGCCCCTCCCCACCGGGAAACAGCGAGGAGAACACGTCTCGGAATTCGCGTTCCACGTCGGCGAACGCGTCGCTGAATACCTGCAGAATGCGGGCATCGACGTCGGCGATGACGCCGAGCAGATCCTTGCGGGCGGCCTTGACGTCTTCGAGCTGGGTGGACAGGAAGTTATAGCGCTCCTCCAGCGCGGCAAACTCCTCTAAAGCCAACGGATTGACCCTGCCCAGTTCGGCCAGCTCACGCTCGGCCCGTTTGGCCCGGCGCTCCTGGGTAGCCCGGTCATACGGCATCGGGGCAGGCGCGATCACCTGCTCGCCACGCTCCCGGGCCTGCTCGAATTCAGCCAGCTCGAGCTCGGTCGGCGGTAGCGCAACCCGCGGACCATACTCGGCGATTAGGTCGGTCGGCGCCATTCCGAACTGCTCCAGCACCATCTGCTCGAGCTGCTCGATACGCAGCGCCGCCTGGGCGTTGGCCACCTCGTCGCGGTGCAGCGAATCGGTCAGGGTGGCGACCCGGGCGCCCAGTGCGTTCGCCTCGTCGCGCACCGCCGCCATCGCCACCGAACGCTCCTGGCGTTCGGCGATCAGTGCGTCGCGGATTTGCGACGCCGCGTCGACCACCCGGTTCAGACGCTCCGCCAGCAGCCGCCCGGCGTCGGCCACCGCCGCGGCCACGGCGGCCGCGCGGAGTCGCGCCGCGCGCGCTTGCTGGGCCCGCAGCCGCGCTTCGCGTTCGGCGACAGCCGCCCGGCGCAACGAATCCGCCCGCCCGCGCACCGCGTTAGCACGCTCCTCGGCGGTCCGCACCGCCAGCCGGGCCTCCACTTCGACGCTGCGGGCGCTTTCGGCGGCAGCGGCGATCTGCTGGCGGTTGACGGGTTCTGCGGCGTGCATAAGCTGGCTCTCTTGGGCGTTGCGCAGCCGGGTTTCGAGTTCGGTGACCTCTTCGACGGTCCGCGCGCGCCCCGCTTCCAACTCATCACGCTGCCGCAGCAACCTACTCCACTCTTCTTCGGCCGCGCGGGCCTCCTGCCCGAGCCGGCCCAGCTGCTCATACATCGCCGAGATCGCGGTGTCGGATTCGTTGAGCGCGGCCAAAGCCTGGTCGGCGGAGTCCTGACGGGCCACCTGCTCGGTCAGTGCGCCGGACAGCGCCGCGCTCAGTTGAGCTACCTGTGCCTCCGCGGCGGCCAGCTCGCTGCTGGCCTTGTCGATTTCCGAGGTGACCTCCAGGGTGGACAACTTGCGATCCGAACCGCCGCTCACCCAGCCGGCACCCACCAGATCACCGTCGAGCGTGACCGCGCGCAACTGCGGACTGGCCGCCACCAGATCCAGCGCTTCGCCCAGGTCGTCGACCACCGCGACACCCGAAAGCATGGCAACCATCGCGCCACGCAACCGCGGCGGCGCCTCGACCAAGTCGAGCGCCCACACAGCGCCGCCGGGAAGCCCGGCAGCCGGCGCGGGTGCAGGGTCTTCTGAGGCTGGCCAGTCGCCCAAAACGAGGGCCGCGCGGCCACCGTCGGCTTCCTTGAGCGCGGCGACCGCGGAACGGGCCGCACCGAAGCTTTCGGCGGCCAGCGCGTCGGCCGCCGATCCGAGCACCGCGGCCACCGCTGCTTCGTAGCCCGACCGGACTTTGACCAACTTGGCGATCGGCCCGAAAATTCCTGTGCCACTGCGGTTTTGCGCAAGCCACGCCGCGCCGTCCTTGCGCTCGAGCCCCACCGAGAGCGCATCGATGCGGGCTCGCAGCGAAGCCACTTGACGTTCGGCGCCCCGCTCGGCGGACTGCAGTTCGGCTACGCGTTCGTCGGCGAGCCGCAACGCGGCCACGGTCCGCTCGTGGTGCTCATCAAGGCCCACCTCGCCCTGATCCAGTTCGCCGACACGTCCCTGCACGGTTTCAAATTCCGCCCGGGTCTGCTGTGCGCGGGCAGCGGCCTGTTCGATGCGCTCGGACAGGCGCGCGACGCTGTCGTCGATCGATTCGACGCGCGCCCGCATTGCCTCGACCTGACCGGCCAGCCGCGCCAGACCCTCGCGCCGGTCGGCCTCGGCTCGGACCGCCGCCAGATGGGCCCGATCGGCCTCGGCGGCTTGGCGCTCGCGGTCGGCCAGTTCGGCGCGGGCGGCATCCAGCTGGGTGCGCGCTGCGGCCAGCTCCGCCAACAGCTGCTGCTCGGCGACCGCCACCTGCTGGGCCTCGGCTTCCAGCGCGTCGGGGTCGGTGTCGCTGGTCGTCACCGGCTCGACATCGAGATGGTGAGCACGTTCGCTGGCGATGCGCACCGTAGCGCCCAAGCGTTCGGCCAGGGCGGACAGCTGAAACCAGGTGTGCTGGACCGATTCGGCCCGAACCGAGAGCTCGGCCAGCGCGGTCTCGTGCGCGGTCAGCTCCTCGGATGCCAGCGCCAGCCGGGAGGCGGCCTCGTCGTGCTCGCGGCGCATGGCAGCCTCGACCTCGAAGATCGCGTCGCGCTCCACCTGCCGGCTGACCAGCTCGTCGGCGGCCAGCCGCAATCGGGCGTCGCGCAGGTCGGCCTGGATGGTCTGGGCGCGACGAGCCACCTCGGCTTGGCGGCCCAACGGTTTCAGCTGACGTCGCAGCTCAGTGGTCAGATCGGTCAGCCGGGCCAGGTTCGCCGACATCGCATCAAGTTTGCGGAGGGCTTTTTCCTTGCGCTTGCGATGCTTGAGCACGCCCGCGGCTTCTTCGATGAACGCCCGGCGATCTTCGGGTCGCGACTGCAGGATCTCTTCGAGCTTGCCCTGCCCCACGATGACATGCATCTCACGGCCGATTCCGGAGTCACTCAGCAACTCCTGGACATCCATCAAACGGCAACTGCTGCCATTGATTTCGTATTCACTGGCGCCGTCGCGGAACATCCTGCGGCTGATTGACACCTCGGAGTACTCGATCGGCAGCGTGCTGTCGGAGTTGTCGATGGTGACGGTGACTTCGGCGCGGCCCAGCGGGGCTCGCGACGAGGTGCCGGCGAAGATGACGTCTTCCATCTTTCCGCCGCGCAGCGTCTTTGCTCCCTGCTCCCCCATCACCCAGGCCAGGGCGTCGACCACGTTGGATTTGCCGGAACCGTTGGGCCCGACGACGACGGTGATGCCCGGCTCGAAACGCAGAGTCGTCGGCGATGCGAAGGACTTGAAGCCCTTCAGCGTCAGACTCTTGAGGTACACGACGTGCCAGACTACCGCTCGATTTGCCCGGCTCGCCCCCTCGCCGCGCACGGCCGGGGGTACCCCCACCGCGCGCAGCTAATCGACGCGCATCGTCGCCAGACTTCCGGCGTTAACGCTCGGTGAACCCACGGATCCGCTCAGTCGGCTGCGAAAAGTCGGCGACAACCTTGTCGACGCGGCCGGGCGTGGCGCCGCCTTCCAGCAGCTGCAGCAGTTTCTCGCACGACTCGCGCGGCCCCTGGGCGAGCACCAGCACGCGGCCGTCGGCGTGGTTGGCCGCGTAACCGGCCAGCCCCAGCTCCTGCGCCCGGCGGCGGGTCCACCACCGGAAACCGACCCCCTGGACCCGCCCGTGCACCCAGGCGGTGAGCCGGACGTCAGGATCCGACATCGGCGACCTCCAAGGTGACGGTGGTACCGGACTTGAGCGTGCGCCCGACGGTGCAGACCAGGTCGACGGTCCGGTTGATTACCACCAGCAGGCGTTCCTTCTCGTCCTCGGACAATCCGGACAGGTCCAGCTCGAGGGTCTCCTCGATCAGCGGATAGCGTTCCTGCTCACGATCGGCGACGCCGG
>Ga0335081_10017209_pt1 | contig 11710 bp, 13 predicted proteins | sample Lox_Sample_35_FD_206713 | JGI IMG/M metagenome (GOLD analysis project Ga0335081, IMG submission 206713) | Soil microbial communities from Loxahatchee National Wildlife Refuge, Florida, United States - Lox_Sample_3.5 | ecosystem: Environmental > Terrestrial > Soil > Wetlands | place: USA... | reverse complement strand
GGCTTCATCGGCCCCCCGAGCGGGGAGTCGCGCCACGGACTGCGCGCGTGGCTGCGGGATGCCGTCGGAGCGATCGTGTTCATCGCGATGTGGGCGATCACGTGGATCTTCCCTGTGACGTTCATGATCATGATGGCCTGGGGGTGCGAGACCCACTCGCGGCAGTTGTTCCAGCGCACCCGCGCGTTCTATGCGGCCGAACCGGCACCGGTGGAACGCCCGCCCGAGCCCGGACGAGGTTGGCGCGCGCGCGTTCCAAACCGAAGACAGGCCATCGGTGCCGCCGGAATCGCCCTATCGATTGCGATCCCCGCAGGCTTCCTCGCCTACGCCATCCGGGTCCACAACAAGTTCGGGCTGACCTGGGTCACCGCGCTCGGGCTGCTGGTCGCCCTGTCGGTCGTGACCGCCGCCGCCGTCTATGGCAGCCGCCGGTGACGTGACGGCCTCCGGCGCTGCGCCCGACGCCGGCGACGACACCTCCCCGCAGCGGTGGGACAAGAGCCGCGTTGAGATCTTCAGCGACGGCGTGTTCGCGATCGCGATCACGCTCCTTGTGCTGGACATCAGCGTCGCGCCAGCCGACTTCGACAATCTCCGGCACGCGCTTCTGCACGAGTGGCCCGCGTACCTCGCGTACGTCACCAGCTTCCTGACCGTGGGGAGCGTGTGGATCGCTCACCACAACCTGTTTTCGCGCCTGCGGTTCATCGACCCGACGCTGCTGCGCCTGAATCTCTTGCTGCTCATGACGGCGGCGTTCCTGCCGTTCCCCACCAGCGTGTTGGCAAAGGCGCTCCATCACGGCGGCACGGCCGAACGCACCGCGGTCGTGTTCTACGGCGCTGCGGCACTCGTTATCGAGCTGGTGCTGCGCGCAGCCCAGAGCTATGCGACCTCACGCCCGGAGCTCCAAATGGAACCGCGCGAGGAGCCGCCGGCACGCGCGCAGGCGCGCCCGCGCGTCACCGGCTGGCGTGCGTGGGTGAGCACATTGCTGTACGCGGTCGCGATCCTGTTCGGCGTGTTCCTGTTCCCGAAGGTCGCGGTCATCGGCTATCTCGCCGTCGGGATCCGGAGCGTGTTCGTGGTCGGCAGCGAGGGCCGGCTCAGCCTGGACTTTGGCTGGCTGGTCCCGAAGCGATGGAGGACTCGCTCGTAGCGGCCTCGCGTTCGGTTTGCCGTCGGCGGACGCCGACCTGGGCGGCGAAGAACACCGCGCGGACGATCCCCACCAGCAGCACGAGATCGAGCATGATCTGGAACGAGACCACGATCATCGCCGCGTCCGTCTTCGGGGTGATGTCGCCGAACCCGACCGTGCTGATCACCGTGATCACGAAATACACGGAGCGGACATGGTTGAGCTTCTCCGAGAAGCTCCCCGGCTGGGCGTGTGACAGTGACAGATACGTGAACGAAAACACGATCAGCACGATTGGCACCGCGATCGCCAGCGCCTCCGCCGCGCGCAGCTCGGGATGCTCGGCCCCCATGATCTTGAGGACCTGCCAGCCGAGCACCGCTCCGAAGATCAGGAGGCCGACGAACAGCTCCAGCAATGTCCCGAGGCCGGTCCGGTCGGCCACCGGGAGCGCTCCGTAAAGCGCGAACAGGAGGATCACGCTCACCAGGATCCGGAACGCCGTGCGCCCGATCACCCGGCGCTGCTGACGGCGATCCAGAGCTTCGAGCGAGGTCGGGCTCACAGTTCAGATTCGCACGCCGCGGCGCCCCGCGGTTCACCCAAATCGGATGACGACCGTGCCCGCGTTGGACTGCAAGCTGGCAGTGCGCCATCGACCCGAACGAGAGGAAGCCTCTATGTCCGCGCAATCATCCGACACCCCCCTCCTCGATCTCCTCGGCCGCATGACCGTGGATTCGATGGAGACATCCACCCTCGATGAGCAGACGCTGATGCTCGTCCGCGTGGCGGCGCTCGTGGCCGTCGACGCGCCGCCGGCGTCCTATCTCCTGAACCTCGGCGCCGCGGGCGAGGTAGGCGTCGACACCGATCAGATCATGGGCGTCCTCGCCGGCGTCGCGCCGATCGTCGGCACCACGCGAGTCGTGGCCGCGGCGGGTCGGATGGTCAAAGCTCTCGGCGCCGCGGTCGAGCTCGCCGAGCTCGCGCAGTACGCAGACGACGCAGACGAGGGCTAGCTACGGGGCGCCGCCGCGCCCGTCCGCTCGCCGGCGACCACAGCCCGCAGAAACGGCTCGACCCGCCGTCCCACGCCGTCGGGGTCGTCGGCGAACGGCCAATGCCCGCTGTTCTCGAGGACTGTGATCTCCGCGCTCGGGAACGCTGCGCGCTGTCGCTCGGCCATCGCCACCGGGATGTACGGGTCATGCGCTCCCCACACGACCAGCGCGGGGCGGTCGAGCGGCCTGAGTGCCGCCGCATGTGCCCGGCCGACAGCACCCGGATCGTCGGTCGCCCGGTAGAGCTTGAGCACGGCGCGGCTGGTTCCCGCGTCCATGTCGTCGTACATGCGATCGATGAACGCCCGCGGCAGGCCGCGCGGGTTCCCGTGGCGGAGCCCCATGCGCAGGCCGGAGCGCGTAGTCGTGGCTCGGAAGGCCTCGCCGGCGAGCGGGGTGCGCCAGATCCGCGCCACGTGGTGCCAGCGGTAGTCGCTCAGCGCGCCCGTGTTGAGGAGCACGGCGCTCGAGAACCTGTCCGGGTGGCGAATCGCCCACTCGAGACCCCACGGTCCGCCGAAATCGTGGAGCACGAGGTGCGCGCGTTCGACCCCGAGCTGATCGAGCGCGGATCCTAGAAAGCGCGCATAGCCCTCGACCGTGTAGCTGAAGTCCTGCGGCCGCTCGGCGCGCCCGAAGCCCGGCATGTCAAGCGCAACGCCACGCGCGAACGGCGCGACGCGGCTGATCAGGTCGTCCCAGTCGCGCCGGGAGCCGGGGTTGCCGTGGACGAACACGACAGCCTCGGGCGACGCCGGGTCGCCGGCCGACGAGACCGGGGTGACGAGGCCGTCGATCGTCGGCCTGGTCGTGACGATGCAGGCGGGCGGCGGGGCCCCGTCGGCGTGTGCGCCCGCCAGGGGCTGAAGCCGAGTGGCGCCTCCCCGGCGCGCGGTCGCCTTGATTGCGCTCCCTACCAGCAACGCGAACTCGCGGTCGTTGGGTCTGACCGACCGACCGCCGAATGCGCCGAACCTGTCTGCGACGCGGCCGTCCCGGGCCGCCGCCGAGAACAGCAATCGCTCCATCGGGTTGAACCGGCGTCCCGTCGAATAATCGGAGGTCACCAGGAAGTGGCCGAGCAACCGGCTGCGGTGACGCCTTCGGTAGCGATCGATCGCGGCATCGAGCTCAGCGTCGGTGCTGGAGCCGCCGTTGAATGCCGGCGCCAGCTCATCGGCGAGCCACTCGCCGGACTGGAAGGCCCAGCCGCAGCCGACGCCCCACGATGGGTCGGCCGACATCGCGGCGTCTCCGACGAAGGCAAGTCCGGGACGACCCGCTCGCCTGGTCGTGTTCGGCATGTCGAGCTTGCCCAAGATCTTCGATATCCGTTCGCCCCTCGCCAGATCCGGGCATCTGGGCAGCCCGTGGAAATAGGCCTCGAAGTTCGCCTGGAGATCCCGCTTGAACCAGGACTCGCGGTCCTTGGTCTGGAATGTCCCCACCAGCGTGATCCCGTCGTCCTCGGCGAAGGCATAGGCGATGTCGGGGTCGAGAAACCACAGCATGATCGAGCTGCCGGCGGGCAGCGGCAGGTTCCGGTAGTAGGCGAAGTAGGCGAAACGATCGTGTCGCATCACCCGAGCCTTCTCGCCCGAGAGCGCGGCGATCCGTGAGTCGCGCCCGTCCGCGGCCACGACCACCCGAGCCGAGATCTCACGTACGCGCCGTTCGCGATCGACGACGAGCACCCCCGCCGGCCGTCCATTCGCACCGAGCAGCGCGGTGACCGTGTCCCCGAGGAGGATCTCTACGTCCGGCACCTCCGCCGCGAGCTCCCGCACGATCGGATCGAGCGTCTCCCGGCGGATGTTGTACCCGTAGCGCGGGTGCGCGTAGCCGTCGGCGAGCGGCGGGCAGACCCAGCCGAAGCGGGTCCATGCATCGACGGCGTTACGGACGCCGCCGACGGCCTCGATCCGCTCGGCCATCCCGAGCCGTTCGATCGTCGGGGTGGCACTCGGCTGGACAAGATGCGTGCAGATCGTCTTGTACGCCGCCGGATCCGGCCGCTGCTCGACCACCGCGACGCGCACGCCCGCCCGCCCGAGAAGAGTCGCCGCCGTGCACCCGGCGATGCTCGCGCCCACCACCACGACGTCGTAGTCAGCAGTCACCTTTCGAGCATGACGCACCGCCGAGAGCGGTGCAATGTGTCACGGAGCGCTTCAGGCTTCTTGCAACTGCCGCGCAAGCTCGTCGGCGTTGGCGTCGATCTCCTTCGACACGACACGGTTGACGGCCTTGATGTTCGCTGCGACCTGGTCGGCCATGTTGGTCGCGTACACCACGATCAGACCCGCCTGGCCCTGATCGAGCACGTCGCCCAGCGCCTTCAGGTCGGCGTTGTCCATGCCGCCCTTCATGTGACCGGTGACCGCACCGATCGCTGCGCCGCCGCCACCGCCGACCGTGAGCGCGCCCAGGAGACCGATACCCGGCAGGATCGCGCACACCGCCCCGACCGCAAGCCCCCAGCCGAGCCCGTGTGCGACGCCGTGGCGGGTCGGCTGCTCGTGCTTCTTGACTATCTCGATCTTGCCGTCCTCGTCCCGCGCGATGACCGCGGCGTCGAACTCGTGCGAGGTCTTGATCTCGTAGTAGAGCGCCTTGACCGCCTCGTAGTCGGCCTCGGCGTCGGCCACGTTGTCGTAAGAAGCGGCAAGCACCAGCAATGTGTCGGGCTCGCTCATGGGGCGCGGGTCTCCTGTCGGTCGGTCAACGGATCGGGGCCATCGTTCCAGCCGCCACCCCACCCAACCTCATCCTGTTTGGGTGACGACCGGCGGCGGCGCAGCGGGCATATTCGGCGCGTGCCCTGCTTGCTCGCCCTGCTGGCTCTGATCTCCCCGCGGCTGGTTCTGTTCCTGCTGTGGATCTTCAGCGACGTCCTCAGTCGGGCCTTCAGCAGCTGGGTGCTGCCGCTGCTGGGGTTCTTCCTGCTGCCCTGGACGACTCTGGCCTACGCCGCCTTTTGGTCGTGGGGCCCCGGTCACCACGTCACGGGCTTCGAGTGGGTGTTCGTCGCGCTGGCGTTCGTGATCGACCTGGGGTCGTACGGCGGCGGACGCTTCGCTGCGGCCAACCGCTGACGGCAATATCCGAACGCTCACGTGCCGGCCGCCACTCGCGGTCCGCGCGGCAGTCTTCGCCTCCTGCCGCGTCGGCGCGCTCGGAACCGGGCCTGGCGCCACCGCAACCACGGGCGCCACCGACAGCAGCATCGCGCCCGACAGCTTGGCCGCAAGCGCACCGCTGCCCGCGAGGGTCAATGCGCGCGACGGTCCTGCCGAAGAGGTTGCGATCAACCGCGCGAGCAGGTCGACCGGAACGAGCGTCCCCAGGCGGTCCCGGATAGACGTGCGCGCCCGGCTCAGGAGCTGACGGACCGCTCCGTTGCTCGCGCCGATCCGCGCGGCGATCTCGTCATAGCTCCGGCCCTCGAGCTCGCGCATCACGAGCGCCTGGCGCTGGCGCTCGGGCAGCGACCGGAGCGCTCCCACGAGCGTGTCGAGCCGCTCTCGCCGGAGGTGGTCCGCGTCCAGCTCGATCCGGGTGTCTCCCTCGCGATACTCGGCGCCGTCGCGGCGGCCGGCCAGGATCGCGAGCGCCGAGTTATGAGCAATCGCATGCAGCCACGGCCCGAAGCTGTGGACCGGCGTTCCGGCGGCAAGCGCCCGGTGCGCTTTGAGCAGAGCGTCCTGGACCGCCTCATCGGCGTCGTAGTGGCCGACCAACTGCGCGCAATGCCGGACGAGCGCCCGGCGGTACCGGTGGACGATCGCCTCGAATGCTGCTTCGGACCCCTGTCCGACCAGCTCGGCGAGCCGATCGTCGCCCTGCATCCGCAGCGACAGCCGAGCCAGACGGAAGGTGGGCACGAGTTGCCGATTCACGAGGCCTCACGCACGGTCACGCACCCGCGTTAGACGGGCGTCGAGAGTTCGTAAGAGTTGGGGAGGAGCGCCGCGGCCACGCCCCTCCCCCACCGTCTCATCCGCTCCGACGGGAATGCCGGGCGCGACGAGCCGCGCGGCTACGCACGTCCCGGCGCACCGCTGCGGTCGCGGACGCGGCGGTCGTGGTCGTGCTGCCGGTTGTGGTGGTCGTACCGGTCGTGGTCGTGCCGGACGTGGTCGTCGTTCCGGTCGACCCGGGATTTCCTGGATCGCCGGTGCACGCCCACGCCACCCCGCCGCTGCCGGCGAGCGTCAGCACGGTGGTCGCGACCGCTACGGCATGTCGCTTCTTCCTCGTCATCGAGGCCTCCTTTGGTCTGGTGCCCTGTAGATCGGGCGCCAGCATCCGGCCTCACGGTCGCGACGTAAGAAGTTTGTAGGCGATGCGAGAAACGATCGGCTCCGGGTGCGTCCGCGGCTTGACCGGGAGCGTGCTCATCGCCACTCCGGCGAGCACCGCCACCACACCCATGATCTGCCACGCGCCGGCCGGCTCGGAGAGGGCGAGCCAGCCGACGGCGGCCCCGACGACCGGCTCGAGGTTCAGGAACGCGCCGGCGAGGTCGGCCGGCACCCGGGCCTGGCCGTACGCGAACAACCAGAACGGCAGCGGCGTGCCGGCGAGCGCCAGCGCCGCCAGCGCGAGCACCGGCATCGCCGTCCCGGGGGCATGCACGCCGTGCTCGGTCAGGACCGCGACCGGCAGCGCGACGAGCGCGCCCCCCGCAAACTGCACGGCGGTCACGGCCGCGGCATCCCGACCCTCGAGCAGCCGCGGCTGGATCGCGATGAACGCGGCCGACAGGACCACTGAGGCAAGCACCAGCAGGTCGCCCCGCGCCGTCGCGCCGCCACCGCCGTGGCCGGCGACGAGCGCGATTCCGACGAGCGCGACCGCGTACCCGGCCCACGCGAGCGGGCGGGTTGTCGCCTGGCCGAGGCTCGCGGCGATCAGCGCAACGAGTACCGGGGCGGCGCCGATCACGACGGCCGCGTGACTCACGCTGGTCCGCTCGATGCCGGCGTTCTGGAGCACGATCACCGCGCCGAACCCGATCGCGCCCGACGCGAGCACCCGAGGCGTCAGCGCGTCGCGGATACCGCCGCGGCCGACAAGCGCGAGCACGGGAGCGGCGACCGCGAAGCGGACCACGGTCAGCCAGCCGGGGGCGAGCCAGCCGAGCGCCAGCTTCGTGAGGGGCACGTTGAGGCCCCACAGCGTGCCGGCTGCGGCGAGGGCGAAGATCGCTGAACGATGCCTGGTGTTCATGATCAGAGCATCGGTCAGACTTGATCCTGACCCCAGCTAGATTTGACATTTTGCCTTCAGGACGATGGAATATTTCGTTAAATGGCGGTTTCACTGGATTTGATTGACCTGAGGCTGCTCGAGGAGCTTCAGACCGACGCGGATCGCCCGAACGTGGAGCTCGCCCGGATCGTCGGCCTCTCTCCCGCCGCCACGCTCCATCGCGTCCGGCGGCTCAAGGAGTCCGGGGTCGTGCGGAGCATCACCGCCCGCCTCGATGCCGCCGAGGCCGGCTTCCCGCTACAGGTCTACGTCGCGGTCACGCTCCAGAGCCATGGCGAGGCCGCCCACCGGCGCTTCGCCGAGGCCATCCGCGCGATGCCCGAGGTGATCTCGGCCGACTGGGTGACCGGCGAGACGGACGCGATGCTGCTCGTCGTCGCACGGGAGGTCGCCCAGCTTCAGCGCGTGCTCCTGCGCCTGTCGACCCGGGGCGGCGCCGCGCGCGTGATGACGCTCCTGCGGCTCGAGGAGCTGAAGCCGGCCTCGCCGCTGCCGCTCGAGCCGGTCAGCGCGCGTACGTGAGCGCCTCGCCCGACTGCTCGTCGAAGAAATGCATCTTCGACGCGTCGAGCCACAGCTCAGCCTGATCGCCAGAGCGCGCCCGGCTCTCCGGGCTGAGCCTCGCCACCAGCACGCTCTCGCCGCTGTCGGTCAGCTCCTCGACACCGCCGGCATCGTCGCGCAGCTCGAGCAGCTCCTCGGACTCGACCATCTTCGCCTTGATCCCGAAGTGGGCGTAGTACTCGGCGCCCATCGCCTCGACGAGGTCGAGCTTGGCGTTGAACGTCGCGCCACGAGCGCGGCCGTCGCCGTCGATCTTGGTCGCGTCTTCGAAGTCCTCGGGGCGGATGCCGGCGATCACCCGGCGCCCCTCGGGTTGGCGTCCGAGCCGCTCGCGCACCTCTGGCGGGATCGTCACGTCGGCCATCGGCAGGCGGACCGATCCGTTGGTGAGCGTGGCCGGCATGAAGTTCATCCCGGGCGACCCGATGAAACCGGCGACAAACAGGTTCGCCGGGTTGTTGTACAGCTCCATCGGCGAGCCCACCTGCTGGAGCACGCCGCTGAGCATGACGGCCACGCGGTCCCCGAGCGTCATCGCCTCGGTCTGGTCGTGGGTGACGTACACGGTGGTCGTGCTGAACCGGCGCTGGATGCGCGCCACCTGAGCGCGCATCTGCACGCGCAGCTTGGCGTCGAGGTTCGACAGCGGCTCATCCATCAGGAAACACTTCGGGTCGCGGACGATCGCGCGTCCCATCGCCACCCGTTGCCGCTGGCCGCCTGACAGGTTCGCGGGCTTGCGCGCCAGGTGCTCGGTGAGGTCGAGGATGTCCGCGGCCTCCTGCACCTTGCGGTCGATCTCCGCCTTGGGCACCTTCTTGAGCTTCAGCGCGAACCCCATGTTGTCGGCGACGGTCATGTGCGGGTAGAGCGCGTAGCTCTGGAACACCATGGCGATGTCGCGGTCGCGCGGCGCGACCTTGTTGACGACCTTGCCCTCGATCCGCAACTCGCCCGCGGAGATGTCCTCGAGTCCGGCGATCATGTTCAGAGCGGTCGACTTTCCGCAGCCCGACGGGCCCACGAGGATCATGAACTCGCCGTCGCCGATGGAGAGGTTCAGATTCTTGACGGCCTCGAAGCCATCGGGATAACGCTTGACGACGTTGTCGAGAACGATGTCGGCCATTTCCGCTCCTTAGTGGTCTCTTTCGTAAATACGGCGACACCGAGAGTGGTCACCGGCGGATGCCTGGCAAGGACGCAGCGAGCGCGGTGTGGCTCTGCCACATAAGCGAGCGAGGACGCCGCCAGGCGCTGCCTCCGGACGACGCCGGCGCGGCCGGTCAAGCGAGGCAGGGATGCCGAGCAGGCCGCAGCCGGCCCGCTCGAATGTCGTCGTATTTGCGAAAGCGACCACTAGTACACACTTAGCCCTTGACGGCCCCGGCGGTGAGTCCAGAAACGATCCGCCGTTGGAATATCAACACCATGATCAGGATCGGCACGGTGACGATCACCGCGCCCGCGGCGATCGCGCCGGCCGGTTGCTGGAACTGCGACGCGCCCGTGAAGTACGCCATCGCAACCGGCGCGGTGCGCGCCGCATTCGAGGTGGTGAGAACGTTCGCGTACAGGAAGTCGTTCCACGCCGCGATGAACGCGAGAATGCCGGCGGTGAACACGCCGGGCATGGCAAGCGGCAGGATCACCCGCCGGAACGCCTGCATCGGCGTCGCCCCGTCCATCTGGGCGGCTTTCTCCAGGTCCCACGGTATCTCTCTGAAGAACGCCGACAGGATGTATATGCACAGCGGCAGCGAGAACGTCAGGTAGGGCAGAATCAGCCCCGGCCAGGTATCGAACAGCCCGATGTTCCGCCAGACGTTGTACAGGCCGCCGACGATCGAGATCGCCGGGAACATCGTGACCGCGAGCGCGCCGGCGAGGATCAGCGTCTTACCCGGGAAGTCGAGGCGAGTGATCGCGTACGCCGCCGCCGATGCGAAGCACAGCGCGAGGATCGTGGTGATCAGGGCGATCCCGATCGAGTTCCGCAGCGCGGGCGGGAAGAAGTCGGTGTTGAACACGGCGGTGTAATTGCTCAAGGTCGCGTGGGTTGGAAGGAAGCTGCCGTCGCCGATCGACTCGGGCGTCTTCAGCGACAGCGAGATGATCCACACGACGGGGAACAGCGCGTAGACGAGGACCGCTAGTACCGCCAGCCCCCAGAGCGTCTTGCGTGCGGGTGTGTTTTCACTCTCCACGTCGACTCACCTCCGCTGAGGACTGGCACCGAGGAACCGGAAGAACGCGACCGCGATCACGCAGACGCACAGGAAGATCAACACCGCGATTGCCGAGCCGAGCCCGAGATCCAACCGGCCGATCAGGACCTGGTATCCGAGCAGCGACACGCTCGAGGTGTTGTTCGAGCCGTTGGTGATGATGTACACCGCGTCGTAGATCCGGAAGGCGTCGAGCACCCGGAACAGCACGGCCACCGCGAGCGCCGGCTTGATCAGCGGGAGCGTGATCCGCCAGAAGCGCTGCCATGCGGTCGCGCCGTCGACCTTCGCCGCCTTGTACAGGTCCTCGGGGACGAGCGCCAGCGCGCCCAGCATCAGCAGCGATATGAAAGGCGTCGTTTTCCATACGTCGGAGAGGATGATCACCGCGAACGAGCCCGCCCGGGTGGTGAGCGGCGGTGTCGACAGCCCCAGCCACTGAGTCGCGAAACCGGTCGCCGGGTTGAACGCCAGTGACCAAGCGAACGCTGACACCACGGTCACCGCGCCGTATGGGACGAGGACAGCCACCCTGATCCACGTCCGGGCGTAGAGCGCCCGGTACATAGCCTCGGCGATCAGCAGTCCGAGGACGATTTCGAGCGCGACCGAGAACACCGTGATGATCACCGTGTTCTCGAAGTCGGTCCACCACGTGTGTGAGCTCAGGACCGAGATGTAGTTGTCGAGGCCGATCCACGCGGTGAGGTGTGGGAACCGAAGGTCAGCGCGATGGAGCGACAGCCAGACCGCGTACAGGATCGGGAATCCGGCGACAAGAATCATCACGGCGACCGACGGCATCGTCAGCATCAGGCCGAGCCTGCGCTCGGCTCTCGCACGCTCGGTCAGCCCATGGGTCTTGGGAGGCGCAGCGGCGGGCGCGGCAGTGGGGGCTCCGGCGACGGTGGCCATCAGCACAGACCTCCCTTGAGTAGCGTGGTCAGGCACGATCGCAGGCTGTTTATGTCGGACACGGGCTTGATCGCGGCGGGCGGATGCAACGTCTGCTGAATCGCCAGCGTCACATCGGAGTAGTACGGAGTCTCAGGACGGTTGGTGGCGTGCTCGAGTTGCTTGAGGAGAACCGCGGCAAACGGGTAACTCTTGACCACCGCCGGGTTGGTGTAAGAGGCGATGGTGACTGGTGGCAGCCCTTCGTTAATCGCCTCCTGGTTCTCCCAGTAGTACCGGGTCATACACAGCGCGGCCGCGAGCGCCTGCTTGGGGTACTTGCTGTAGGCCGAGACGCCGATGTTCGCGCCGCCGACCGACGACTTCCCGGGCACGCCCGGATACACCGACGGGTACGGCGCCCAGCCCATGTTCTGCCACACGTGCTTGGTCGTCGCGCTCGTGGCCGCGTCGGTCCGGCCGGCCGCGTACACGTACGGCCAGTTGAGCATGAACGCAGCCTTACCGGCCTCGAACGCCAG
>Ga0335081_10017206_pt1 | contig 11712 bp, 8 predicted proteins | sample Lox_Sample_35_FD_206713 | JGI IMG/M metagenome (GOLD analysis project Ga0335081, IMG submission 206713) | Soil microbial communities from Loxahatchee National Wildlife Refuge, Florida, United States - Lox_Sample_3.5 | ecosystem: Environmental > Terrestrial > Soil > Wetlands | place: USA: Florida... | reverse complement strand
ACATTGGACGCGGTGATCGGACCCTTGAATGTGGCGGCGGAGTACGTGGACCGCATCTCCAAGGGGGATATCCCACCGAAGATCACGGACAGCTACAACGGCGACTTCAACGAGATCAAGAACAACCTGAACCAAGCGATCGACGCTGTCACTAGATTAGTAACCGATGCGGCCATGCTTTCTAAGGCTGCAGTTGAAGGCAAACTGGCTACTCGCGCGGATGCGACCAAGCATCAGGGAGATTTTCAGAAGATCGTTGCAGGTGTGAATGCGACATTGGACGCAGTGATAGGACCTTTGAACGTAGCGGCGGAGTACGTGGACCGTATCTCTAAGGGAGATATCCCACCAGTCATCACCGATAATTACAATGGAGACTTCAATGAGATTAAAAACAACCTCAACTCCGTCGTGAAGATGATGACCGAACTTTTGCAGCAAACGGACATTATCATCAAGGCTGCTGCGGATGGAGAACTCGACAAGCGTGCCAATGCGGACTCGTTCGTCGGCGGTTGGAAGAAGCTTGTGTCCGGCGTGAACGACACGATCACCAATATCGTAAACCCCCTGATGGTGACTGCCGATTATGTGGATAAGGTGTCCAAAGGCGTGATTCCGCCGCAGATCACGACCGAGTACAAGGGCCAGTACAACGTCATCAAGAACAACCTGAATGCGGTAGTCAAGATGATGAGTGAGTTGTTGCAAGAAACTGATGTCATCATCAAGGCAGCGGCAAATGGCGAACTTGATAAACGTGCCAATGCGCAGTTGTTCCTCGGCGGTTGGAACCAGCTGGTCAAGGGCGTCAACGATACGATTACCAATATTGTTGACCCGCTCATGGTGACTGCCGATTATGTGGATAAGGTGTCAAAGGGTGTGATACCGCCGCAGATCACGACCGAGTACAAGGGCCAGTATAACGTCATCAAGAACAACCTGAATGCGGTAGTCAAGATGATGAGTGAGCTGTTGCAGCAGACGGACATCATCATTAAAGCGGCAGCTGACGGCAAACTGGATGAACGTGCCAATGCGGACTTGTTCCTCGGCGGCTGGAAGAAGCTTGTGTCTGGAGTAAACGACACGATCACCAATATCGTGAATCCTCTGATGGTTACCGCCGACTATGTGGATAAGGTGTCCAAGGGCGTGATTCCGCCACAGATCACGGCCGAGTACAAGGGCCAGTATAACGTCATCAAGAACAACCTGAATGCGGTAGTCAAGATGATGAACGAGTTGTTGCAAGAAACGGATGTCATCATCAAGGCAGCGGCAAATGGTGAACTTGATAAACGTGCCAATGCGGACTCGTTCCTCGGCGGCTGGAACCAGCTGGTCAAGGGCGTCAACGATACGATTACCAATATTGTTGACCCGCTCATGGTGACTGCCGATTATGTGGATAAGGTGTCCAAGGGTGTGATACCGCCGCAGATCACGACCGAGTACAAGGGCCAGTATAACGTCATCAAGAACAACCTGAATGCGGTAGTCAAGATGATGAGTGAGCTGTTACAGCAGACGGACATCATCATCAAAGCGGCAGCTGACGGCAAGCTGGATGAACGTGCCAATGCGGACTTGTTCCTCGGCGGCTGGAAGAAGCTTGTGTCTGGCGTAAACGACACGATCACCAATATCGTAAACCCTCTGATGGTGACCGCCGACTATGTGGATAAGGTGTCCAAGGGCGTGATTCCGCCACAGATCACGGCCGAGTACAAGGGTCAGTATAACGTCATCAAGAACAACCTGAATGCGGTAGTCAAGATGATGAGCGAACTGTTACAGCAGACGGACGTTATCATTAAAGCGGCTGCAAATGGTGAGCTCGACAAGCGGGCGAACGCCGATCTGTTCCTGGGCGGCTGGAAGCAACTGGTTCAGGGTGTGAACGACACAATCACCAACATTGTGAATCCGCTGATGGTCACGGCTGATTACGTGGAAAAGGTGTCCAAAGGTGTGATACCGCCACAGATCACGGCCGAGTACAAGGGCCAGTATAACATCATCAAGAACAACCTGAATATGCTGATTGTGGCGACGAATGATGTTACCTTAGCAGCGGAAGAGATCGCCGACGGCAACCTCTTAGTCAAGGTGAAAGAGCGATCACCCGAGGACAAACTGATGCAGGCTTTTACCGCGATGCTCGCAAAACTGACGGAAGTTGCTACCAACATTAGTGAAGCGGCAAACCAGGTTGCAGGTGGGAGCCAGGAAATGAGCTCTGCATCTGAACAAATGTCTCAAGGGGCAACCGAGCAGGCTGCGTCTGTGGAAGAGGTGTCGTCATCCATGGAAGAGATGTCTTCGAACATCAAACAGAACGCTGACAATGCGCAGCAGACCGAGAAGATCGCCATAAAGTCCGCCGAGGATGCGATCGAAGGCGGAAAGGCTGTTACGGAAACCGTCGCGGCCATGAAGGATATTGCAGGCAAGATCTCGATTATCGAGGAGATAGCGCGACAGACCAATCTGTTGGCACTGAACGCCGCGATTGAAGCGGCGCGTGCTGGCGAGCATGGCAAGGGTTTTGCCGTCGTCGCATCTGAAGTAAGGAAACTGGCTGAGCGGAGCCAGGAGGCAGCGGGAGAGATCAGCCATCTTTCGACCACCAGCGTCCAGGTAGCGGAGAAGGCCGGCGAGATGCTAAAGAAACTGGTGCCTGACATTCAGCGGACAGCCGATCTAGTGAAAGAGATCACTGCGGCAAGCAATGAGCAGAATTCCGGGGCCGACCAGATTAACAAGGCCGTGCAGCAACTTGACAAGGTCATCCAGCAGAACGCGGGAGCGGCGGAGGAAATGTCATCCACTTCGGAAGAGTTGGCTGGACAGGCGGACCAACTGCAAAACACCATTACCTTCTTCAAACTTGGTGACAGCAAGATCAAACAGACTTCTGTCACGCGTGCAGCGAAACCGCAGATGAAAGCCAAGGTTTCACACATCGCACACGTTGCCGTTGGCGCCGGGAAAACGGCGCAAATAAAGCCGGGCGGCGGAGTTGCCATTGCTCTGGGAGACAACGGGCATAACGGGCATGATGACGAGTTTGAGAAATATTAACTAAAGCAGGGTTTGGATCAATGGGGTCAGGATTCAAGGCCAGGAAATGCGAATCACCCAATACAGTCCCCTGGCCTGCCCCACGCCATTTACTTGCACAGATTAAGGAGGTGCCAATGAGCATCGAATCAGTAGCGGAAACGAGCCAATACCTTACATTTAAACTGTCGGACGAGATATTTGCTCTGGACATTTCAAAAGTGCGCGAGGTGCTGGATTATACGGTGATCACGAAGGTCCCCCAGACGCCGGAGTTCATGTGCGGAGTGATCAACCTTAGGGGCAGTGTCGTGCCTGTGGTGGACATGAGGCTGAAGTTTGGAATGTCGAAGACAGAGAAGTCGGTGAATACCTGCATTATCATTGTGGAAATCATTGTCGACCAGGAGACCACAATCCTTGGGTGTCTCGCTGACTCCGTGCAGGAAGTCATGGACCTTGAGCCTAACCAGATCGAGCCGGCGCCGAAAATCGGAACGCGGCTCAAGACTGGTTTCATCAAGGGCATGGGAAAGCGCAACGAAAATTTCGTGATCATCCTCGATATCGACAAGGTCTTTACCGGTGAGGAATTGACCCAGGTGCAGGCCACGCATGAGGAACATGCGGTGATGGCTTAGAACAAAAAAGATTTGTGAAATGAAACACATTGAACCGCGGAGGACGCAGATGATAACTGATACGTTTTGCGAAGATATATGCGTTCTCCGCGGTATTTATTTGTAATAGTCTAGATCATAGGGCGCAGGTAAATTACGAACAGGACCCGAGGCATAATGGAGAAAAGCCTGACTCAAGATAGACAAAAAAGGTTTTATTGGTCTGGAATTTAAACCCAGATATCGAAACACGGAACTTATAACCAAAGAAACTCCTGTAATAATTAAAATTTATTTTATGATTATTGCTGCTCAAAACAAAACTTTGCAGTTCAACTGCAGTGAAGATTTAGACATTTACAGGCCTCGTAGATGGAAGGGACCATAAAACAGTACTCCTCAACGAACAAAGGGAAAGAAAAATGCTCGATACGAGACAAACAACGACGGTCTCGAAAGGCCTGTCGGATAGCGACTTCAACAGGTTGGGAGTGTTCATTGTGAACGCCTGTGGTATAAAAATGGAGCTGCCGAAGCGGGCCATGCTTGAATCCCGGCTCATGAAACGGCTGCGCGCTACAGGCATACTAACACCGCACGAGTATGTGGACTACTTGTTCAGTCCCGAGGGCCAGGCACACGAGCAGATCCACATGATAGACGCAGTCACGACGAACAAAACCGATTTTTTCCGCGAACCGACACATTTTTCCTTTCTTTCGGAGACTGTGCTGCCCATTCTTTTGGACGACGGCAAAGCACGTAACAACGTTTTTATCTGGAGTGCCGGTTGCTCTACAGGGGAGGAGCCCTACACCCTCGCGATGGTGATGAGTGAGTATGGTGCTGTACACCGCAATTTCAAGTTCCGCATACTGGCAACGGATATTTCGACACGGGTTCTTGATGCAGCTGAACAAGGTGTTTACGAGGAGGCGAAGGTAGAGCCTGTGCCGATGGAAATACGTCGGAAGTACCTGCTCAGAAGCAAGGACCCTTCTCGAAGACTGGTGAAAATCGCGCCTGAGGTTCGTTCTCGAATTGAATTCCGAAGACTAAACCTGATGGATGCGAACTTCGCAATCCATGAACCGGTGGATGTCATTTTTTGCAGAAATGTTATCATCTATTTTGACAGGCCAACTCAGAAACGTCTCATGACGCGTTTCATAGAACACCTCAGGCCTGGCGGGTATTTGTTTCTGGGCCATTCGGAATCTTTGCAAGGCCTTAACCTTCCGCTCGTCCAAGCCTCTTCTACAGTCTACCAGAGACCGTTATGAGCGAACGGAAGATAAAAGTACTCATCGTCGATGATTCAGCTGTCGTTCGTCAAACGCTGGCAGAGATCCTTTCCTCGGACCCTCACATTGAAGTCCTCACACCCGCGGCTGACCCCTACATAGCGGTTGACCGGATGAGGGAAGAGGCGCCCGACGTGATTACGCTAGACGTCGAGATGCCGCGCATGGACGGACTGACCTTTCTCCAAAAAATAATGAGCCAGCACCCCATACCGGTGATAATGTGTTCGAGCCTCACTGAGGCCGGTTCCGATACAGCGCTCAAGGCGCTTGAGTATGGAGCTGTAGAGATCATAACAAAGCCGCGCATAGGCACCCAGCAATTCCTTGAGGAATCGCGGATCGCGTTCTGCGATGCGGTCAAGGCCGCTGCACAGGCAAAACTCCGGACTATTTCGGTCCGGACTCATCACGTGGAGCCGAAGCTCACAGCGGACGTAATCATGGCAAAACCGACTAGGGCCATGATCACCACGACAGAAAAGGTGATCGTCGTGGGTGCATCCACTGGAGGCACCGAAGCACTTAGGGTTTTTCTGGAGTCTTTTCCACATGATTGCCCCGGCATCGTGATTGTGCAGCACATGCCCGAGCACTTCACTGCGGCCTTCTCGAAGAGGCTTGATTCGCTTTGCCAGATCACGGTGAAGGAAGCTGAAAATAACGATACCGTCATCAGGGGGCGAGCACTTATCGCACCGGGAAACCATCACTTGCTTCTGAAGCGCAGTGGGGCCCGCTATTACATAGAATTAAAGGACGGACCGCTTGTGTCGCGCCATCGGCCTTCGGTGGACGTCTTGTTTCGTTCAACTGCACGCTATGCCGGGAAAAATGCTATCGGCGTGATCATGACCGGAATGGGAGACGACGGTGCAAGGGGCATGCGTGAAATGAAGGACGCGGGGGCAACCACAATCGCCCAGGACGAAGAAACGTCAGTTGTGTTCGGGATGCCCCAAGAGGCAATAAAACGCGGTGGTGTTGACAAGGTGCTGCCTCTGGATAGAATCAGTGGAGAGACACTCCGATTAGGTGAACAATGAGGAACGTGATTGAGGTCTTAGCCGAACCAAAAAAAGATGCACGCGAGCCATCCACACACGATCCGAAAGAGGCCACGAGGGAACAATCAAAAAGGGGACGCATCGTGACACCTGCCCGTGTTCGGATACTTCTAGTGGAAGCCGAAATGAAACATTCCGATGTCATCAGGCGCGCTATCTTGGACGATGACTGGAAAGCAGAGTTTCATGTGGCTGTAACACTACAAGAATATCGCAACATCAAGGACGTGTGGCAACCCGACATTGTGCTGATGGATCTCAACCTGCCAGACGGCAAGGCAACGGAGGTCCTTATCCATCCACCGGAGGACGGTTTCTTCCCTGTCTTGGTTATGACAAACAATGGCAGCGAGCAAGAAGTAGTAGAAGCGCTGAAGGCAGGCGCGCTGGACTATGTAATCAAATCGCAAGAGACATTAGGAGATTTGCCACATATCGTGGCCCGTGCCCTTCGGGAGTGGGAGCTACTCCGTGCGCTGAAACAGTCTGCTTCCGAATTCCACAATAGTGAGGGTAAATTTCGGACTGTTTCCGAGCAATTCAGTATCCTGCTTGACGCAATCCCCGACAGTATTGCGCTAATTTCCCCTAGCATGGAGATACTCTGGGCCAACAAGGCCACGGCTGTCATGAGCGGCGTTGTGTCCTCATCAATGGTTGGTCAATATTGCTATAGCCTTTTGTTTCATCGAAAGACGTCCTGTGAAAACTGTCCAGTGAAGGTGTGCTTTCAGTCTGGTGCACCCACTGCTGGATATGTGTCTCTCCACGACTGCGAGCTAGAAATCAGGGCGGTGCCGGTCAGGGGCACTGACGGTTCTTTGAACGTAATCCGGGTCTGCAGGGACATCACGGAGCACAGAAGGCTTGAGTCTCAGTTGCTCCAATCGCAAAAGATGGAGTCTATCGGAGTTTTTACAGGTGGAATTGCACACGATTTAAATAATATACTAACGGCAATTATGGGTTATGGAGAAGTTACCCTGATGCGAATGAAGGGCAACGACCCGCACCGGAGGAACATCAATAGTATGCTGGAGTGCGCAGACCGGGCGGCTTACCTTACGAAAGGTCTCCTGGCCTTCAGCAGAAAACAGGTGGTAAACAGGCAGTCTGTGGACCTGAACACAATCGTGAGAAAAGCAGGGAAATTATTAGTGCGTGTCATCGGAGAGGATATACAATGCAAAATATGTATCACTGAGGGTGCAATACCAGTCCTGGTGGATGGGAATCAGATCGAACAGGTCTTGATGAATCTTGCGACAAACGCTCGAGACGCCATGCCTAACGGCGGAGTTTTTTCGATTGCGTTGGAGCTTACTAGCATCGATACGTACTTCATCAATATCCATGGTTATGGTAAGTCTGGTGTGTACGGATTGGTCACTGTGTCCGATACCGGAATGGGCATGGATGCAGAAACACGACAAAAGATCTTCGAGCCTTTTTTTACTACCAAGAAAATGGGAAAAGGTACGGGGCTAGGATTGTCCATCATTTATGGCATTATTAAGCAGCATGACGGTTTCATCAACGTTTATAGCGAGCTAGGCTTGGGGACAATGTTTAAAATCTATCTCCCCCTCATCTCCGCTGCTACGCAGGAAATCCAGAACGAGGATTATAGCTTGGCCCTCTCAGGAAAGGAGACGATTCTCTTCATCGAGGATGATGCCAGCGTCAGGCAGGCGATAAAAGATCTGCTCCAAGAATTCGGCTATTCCATACTTGAAGCGACTGATGGAAAAGAAGCGGTCAGGGTATTTAATGAGTACAAGGACTCTATACAACTTGTGCTCTGTGACTTAATTATGCCTATAATGAACGGCAAAGAAGCATACGATGAACTAAAAAAAATATGTCCAGGCATCAAGATGATTTTTATTAGCGGCTACACAGAGGATGTTATTGCACAGAAAGGATTGCAAGCAGAAGGAATCAGCTTGCTCTCAAAACCGTTGAATCCGACTGTCTTACTAAGAAGAATTAGGAATGTTTTGGCATCATCATGTTGATTCCAAGACTATAAATCGAAGAAAAAGGCTGGCAGGCGATGAAAAGTATACAAAATAAAATTCGTTTAACAAGGCTTATATCAGGGCATTAGATATTACCTATAACAAGAAACACCCTAAGATTTGTTTTCGCGGAAATAAATACTAACTTTGGTGTATGACGTATACCATGCAGATAATCGAGCGTGAATCCGGAACTGAGGTAACGATCATGCCGGGTGAATATTATGCGACCAATCGGAACGCGAGGATACGTACCTTGCTTGGGTCGTGTGTGGCAGCCTGCCTGTTTGATTCGGAGAGCGGGGTCATCGGGATGAATCATTTTCTCCTGAGCAACCGCCGTTACGCCAAAAACTTGCCGGTATGCCTGAGCGAAGCAGGGAGATACGGCATCCATGCCATGGAGCTGCTTATCAACGAGATGCTGCAAAATGGTGCAAGGCGGGGAAACCTGCGTGCCAAGGCTTTTGGCGGCGGCACTATGTACCGGGTGTCGGCGACGCAGGACAATTATTTCTGTGTCGGCGATGTTAACGTCCGCTTTATCCGCGAGTTCCTAAAAAACGAGGATATCCCGCTGATTGCGGAGGACCTTGGCGGTGAGACCTTACGGGTCGTCCATTTTATGCCCGAAGACTATTCGGTTCATGTGAAGAGAGTCCGGACAAAATCGGCTTCGACCATCATTCAGGAAGAACGGCAGTTCTGGAAAGAGAGTATTGAGGCCCAGGAAAACTCAAAGCCACAAGTGTACCTCTGGGAATAGTTTTAAAAAACCTTTGAAAAAGTTGATCGTATAAAGAAAACTTTTCGTCATTTTGAAAGTTGCAATGCGTCAGTTGAAATATTAAAGTTCCTTTCCCCAAGAATAGCCTATGAAAGGATCTTGTATGATTTAGTTCTCCCATACAGAGTTGGTGGTCAGAGTGCAATTTTCATCATGTATTCTTCATCTTTGCCATAATATTGGTGTTCCACCCGTGCATGTGAAGCTCGTAATTTCCAAATATTGCAGCCGCTGTTTGCTTCAGGAAGAACCTCGTAATTTATTATGAATTAAATCATTGCACATTTCAATCTAAATTATTGCCCCAGAAACAATAGTACGGAGTGAAACCTGCTATCAACTCTACTTCTCGTGAAGCATATCCATCCACCGGATTGTCTCGGCATCGGTGACATCGGCGCGAATCGAGCATATATTCTTCTAGTATTGCAGGTCTATTGCTGTGGGATGTCGCGTTATCATAATCCTAACGCGTCGGAATACTAGGGGATCCATCAAACGGTTCAGACGACACAGTGCGGAGAATAAGCACAATGGCTGAGAAAGGCAAATACGATACGAGCGGATTGATCGAGGCTCAATTTGAGCCGGGATCGCGCAGACGAGTTTTGATAAATCTTCTCGGCATTACCAGCAAGCGCGAGATGGACCAAGTAGAAGCGCAGGAACATCTTCGAGCATTGGACGAGTTGGTCGACCTCTATGACAAGAATCATCGCTTAACGGCGTCTGACGCGCAAAAAATGCATTTGCTATGGCTTGGAAATATTTATGAGTGGGCGGGAGTATACCCCGGGTGAATATCAGTAAAGGCGTTTCTTTTTGCTGCTGCGAACCAGGTTCCCCGGCTGATGGCTGAGTTTGAACAGGGCCTGCTTCGAACGTATACTCCCTGTCGTTTTACAACTTTGGAAGAAGTAACCGCAGCGGTTGCAGTTGTCCATGCCGAGTTCGTCCTGATCCACCCTTTCCGAGAAGGGAACGGAAGGCTTGCGCGGATGCTCGCGATATTGATGGCATTACAAGCAGGGTTGCCGCCACTGGATTTCGGTGCTGTTCGGGGAAGAAAGCGGCAGGAGTATTTTGCCGCAGTGCAGGCAGGTTTGGACAGAAACTACACGCCAATGGAAACGTTTTTCAGTGGTGTGATCCGAAGGACTCTTCGGCTCCATTCCAGAGACTAGGCTTTACTTGCTTCTTAGGGTTCCGGACTTTTGCCGCTGCCATGTGAACGCCTTCGATGGCAGAGGAACTGGCAACCGCCGCAAATAAAAGAGCTTTACGTTGCCCGGCGTTACGGAGATAGGGGTTTGTTTTGCTTTAAGGATTCTTAGCCACAGCAATATTAAACAATAATCTAAAATCTTTGGCATCACAAAAGAAGGCCTTAATAGTATGCTGACTGAAAATTAGCCCGAACAAACCGTGCTTTCTTGGCTAGACAGGACTTAGCTTTACCGCCCTTTTGGGCCTGACATCGCCCTCGGAGAAGGAATAATGCTATTACACATTAATACAAAAACACATTACGCCGAAAAGAAGCGAACTTCACGATTACAAGATGCCGGTCTTGATCGCACCTTCCAAGGATGGAGAGCTAAACAATAATTTCCTCACAACAGGGGATTATGCCGTCAAAAAAATATGCAAAACAATGTGGTGTTTGACTTTTCTGTACACAATACGGGACCAGAAGTCCAGGAGCAGCGCTTTCCAAGAGGTATCGGATCGCTGGGTCTCCGCCCCGGCGGAGCACACCGGTCCTTCCTTCGACGTTCCATTAGAATATCCGATGAAGACGGCCCCAAGCGCGAACATGAGTCCAGCGGCCACGATTACTGCACCATCTATGGCACTTTTCTTGTCAAAACGCATGAATTGATCCTCGATGAGCTTTGCCCTTCCTAATAACCTCTCTTCCCTAGAAAAAGGGATATGCGGACTTTGCATTAGAGCAATAACGTCAGTAATGACAAGCCCGTACCCTGAAGGGCTGTGCCAATGAAAGCTCCGGATACCGCCTTGGCTTCAACGTTGAATACCGTGGCTGTAGCCTGATGAATTACTTGATCGTTGGTGACTGTTTTGTCAGGATGATAAAAACCTCCCCTCAAAAGTGCGCTTAGGATGTCCTGATGATGAATCTCTGTCGGAATGTAATGGATCAAGAGGCTGCCTGTCGTTGTGTTGAAATCGGCGGTTACGATACCATGACCCATATCCACGAGGGCCTTTCGAACCTCATAGTGGATTGAGCTGATTTTGAATATGAGATTTTTAATCCGCAGTCTTCCTGGCACATTATGAACATAGCATTTCAAGATGAGACCTCCTTATGAAAAGAGATTTTTTGATACGATTTATAATCAGGGTTATCGGACATCTGGATCGTAACGATTTTTTATCTAGCGTGTAAAGGCCGATGATGTCCAAAAAAAATCAAACAGATGTCGCTATTATTCCGTCCGACATGTTGGAGATGCGGCGGTGCGCTCAAAGTCCTTTACATTTTTTGCCGTTCAGCACCTGGCCTACATGGTGCTCTGCCAACCGTTCTATGACTTGCTTCTGCATAATTGATATTTACACAAATCGATGCTTCAGGTTCATAATGTCACGATAAGGAATGACGCCGAGAATCACCTTGTTTTCATCAGTCACGGGTATAGCCCGAAAGCTGTATCTCGAGAACATTTCAGCGGCATCAAGAAGTGTATTTTCCGGGTTCAAGTCGATGACGTTCGTAGTCATGATGTCCGCCAGTTTATCGTCACCCTCGGCCTTTAACACTTCTTTAAGATCTACCACACCCAGCAAAGTGTCCTTTTCATCTACGATGTAGAC
>Ga0335081_10017205_pt1 | contig 11712 bp, 6 predicted proteins | sample Lox_Sample_35_FD_206713 | JGI IMG/M metagenome (GOLD analysis project Ga0335081, IMG submission 206713) | Soil microbial communities from Loxahatchee National Wildlife Refuge, Florida, United States - Lox_Sample_3.5 | ecosystem: Environmental > Terrestrial > Soil > Wetlands | place: USA: Florida... | reverse complement strand
TAACCAGGTTGGCGGCGCCAGTCTGCAGTGTGTTGATCATGTTGGTCTCGAATGTCTGACGAGTCTGAATGGTTGACGCGTTGGTGCCGAACGTCTCGGTCTGGGTCTGTACGCTCGCGATCGCGGCGTTGATGCCATTGACCAAGCTCGCCAGTTGGCTGCTGTCGAAGAAAGAGCCGGTCGACGAGCCGCTGACCGACGACAGGCCGAGACCCGCGGAATTGAAGTTCACGCCGTTGATGGTCAGCGAGCTGGTTGCGGTCTCGTTGAAGTTGATTTGCAGATTGTTGCCGCCGATCAGATTGACGCCGTTGTAGCCGGAGTCGGAGGCCAGCTGATTGATCTGCGTCAGCAGCGTGTTGTAGTTGTTCTGCAGCGACGTCCGCGTGGCGCTGGTACCAGTGATAGCTCCGGTAGCGAGGCCCAGCCCCGTCGAAGTGGCATTGCTGCCAACCGTGAATGCAGTCGACGTGGAGGTCAGCACCAGATCGCCGCTGCCATTGTCGCTCGCCGACACGGCGCCGTCGAGGGTCGTCGTGCTGGCGCTGTTGATCGCGGATTCGATGGCGCTCAAAGCCTCGCCCGAGGTGATGGCGATCGTGGCGGTCGAGGTTCCGACGCTGAGCAGCAGATTGCCGGCCGCGGCGCTGGGAGCGCCGGTAGAAAGGTCTACCGTTCCGGTCGTCGCCGCCGCTGTTGAAAACGGATTCGACTGCGCCTGCTGTACGGTCGACAACGCCTGCTGAAGCAGGCTGGTGATGCCCTCGAGGCCATTGGTGGCGGCCTGGATCGTCTGCAGGCCCTGCCCGATCTCATCGAGTAGAGAACTCAGCGAGTTCGCGCTGTTGGTCAGGTTCTGCGAGGTGAAATAGGCGCTCGGATTGTCGGCGGCGGAATTGACTTTCTTTCCGGTCGCCAGGTGTTCCTGGGTCGTCGTCAAATCGCGAGAGGTCTGCTGAAGCGACAGCAGGTTCTGCCGAATACCTGCGGTCAAGGTGATGTCAGACATAGTCGTGTACCCTTTGGTTACAGGCCGTACTGACTTGCACTTGCTGTACGTGCCGCACCGGCACGATCCAAAAATCGGTGACCGAACGTTTACCGTAATAAGGTTAATGCATTGTTGCAGCTCTCGCGGGGGGCCTTCGGCGAGAGCGAGTTCGTCCGCGGGCGTCGATCGGCCCCTCGTCCAAGAGGGCCCTCCAGCCGGTAATGTCTCGTTAGCAAACTGAGGCGCTAGCGCCGCCGCCAGCGGTCGATGAATGGCCGCCGACGCAACAGGTCAAACTTCAGGTCGTGGGTTTGTGGAGATTGCGCGCGGGAACCGGCTTCCGAAAACGCTGAGAAGGCCATCCAGACCAATCTCGTTGTCGGTCACCAGGCGGTCGCCCGAGCGAAGACGTCGCAAGAACGCGGCATGCCTGTCGCCCGAAGTCCATCGGACGAGCCCCAAAAGAAAAACGGCGGGGCATTTCTGCCCCGCCGCCTTCGTAGGCCTGTTCCAGAAGGGTCTTACGGGAACAGCTTGAGCACCGACTGGTTCGCCTGGTTGGCGATCGACAGCGCCGAGATTTCCAGCTGCTGCTGCGTCTGCTCGGTGAGCAGATTCGCGCTTTCCTGGTTCTGGTCAGCCGTAACCAGGTTGGCGGCGCCAGTCTGCAGTGTGTTGATCATGTTGGTCGTGAAGGTCTGCCGGGTCGAGATCGTCGACGAATTGGTGCCGAATGTCTCGGTCTGGCCCTGCACGTTCGTGAGCGCCGTGTTGATGTTGGTGACTAGGCTCGCCAGTTGGCTGCTGTCGAAGAAAGAGCCGGTCGACGAGCCGCTGACCGACGACAGGCCGAGACCCGCGGAATTGAAGTTCACGCCGTTGATGGTCAGCGAGCTGGTTGCGGTCTCGTTGAAGTTGATTTGCAGATTGTTGCCGCCGATCAGATTGACGCCGTTGTAGCCGGAGTCGGAGGCCAGCTGATTGATCTGCGTCAGCAGCGTGTTGTAGTTGTTCTGCAGCGACGTCCGCGTGGCGCTGGTACCAGTGATAGCTCCGGTAGCGAGGCCCAGCCCCGTCGAAGTGGCATTGCTGCCAACCGTGAATGCAGTCGACGTGGAGGTCAGCACCAGATCGCCGCTGCCATTGTCGCTCGCCGACACGGCGCCGTCGAGGGTCGTCGTGCTGGCGCTGTTGATCGCGGATTCGATGGCGCTCAAAGCCTCGCCCGAGGTGATGGCGATCGTGGCGGTCGAGGTTCCGACGCTGAGCAGCAGATTGCCGGCCGCGGCGCTGGGAGCGCCGGTAGAAAGGTCTACCGTTCCGGTCGTCGCCGCCGCTGTTGAAAACGGATTCGACTGCGCCTGCTGTACGGTCGACAACGCCTGCTGAAGCAGGCTGGTGATGCCCTCGAGGCCATTGGTGGCGGCCTGGATCGTCTGCAGGCCCTGCCCGATCTCATCGAGTAGAGAACTCAGCGAGTTCGCGCTGTTGGTCAGGTTCTGCGAGGTGAAATAGGCGCTCGGATTGTCGGCGGCGGAATTGACTTTCTTTCCGGTCGCCAGGTGTTCCTGGGTCGTCGTCAAATCGCGAGAGGTCTGCTGAAGCGACAGCAGGTTCTGCCGAATACCTGCGGTCAAGGTGATGTCAGACATAGTCGTGTACCCTTTGGTTACAGGCCGTACTGGCGTGCACTTGCTGTACGTGCCGTACTGGCGAGTGCGTGTTCCGATCTGCTCGATCGGCTACCGAAACCGTGCCTTATTTCGCTTAAAGACGCGTAAAAACAATGATCCTGGGGCTTAACGGCGGGCTGTCCTGTTCGACCGCTTTCTAACGCAGATTAATAATCCAGCGTTCGCCCTGGCACGGCCGCAACCGTTTTCCGCCCGTTTCCGCCGCTATGGTCATTCGCTTCATCGTCCGTTAGGCGTTTTCTTTTTCTGATGCTTAACCATATTTGGAGTGTCGCAACGTGTCCGGCAAAATTGGTCCGAGCTGATGCTCGAACCGGTTTGCGCCGTTCGAGAGTGCGATCGCTGGGGACGGCACTTATCTGAGAGAGGATTGCGCCTTACGCAAACGCTCGGCCGACCTGCGGGGCGAGATCTGGGCCGACCTCAACAGCCGGCTGCATCACACGGACCGATGACGTTATGCGGCGATCTGGCTTTGCGATTTGCCCAGGCGGGGTAGGGCAGGGATAGCGCCATGGCGGCCGATCGGATCACGACAGCAGGTTGACCAAAGAACCGGCGGCACCGGAATCCGATAGCAGCGATGCCGCCGTGCTCACCATTTCGGTGGCCGGCGTCGAGTAGCTCTTTGCGGTCGACGCGGTGCTGCTCGTGTTGGACGGCGGCTGCGTCGTAGCCAGCGTGCTCGGGGCCGTCGCTGTCGTCTTGGTCGGTGTGAAGGTGGTGTGGCCCACGCCGAAGCCGATATTGGAGGCGTAGAGGCCTCCGACGAAGATTGCGTCGGTGGTGTTTTTGCTGGTGAGCACCAGATTTCCATTGTGGCTCAGCGACGCGGTCACCTGCGCATTGCCGAAATCATTTGCGTTAATCGCTTTCAGCAGGTCGCCAACGGTGTCCGTTCCGGTCGAGGTGTAGGTCGTCGTGTTTTTGCCGGCACCGATAGTAATCTGGCCCCCTGAAAGGATTCCGAGAAGTGACAGCTGAGTGCTTATCGAAAGCGCTTCTGTTCCGGTTCCGGTGGCCGCAACGGGGATGGTCTTGGTGGGAGCCACCGCGGCAGTGGTGGAGGATGACGGCTGGCCCGTATTGCCCGACAAGAGGTTCTGGATTCCTTGCGCGAGTTGCGTATTGACGCGGTCCAGGGCCGTCTGGTTAGCAATACCAGCGAGACCCTTGCCCAAGTTGGTCTCGGCCGAGCCGATGGCATTGATGACCGAATTAGTAGCGGCAAGCTGGTTGCTTCTTTGCTTGCTTCGCTGCCAGAAACTTTGATCGATCTGCCAGAAGCTGCCGATACTTCCGATGCTCATTCGCGGGTTACCTGCCGGAATGCGGCTGGAAGCAAATATGCCTGAGCGCGGTTAATTTAGAGTCTATTTCTGGAGCGGACTTACCATTGATTAACCATCTTGTCCGAAGCTGTCGCATCGAGGATTCAATTGCCAGCGACGCCCGACGTAATTGTTCGCCGCGGCAGGAGAAGATTGCCGTTCGCGCCTGCCTCTCACGGTGAACTATCCGCATGACCCAGCATGCTGCCGCGCAGTGCTTGCAGAGCGCGCCTCTTGTCGAGCAAGCGCTCGCGCTGCACCGGGCGGGCCATCTCGAGGAAGCCGAGCAAATCTACGAATCCGTGCTCGCGAGCGACCCGTACAATTTCGACGCGCTACATCTCGCCGGCGTGCTTAGACACCAGCAAGGTCGCTCGCTCGATGCCCTGCGCCTCGTGGCCACCGCGCTTGCGACGCGGCCCAGAGCAGCCGACGCTCTGATCAATTACGGCGTCATTCTCGATGCGCTCGAACGCCACCAGGAGGCGCTCGCCGCATTCGACGATGCCTTGGCAAACCACGCCGAAAGCGCTGCCGTGCACTACAACCGCAGTCGAGCATTGGCCAGCCTTGGCCGCCACTCCGAGGCGTTGGCAAGCTGCGAGCGGGCGCTTGCGCTCGCCCCCGGGCACGTCGCTGCACGACTCAATCACGGCAATGCGTTAGCCGCGCTGGGCTGTCACCAAGAGGCGCTTGTCGATTACGATACGGTGTTGGCATCGCAACCGCGGCACGCGCTGGCGCAAACGCGGCGCGGCAATGCTCTGATTGCGTTAAAGCGGCACGAAGAAGCGCTCGCCGCCTACGATGCGGCACTGGCACTCGTGCCCGGTGACGCCGAGGCGCTCAACAATCGCGGCGTGGCGCTTAATGCGCTTGGACGTTCCGCGGAGGCCCTAGAGAGCTGTGAGCTCGCACTTGGCGTGCGGTCCGATTATGCCGATGCGCTCTATAATAAAGGCAACGCGCTGCTTGGGCTCGGGCGGCTCGAGGAGGCGTGCGCCAGCTATCGAGCGGCGCTGGCGTTGGAGCCGCGGCGGATCGATGCGCTAAACAATCTCGGGCAGGCGCTGCTTTGTCTGAAAAAGCCTGAAGAGGCGCTAGTGAAATTCGAAGCCGCGCTTCTGGTTGACGCCGACCATGTCGAAACAATCCATAATCATGCCAACGCGCTTTTGCGGCTCGATCGATTGGAGGAAGCGCTGGCTGCCTGCGACAAATGTCTCGCCCAAGATCCGGACCAGCCGGACGCGCTTAATACCTGCGGGGTTGTCCTTGGCAAGCTCGGCCGCCACGCAGAGGCCCTGGCGAGCTACGACGCGGCATTGGAGGCCACGGCTCGTCCCGACATCGAAGTCAATCGCGGCACCGCACTGCTCAATCTCGATCGCATCGACGAAGCACGCGCCTGCTTCGACGCGGTGATCGCGCGCCAGCCCAAAAATATCAGCGCTCTCATCTACCGGGGCAACGCATGCATCAGGAACAAGCACTTCGACGAGGCATTGACGAGCTATGAGCGAGCGCTGGCGGTCGAGCCGGACAATCCGATCGCGCTCACCGACCGCGGCGTCGCGCTAAGCTTGTTGGATCGCTTTGAGGAGGCTGTCGCCAGTCACGAAGAGGCGCTCCGCATCGAGCCTCATATCGTTGGCGCTCATGTCAATCGTGGCAACGCGATGCTCAAGCTGTCGCGCCTGCAGGACGCGCTGGAGGCCTACACCGAGGCGCTGGCGCGCGAACCGGTAAACGCCGAGGCTAATTTCAACGCGGCAATTACACGCCTATGCCTGGGCGACTATCGCGAAGGCTGGAAGCAATACGAGCACCGCTGGAGGACCAAACACTTTGCGGGGCATCGCCCCAACTATCCACAGCCGATGTGGCGCGGCGAAGATATAGCCGGCAAAAGGATCGTGCTGAACGCCGAACAGGGCATGGGCGATGTGATCCAGTTCGTGCGCTATGCGCCGCTGGTTGCAGCGCGGGGCGCCGAGGTCATCCTTGCCGTGCCGCGCCCACTCAAGGCGCTTGTGGCGACCGTGCCCGGCATTTCGCTCGTGGTGGCGAGCGGCGATGCGCTTCCCGACTTCGATCTGTATTGCCCGATGATGAGCTTGCCGCTGGCGTTTAGTACCGAGCTCGAAACCGTGCCGGCGAACATCCCCTATCTGCGGCCTTTTTCGGACCGCCTCGCCGTCTGGCAACCGCGCATGCCCGATAACGGGAGGGCGCGTGTCGGCTTTTGCTGGGCCGGCAATCCCGATTTTGGCAACGACCGGCACCGCTCGATTCCGCTCGAGCGCCTGGCCTCGCTGTTCAGCGTCCCCGGAATCGATTTCGTTAGCTTGCAAAAGGACGTGAGCCCGGTACAGGCCGCGTTGTTGGAGCAGCACGGGATCCTGCAGCTCGGCCAGCAATTCGAAGATTACGCGGATACCGCGGCCGTCGTGGCGATCCTCGACGTTATCGTCGCAGTCGATACCTCGGTGGCGCATCTCGCCGGGGCGATGGGCAAGGTGACGGCCCTTCTGTTGCCGTTCGCGCCGGATTGGCGTTGGATGCTCGATCGCACTGACAGTCCCTGGTATCCGTCCATGCGGCTGTTCCGGCAAACCGCAGTCGGCGACTGGGAAGGTCCGCTTGAGCGGCTTCGCCGCGAACTTGAGGAGGTGGGGCGACGCCCAAGGATTAGATGATCGCATTTCCCGAACGGGCTGCCGCACGAAAGCGCCGCACTCGACGCTGATGATCGGCTTAAACAACACACTGGCAAGCGTATGCGGCAACTGCGCATCTGTGCCACGCGACTGCCCCGACGAAGCCGCCGCCGACGGGCGCTCAAGGCCAAGCAGAAGCTTTCGAATCGATGGACTACCGAACCTTGGGGTGCTGACTTCGGTACCAGTGATTCGCACGGGTTCTTGGCGTGAGCCTTTTCGATTTCGCTTGCGATAGGCAGGCATGAAGAAACAGCCGCAAATTCGATTTGGCAATACGCCGAAAGGATTCGGTGAGCCGCAGCAAGCGCAATTGTCTCGTATAGCCCTGTTGATGGCTAACGCATTGGGCTTGCATCAGGCCGGCCGACTGGCGGAAGCCAAAAAAGTCTACGAACAGGTGCTGGACATTCAGTCTGATCAATTCGACAGCCTGCACCACCTCGGCGTCATTCTTTTCCAGCGCGGCGATCCGGCCGCGGCCGTTGAGCAAATAGATCGCGCACTGAGAGGAAATCCCAATGGTGTCGCCGCCCTCAACAACCGCGGCAACGCGCTGCTGGCACTGCGGCGGTTCGGCGAGGCCCTGGCGAGCTACGATCGAGCGCTGGCGCTGCGACCCGCATACGCCGACGCGCTGTGCAACCGCGGCGCGGCTCTGCACGCACTGAAGCGCTACGACGAGGCGCTTGCGGCCTGCGACCGCAGCATCGCGTTGCAGCCGGATTACGCTGAGGCGCACTCCAATCGAGGCAACACGCTAAGGTCACTGCGGCGGTACAACGAGGCGTTGGAAGCTTGTGACCGGGCGCTGGCGCTGGTGCCGGACTTCGCCGAGGCGCACTGCAACCGCGGCAGCGCTCTGCATGCTCTGCAGCGGTTCGATGAGGCGCTGGCGAGCTACGATCGAGCGCTGGCACTGCGACCCGCATACGCCGACGCGCTGTGCAACCGCGGCGCTGCTCTGCACGCGCTGAAGCGCTACGACGAGGCGCTTGCGGCCTGCGACCGCAGCATCGCGTTGCAGCCGGACTACGCTGAGGCGCACGCCAATCGAGGCAACACGCTGAGGTCACTGCGGCGGTACAACGAGGCGTTGGAGGCTTGTGACCGGGCGCTGGCGCTGGTGCCGGACTTCGCCGAGGCGCACTGCTACCGCGGCAGTGCCCTACATACTCTGCAGCGGTTCGACGAGGCACTGGCGAGCTTTGACCGAGCATTGGCGTTGCGACCCGCATATGCCGACGCGCTGTGCAATCGCGGCGCGGCTCTGCACGCGCTGAAGCGCTACGAGGAGGCGCTTGCGGCCTGCGACCGCAGCATCGCATTGCAGCCGGATTACGCTGAGGCGCACTCCAATCGAGGCGTTACGCTGCAGGACTTGATGCGCTGCGAGGAGGCGCTGGTGAGCTTCTCCCGTGCGCTGGTGCTGCGGCCGGATTTTGCCAGCGCCCATAACAATGAAGCGCTATGCCGCTTGCTCATTGGCGACTTCGAACGCGGTTGGCAAAAACACGAATGGCGGTGGCAAACTGACCAGTTCACGAATGAAAGGCGCAACTTTCCGCAGCCGCTGTGGCTTGGCTCAGGCGAGCTCGCGGGAAGGACCATTCTTTTGCATGCTGAACAGGGCTTCGGCGACACGCTACAATTCAGCCGCTACGTTCCTTTGGTTGCGGCGCGTGGCGCCCGTGTCATTCTGGAGGTGCAGCGACCGCTGCAGGACTTGATGCGCACGTTGGCCGGTGCAGCACAGGTTATCTCCCAGGGCGAACCGCCGCCCGCTTTCGACCTGCACTGCCCGCTGCTCAGCCTGCCGCTGGCCCTGCAAACTCGGCTCGATACGATACCAGCGCGCACGCCCTATCTCGCTGCACCGGAAAACAAGGTGCGCGCGTGGCGCGATCGCCTCGCCGGACACGCAAAGCCGAGAATTGGCCTAGTCTGGGCCGGCAATCCAACGAAGGAACTGCCCAATTGCAATCGAATCGATGCCCTGCGCAGCATGGAGTTTGCGCAGCTTGCGCCGCTGTTGGACGTCTCAGACTGCGAGTTCTACAGTCTGCAAAAGGGCGATGATGCTGTCACACAGTTGCGCGCCAGCACCTGGCGCCAGCATGTCGTAGATTGGACCGACGATCTGCACGACTTTTCGGATACTGCCGCGCTCATTGCAAATCTTGATCTAATCATCACGGTCGATACCGCAGTGGCGCATCTTGCGGGAGCGCTGAACAAGCCGATCTGGCTGCTTAACCGTTACAATACGTGCTGGCGCTGGCTGCTCGATCGCGAGGATAGCCCCTGGTACGCGACCGCTTGGCTGTTTCGACAAGATGCCAGCAGGAAGTGGGACGGTGTCGTGACGCGCGTTTGCGCCGCGTTGCGCGACTATGCACGCGGCATGGTCGAGGTACTTCGAGAATGACGCGTGCGCCGAGCGCCACGACGCGGGGATGTAACTGGAGAACTGCATAGTATCGCCAAGACCCTGCTCGGCATGCAGGAGGCTAGTGTTGCTGGTTATCTCATCCGACCCGACCCACGAAGCCTGCGAGAAAGCCCTCCTATCATGCCTTAGGAAAACTGTTTCCCATCGCCTTCATATTTTTCCGAGGCGCGTTCAAAGTCGCCTAAACGGAGGCTGCAGAGCGCCTCGTTGAAATGCTTCGACAAAATGCGGCTGAATTGCTTGCGCGCGCAAAGCTCTCGGTCGCCTCACCGATCCGGTCCCACTCGACGCACGCGACCATCCGCTCGGGAGGATAAGTCGAATAAGGCGGCTACCCTCAGAGAAACACGGAGCATGGATGGGCAAGCGCCTACTGCATGTTGCCGCCGCATGCTTTCGGATGGAGTGACGCATGGTGCACACAATCCAGCAATGCCGCAGCAACGCGGGCGATCAAACCGCGGCTAAGTGCCGCTACCGACATTGATGGTAGCCCCGCAGAGCAGATGTGGGAGCGGCGGCCGGGCGTAACGAACCCCGCACGCGCGTGAGCGATGGTACCTGATCCACGATCACTTGTTGACTGCATATTCGCCGCGGCCAACACTTGCTAGCTGTGATTCGACATTCCCCTGTGCGCTCAACGGCAACCATGACCGGATCGGCTCGCAAGATCGCTTTCGTCACCGCTTCTACCGATCATGGTATGATGATCTTTAACCGTTTCGATCAGCACCTCGTCAGAGAGGGGCTTGGATATGGAATGGGCTATCAGCTTTTGGAGACAAGCTCCTACGATCAGGGTGAGGTTGACCTGTTAATGACCCTTCTAGATGTGCGTCGCCAGATTTATGGCGATGGTGTTGTTGCCGTCGATTGCGGCGCGAACATTGGCGTGCACACGATTGAGTGGGCCAGGCACATGGCGGCTTGGGGTGTCGTCGTGGCTTTTGAAGCGCAGGAGCGAATTTATTACGCGCTTGCCGGGAACATCGCCATAAACAATTGCTTCAACGCTCGTGCCGTACACGCGGCGGTGACAACGAAGCCGGGAATAATGAAAATACCTTCACCGAACTATTGTATTGCCTCTAGCTTCGGTAGCCTCGAACTCAAGTATCGTGATCGCGCTGAATTTATCGGTCAGCACATTGACTACTCTGAAAATAAAATGATCACAGTTCAAGCGACTTGCCTCGATGCTTTTGAGTTTCCGCGACTTGACGTTTTGAAGATTGATATCGAAGGTATGGAGTTGGAAGCGCTAGAAGGCGGTCAGCGCTGCATCAATCAGTTTCGACCGATCATAGTTGTTGAATACATCAAAAGTGATGCAGAAAAACTGCGAGACTGGCTTGTGTCGCGCGGCTATTGGATACTGCCATTAGGCATAAACTATCTAGCTGTCCACACAGAGGACCGATGCCGACCTCTAGTTCAACCCCAGAAGAACCCGTCAAACGAGACGAAGGCTGGATGACAGACCTCCTGTGGAGCTGGACTCAAAATTCGCACCCGTAGCATGTCGGCTAATGGGATGGTCCTGACCTGCCCAAATTCTTCGGACCACAGCTAGCTTGAGACGGCGCCCATTTGCTGCATGTGCCCTATGTGGGCGGGTGGTGCAACGGGCTGGGGCGCGGAGGTCCCAGATACCGCAGCGCCCCGGCCCGTTGCTTGACGAGGTGCTGGGTTTTTGGTTTGCCGCGCTGCAAATTCGTTCGGCGTGAGATAGCCAAGGCTCGAATGCGGCCGCACTGCGTTGTAATGCTGCCGCCAGCTCTCGATGACGACCTTGGCTTCGGCGCGGGTGCGGAACCATTCGAGGCTGAGGCATTCATCGCGGAACTTGCCGTTGAAGCTCTCGGTGACGCCATTCTGCCAAGGCTTGCCAGGCTCGATCAGCGCGGTCCCGATGCCCTGTGCGGCGATCCATGACAAGAGCGCCTTGGACACGAACTCCGGACCGTTGTCGCTGCGCAGCAGGAGCGGCACGCCGCGCTCGCTGACCAAGCGCGACAGCACCTCGATCACCCGCGGCGAACGGATGCGGCCGTCGACGTCGATCGCCAACCCCTGCTTGGTGAACTCATCGGTTACGGTCAGACACTTGAGCTGCTGGCCGTTGGCGCAGCGGTCGAAGACGAAGTCGTAGGACCACACTTGGTTCGGCCCCGTCGGCGCCTGTGGCCGCGGGCGGCTTGCAGCCACGCGCTTCCTCGGCCGCTTGCAGACCCGCTGCCTGCCACAGCCGGTAAGCTCGCCCTGGGCTCATCTCGTATCCATCCCGTCCAAGAAAGATGCCAATGCGCCGATAGCCAAAGCGCGGATATTGCGCCGCCAGCACCTTCATCCGCTCGATCACTGGCGCATCCCGCGCCGCCTTCCGGCTTTGATAGTCCAACGCCGATCGCGCCACCGAAAACAGCGTGCAGGCCCGCCGCACCGAGAGACCACGCTCTCGGCTGTACGCCACTTGCCGCCGGCGAGCCGGCACGCTCACCAGTTTTTTGAGGCGACTTCC
>Ga0335081_10017204_pt1 | contig 11713 bp, 5 predicted proteins | sample Lox_Sample_35_FD_206713 | JGI IMG/M metagenome (GOLD analysis project Ga0335081, IMG submission 206713) | Soil microbial communities from Loxahatchee National Wildlife Refuge, Florida, United States - Lox_Sample_3.5 | ecosystem: Environmental > Terrestrial > Soil > Wetlands | place: USA: Florida... | reverse complement strand
ACCTGGGTCAGCCGGTCGGATAGCGTCTCGAACACGTGTCTTTGCCGTCCTCGGGCGAGTATTGCGGATCGGCTACCCAGGTTATCCGGTTGTGGCCGTCTGAGCGTCCTGCTTGTCCGGCGGCGGATCCGGTGCACCGGTCAGAGCGGCGAGCACCCGCTCACGGATCAGCGCGCGTACGTTCCCGGCCTTCGGCGGCTTTCCCGAGTTGTCGACCACGTAGAACGCGTCCACCGCCTCGGCGCCGAGCGTCTCCACCCGGGCCGCCCGGACGTCCAGGCCGCACTCTCCGAGCGCACGGCCGATCCGCCACAGCAGGCCGGGCGCGTCGTGTGCCCGCACCTCGACCACGGCCGCGCTCTGTGAGGCGTCGTCCACCATCGTGACCTTAGGTGGCGCGACCGGGACGCCGGGGCGCGGCCGGTATGCCCGCTGTCGTCTGGCAAGCCGCTCCGACACGTCGAGCCGGCCGTCCAGCATCCGGCGGAGGTCGCTCTCTATCAGCGCCGCGTCAGGCGGCGCGCCGAACTCCGCTACGACAGTGAACGTGGTCACCGCCATGGGACCGGCCGCGGTCGCGTTCGCGGATCTGACCGCGAGCCGATGCGAGGCGAGCACTCCCGCCGCCCGCCACAGCAGCCCCGGCCGGTCCGGCGCGACGATGGTCACCTCGCAGTCGTCCACGACCGCGGCAGGGACGCCGCCGGCGGCGAGTTCCAGCTGGCCGGGTGAGAGCGGTGCGGGCCGCGGCGGCTCGTCCCCTGCGAGCACGGCAGCGGTGCGGCGCACCAGGTCAGCGACGAGCCCCGCCTTCCATTCGTTCCATGCGGTCGGCCCGGTCGCCTGGCCGTCCGCGATGGCGAGCGCGTGCAGCAGTTCGAGCAGCTGCCTGCTGCCCACAAGTTTCGCGACCCGCTGGGCGGTCAGCGGGTCCTGCAGGTCGCGCCGCGTCGCTGTTTGCGGCAGCAGAAGATGATGCCGAACGGCTGCCGCGAGCGTCTCCACATCCTCGGCAGCGAGCCCAACGCGGTGGCCGACATCACGGGCCACCTCCGCGCCCGAGATACTGTGGTCACCTGGCCAGCCTTTGCCGATGTCGTGCAGCAGCGCGCTGAGCAGGAGCAGGTCGGGGCGTGCCACGTCGCGGACAAGCGGCGCGGCCGCCGAGGTGCACTCGACCAGGTGCCTGTCGACCGTGAAGGTATGCAGTGGATTACGCTGCGGCCTGTTGCGCACCCGCTCCCAGTCCGGCAGCAGAGCCGTAATGAGTTCCTCCTGGTCGAGCGCCTCCCACACGGTGATCGCGGCGGGCCCGGCGCCGAGCAGCGCGACCAGCGAGTCTCGCGCCTGGCCCGGCCACGGCACAGGAAGCGGCGGGCAGTCACGGAGCCTGGTGAGGGTGCCAGGGGCGAGCCGCAGCCCGCTGCGCGCCGCGGCCGCCGCGGCGCGCAGCATCAGCGTGGGGTCACCGGCCGGGTCGGCGGAACGAGCGAGCACCACCTCACCGTCCTGCTCCACCACACCGTCTGCCAGCGGTCGGCGGTGAGCGGGCCCGCGCCCGGCGGCACCCCAGCGCTTGCCTCGCGGCCGCTTGGCCAGGCTGCGGTCCACCTGCCACCAGGTGTGATCGACCCCATAGCCGACGGTACGGCCCGCCTGGGCGAGCGCACGCAACACCGCGTCGGCATCGAGCAGGCCGAGTGCGTGCGCCACCTCGTCCTGCTCCTGAAGGACCAAGCGGTCGGCGCTGCGGCCGCTCACCTCGTGCAGGGCGTGCCGGACATCCATGATCAATTCGTATGCGGCACGTACCCGCGGACCGGGTGCGGGCGCTACCCAGGCCGCGGCGACCGCCTGGATGGCGTGCACGTCGCGGAGCCCGCCCCGTGCTTCCTTCAGGTCGGGTTCGAGCAGGAAGGCAAGCTCGCCGCAGCGCTGCGCGCGCTCGGATCCCATCGCCGCGAGTTCGCTGAGGCGCGGCCGCGCCGCGGCCCGCCAGTCGCCAAGCACCGCCTCACGTAGCTGTGCGGTGAGGCTGGCGTCACCCGCGACGTGACGCGCGTGCAGCATGCCGAGCGCGGCCTTCAGGTCGGCCTGCGCCACCCGTCTCGCCTGCGGCACAGTCCGGACCGCGTGGTCAAGCTCGGCACCCGAGTCCCAGACTGGGTACCAGATCCGGTCCGCGAGCGCTCCGACGTCCGGCCGCCCTGAATGCAGCAAGATGACGTCCAGGTCGCTGCCCGGGGCCAGCTCACGGCGGCCGTAACCGCCCACGGCGACGATCGCCACCGCTGGCTCCGCGCCGAGCAGGCCCGCGAGCCACCGGTCGGCTTCCGCCGTACGCTGGGAGCGCTGGGCGGCGAACGAGACCCTGGCACTCCCCCTGACCGTCATGCTGTTCCCCCCGCCTGGCCCTCGGTACCTGCCGGTCTGGCGCTGCCCGCCGCGCCTGCGAACGGACAGTTTGGGGGTGCGCCCACCGGATCCCGTCTCTCTAGATCGCGTCCGGGCCGCGCTCTCCGGTCCTGACCCGGACCACAGACTCGACCGGCACGCACCAGACCTTCCCGTCTCCGATCCGGCCGGTCTGCGCTGCCTTGACGATGACATCGATGAGATCATCGACGTCCTCGTCGTCAGTGAGCACCTCGATGCGCACCTTCGGCACCAGGTCCACCTGGTACTCGGCGCCCCGGTATACCTCGGTGTGGCCACGCTGCCTGCCGTATCCGCTGGCCTCGGTGACCGTCATACCGCGCACGCCGAACGCCTGCAGTGCGGACTTCACCTCGTCGAGCTTGAACGGCTTGATGACGGCCGTGATGAGCCTCATCCCTGCACCAGCTCCTCTGCCCTCTGACCTGCTGCCTTTTCACCTGCCCGTAAAGACGCGGCGGTACCGCTGTTCGGCAGGCTGTACGCCGCAGCCCCTGGCACAAGCTCTTACGCGCACCTGTGGGGGTTTGTCTACGCTCCAGCGTGGTGCGGCGCTGCGGTCTGCCATGACCTTCTGCCAGCGGCGTTTCGCTTCGTGCCGCGGCGTGTTTCGGCGATGTGAAACCAACGGCTGATATGTTTCAGCGGTGTTTCGGCGTTTCGGCTCCTCCATGGTACTGAACCGCAATCGAGGCCCTTCGACTCTACCGGCGGACTTTCAGCACAGGTAAGCATCCGCGTAGAGCGGTGGGCCGCGAAGGCTAATAGAATCCCAGGGCCCGCGCGGCCCACCGCGCACGGGCAAGCGCACGGACCGCGGAGGCGCAGCTGCCGTGACCCGATAAAGGTCACGGTAAATCTCCCCACGGCCAGTTTCCATGGTGCGGGTGTTGCCGAATCGAGTCGGCGTCTCGCATCGTGAGATTGATCTTTCAGCTCACCGCGGCGGCCCGCTTGAAATCCGGTGACTTGCGGCGATGCCACAGACAGGTCCCTTGCGAGCGCGGGCGGTATCTCCCAATCTCAGCCGCATTCAATTGTGAAACAGCCGGTGGCGGCGGAATCTACGTCATATCGGCGGGGTGTCCACCGCGCGGCAAGGAGGCTGACCGTGACATTCACCGCTAAGGAACGTGCCGGCCAGGGCAGCCAGACTCTCGGCCCGCTGGCCACGATCGGGCCCGGACAGGACGCCGCGCAATGTCCCCAGGCAGTCAGCCGTATCGCACCCGCCATCGCCACGATCGACAGAGCGCCGCTCAGCCGCCGAGGATGGCGTCCACGAATGCCTCGGGCTCGAACGGCGCGAGATCGTCGGGACCCTCACCGAGCCCGACCAGCTTAACCGGAACGCCCAGTTCACGCTGGACCGCGATGATTATCCCGCCCTTGGCGGTGCCGTCAAGCTTGGTGAGCACGATCCCGGTGACATCCACGACCTCGGCGAAGACCCGCGCCTGCCGCAGGCCGTTCTGGCCGGTCGTGGCGTCAAGCACGAGCAGGACCTCGTCCACCGGCACCTGCTTCTCGATGACCCGCTTCACCTTGCCGAGCTCGTCCATCAGGCCGGTCTTGGTGTGCAGCCGGCCGGCGGTGTCCACGATGACCACGTCGACGCCGGCCTCGATGCCCTCGCGCACCGCTTCGTATGCGACGCTCGCAGGGTCGGCGCCCTCCCGCTCGGACCTGACGACGCGGGCGCCCACCCGCGCTCCCCAGGTCTGCAACTGGTCCGCCGCCGCGGCGCGGAACGTGTCCGCCGCCCCAAGCAGCACGGTTCGGTCATCCCCGACCAGGACCCGCGCCAGCTTGCCGCAGGTCGTGGTCTTGCCGGTGCCGTTTACCCCCACCATCAGCACCACCGCCGGCCTGCCGCCGCGCGGCTCCAGATGCAGGGCCCGCTCGCTGCTGGTGCCGATCTGCGCGAGCAGCTCGGCCTTCAGCATGGCCCGCACCTCGTCCCGGCTGCGGGTGCCGACAACCTTTACCTTGACCCGGAGGTCATCGGTGATCTGGCGGCTCGGGGCGACGCCCACGTCCGCCGTGATGAGAGTGTCTTCGATCTGTTCCCATGCCTCGTCGTCCAGGACATCCCTGGACAGCAGGCCGAGCAGCACCGACCCCAACGCTCCCTGAGATCTTGCGAGCCTCGCACGCAGCCTGACCATCCGGCCGGCCGATGGTGGCGGCTTCTCGATTTCGGGGGCGGGTGGCGCTCGAGGTGCGAGCGGGGCCTCTGGGGCGATGGTGCCGGTCCCACCGGCTTCCGTGGTCACCCCTGGGCGGGCCTGTTGCTCCTCGGCGGGCGGCGCAGGCGGCGCCTTCGGCGGCGCGCCCCGCCTTCCGCCGGGACGCAGGAAGAACAACCCGCCGACGACGACAAGCACCACGCACAGGGCGATAACCACGATCAGGTAAGTCATGACGGTCCCAGTTTCGCAGACGATGGGTACCCGCTGCGATCCGCGGCCGGCGCGCCTTGCACCGCGCCTTGCCCGACGTCGGTGTGCCCGTAGCGATCCGCCGGCACCTTGCCGACGTCGGTGTACCGGTAGCGATCCGCCGCCGCCTTGCCCGACGTCGGTGTCCGGCCGGCATCGGCGGCGTCGGCATTACGCCAGGCGGTCTCGGACGCCCCGGCGGCAGCGGCTAAACACGCCGGCCGGATCCGTCAGTAGCCGACGTACGGCTGGCCGCTGCGCACGGCGGCGACGCCAGGCACATTGTCAAGGGAGCCATAACGCGCCAGGGCGTAGCGCACACCCGCGATAATGTTGTCGACCGGATCGTAGATGTTGCCATACCCTGGCAACGCATAGGCGTCGAAGGTCGGGGCTATCGTCTGCATAAGGCCGGCCGACGGGATGCCCGCGGCAGCGTTCGAGTTGCCCGTCAGGAAAATGTGCCCGTCCTGTTCTGCCGTCCACGACCCGAGCACCGTGCTTAAGCACCAGACCGGTCCGAAACCAGCGTCTTCACGAACGAGCGACCTGCCTGGAACTATCGGGATGCCGATACCTATCTGGAAGCACGGGGACCACGGTTCCTTGCCACGCAGGGGCCCGCCCGGCGCCCGTGCGCCAGAAAGGTAGACCGCGAGCTTGATCGCTTCGCGAAACGGCCCCTCGGTCTCGGAGATCACGGCACGCGGTCGCGTATGGCCGGGCTGCATGTCGCGCGTCCGCTCGGCATCGACCACCCCGTCCAGCCATGCGGCACGCTGAGCTGTCGACATGGCGAGGACGATCGAGACCACATCGTTCGCCGGGTGACCGGTGCGCACAACCAGGTCGCGCGCGTATCCCTGCTGGAGCTGGAACTGGTATTGCGGGCCGCGGCCGCCCGTGTCGTCAACGTAGAGCGCGTGTGGCACGCCCTTGAGGAGCACGTTGAGCCGCTCAATCATCGCCGGCTCGGATTGTGAGACGGAGATCGTCGGGCGCTGCTCGCGAGACCCCAGGTAAGCGTTCCCGGCGATCCAGCCCAAGATCGCCGCTTCGTTGACCGTGATCTCCAGTCCCGGCATCGTCGTCTCTGCAGGAGCCGCGAGAACCAGCCGGTCACGACTGTGGATGCCGTCCGTGCTCACGAACGTGGGTTCTGTCGCACATGAGTGAGCCGGCTCCGCCGCGACGATCTTGTGGATCTTGCGCCCGTGCACCGCGACGCCATTGCCCTTCTTGGTGGCAGCATCGGGCACCCACCCGCACTCCGGGCATGTTTCGTATTGCCGTTCGAGATTGGCCAAGCGCGGCAGAGTTACCCATCGGTGGTTGGCGGTGACGGTGGCGTGCCAGCGGGAGTTGCCGATCCTGACGAGCGGCGCGTCCTCGTGGTGCACCACCCGGGTGATGGGGGTCCACTCGCTGCGGCCGGTCCGGAAGTTGTAACCGATCGTCTGATCTCCCACCCGCACCTCGTCATGCTTGAGCCAGCCACGCTGGGTGAGAATCAGACAGTCCAGAGTGACGCAGTCCCAATTATTGACTGCAGTGGGGTTTCCGCCTGACTCGTGCTGGATGATGATCCAGATGTCCTGCGGGCTGAGCTTGGACGCCGGCACCCCCTGGGCCTCGAGAACCTTGACCGCTTGGCTGATCCATCCGTTCACCTGCATCGGCGCCGCCGGCCCGTCCGCCAACGCTGGGACGCCCATAGATACCGCGTTGGCCGTGTCGGTAATGCCGCCGCGTGGCGAGCCGACGGCCGCGCCCGAACCGGCCGAGACCGGTGAGCCGGCCGCCCCGCCCGAACGGGCCGAGACCGGTGAGCCGGCCGCCCCGCCCGAACGGGCCGAGACCGGTGAGCCGGCCGCCCCGCCCGAACGGGCCGAGACCGGCGAGCCCGCCGCCCCGCCCGAACCGGATGTGAACGGCGAGGCGCAAGAACCGGATGTTCCCTTCGCGCCGTCCCCAGCTGACGATCTTTGTTGGCCGCCGCCCGTGCCCGGCCGATTGTCCTTGCTCTGCCGGGGAACAGGGCGCCCCCCGCCAGGAGTCGCGAAACCTTGCAAGAAGCCGGACGTGCCCGGCGGTGGCAGATCGGAGAACGTCCGGCTCAGCCGGTTCAGATCCCCGTTCAGGGCCTCCCGCGCACGACCGAGTGCCTGCTGCGCCGCCGCGACCTTGGGACGGGCGGCGGCCGCGGCCTCAGCGGTAAGGCCGCTGATCTGGCCGCTGAGCTGCGAGGAAGTCGCCTTCGGATTAGCCGCATGGAGCCTTGACACCTCGCCGAGCAGGTCCTCGCAGATGCTCTCGACCGAGACGTGCGCCTCCTCGAGGGTCCCTGCGGCCGCGCGTAACGTCTGCACGGCAGCCTTGAGGGCATGCTCCGCTCGACGGCATGCCGCGCCGAACCGGCTCATCAAAGCGGCGAACGCCGCCGCCGAGGCGCCCTGCCACTCCTGCGTCACATCGGCCACCGCCGTCTTCACGGTCCCGGCGTGCGCGCCGCAGTCACCCGCCGCCTCCGACCAGCGATTCGCGATCTCACGGATCGCTCCCGGGTCCCCGCGGACCTGCGCGGCAAGCGCCGCCAGGGCGTCGCCACCCGGCAGTCCCGCTACCTCGTCCGAAGCAGTCATGGGAGCTCGGCTGAGCTAAATGGCCTGAATCGCATCGACGTTTGCCTGCTCAGCTTCGGTGAAGCCTTGCCGCACGCTGTCGAGTGCCCGCTCGACACCACGGAGGAGGCTTTCCGCGACCGAGAACTCGGTACCCGCCGCGCTGTCCACTTGGGCGGAGAGAGCGGCGAGCAGTCCGGCAGCAGGCAGCCTGCCGAACAGGAACGCATCAATATCGGACCCGGAGAAGACATCGGCGATCCCGCCGAACTGCGCAGCCTGCCTGAGCATCGCCCGCTGGCACCTGTCCAACGCGTCGAAATCAGCAGTCAAGCCTTTCATGGCCACCCTCCGGTGAGCGCTCAGGCGCTGAAGACCGATGCCAGAGTAGCCGGTGGACCGCACACCGTGCTACCCACTGTCGTACCACCGGAAAATGGACCTCCGCCGCGTGGTACCGCCGTCGCAAAGCTACCGGTGCCGGGCGGATTCATGATCCCAGTAACCTTTTTGAAGCATGCGCAGGAAGAATACCGGGATCATTAAGGGCGGCGGAAACGACGCCAGGCCCCGGAACAACGCCAGGCCCCGGAACGCCAGGCCCCGGAACGCCATGCCCCGGAACAGCACCAGGCCCCGGAACGCCAGGCCCCGGAACAACGTCAGGCGGAAGCGCGCTCGCGCAGGCGCTGGCTCACTACGGCGGACACACCGTCGCCGCGCATGGTGATCCCGTAGAGCGCGTCGGCCACCTCCATCGTCCGCTTCTGGTGGGTGATGATGATGAGCTGCGAACTCTCCCGCAGTTCCTCGAAGATGCCCAGCAGGCGCTGCAGGTTCACGTCGTCGAGCGCGGCCTCAACCTCATCGAGCACGTAGAACGGCGACGGGCGGGCCTTGAAAATCGCCACGAGGTACGCGATGGCGGTGAGCGACCGCTCGCCGCCGGACAGCAGCGACAGCCGCTTCACCTTCTTGCCCGGCGGACGCGCCTCAACCTCCACCCCGCTGGTGAGCATGTCGTCCGGTTCGGTGAGGAGCAGCCTGCCCTCCCCGCCCGGGAACAGGCGCGCGAAAATCTCCTCAAACTCCCGCGCCGTGTCCTCGTAAGCCGCAGCGAACACCTGCTGAACTCGGTCATCCACTTCCTTGATTACCGTGAGCAGGTCACGGCGCGTCTTCTTGAGGTCCTCGACCTGCGAGGACAGGAACGCGTGCCGTTCCTCCAAGGCCGCGAACTCCTCGAGCGCGAGCGGGTTGACCTTGCCGAGCCTGGCAAGCTGGCGCTCGGCGACACCCGCACGGCGCTCCTGCGCCGCCCGCTCGTAACCGCTGGACCCTGTTCCGTCTGGCGCATCCGCCGGCGGCGGGACCGGCACGTCAGGCCCGTACTCGGCCACGAGCGCTTCCGCGTGCACCCCGAACTCTTCCACGGCGCGCCCCTCGATCTGCTCGAGCCGCAGCCGCTGCTCGGCCCCGGCGATCTCCGCTGCGTGTGCCGCGTTAACCAGCTTTTCGTACTTGGTGCTGAGCTGCCGAAGTTGTTCGCGCACGGCCTTCAGCTCTGCCGTCCGCGCGCTGCCCGCCGCCTCCGTCGCCGCACGCTCGTCATGTGCCGTCGCTACGTACGCCTCGATGACCGCGGTCGCGTGGGCCGCGCCCGCAGCTACGGCACCCGCCGTCGCGGCGTGTTTCGCGCGCACCTCGCGGCGCCGTTTGGCCTGCTCGATGGCCGCGCGCTCGTTAGCCGCAGCCGCCGCAAGCGCGTCCGCCCGGCCGGCGATCGCGCGCACCCGCTCCTCGACGGTGCGGACGGCAAGCCGCGCCTCCAGCTCAGCGTTTCGCGCTGCCTCACGCCGCTGCGCCATGGTCTCCCGCTGATCATGGGCAGAACTGCCGACGCCGCCGGAACCGCGCTCGCCGCCTTCGCCGGACCCGGCAAGCTGCAGCTCGGCTTCGACGTCGTCCAGGTGCCGCTCAAGCTCGGCGAGCCTGACAAGATCGGCCTCCCGCGACCGCTCGGCGGCCTCGATCGCCGTGGCGAGCCGCTCCGCTTCGTCTGTTGCGGCACGCGCGGCGCCGCCAAGCCTGCCGAGCTGGCCGGACACCTCCGCCGCCGCGGCGTCCGCCTCACGCAGGACACCTGCAGCCTCGGCGACGACACGCTGGGCCTGTTCCTCCTCCTCGACCGCGCGGGCGAGCCGTCGCGCCGCTGCGGCGCACCGCCCGTCCGCCTCGGCGAGCTTCGCCACCGTCGCGTCGGCAGCCGCACGCACCTCGATCTGGCTCGGCCCGTGCGCCGACCCGCCATACGCCCAGTGCGCGCCGAGCACCTGTCCGTCCCTCGTTACCACCCGCAGCCGCGGATGTGCCCGCAGAAGCTCCCGCGCGGTTTTCAAGTCGGCGGCCACGACGACCCCGGCAAGCAGCGCGGCGACTGCTCCCGCAAGCTTGGCCGGTGCACGGACAAGATCAACCGCATACCTAACGGCCGGAGGCAGGGTGACACGCTCGTCATGCACGTGGTCTGTGAGGAGGGTCAAGGCGCCGGGCGCGGGCCTGCTCCCGGACGTGTCGTCGTCTGCCACAGACACGGCTGACGACGTCGTCTGACCTGCTGAAGTGCCACTCCCCACGGGAGAATGCGAGGCACCCCCCGGCATCGCCGGCGGGCCACCGGACGTATTGTCGCCCGCCGGAGATGACACGGTACCCGACAAGGTGACCCGGGACCCGCCGGCACCGGACCCGCCGGCCTCAGACCCGCTGACCTCAGATCCGCCGGCTCCGCACCCGCTGACCTCAGATCCGCCGGCTCCGCACCCGCTGACCTCAGATCCGCGCACCTGAGATCCGATGACCTCAGATCCGCCGGCTCCGCACCCGCTGACCTCAGATCCGCGCACCTGAGATCCGATGACCGCGCCGACCTTGCCCCCGTCACGGCTCTTGAGCTCAGCGATCACAGCGGTCGCGGCATCAAGATCGGTGACCGCGACAGCGTCGGCGGCGGTGCCGAGCGCTGCGGCGACCGCGGCCTGCGCGCCGTCGTCGACGCTGAGCAGGGCGGCGACCGCCCCGAGCACCCCACAGAACCTGTCCGGATCCGCCAGCACCGCCGCGGCCGCGTCCGTTCCCGCCCGCAGGCTCAACTGGAGCGCCTCCGCGCGCGCATGCAGTGCCGCACGCTCCCTGCTGGCTTGATGCTCGTCGGCGCGAAGTTCCTTCGCCCGCTGCGCGGCCTGCGCGGCCGCGGCCCTCGCGTCCTCGTGGGCGGTCTCAAGATCGGCATGGTCGGTCGTACGGCCGACCACGCGCTGCTCAAGGCCGGAGTGCTCGGCACGGGCACGGGCCGCGCGCGCCTGTGCCTGGGCAGCGGCCACGGACAGCCTCCCGACCTCCTCAGCGGCCGCGTCGGCGTGGCTGCGAAGGGCTTCGACCCGCTCGCGGATTCTCGCGGCTCGTTCGGCCCGCTGAGCCGCCTCCTTGGCGGCGGCGGACAGCCGCCGCTCAGCCTCGGCGAGCGCCGACTCCGCGGCCGCGCGCTCACGTACCGACGCGGCGAGGCAAGTACGGTCAGCATCGAGTCGCGTGGTAAGCTCCTTCTCCCGCTGACGGGCCTGTTCGGCCTCGGCCGCGAGTTCAGCTGGGTCACGGCCAGTCCTGGTCGGCTGTTCGTCGGCCGTTAGATGACGGTGCCGCTCGGCCGCGAGCGCAGCGACCCCGCGCAGCCGTTCGGCTAGGGCTGAAAGAGCGAACCACGTGTCCCGAGCACGCGTGAGCCTGGGCGCGTCTTGCGCTGCCGCGGCCTCAAGCGCTGCTTCCCGCTGGGTTGCCTGCTCGAGCGCAGCCGCCGTGGTACCCCGGCGCTCCACGACGAGCGCCTCGGCCGCTTCCTCACGGTCCAGCGACGCTTGGAGCGCCGCGTAGTCGTCGGCAAGCATCCGTAGCCTGGCATCGCGCAACTCGGCTTGGATGACGGCGGCCCTTCGTGCGATGTCCGCTTGCCGGCCAAGCGGCTTGAGCCTGCGCCCCAGCTCGGCGGTCAGATCCACCAGGCGGGTGAGGTTGGCCTGCATCGCCTCGAGCTTCCGCAGGGCCTTCTCCTTGCGCCTGCGGTGCTTGAGGACGCCAGCCGCTTCCTCGATGAGCGCCCGCCGCGCCTCCGGTCCGGCGTGCAGGACCTCGTCAAGCTGTCCCTGGCCGACGACAACG
>Ga0335081_10017203_pt1 | contig 11713 bp, 10 predicted proteins | sample Lox_Sample_35_FD_206713 | JGI IMG/M metagenome (GOLD analysis project Ga0335081, IMG submission 206713) | Soil microbial communities from Loxahatchee National Wildlife Refuge, Florida, United States - Lox_Sample_3.5 | ecosystem: Environmental > Terrestrial > Soil > Wetlands | place: USA... | reverse complement strand
CTCGAGATAACCGGCGATGCGGCGGCGCTTCAGCCGTATCGTGTGCCGCGTGATTTCGGTTGGATGCGCGGTAAAAACAGGAGTCACTCTTATCTTGCCCATTGATTCCAACATGGCGCCAGCGGAAACGCCCGCAGCACGCAACCGGAGCAGCGTGCCGCGGAACGACCCGTCCACCGGGGCCTTGCTGGCGAGCATGCGGGCGGCACGGCGACGGCGTTTGCGATGGTTGGTTTCGGCAAGATTCGTAAGCTCGAAATAGATCGCAAAAGCTTTGGTGACGCGATAGGCGTGCTCAACGGGGAGCGCACTGATGATCTCCCGGGCACGCGTCATCAGGTCCGCAGCGAGTGTCTCGGGGGCGGAGGAAGGCTGCTCGCGGTGCTGGATCAGGAGCCTTCGGAGTTGTTCGACGACATCGAAGAAGGTCTCCCCTTCCTGCTCGACCAGAACTCGGCCGAGCAAGATTCCGAGCGAGCGTACGTCATGACGCAGCGGGAGTTCTTTCGCCGGGTCGCCGGTGTCGGCGACGAGCTCAGCCAAACGGGCCGAGGGATCGCCCTGGCTCCATAGAGGACTGTCAGCCATGGGTCATTTTAGCGGACGCACTGGTTAGGACCAAACGCGAGGGCAATGCCTGAGTTTGAAACTGACGCTCTACTGGAACGCGGAAGTGCTTTTGCTATGACCTGACGACCTGGAGCGGGGTGAGGCGCTTCTCAGCTTCCGTCTCACTGGCGGGTCTTCATTACGTCGCCGCGGCAGCGGGTAGTAGGGAGAGCTTCGAGGCTTTCTTGACATTCGTGAATGGCTGTTTATGATCTCGGGAAAATTAACGGGAGGGGATCATGAAGCGTTCCGCCGCCTATCGCGCGCCCGACCTGCGAGGCAAGATCGCCCTGGTTGCGGGTGGTACCCGCGGAGCTGGACGGGGGATCGCCATCGCGCTGGGCGAAGCGGGCGCCACGGTTTACTGCACGGGGCGCAGTTCGCGGAAGAACCCACGCGGGATGTCCGCTACACCCGGCCGGCCTGAAACCATCGAAGAAACCGCGGAACTCGTCACCGCCGCCGGCGGCCGCGGCATTTCCGTGAAGGTCGATCACACCGAAACGACCGAGGTGAAAAAGCTGGTCGCTGCCATCAAGCGCCGGCACCACGGGCTCGACATTCTGGTCAACGACGTATGGGGTGGCGACGCGCTCACGGAATTCGGCAAGCCCTTCTGGAAGCTCAAACTCGATGACGGCTTGCGCATGCTGAAACAGGCCATCCACTCCCACATCATCACCTCCCACTACGCAGTTCCCCTGATGCTGGGTCGAGAAGGAGGAATTATTTTCGAAATTACCGACGGTGACGCCTTCTACTACCGCGGCAACCTTTTCTATGATCTGGCGAAGATATCCGTTATACGGCTGGCGTTCGCCATGGCCCGTGAGCTGCGCAAGCGAGAGATTGTTTCCGTGGCGCTGACTCCCGGCTTCTTGCGTTCAGAAGCGGTGCTGGAACACTTTGGTGTCAGCGAGGCTAACTGGAGGGACGTCGGCAAGAAGGCCCAGAAGCCAGAGCAGAACAGTCGAAATCAGAACGACGCGCCCAACGATTTCATGGTGTCAGAATCGCCACGGTACATCGGCCGGGCGGTGGTCGCGCTGGCGGCAGATCCAAAGGTCAAAGGCAAGAGTGGGCGAGTCTTCAGCTCCTGGGCACTAGCCCAGGAGTACCGATTCACCGATCTCGACGGCACCCGGCCGCACTGGGGCAATTATGCGCGGAGGAGGTACGGCAGATATAAGATCTGCGACGAGAGATTTTATTCCTACTGGGCTCCCGGGCTCATCGACCTGGTTTTTCCGGATTGGTTTTGATCGTGCCCCGGACAGAGATGGTGCCTGGCTTATCCGCGCTGAGTGACCTGCAAACCGCGACATGATTGCGCCGGCATCCCCGCGTCGCGGTCTGTCGATGTTCGCGCAATCACGGGTACATGCGATTGATAACCGCGATGCAGATTTGCGGTGGCGAGGCGGCATTGCTGGCCACAATAAACAAGGGGAACTTCCCCAGGCTGACGTGCTTGAAGGTATACGTGCCTTGCGTAATGCTGCCGCTCTGTACCTTGAAGCGCAGATAAAAGCCGGGCTTCTCCGGATCATTCAGCTGTCCGGGCTGGTGGAGATCGGTCACCGCGAGCAACTTCAGGGGCACCAGCGTCGCACCTCCCGTATCCACGTGGAACACCGTGTTGAGATACGGTGTGAAGGTGGCCATAGTCATCGTTTCCAGCGTAACGAGTTCGCCCTGAGTGGAAAGCGGAAACGACTGAGTAGCCTTGACGACCGTTCCAGCCACGGATTCCAGCTGAGTCACAGCCGCAAATGCGAGGCTCGCGCCTACGAAGGACCTGCGAGAAACCGTCATAAGTGTCTCCGATCAGCAAGAAGTGGGCGGTCAACTTAAATTCGCACAAGCGCTTGTAAATACGATAACCGAATTCAACCGCTGCCCCGCCGTCAATTTCTGGCGGGGAATATACCCTGCAAAGCGATGATGAACGTTAGCACCAGGTATGGCGGCAGGTTGTTGTGTGGCAAGTTCCCCCCCACGAGTCCGATCGCCTGCGGGGCCATGGTTGTGTTAGCACTGGAGGCGTAGGCCTTGATGCCGCGGGTGGCGGCGGCCTCCGCCCAGACTGCGCCCGCAGGTGGGATCTCGGTGCCCGCGCCGGCGGCGCAACTCGCGATGTGGTTGTGGCTCGGCATCTCGGTCGAAAGCAAAGTGACGTTGGCTTCGCCGCCGACTTCTCCAACTACCCGGGGCGTTAAGCCCGGTCCATTCCCCGCCGCCAGCGGAGCACTGCCCTGGAGGTTGGGAAGACCAAAGGTGGAGGTTCCATTGCCACCGAAGTTGGTGCCTAGCAGGGAAAACAACGCCGTGTTCTGAGAGATAGCCAGGATCTGGCCGTTGCACAACGCCCAACCGCTAGGAGCGAAGTTGCCGGCGAAAATTCTGATTTCTGCGAGAAACGGGCTCGACATAAGAGATCCTCCTGCGGTTTCCCTAATTGCGCGAGGGGAAAACACCCTGCAGCGCAATCACAAAGTTGATCACCAGATAGGGCGATTCGTTGGGGTGAGGTTGACCGCCACCCGCATTTGAGACAGCCGCCACCGCCATGGGGGTATCGAAGGGGCCGGCCGCATACGCAGCCTGCCCACCACCCCAAAAGTTTGGCGACGGACTGAGTTGGTCCGACACACTGCCATTGGCATTTGGTATGTGCGTGTGCGACGGCATCTCGGTGATCAGAAGGGTGTGATTGGCTTCCCCGCCCGCCTGGCCCAGAACGAATCCGTTGCCCATGTGAAAAGGAGTGCGTCCCTGTAAGTTGGGAAGGGCGAACGTCTGTATGCCGTTGCCCCCGTACGTCGTACCCAGGATCGCAAACAATGCCTGGTTCTGTTGAATGGCCATCAACTGTCCATTGCAGAATGCCCAGCCCTTGGGCGGAAAATTAAACGAAATCATTTTCACCTCGCCCAGATATGGAAGTCCCATTGCTTTTCCTCCTGAGAGACCAAGTACCTTTCCAGCTGACTACCCTTCAGACCGGCCTACCGTTTAATTCTGGGTCGGGAATATCCCAAACAGCGAAATGATGAAGCTAACTGCCTGGAACGGTAGCATATTGTCATGGGGCTGATTCCCTCCTGAAAGGGCCAAGGCTCCGTTGTTCATTTGTGCAGCCCCTGTCGCGGCAAATTGCTTTACGCTGGCATTGCCCGCCCAGGTAGCGCTGGTCGGGCTGGTCGCGCTGCCGGCTGCTGAGCTGGCCGTTGCCGGGTGGGTGTGGGCCGGAATCTGCTGCGAGCTAAGAGTCACGGTCTCCGATCCAGCAAGCTGGCCGATCACGTACGACCCGAAGGGACTTGATCCCTGATGGACGGGCACTCGGCCCTGGAGGTTGGGGAGAGCGAAAGTGTTCTGTCCGTCGCCGCCATAGGTGGTGCCAATCAAGGTAAAGAGTGCGTCGTTCTGTGATATTGCCATCAGCTCGCCATTGCAGAACGCCCAGTCTACCGGAGCAAAATTGCCCCCGAACATCCTTATTTCTCCGACGAACGGTTCACTCATCTTTTCCTCCCTTTCGGCTCGCAATCTTAAAGCAGGCGGTTAAACACTGCTTCGTAAAACGTCCCCTTTTCGTCGCGACCGACAGGAACCAGAAACAAATCGAAGGCGCCCATGGTATCGTGTTCGACCGAATAAAGACGCTGCGGGTAAACCTGACGAGAATCGCCGCGAAACAAAAGCGAAAAAGCCTCGTTTTGCGGAGACGAGCGGCTGTCGTTGAGCTCGACCAAGTCGATGGCTACTCGTTCCCCAGCCGGATCGCGCAACCAAAACTTCGTATTCAGGTTTTCTGCAAACGCGCTTTTTGTCAGATGAACCACCATCTCTTCTAGTCCCGGGCTGCCTGCAATATCGTTGTCGTCTCGACCGGCATTGCGAATTCGAGGCCAGGTCGCCACCGCAAGGCCTCGAGTCGCTCATAAATCGCTGTCAAGCGCGTTCCATCCAGGCCTGTCGCTGTGCTTGCATCGCGTTGACTACGTCGCTCTCTGTGAAATCGAACCCTCGCGCCCGGCCGACTCGCAAAACCCTGACGAGAAAATCGTCGGTCCGGCCCGCCTCGCTCAACTGCTCTTGCAGAGCAGGCTCCCGAAACACGAGTTCACGGAATTGCTCCAGACTTTGCAGCGACATGAAAACACCTTCAAACCGCCAGCGCGAGAGGCTCAGACTTCGCAGCCGGGAAAAATCCAGCTAGCCAATCGTTCAGCATGCAATCCAGCACCAGATGAAGCCGGTCAACCTGACTCTCGTTTTCCACGCGATGAGGCAAATTCAAATTCAGGTACCAAACTTCCCCCTCCTGCATCGACACCTGCGCGCCATCAAGAAAGAAAGCCACGCCGGACGCGGTCTGGATGGGAATGTGGATACGGACCTCGCCATCTTCGTATCCCAACTTGAAATCGCGATGCTCGCGAATTTTTGCCCCCGGACGCAGCCGCAGAATCCGCACGGAGGTTAAGGGACAGTGGAAGGAGCCGAGAACTTCCTGGAAATAAGGACAGCGAACCAGCGTTTCAGTGTCGGCAAACGATTGCGTCGCAGTCGGATCCGGATAGAGTTTCCCGGTAGCTCCACCGACCGAACGCAAGGCGATTCCGCTCCAGTCGCCTTCGTAGATCGTTTTGTTGAAATGTGCGACCCACTCCCATTCGCTGATGCGACCGGCGTCCTGCTTGAGCCGGGCGACGTCAAAGGAGAAAGGAAGTTTTACACTCGGCGGCATCATCATTATTGCGACGCCTCCGCCGGGTGCCATTCCATCTCCAGATAGATCGCGTCTTCGCGGACGGCGGTGAAACCAAGACGCTGATACCAGTTCAGCGCCGGATTGAAGCGCTCCACATGCAACCGAATAAGATTGCCGGTTCGCGACGCCTCCGCCATGAGGTCGAACATGAGAGCGGAACCAATTCCCGCGCCGCGGTGTTCGGGGAGCAGGGCAATATCGAGCACGAGGATCTCTTCCGTCGAGCGGTCGACAATCAATCTGCCGGCGACGCCACTTTCGCGCCGGATCAGCCGATACTCGGCGGCGGGAAACTGCAACTGGTAGGACTGCCGTTGCGCCTGATACTGCATGCGCAAGAATGCGTCCTGTTGCGCGGGCGTCCACGGCACCAGGGCCATTTCGTCGGCTCGCGTGCTGGCGTAGATCTGGAACAAAAGCGGTTCGTCGTCGGGCTGGACCGGGTCGAGGACGACTCCTGCTGATTGCGACCGAAGAGTGGACGAGCTTACTCCCTTGTTGCCGAAGCCGCGTGCCGAATCATCGCCTAACTCCGTCGGAAGATTGGTGCCGCCCATGATGTACGGAACTCCACAGAAAAAGCCAAACCTACGAACTCAAGATCGATGTCCGGAAGTGAAGTATGTCGTGACAAGACCCTTGCGTCGCTTCTCAATGCAGGCAGTCGAAAGGGCCGGCGTCGCAGCAGTCCCATGCGAACGTGGGCGTGATCATGCCTTCCGCGAGGCCGCTTGTCAAGAGGCATCGCAACAGTCGCTCCGCCATCGATGTGGATAATCGACCCTAAATCGGGGGTGTGAAGGATTCTTCACCCTTGACTTTCCGCCTTAATCGTCCCAATATCCAAGCGCTTCCGTAGATGCCTTCCCCAGTGTCTGGAAAATTGGTTGGGGCCCGTCTCAAAGGGATAGATTACTGAACGCTTTCTTAACGCCCGAGCGTACGCCGCGGTATGCACCCAGATGCAGCGGCACCCACTCCCAAATCTTGGAGATGCGACTGTCATGAGCTTGCTTCGTTCGACGCGCCCCCTCTCTCTCGTCATTACCGTTGCATTGGTCGCCGCTATTGCGGCTCTCGTCTGTCTTCCACTGGCGAAGACCCGAGCTGCAGCCACCGCTCCCCGGGTAACTCTGCGCGGAGCGTCAAGACCGTTTGTAGACGCAGGAAGCGCGCGCAATCTGAAGCTTACCTACGCGGGCAAGGCGGAGACCGTGGCGGCACTGCAGGCAGGGGCGCGGCCAACCGCGCTTACGTCGGATGACTTCGACGCCGACGGCGCTCCGGATCTGGTAGCGGGATATGGCACGGCGAATGGTGGCGTGGTCACGCTCACGCGGGGCAATCCCGATGCGTTCGCACCGAAGAACCCGAAGCTCTACCAGCAGGCGTTGAATGGGAAAGTTTCGACCGCGTTCTTGACCAAGGCGGCGGCGTTCGCTGTGCCTGAATCGCCTGATTTCCTGGCGACGGGAGATTTCGATGGCGACGGCCACAAAGATGTTCTGGCAGGAACACGCGGCGGAGGTCTGTATTTACTGCGCGGCGACGGGCGGGGAAAGTTACTCGCGGCGGTCAAGGTAGCGTTGGCGGGACAAGTTTCGGCCTTGGCGGTGAACGGTGCTAGCCAGGTAGCGGTGGGAATCGAAAAGGGCAGCCTCGCGGAGGTGCTGGTGTTTGATCCGCGGTCCAGTCACGGCTTCTCCCAGCCGACGGCGACGCATTCGCTGTCCGCGACCGCAACCTCGATGGAGTGGGGGCGACTGGGCATCAACACTTCCGACCTCGCGGTGGCTGCGGGCAATGACATGGTGGTCATCTATCGCGCCTTGAATTCCGGCGCGCAGAGCGAAACCGTGAGCCTGGGATTCCATGTGCAGGCGATTGCGCTCGGCGATTTTATCTGGGACCGCGACGGCCGCGTGGAGATCGCCGCGCTGGGTGACGATGGCGCCATCCACATTCTGCAGCACGGGACGCTTGATACGCGTCCGCTGACCGCCGCTGATATTCCCGGACGGCGTGCACAGGGTATGGCGTGGCTGCGAAAACCACCGCAGGACCCAACTTCGCTTGGCGCATGGGCGGAGACCAAACAGCTAACCAACGCCGCGAGTTCGACCTCCGGCGTGGCGCCCCAGGCAATCCTGCAGGTTTCCCATCTGGCGCCAGCGACGACCCACGGTTTGATGGTGCTGGATAGCACGCAGAAGGAAATCCGTGTGCTGAACCCCTCGGCCGGCGCACAGGCGATGGCGATTTCTGGGACGCCCGTTGCGGCGCACGCTTTGCCGGCAATGTTGAATGGCACTCGTAGCTTGGCCGTGCTGAGTTCGTCTCAGACCGCTCCGATGCTGTTGGACTCGCTTCCGGACCCAACGTTCAACGTGACCACTACTGCGGACGAAGACGATGCCGGCGCATGCACCAGTTCGCTCACCGGTGGCAACGGTGCGGACGGCGTGCTCAGCCTGCGTGAGGCGGTCTGTGAGGCCAACAACAATGGCGCTGCAATCAGTGTCATTAATTTGCCAGCGGGGACCTACAGCCTGTCGCTCAATACCTTCGGTGGCAATGGATCGCCCGCGGCTTCCGCCGAACTTCAAGTGGGGATGGTCGCGACCGCGGACATCACGATTAACGGAGCGGGGGCAGGCAGCACCATCATCCAACAAACCAGCGGGGCGGACCGCGTCATCGAGCAGGATCCGAATGTGGTCGGCGTTAACTTGACGATCGAGAACGTGACATTGTCCCATGGCAACTGTGCCGGCAATACCGGCCTCGATTGCGGATTTGGCGGCGGAGCCATACTGGGGGGCTCGGGCCCGAGCGCGGGCAACCTTACTCTCAGCGGCGTGGTGCTCGACCACAATACGACTGGAGCCGTGGACGCCGGCGGCGGCGTGAATTTCTCCGCGGACGGCACTCTTACCGTCAGTAACTCGACTTTTTCCAACAACACCGCTACCCAGGAGGTGGGCGGCGCGATCAACTTCGAGGTGAACGCGAGTTCGGGAAACCTCGTCATCACGAATTCCACCTTCACCAACAACACGTCGACCGCGGGATCGTTACCTGGCGAGGGTGGCGCCGTATCGGCCGCACTGCCTTCCGGCACATCCGGTAGCATCACAGGGTCTACCTTTACCGGAAACTCCGCCACCGGTTCTCCCGCTTGGGGCGGCGCGATTATCAGTACCGGCGCGATGACGGTTTCCAATTCCCGCATCGTCGGCAACAGCGCGACTCTGGGATCGGGCTTTCTGGAAAACGGAGGGGCGGGGAACGTCGGCACTGTCACCAACAACTGGTGGGGATGCAATGCCGGACCGAACAACGCGGGTTGCGACCATGTGGACGCCAATCCGGGCAGCACTGCGAATTTCAATCCCTGGCTGGAACTTAGTATCAGTGCTTCTCCCACTCAAATTCTGCCCAGCGCTACCTCCACGCTGACCGCCGACCTCACGCACAATTCGAACAATTTCGGTGGATTCCAGGTTCCTGATGGAACCGGCATCGCGTTCGGCGGCACACTGGGAACGGACAGTCCCACCAGCACCGCACTCAGCAGCGGGCAGGCGACTTCCACCTACACGGCGGGAGCAGCCGCTGGCCATGGCACAGGTGCGGCCACGGTGGACAATCAAACGGTCAGCACGCCCATCGAAATTCTCGACTCTGTCACAGTCGGCACCAACCCAACGGGGCTTTCCTTCAGCGTCGACACGATCAACTACACCGCTCCGCAGAGCTTCAATTGGGTAGTGGGCTCTCCGCATACCATTGCAACCAGTTCGCCGCAGGCGGGCGCCACGGGATCGCAATACGTCTTTACCTCCTGGTCGGATGCGGGCGCGATCTCGCATGTAGTTTCCGCACCGACTGCAACTACGACCTACACGGCCAACTTCAAAACGCAATACCAGTTGACTACGGCCGCGTCGCCGTCTGCCGATGGTTCGGTCACGCCGGCCTCGGGCAGCTACTTTGACCCGGGCGCATCGATAGCCGTAACCGCAACCCCCAACGGCGGCTTCCAGTTCACCAACTGGACCTCGACCGGAGGGACGTTCGACTCGACCACCGCCGCCAGCACCAACTTCCACATGCCCAGTGCCGCAACATCGGTGACGGGTAACTTCTCCGTGCTCATTACGGGCGCTGCAACCACAACGTCGGTCTCATCGAATAACAACCCGTCCTTCACCGCTGCTCCCAACAACTCGGTGACGTTCACGGCCACCGTTACCTCCAACAGCACGGTGAACGAAGGCACGGTCACTTTCAAAGACGGAGCAAATAGCCTGGTATGCAGCGGCGGCAACCCGGTGGCTGTGAGCAACGGTAGCGCCACCTGCACAACTACGTTTACCGTGGAGGGCTCGCACGCCATCAGCGCGAACTATAGCGGCACGGTCAACTTCGTCGCCAGCAGCGGGAACCTCACGCAAGTTGCAAACAATCACACCGTGCAGACTGGAAACCAGTTCTGCAACCCAGGTGCAATCACCATACCCGGCACGGCTGGGGCAGCTTTGCCCTATCCGTCCAACATCTTTGTGACGGGAGTGGGCGGCACCATCAGCAAAGTGACGGTCGCGCTTAACAACATCAGCTCCAGCAACATTCCGCAAACGGACTTGCTGCTGGTGGGCCCAACGGGAGCGGCACTCGTGCCTTTCGCCAGTGTGGGAGACGGCTCCAGCATCAACGCCGTGAATATCGTGCTCGATGATGCCGCTGGCAGCCAGCTGCCCGGAGGCTCTCCCTTTACCAGCGGCACCTTCAAGCCCACTTCGATAACGGGGAGCACCAGCCTGGTGTTTCCGGCTCCGGCACCAGCGATTACCGTTGCAAATTACGCGCCTAGCGACGGAACAGCCTCGCTGTTCACCAAGTTCGAAGGCACTGCTCCCAACGGCACGTGGGCGTTGTACGCCATGGACAATTCGGGCAATGGCGCCGCTAGCATCGGCGGCGGATGGTGCGTGAACATCACTGCAGGGGTCGCTCCGGCCATCACCAGCGCGAACAACACGACCTTTGTCGAAGGCATCGCGGGTTCATTCAACGTGACGACCACAGGCTCTCCGACGCCGAGCCTCACCCAAGCGGGCGCCCTGCCGGGCGGCGTGACGTTCGTTGACAATCACAACGGCACGGGCACACTCAGTGGCACGCCCACGGCGAACGGAGTGTTCCCCATTACGTTCAGCGCGTCGAACGGCACTACTGTGACCCAGAGCTTTACGCTCACGGTAGGCAAAACTCCGACCAGTACGCATGTCACGTCCAACTTGAACCCATCGACCTTTGGTCAATCCGTGACCTTCACCGCAACCGTAACCTCCAGTGGAGGCACACCGGTTGGCTCCGTAACCTTCGTCACCGGGTCGACTACCCTCGGAACTGTAAAACTGAGCAAAGGTGTCGCCATGCTTTCCACCTCGGCTCTGAATGCAAGCTCCCACACCGTCACAGCCAAATACATGGGCAGCCCGCAATTCATCCCGAGCAACGGCTCCGTGGTTCAGATGGTACAGAAAATCTCAACTACCACAACCATTACGAATGCTTCGCCGTCCCCATCGACGTATGGCCAAGCGGTAACCTTCACCGCGACGGTGACCGCCGCCGCCGGTGCGCCCACGGGAACGGTCAGATTCAAGGACGGTTTGACCGTTTTGGGTACCGGAGCTGTTTCGGGCGGAACGGCAACCTTCACCACGACAGCGACACAGCTTTCGGGCGGAAGCAACTCGATCACGGCAGCCTACGGCGGTGACAGCGATGATCTTGCCAGCACCTCCACCGCGTTTTCACAAACGGTGAATAAGGCAGCAACGACTACGTTGCTGAACTCATCGCCAAATCCCGCCACGGTGGGGCAAACTGTGACCTTGACCACAACCGTCAGCTCAGGGTCTGGAACGGTGACTGGTATGGTTTCCTTCCACGATGGTGCGACGCAACTAGGCACAGGAACACTGAGCAGTGGAGTCGCCCAGATTACGGCGACATTCGCCACCACCGGAACCCATCACCTGGGGGCAAATTACCTGGGGAACAAGAACTTCGCGACCAGCACAGGATCGCATTCGGAGACAGTGCATTAATCGGAGACAGTGCACTAATTAAGAGAGGGAATTCCAACCGGATTGGGGCGGCTTGAAGTTCAGTTCCGGATTGTTCCGATGCCAATGCACCGGCGCAACCACCGATCAGAGTCTGGTCGCCCTTGAAGGCCAGTTCGCGCAGGCCGGGAAAAATCGGCAATTTCGCGAGCGTTTGCCCCGATGTCGCCTTCGATTTTCGGCA
>Ga0335081_10017199_pt1 | contig 11714 bp, 7 predicted proteins | sample Lox_Sample_35_FD_206713 | JGI IMG/M metagenome (GOLD analysis project Ga0335081, IMG submission 206713) | Soil microbial communities from Loxahatchee National Wildlife Refuge, Florida, United States - Lox_Sample_3.5 | ecosystem: Environmental > Terrestrial > Soil > Wetlands | place: USA: Florida... | reverse complement strand
GCAACCCCGCCACCATCCCCAAACCCGCCGGCGTCCAGGCCCGGCTACTGGACCTCCTCGGCACCGACATCAGCCGGCCCCGCTGGCTCACCAAGTGAAATCCCATGTGCGAAGGACGGGGCTAGAGCATCATGATGAGCATGTACCCCATGGTGATGGCCATGGCGATCTTGTAGCTGGCGGCGAGCCGGGGGGCGAGCACCGGGCTGCCTGCGGGGTGGGGATAGGCGGTGGCGGCGGCCGGGGCCGCGCCCGGGCCGATCGGCACGATCTGAGCGGGCTGGGACGAGCGGCCCGCGGCAGCTGCGCGGGCGGTGGCGGGAGCCGGGGTGCGGGGCAGGTGGGCGAGCCGGTCGGCGGCCCACAGGACGTAGCCGAGCATGACGAGCGCCAGCACCAGGGTGAGCGCGGGGTTGCCTATGGTGGCGCCCTGGCTCATGCCGGGCATCGCCATCCCCGGGCCGTGGCCCGAGGGCCAGGAACCGACGGGCACCAGCATGTAGACCATCACTGCGCATTCGGCGGCGTGGGCCGCCGGGTGCGCGCAGCGCGCTCGCCCGGCGCGGATGGCCTGCCAGGCGAACCACGCGGCTGCGGCCGCGAACACGGCGCGCCAGGCGGTGGCGGGGACCGGCGTGAGCCGGGGCTCGAGCATCCCGGCCATGGCCACGCCCGTCAGGACGTGCAGCGCGTCGGCGTCGAGTTCGGTGTTCTTGCCTCGTCGCCGGGAGATGGCCAGGCGGCACGCGCAGCAGACGGCGATCACGACCATCAGGACTGCGCAGCCGCCCGCGAGCCAGGCCGGGCCGCTCAAGTCCGCGGCTCCCAGGCCGCGTGCGCCGGGTATGCCGACCGCCGGCGCGGCGCCGCAGGCTGCGGCGGGCGGATAGCCATCCGCGGCCCTGGCCCGGGGGATCGGTGGTGGCGCATGACGGTTAAAAGGCTAATTTGGTGCTGGCGGTTACCGCAAGGTGAGCCAATTGAAATGGCGGATGCCTTTGTTGGCGCCTTCGGTGAACCCGGCCGGGGTATTTAGCTACCCCTGCCGGGTATTCAGGTTACCCGGGCCGGGTATTCCGCCGTCCTTTACTTTACCCGGCCCGGGTATCGCGAGTCTTGGCCGGTCAGCAGGCTGAAGTCACGCCCGGGTTAAGGTTCATCTCCTTTCATTGCCGGCGTTTCCGGGGCGGTGTAGATTTCCCGGTGCAATGGTATTCGCCAGGATCAGGTGCTTCGGCTGGGAGGCAGGGCTGGATGTCGGCTGCGTTCACCGGCATGGCGTCATCGCCGGGGACCCGGCAGGTTGAGCTCTCGATCGCCGGGATGACGTGCGCGGCGTGCGCCGCGCGGGTGGAAAAGAAGCTCGGCGCCCTGGACGATGTGACGGCGGCGGTGAATTTCGCGACCGGGAGGGCCGCCGTCACCGCGCCGGTGTCGGTCCCGGTGGCACGGCTGATCGAGGCGGTCGAGCAGGCCGGGTACGGCGCGGACCTGGCGCGGCCTCCCGCGGGCGCCGCAGAGCCCGCGGAAGCGGGCGGGACCGGGCCTGATGCGGCCCGGGTGGCTGACCTGCGGCGGCGGCTGATCGTCGCGCTGGTGTTCTTCGTCCCGCTCAGTGACCTGTCGGTGCTGCTGTCGCTGTTCCCGTGGGCCAGGTTCCCGGGCTGGCAGTGGGTCCTGGTGGCAATGGCCCTGCCGGTCGCGGTGTGGGCGGCCTGGCCATTCCACGCCGCGGCGATCAAGAACGCCCGGCACGGCGCGGCGTCGATGGACACGCTGGTGTCACTCGGCATCGCGGCGGCGTGCGGCTGGTCGGTGTACGCGATGTTCGTGCTGGACCGCGGCCAGGCCGGGATGAGCGTCCGGCAGTTGCTGCTGCACGCCTCAGGCGGCGGGATCTACCTGGAGGTCGCCGCGTCGGTGACGGTGTTCTTGCTGGCCGGGCGGTGGTTTGAGGCCCGGGCCCGGCGTGATGCCGGGGAGGCGATGCGCGAGCTGGCGGCCGCCGGGGCGCGGGAGGCCAGCGTCCTTTCCGGTGACGGGACCGAGCGGCGGGTTCCGGCCGGGCAGCTCCGGCCCGGTGACCGGGTGGTGGTCCGGCCCGGGGAGGTGATCGCCGCCGACGGGGTGGTGGAGTTCGGCGAGTCCGCCGTGGATACCAGCGTGATGACCGGGGAGTCGGTGCCGGCCGAGGCCGCCGCCGGCAGCGCGGTGACCGCCGGGACGGTCGTGGTCAGCGGCCGGGTGATCGTCTGCGCCGCGAAGACCGGCCAGGACACCCAGCTGGCGCACCTGATCACCCTGGTGGAGCGGGCGCAGGCGGACAAGTCGCGCATCCAGCGGCTCGCCGACCGGATCTGCGGGGTGTTCGTCCCGCTGGTGCTGGCCGCGGCCGCGCTGACCCTGGCCGGGTGGCTGGCCGCGGGCGCCCCGGCCGAGCAGGCGGTCAGCGCCGCGCTGGCCGTGCTGATCATCGCCTGCCCGTGCGCGCTGGGCCTGGCCACCCCGGCCGCGCTGGTGGTGGCCTGCGGGCGGGGCGCGCAGCTGGGCATCTTCATCAAGGGCTACCAGGCGCTGGAGTCCTCCCGGTCGGTCGACACCATCGTGCTGGATAAGACCGGCACGGTCACCACCGGGCAGATGGCGGTGACCGGGGTGCGGCCCGCGCCCGGCACCAGCCGGGAGATGCTGCTGCGCCGCCTCCGCGGGGTCGAGGACGCCTCGGGGCACCCGGTCGCCGCCGCCATCAGCGCCGCTGCCCGCGCCGAGCTGGGGGACCTGCCGCGCGCTGACGGTTTCGTGTCGCTGCCGGGGCTGGGCGCGCGCGGGATGGTCGACGGCCAGGAGGTGATCGCCGGGCGAGACAGGCTGCTCGGTGACCACGGGATCACCATCCCGCAGGTCCTGGCCGGGCAGTGCGCCGAGTGGGAGCGCGCGGGCCGCACCGTGGTGCTGGCCGGGTGGGATGGCCTGGCCCGCGGCGCGGTCGCGGTTGCCGACACGGTCAAGCCCTCCGCCGCCGCGGCGGTGGCCGGGCTGCGCGGGCTGGGGCTGCGCACGGTGCTGCTGACCGGGGACAGCCCGGCGGTCGCCGGGGCGGTCGCGGCCCAGATCGGCGCGGATGAGGTGATCGCCGGCGCGCTGCCCGCCGATAAGGTCGCAGTGATCAAGGACTTGCAGGCCGAGGGCCGGCGGGTGGCCATGGCCGGGGACGGGGTCAACGACGGGCCGGCGCTGGCCGCCGCCGACCTGGGGCTGGCCCTCGGCTCAGGCACCGACGTGGCGATCAGCGCCGCCGACCTGATCTTGCTGCGGGATGACCTGGGGGTGATCCCGGACGCGATCCGGCTGGCCCGGGCCACGCTGGCGACCATCCGGCGTAACCTGGCCTGGGCGTTCGGCTACAACATCGCCGCGATCCCGCTGGCCGCGGCCGGGTTCCTCAACCCGCTGATCGCCGGGGCGGCGATGGCGGCCTCCTCGGCGTTCGTGGTGGCCAGCAGCATCCGGCTGCGCCGGTTCGGCCCTGCTGGCCGGCCCGGCCGCGGCCGCCGGCCCGGATCGGCATCCGGCCAGGCTGAGGCCGGCGGCGAGCCGGAAACGGGGGTCCTGTCATGCCCGGGATGAACTCCGGCCTCAACATCAGCGACCCGGCGGTGGTCGCGGCGTTCAAGGCCGCGCTGGTGCACCAGGGGCTGATCGCCCTGCTCATCTTCGCGCTAGTGGGCCTGGCCTGGATCACCCTGCGGGCCTGGCTGCCCGCCGCTGCGGCCGGGGCCGGCGCGGCGCCGGAAGCCACGGCCGCTGCTACTGCCGAGCCGGCCTGGCGGCGGCTGCTGCGGATCGGGTTCGGCCTGCTGTGGGTCTTCGACGGGATCTTGCAGGCCCAGCCGAAGATGGCGATCGGGCTCCCGTCACAGGTCATCGAGCCCTTGGCGGCGGCCTCACCGAGCTGGGTGCAGCGCCTGGTGAACGTGGGCGGGACCACCTGGTCCTATCACCCGATGCAGGCCGGCGCCGCGGCGGTGTGGATCCAGGTCGGCATCGGCATCTGGCTGCTGGCCGCGGCCCGCGGGCCGCTGTCCCGGCTGGCCGGGCTGGCCAGCGTCGGCTGGGGCCTGGTGGTCTGGGTGTTCGGCGAGGCCTTCGGCGGCATCTTCGCGCCCGGCCTGACCTGGCTGTTCGGCGCCCCCGGCGCGGTCCTCCTCTACTGCGTGGCAGGCGCGCTGATCGCGCTGCCCGAGCGGGCCTGGCACACCCGCCGGCTGGGCCGACTGACCACGGCCGGCATCGGGGTGTTCCTGATCGGCATGGCGGTGCTGCAGGCCTGGCCGGGCCGGGGGTTCTGGCAGGGGATCGCGCACGGCCAGCCCGGCACGCTGGCCGGGATGACCGGGACGATGGCCCAGATCCCGCAGCCCGGGTTCCTGTCCGCCTGGATCAACGCCTTCACCACCTTCGATGAGGCGCACGGGTTCGCGGTCAACCTGGTCGTGGTGGCCGCGCTCGCCGTCACCGGCGCCGTGTTCCTCAGCGGCCGGCCGCGGCTGATCCAGCCGGTGCTGGCCGGCTTCACCGTGCTGTGCCTGGCGGACTGGGTGCTGATCGAGGACCTGGGCTTCCTCGGCGGCCTGGGCACCGACCCCAACAGCATGATCCCCTTCGTGCTGCTGGCCGCCGCCGGGTACCTGGCCCTAGCCCGCATGCCGGCCGAAGCGGCCGAACCTGCCGCGGCCGCAGCGCCGGGGCCGGGCTGGCGGGACCGGGCCCGGCTGGCCCGAGACCGGGTCCGGCCGCATGCCCTGCGCCGGTCGGTTGCGACCGCGAGCATCGGGTCGGTGGCGTCGGCCGGGGCGATCGGGCTGATCGTCCTGGGTGCCGCGCCGATGGCGGTCGCGCAGGCCAGCCCGGTCGCCGACACGATCCTGGCGGAGTCGATCAACGGCGCCAGCGCCCCGGTCAACTTCCCGGCCCCGGCCTTCACCCTCACCGACCAGGACGGCCGGGCCGTGACGCTGGCCAGCCTGCGCGGCAAGGTGGTGCTGCTGACGTTCCTAGATGACACGTGCTCGACCGACTGCCCGCTGATCGCGCAGGAGTTCCGCCAGGCCGGGCAGCTGCTGTCCGCGGACACCGCCCGGGTCGAGCTGGTCGCGATCAACTACAACCCGCTGAACACCCAGGTCAGCTACATCCAGGCGTTCGACCGGCAGGAAGGCCTGGCCGGCGTGCCGAACTGGCTGTACCTGACCGGCAGCCCGGCCCAGCTGCAGCAGGCCTGGCGCCGTTACGGCGTGCCGCCGGCGGAGATCCTCCCGGCCGGGTCGATGGTCGGGCACGGGGACTACGCGTTCGTCATCGACCAGGCCGGCCACATGCGCCAGGAGCTGGGCTTTGACACCGGCCCGGGAACGCAGGCCACCAGATCGTCGTTCGCCGCGGAGCTGACCGACGCCGCGCAGCAGCTGCTGGGGCGTTCATGAGCAGGCCAGCCCGGGCGGCCGCCGCGCTGGCCCTCACAGCCGCGGCGCTCGTGGCGGGGTGCGGCAGCGCGGCCCCCGCCGCGCGCGGGCCCGCGGCCTGGGCCCCGCCGGGCTGGGCGCCGTTCCTGGCCACCTCCCTGGTCACGCGCGCCGGTACCTGGGCTGTTGCGGTGATGGGCGGCTCGGTCGCTGCGCACGACAACTTCTGGCAGTTGTTCGTGCGCCCGACGGGCAGCGAGCAGTGGAAGCTGGTCACCCCGCCCGGGACAGCCGATAACGGCGGCCTGGTCCTAGCCGACGGCGGCGCGCAGTCACTGATCACCGGGCTGCGGCCCAGCCAGGGCCTGACCTTCACCCCGCTGACCCTCACCCGCGACGCCGGCCGGGCCTGGTCATCGGCCGGCCCGCTGGATGCCGCCCTGGCCAACGTCCCCGACGCGCTCGCCGCGGCGCCCGGCAGCGGTACCCTGCTCGCCCTGACCGCCGACGGCACCGCCGAGCTGGCCGCGCCCGGCTATACCAGGTGGAGCACTCTCACCAGCCAGCGCACGCTGGCCGCCACCCCCGCCGGCCGACGCTGCGGCCTGCACACCCTCACCGCCGCCGCATTCACCGCCGTTGGAGTGCCGCTGCTCGCCGGCACCTGCAGCCACCCGGGCACCGCGGGCATCTTCGCCGCCAGGAACGGCACCTGGCAGGCAGCAGGACCGCGCCTGCCCGCCGCGCTGGCCGGCCAGGCGATCACCGTCCTCCGGCTGACGCGGGCCGCGAACCGTACCGTAGCGCTGCTGAAAGCGGGCAGCGGGCCGGCCGACAGCCTGCTCGCCGCCTGGTCGGCGGACGGCGGCAGCCACTGGGCCCTGTCACCCCCCCTCAAGCTTGCCGGCGCCACGCTCACCTCAACCGCCTGCGGGCCCACTGGCGCGGCCGCGATAGTGCTGAACGGCAACAAGGCCCAAACCATTGCCGGCGCCGGATCCGCCTGGCAATCACTGCCCGCACTGCCCGCCGGCACCGCGACACTGGCCCCCGAGCCCGCGGGCGGGATCGACGCGCTGGCCGTCCACCGCACCACGCTCACCGTCTGGCAACTCGCGGCCGGGTCCACCACCTGGCACACCACGCAGGCCATCAGCGTCCCCATCCAGTTCGGGTCATCGAGCTGATGCCAGCACACGCGCCAGGCCTGTGCGGCAGCGCCGCGCCAGGAGCAGACGACGCGGGGAAGTTGCGAGCCGATGCACCAGCGTGCCGCGGGCTGACGCTGCCGGACCAATGAGCCGAATACCTTGAGGAGGTTTCATGCGAGCCAGAGTGCTGATGGCGCTCGCCACGGCGGCCGCCGTGCCAGCGCTTTTCATCGCCGCGACCGCGGCGCCGGCTTCGGCCCATGTGCTGAAGACGGTGGGCCCTTACCACCTGCTGATCGGCTTCGGCAACGAGCCGACGTATGCGGGAGCGCAGAACTCGGTCTTCCTGCTGCTGACCGACGCGAAGACCGGCGCCCCAATCGTTGACGAGGGGCTCGGCGACACGCTGAAAGTGCAGGTGGGGTTCGGCACCCAGACCAAGCAGCTGCCGCTGGTGTCATCGTTCGACCCTGACAGCGGCCAGGGAACCAAGGGCGTGTACAACGCCTACTTCGTCCCGACCGTCCCCGGCGACTACACCTTCCATTTCTCCGGCAGCATCCACACGACGAAGGTGAATATCACCGTGACGTCGTCGCCGACGACGTTCGACAGCGCGCACGACCCCGCGGCGATCGAGTTCCCGCAGCAGGCGCCGTCGAACCTGCAGCTGGCGCAGCGCCTGAACGCCGAGTCCGCCCGGCTGTCCGCAGCGATCCAGGCAGCCGACAGCAAGGCGTCCTCGGCTTCCACAGCACTTGCGGTCGGGATCGCCGGGCTCGTCGTCGGCGTGGCGGGGCTGTGCGCCGGCGGGATAGCTCTCGCCCGCAGCAGGTCGCGATCCCAGGGTGCGGCAGCAGGCAGCCAGCACCCGGCCAGCGTGGAATGAGATCACTGCGGGCGGTCTTGCTGGTGGCCGTTCTCGCGCTGGCCTGGGGCGGTGTCATCGCTTCGCCCGCCGACGCGCACGCCCTGCTGGAACGGTCGTATCCGGCGGCGGGCGCGTCGCTGCCGGGCGCGCCGCACGCGATGCTGCTCTACTTCACCGAGGCACCCGAGCCCAGCCTGTCCACGGTGTTGCTGCTGGATTCCTCGGGCCAGACGGTCCCCGGGGTCGGCAAGCCCACCCCGGCACCGGGCAACGCGCGGGAGCTGCGGGTTAGGCTGCCACCTCTTACCGACGGGGTGTACACGGTCAACTGGCGCACAGTCTCGAAGGTAGACGGGCACGTCACCGGCGGCTCCTTCGCCTTCGGCATTGGCGTCCTGCCCTCGGCGAGCGTTTCCGCGGCCGCGAACGGCGGTTCGCGGGGCTCCGCCCCGTCTCCGGCCGCCGTGGCCGGCCTGTGGCTGCTGTACTGGGGGCTGGCGCTGCTCGCCGCCGCCGGGATCACGGGCCCGCTGGTCTTCAGGTGGCGGCTGCCTGGCAGGGCGCGGATCGTGATCGCGGCCGGATGGCTGGCCGCCGCGGCAGGGATCCTCATCATGATCTTGTCGGAGCGAGCGGCGGCGGGCGTGCCGTTCGGCGAGCTGTTCGGCGCCGCGGCCGGGCGGTTGCTGCTGGCCCAGGCAGCCGCCGTGGCCGTGTGCGGGCTGGCCGCACTCGAGGTCGCGCGCCGCCCGGAGGGCCCGGGACTTGTCGTGCTGGCAGCGGCCGCCGCGGGCGCGCTGTTCGTGCATGCCCTGGCCGGGCACGCCGCCACCCAGTCGCCTATCCGCTTGCTCAACGTGACCGACCAGTGGCTGCACATGCTCGCGGCCGGGGTATGGGTCGGCGGCCTGGTCTGGCTTCTGCTCGGGCTGCGGAACCTGGTCGGGGCGGCGAGGGCTTCGGCTGTCCGCCGCTTCTCGCAGCTGGCGTTCGCTGCCGTGGCCGTCATCGCCGTGACCGGGGTGCTCCGCGCAGTGCCCGAGGTCGGCAGCCTCGCTGCGCTGGTATCGACCAGCTTCGGCATCACGTTGCTCATCAAGTCCAGCCTCTTCGTGGCGCTGATGGGAATAGCCTGGCGGAACCGCTACCGGCTGGTGCCAAAACTCGCCGGGCCTGCTCCTGCGGCGCCGGGCGTGCTATCGCCAGCCGGGGGTGGCGCGCCGGCGGATCCCCCAGAGCGGGCAGCCGGCACCGGGAGCCGGCCCCCCGGGGCTGATGCCCGGCCGCCAGGGGGTGCAAGAGCCGGGGCCATCGGCTCGCTGCAGCGGTCGGTCAGATCCGAGGTGGCCCTGACGGCCATCGTGCTGGTCGTGGCGGCGGTGCTCAGCGGGCTCCCCCCGGCAAGCTTCGTCGAAGCCGCCGGGCAGAAGACCGCCCCTCCTTCGGTCACCGTGACGGGCAGCGACTTCGCTACCACGGCGCGGGTGCGCCTCATGGCGTCGCCGGGCACGGTAGGGCCAAACCGGTTCACGGTTCAGGTCGTCGGCTATGACTCAGGCCGTCCCCTCCCCGCTCGCAGCGTCCGGCTGGAGTTCTCGCTGCCGGCCAACCCGAACGTGGCCTCCAGCCTCAACCTCGTGCCGGGCCCCGGCGGCACGTGGACCGGGCAGGGCACCAACCTGTCCATCGACGGCCAGTGGGACATCGATGTCGTGGTCCAGCAGGCCGCGACCGCGGTCGACGTCCCGCTACGGTTGCGCACCCGGCTGCCGTCCGAGCACATCACCGTCTCCCGGCAGCCGGGCCAGCCGGCCCTGTACACGATCCAGCTGGGAAACGGCCGCAGCCTCCAGACGTACCTGCAGAAGCCACTACCGGGCCAGGGCCTGGTCCACTTCACGTTCTTCCAGGCGTCCGGCAAGGAGGAGCCCATCACCTTCGCCAGCGCCACGGCGATCACCCCCGCAGGCGCCGACCAGCCGCTGAAACTGATCCGCCTGGCCAGCGGGCACTTCGTGGCGAGATTGAGTCTCACACCCGGGCGGTGGACCTTCCGCATCAACGCCACGCCGGCGGGCGGGCAGCCGCTGTCTGGGTACTTCTCCCAGACCATCGGGCCGTGACGTGATGCCAGCGCGTCTCCCGAGCACGCACAGGCCCCGCACGGCGGCGGCTCTTCTGATAGCTGTTGCTCACGGCGGTCACCTTCCTTCGCCCGATGACCTGCCACTTGCCGACGCCCACCACTCGGCAGGCCACAGGCGGACCGCCACAGTAGGTCTGCGAAGTCCGGGACATCCTCGGGCGGGCCGTCTCCTCCGGAGCCAGGCCCAAACCCGAGCGGCACCAGAAAGGGGTTACCGTTTATGCCGACAGACCCTTCGGCCCCGGGGACCGCCGTGGCAGTGACGCGTCAGCACAAGGCGTTCCTTGTGATGGCCGTGTTCGTATCGGCGCTGAGCATGACCAGCTGTGGTGGCTCGAAGCCGGGCACGCCGCCAGGCAACGCCCAGAACGCAACCGTGCACACCGCGCAGCCCGCCCGTGCCACCCCATCGGCCTCCGCGAAGATGATCTGCGCGGCTGAAACCCAAGCCGAGCTCGCGGTGGTCCTCGGCGTCCACCCCACTCAACCCGTCGTCCCGGCCTGGACCGACCACACCTACTCCTGCAACTACACCTACCACCATGCCGTCATCGCGCTCTCTGTCAAGGAGTTCTCCAACCAGGCCGAAACCGACGGCTATTTCAAATCGCTTGCGCACCGGCTCGGCCAGAGCCAGCAACTCTATGCCCTCGGCCAGGGCGCCTTCAGGACCAAGAATCTCTCGATCGTTGTCCGCAAGGATTACAAGGTCCTGCTGGTCGACATCTCCGGACTGCCCGCTCAGTTCGGCGCGCCGCCCTACAGCCGGGGGGACATCGCGCTCAGCGTCGCTGCCACGATCATGGACTGCTGGACAGGCGCCTGATCACACCACCGGTGACACCCCGAGCGCGCGGACCGCGTCTCGCAGGTAGGGCGGATCAGGAGCGGCCAAGCTCCGCACGTGGTCACATGCCGTGATCGAGCTGGCCATCTCCGGGCCCGTCCCTGATGGCCGTCGGCGCGCAGATTCCAATGACCGCTGACATCGCTGGCTATCGGCTCCGGTTTGCCAAGCGTGCAAACACCAGTCTGGTGCGCGCATCGCGAAGATCCCCTACCCTGGGTGCGCCACCGCCCTCCGGTTCGTCAACCTAGGCATCTAAACTCGCCCGCACGGCACCGCTACCCTCGGGTTCGCGGCAAACGGCTCCTCAGTAATCCTGAACCCACGGGAAACTCGGGGTTCGAGTAACAACCGAACGGCCAGTGGCGTTAGCGGGCCTGCGGGGACGGAGTAACCCGTCATTCAGCGTTCCGATGTGGGCGGGTTGTGCTCACTGGTTAGTCGAAGACGCGGTCGACGACGGCGGCTTGTCCGGCGTTGCCGGCTCATCCGCCCAGGTCATGGCTGCCATCCGCAACGCGGCGGTTGCCAGGCTCTGCTGGCCGGGTTCACCGCCGCGGCGTCAGGCCGACGCTGGGCCGCGCGCAGCTTGTAAGGCCCGTCGTAGCCCTGCGTCTCAGGTAACGAGAATGACCGAAGTCCTGAAGGCCCGGCGGGCATCCTGATGTGATCCGGTTCCTCAGCGGGCGTCTGGGGCTGGTATGGTGCCGGCTTGTTCACGCAGGGCGGGCAGCACGTCGGCACCGAGGCGGGCGATGTTCTCCTGGGTGCGGGCCGGGTGGCCGGCGCCTTCGACCATCAGCAGCAGGTGACGCAGGCCGGTGCGGGCGACGGTGGCGGTCATGGACTGGGTGCAGTCGGCGGCGCTGCCGACCGGGTGGATCCGGCAGAGCAGGTCGGCGTAGCCGGCCGGGTCCCGGCTCGGCCGGGGCCGGCCGTCGACCGGCCGGTAGTCGGCCAGACCGGGGCCCAGCCAGCGGGGCAGCTGGGTACGCAGCGTGCGGCGGGCCTCGGCCCGGGTGTCGGCGACGTAGGCGACGACGGCGCCGATGTGGCGGGCGGGCGGGTGCCCGTGGCGTCCGGCTGCGGTCGCATAGCGGGTGATCATTTCGTGCTTGCCGTCGTCGCCGGTGTGCATTCCGAGCAGCATGGGCAGCCCGCGGGCGGCGGCAAGTTCCGCCGTGGCCGCCGAGGTGCAGGCCAGTACCAGGGGCGGGCGGGGGCGGGTGCGGGGGCG
>Ga0335081_10017196_pt1 | contig 11715 bp, 8 predicted proteins | sample Lox_Sample_35_FD_206713 | JGI IMG/M metagenome (GOLD analysis project Ga0335081, IMG submission 206713) | Soil microbial communities from Loxahatchee National Wildlife Refuge, Florida, United States - Lox_Sample_3.5 | ecosystem: Environmental > Terrestrial > Soil > Wetlands | place: USA: Florida... | reverse complement strand
GCTGCGGCTTCGAACAGTTGTTCGGCGTCGCGCTCGGGGAGCGGCGGGATATTCATTGCATTCGTCGGATTCCAGAAGAGTCTGGACAACGTCCCCAAACCGAAAACGTCCCGCGCGGCAGCGAACAGAGCCATACCGGGCGTATGGTAGATTCTCTGTAAGAAACGGTACGCAGGGAAGCCTGCGCCGGAAATGCCATCCAGCACCATCGATACGGGCGAGCCTTCTAGCGCGTTCCATAGGAGCCCTTTGAGGTGAATACTGGTTTGAAGCGCAAGCCATGCCTCCGGGTCGGTACCCGGCTTAGCCCGGCTGATGAAACCCGCGTGGCGGGTGACGATCAGAGAACGCGCCATGGTTGTCAGCAAAGCGTGCAGGTTCGGGGCCCAGGCAATGTACAGCACTTGGCGATGGGTGGAAAGCGATTCTTGAATGAGCCTGGTCTTGCCGCTTCCCTGAGGACCCAGCAGCAACAGCGGATCGCCTGTGGCAAATGCCAAACTCAGGCGTTGCTTTTCTCTCGCCATCCCAACATGAGGAAGTTGCCGCTCCGCTGTGCGAACCCAGACTTGTCCCATCTCAGTCTCCGTTGCTCAAACAATGCTGTATAGGGATTCGGCCTGGAACCCTACAGCAACACTGCTATAGGAGTCATTGGCCGCTTAGAAGCGGCAGTTCGGCGAACTCCACCGCCTGGTCAAAGAATACTGCAAAGGCCAGTCCACCGCAAGACTTTGGAGTTATCCGCGTAATCCTGCGACTCTGCCCGTGCAACCCGCTGCCACCAGATCGCATCTCTAGCAGTCAGAAGTACACGCCTGTCAACAACCCATGAGGATACTGATCATTTCGGACCTGCACGCCAATCTGGAAGCGGTTGAGGCGCTCCCCAAGGAATTCGATCAACTGTGGGTTCTTGGTGACCTGGTGAATTATGGGCCCGATCCCCGCGCGGTGATCCAGTACGTTCGGCAGCACGCCAGCATGATCGTTCGCGGTAACCACGATCATGCCGTCGCATTCGACGAGGACCCGCACTGCTCGACCCGCTTTCGAAAGATGGCGGAAGAGACCTGCCGGTACACTCGTTCGGTGCTGGACGCAGATGCGCTTCGCTATTTAGGAGGGTTACCGTTGAAGGCGGGTTGCGAAGTCGGAGGCACGCGATTCCTGCTCTGTCATGCTGCGCCCTCGAATCCGCTGTTTGAATATAGGACAGCTGATTCCGGCCTTTGGTCCGGCGATCCTCCCGGGTGGTCAGGCGTGGTGCTGGCTGGCCATACACATCTACCGTTCCAGCGAACATATGGCGGCAAGACGGTCGTCAATCCCGGTAGTGTCGGGCAGCCAAAACATGGCCGGGCCGAGGCTCGCTATGCTATCTGGCAGGATGGGGAGATCACGCTGGGAGCGGCCGCCTATGACGTGGAGCGAACCGTCGAAAAACTGCGCCGCCTTCGCCTGTCCGAAGATGTCTTCGAGGATCTGACGTTCGTGCTGCGGCACGGAGCTGCGCCGCCGGCATTGGTAGATTCGTCCGACTGATCCCACAACTCATCTGCAATCAGTCTTGCGCGTGCGTACAACCGCGTTGCCCACACGGCTGCCATGAGCTATAGTCGAACTTCGAAAGTCGCATAGGTGATGGGGCATCACCTTAACCGTTCCGGGCAGCCGGTTCTGATAGCTCCTACCGTTCGGTAGGGGCTGTTTTCATTTAAGGACCAATAGATGACCAAAATCGTAAACGTTATCGGCCGTGAGATTCTCGATTCTCGCGGCAATCCAACAGTCGAGGCCGAGGTTTGGCTCGACGGTGGTGTGTGCGGCATTGCGGCCGTTCCTTCAGGAGCATCGACGGGAGAAAAGGAAGCAGCCGAACTGCGCGATGGCGACAAGCGCCGGTACGACGGCAAGGGCGTCAGGAACGCCGTGAGTCATATTGGAAAAGAACTGGCCGCTGCGGTTGTTGGCCAGGATGCAACTAACCAGCGCGCGATCGATCAAGCCATGATTGATGCCGATGGAACCCCAAACAAGGGGAAATTGGGAGCCAATGCGATTCTAGCCGTTTCGATGGCCGCCGCGCGGGCTGCGGCGAACGCCCACTCGCTGCCACTGTACCGATACCTCGGCGGCGCAAACGCCTCTACCCTGCCCGTACCCTGTTTGAATGTGCTGAACGGAGGCAAACACGCCGACAACACCGTCGATTTTCAAGAGTTCATGATTGCGCCGCACAATGCGCCATCTTTTGCCGAAGCCATCCGGATGGGTATGGAGACGTTCCACGCCTTGAAACAGGTGTTGCGCGGCAAAGGCTACAGTACGGCTGTCGGCGACGAAGGCGGCTTCGCGCCCGATTTGAAATCGAACGATGAAGCCGTCGAACTCATTTTGGAGGCGATCACGAAAGCCGGCTACAAGCCCTCCGCGGACATCTCGATTTGCCTGGACCCGGCCGCCAGTGAAATGTGGGACGACGGGAAGTACGTACTCTTTAAGTCCACAAAGAAGACCATTACCTCCGATGAACTGATCAAAATCTGGGAGTCATGGGTCAAGCAATACCCGATCGTGCTACTCGAGGATGGTATGGGGGAGAATGACTGGGCTGGCTGGCGGAAACTGACGCTTGCTCTCGGCGCGAAGATCGAACTGGTGGGGGACGACATATTTTGCACCAATCCCAAGATCCTTCAAGAGGGAATAGACAAGGAAATCGGAAACGCAATCCTCATTAAGTTGAATCAGATCGGAACCGTGACGGAAACGCTCGACACGATCGAACTGGCGGCGCGCAATGGCTACCGGTGCTTCGTCTCCCACCGCTCCGGCGAAACCGAGGATACGTTCATCTCCGATCTGACCGTAGCGACCGGCGCCGGACACATCAAAACAGGCTCGGGGTGCCGAAGCGAGCGCGTTGCGAAATTCAACCAGTTTCTGCGCATCGAAGAGCGCCTTGGTTCGCGAGCTCGCTATGCAGGGAAGGAAACTTTTGGAAAGCGCCGGGCTGCTGAGCTGGAGAGTTCCCTTGCCGCCCTTTGACATCTGTGCTTGAATGAAGTTGGCAATGGAGTTTGCCACCCTCGTATAAGCGGGGTAAACCGCCTTAATCACTGACGGCTGATAACTCCTCCCAAAACCTCACGGAGGTTCGGCCCGTAAGGACTGCGATGGGAGAAGTTGCCGGCAACACCGAAGCCGCAAAGTACTCGCTGCCAAACTCCTGCCTGACCTTGGCGGGCCCTTCCCACTTTCCTGCGAGACGCACCCATGTTTGAGACGATCACCTACAACGCCTTCCAGATACTATTTGTAATGGCGTTTGCACCGTTGTACGCCGGCGTGCTCTCCCGGCTGAAGGAGATCGTGCAAAGCAAGCGTGGGCCCAGCATCTTCCAGCCATATTGGGATATCTGGAAGCTCTTTCACAAAGATGAAATCGTGTCGGAAGAGACTACCTGGATCTTTCGCGTCACGCCCTACCTTGTGTTCGTGATGCCGATCTTCGTCACGATCCTAATCCCGGTCTTGACAGACTACCCGTTGGCGTTTGCCTTCATGGGCGACATGTTGGCTGGAGGCTTCTTTCTGGGCCTCGCGGGCTTCTTTGCGGCGCTCGCGGCGGTCGACACAGGAAACCCGTACGGCCCGATGGGAGCCAGCAGGACCCGCATGGTTGGCTTTCTCGCAGAGCCGGTCTTCATGATCGTTTTCTTCACGGTCTCATTCGTCGCCCAGTCGACGATCCCTTACATCGTGCAACAGAAATGGGTTGCCAGCGTTGCCGCCTTCTTCTCTCCCGCCCACATCCTGTTGTTGATCGCATTTCTCATGCTGATTCTGGCCGAGGGAGGGAAGATCCCGGTGGACAATCCTTCCGGGCACTTCGAGCTGGCGATGATCGACGAATCGAAAGGTCTGGAATATTCCGGGCGTGGCGCGGCGCTGATGAAGTGGGGTGGCCAAATGAAGTTTCTCGTCCTGACGTGCATCTTCCTGAATGTGCTGGTTGCTCCGTGGGGCTTGGCCCACGGGCAGCGCATTGGCGGCGTGCTGGCTGCGGCCCCGCTGATTCTCTTCAAGGTCTTTCTCTTCGCCCTTGTGCTGGTGGCCATTGAATCCTCTCTCGCCAAACTGCGCCTGTTCCGGATCAGCGAATTTCTCGGCGCGGCCTTCATCACATCGGTGGCAGCCATGGTCACCAGCATTTTTCCAGGAGCCTGACACATGCCAACTTCGATACCGGACGCGCTGAACACGCTTTGCGCGGGGCTGATCCTTATTTCGGCCTTCGCGATGGTGGCCACCAGACAAGTGCAGGGAGTTGTGCGCTTTTTTGTCATCCAGTCGCTACTGTTGGCCGCCTCCGCTTTTCTGCTGGCGTACAGCCGCAATTCAGTTCACCTATGGGCGCTAGGAGCCATCACGATCGCTGCCAAGGTCGTGACGATCCCCTGGATCTTGCGGCGCATGCTGCCCGGCGATTTCTATGAACGGCGCGAGATCTCCCAGGCGGTCAATATCCCTGCCTCGCTGCTGTTGGCACTCCTGCTAACGGTGGCTTCCGAATTTCTGACTGGGCCTTTGGTGATGGCCGCTCACGACCCCGTGATTCGCGTGAATCTGCCCATCGGCCTCGCCGGTGTCCTGATTGGCGCGTATTCGCTGATTGCGCGCCGCGAAGCCATTCCCCAACTCATCGGAATCCTGGCGATGGAGAACGGCGCGTTCTTTGCGGGCGTCGCGGTGGCGCCTGAGCTGCCAATCATCGCTGAACTCGCGGTCGCCATGGACGTCATTCTGATCGCGGTCGTGGTTGGATTGCTGACGCGAAACATTCGCCAAACCTTCGGAACTACCGAGGCTGGAGCATTGAGCGAGCTAAGGGAGGATCCCGCTGCATGGCTCTGATTGCAATCCTTGCCATTCCTGTGCTGGCCGCGCTGCTGTGTTGGGTCGCGCCGCTAAGACGCATTGCGTGGGGCATCACCGTGGCGTCCACATGCACCCAGGTCGCACTGGCCATATACGTTTCCGCCGAAGTGATCGCCAAGCGGAGAGTCGTGGGGGTTCCTGGCTGGTTCGAGGCTGACGGTCTGAGCACCCTGTTGCTGGTCATCGTAAGCTTTGTCCTCGCTTTGGCGTCCGTTTTCGCGGGAGGTTACATGCGGCGGGGCGATCACAAGGGCAGCCCGCTGTGGTGGTTTTACTCTAACTACAATCTGTTTTCCTTCGCACTGCTGGCTGTTCCTTCGCTGGCGGAACCGAATCTGGTGTGGGTGGCGGTAGAACTGATTACGCTTTTCAGCGTTCTACTGGTGAGCTTCGACAACACGCCGGGCGCGCTGGAGGCCGCCTGGAAATTTGCGGTTCTTACGATGATGGGTGCGCCGATCGCGCTCTTCGGGTTCTTCACGCTGTTTTGGGCGTACCGTTCCGCGACTGGAGGGTCTTGGGAGACTTGGGAAGGCCTTCGGGCAGCCGCTTCCTCGATGGATCCAAATCTACTGAAGCTTTCCTTTCTCCTGGTGTTTGTCGGATTCGGGGCTAAATCCGGCCTGGCGCCGATGCACACATGGCTTCCGGATGCGCACAGCCAGGCTCCTACTCCGGTATGCGCCGTTCTATCCGGCGTCAAGACTACGGTGCCGCTGTATGTAATTCTCCGATTTCTTTCCATCATCCTGGCTTCGCCCGCTGCGCGTCTGGGCAACTGGATGATCGTGCTCGGCCTGGTCTCTGTGGGAATCGCTGCGTTCCTGTTGATCCAGGTCCGCGATTACAAGCGTATGTTCGCCTTTTCGACCGTGGAGCACATGGGCGTGATTCTTACCGCCGCGGGCCTGGCGACTCAAGCCTCCGATTTTGGGGCCGTTTCTCAAATGCTCAATCATGCAATCACGAAATCTTTATGCTTTTACGTGGCCGGGGGCATTCTGCTGGTCCTCAGCACCCGCGAGATCGAGTCCGTTCGTGGGCTCTTTCGCATATCACCCTTTGCCGGTTCGATGTTGATGCTTTGTTCGCTCGCCATCGCCGGGGCCCCACCGTTTCCAATTTTCTTGAGCGAGTTTTCCATCCTGTCCGCGGGGATGCACGCCGGACAATATACCGTTGTCGCGATTCTGGCAGCGCTGATCGTGATTGCCTTCGTGGCGATCATGCTGCATGTCAACGGTATGGTTTTTGGTAAACCCATATCGCCCCGCTTGCCGGAGGCGCTACCCGCGAGTTGCCGTTTATCCGTGCTGGTGGCTGCGGCACCAGTCGTGCTGTTGGGAGTTTACATACCGGCACCCGTGCATGAGCTACTGCAACTTGCGGCGCAGCAATTGGGAGGTCGCTAGAAATGATGGTCACTCCTTCGCCGGCAGCCAATCCGCTGCGCTTCGACGCCGTCACCTTGGCGGCTGAGATCGAGAAGCGGTTTGGGTCGGCGGTTTCATCGAGCGAGGACGGCGGCGCGGGTGCCCTATTCATCGTGGTACGCTCGTCGGCCTTGACTTCTCTATGCCGGTTCCTTTTTTCGGAAGCTGGTTGTTCTTTTGGCGGCCTGATCGTCGAGGAGCGCGACGAATGGAATCTCCGCTACGTTTTCCTGAATCCGAGTTCAGGCTGGGTTCATTGCGTTCTGCGTCTGCCCCTGGGTACCCGCACCGTGCCCAGCATCAGCGTGCCGGTCAATGCAGCCGATTGGTACGAGCGCGAAGCGGAAGACCTGTTCGGCCTCATGTTCGAGGAACACCCCCGGCTCGGCGATTTCGTTCTCCACGATCAAGTCTGGCAGGAAGGGATCACGCCTATGCGAAAGGCGTTCGATGCCAGACAAACGCATTTCGAAAAACGTCCCCAGGAAGACTGGCGGCCCATGCTCGTGGTTCAGGACCCTGGGGCCTTTGCGATGCCTGTTGGACCGGTGTACGAAGGTGGCATCGGTGAGTCCGTTCATTTCCTGCTCGAAACAGTGGGCGAAGATGTCATTCGAGCAGTGCCGCGGCTTTTTTATAACTATCGGGGCGTGGAAAAGATCGCTGAGGGGAAATCGGTTCTCGATGTGTTACTGCTTGCCGAGCGTTTCTCGGCGAAGTCGGCTTTCGCCCACTCGCTCGCGTATTGCCAGGCAGTCGAGAAGGCTGTTCAGCTGGAGGTCCCGCGCCGCGCCAACCGCCTGCGTGTCGCGCTGTGCGAACTCGAACGGCTCCGCCATCATGCGGGCGTGATAGAGGGGATCTGCCAGTCTACGGCCCTCGGTGTTTCCGAGGCCCACTCTGCCATCGTCGAGGAACAACTGCTGCGCGCGTCTGGCCGCTTTGCCGGACACCGTTACCTGTTCGGACTTAATACGCCCGGCGGACTGCGGCGAGACTTCGACAATGAGGCTTCGAGAGATCTGTTGCGAGCCGTTGACGATGTCTCGGCGCAGCTCGAACGTCTTGAGGAACGGTTGCGCTACAGCAGCAGCTTTCTCGACCGGCTCGAGGATGTCGGCGTTGTTAGCAATGGGAGCGCACGCCATCTGAATCTCCTGGGTCCCGTCGGGCGAGCGTCAGGTCTTCGCCGTGACTTGCGCCGCGTGTGCCCGTATTCCGGGTACGAGCAATACCGGTTCGATGTGCCGTGTGAGGAGGAAGGCGATGGATACGCCCGTTTGCGCGTGCTCTTTTCCGAAGCCCGGCAATCCGCCGGTCTGATTCATCAGGCGATGGAATCGATGGAGCCGGGAGAAGTGGGCGCACAGGCCGGGGAGACGACGGCCGGGGCGGCGCTCGGATGGGTGGAAGCGCCAATCGGCGCCTCCGGGCATTGGGTCAGATTGGATCGCGGAGGCAGGGTGGAACGCTATCGGATCCTTTCCCCTTCGTTCCGAAACTGGATGGGCCTTCACCTCGCAGCCGAGGATTTCGCGTTTCAAGATTTTCCCATCATCCTGGCCACGTTTGGGCTATCCGCAACAGAGTGTGATCGGTAGGAGTCGGAACAGATGAGCTTCTGGTTTTGGCATGGATTGAGGAAAGGAATTCAATCGACCCGGTATCCTTGGGCGCCGGAGAGGGCGACCGGGATCACTCCGGGGCGGCCGTTGGATACCAAGTTTTCCTCGTCGGAAGAATCGTCGCGAGCCGCGGCCAACTGTCCCGTCGGCGCGATCGCTGCTGATGGGGCGCGCACAGTAGTGGACCTACGGGCATGCATATGGTGTCAGCGTTGCCGCTTCGGCGCCCCGAATCCGCTACAGTGGGACGCCAGTTATGAGTGGTCCGGGATGTCTCCGGCCAGATCTGAACATCCAATACTACCCGGGGCCTTTACGCGGTCTCTCCACGTTATCGTCGTCGATGCGGGCGACTGCGGCGCCTGCCTGAACGAGGTCAAGCAGTTGAACAATCCCCTGTACAACATGCACCGGCTGGGCATCTTTCTCACGGCCACCCCGCGAACGGCGGATGTTCTGCTCGTGGTGGGGCCGGTGAGCGAGAACATGCGTGGACCTCTAGTGAAGACCTATGAAGCGATGCCAGAACCCAAGCGCGTTTTGGCCGCGGGGACGTGCGCAATCACGGGAGGTGTTTTCGGACGAAGCTTCATGTCCGCGGGCGGAGTAGGCTCGGTACTTCCTGTCGATCTTGAGATTCCAGGCGACCCGCCGCCCCCCCTGGCCATTCTCCACGCCTTGCTGATCATCGCGGGGCGCAAGGATCCGTTACGACACGCGAGTTTGGTTTCGGAGGAATCCTGACATGGGTGCCTTGACTGGCGGGGCTCTGTTGCTCTTCTTTGTACTATGTGCCGTAGCGCTAGTCCTTTCGACTATGCTGCGTGCCATGTATGCGGCCTTCGTCATTGCGTGGTTTGGTACGCTGTGCTCGATCCTATTGATGCTCGCCGCAGTGGCGCGTTTGGCCGGCGGACAGGACTTTCACCTGGATCTCTGGACGCTTAACGGTTGGGGGTCGCTGTCTCTCCAAGTCGACGCGCTCTCGGCGGTTTTCCTGTTCGCAGCCGGTCTGGTGTATCTATCCTGCTGCTTTTTCGCGCCGGATTATCTCCTGCACTACTTCCGAAACCGATATCCTGCGGGGCGCTATGCCGTGCTGCACTTCGCCTTGATGGCTTCTGTGGCTCTTATCCTCACGGCCGGCGACGCGCTAACGTTCCTGCTCAGTTGGGAGTGCATGTCGATCCTCTGCTACCTGCTGGTGAATTACGAACAGAAGCAGCAGCATGATTCCGTTGCTGGTTACATCATGCTTGCGATGAGCGAGGCGGGATTTCTCGCCGTCGTGATCGCGTTTCTAATCGCAGGGGGCGGGGCCTCTGGACTTTCATTCGTAGCCCTTCGGGCCGCCTCCGCTCATCTTTCAGGCGCCGCCGTCTGGGGCGTATTTCTGCTTGGATTCCTTGGCTTCGGCGTCAAAGCCGGGCTGGTACCCGTGAATTTCTGGTTGCCGCGCTGCTACACTGCCAGTCCACCCGCGTTCATACCAGTCCTGGCGGGTGTCACGTTGAATCTGGGATTCTACGGAATCCTGCGATTGAATGGCGACCTGGTCCCCGGTCAGGGCATCGGACCGGGTCTGATCGCCCTGGTGGTCGGCAGCATCACTGCGTTAGTCGGCATTCTCTATGCCACCACCGAGAACGATCTGAAGACGATGCTGGCGCACAGCTCCATCGAAAATGCCGGGATCATCGTCGCGGGTTTCGGAGCCTTCCTAGTTTTCCGGAATTCGGGGAACGCCGTCCCCGCTGCCATTGCGCTCACGGCGGGGCTATATCACGTGGTCAATCATTCCGTCTATAAGGCCCTCCTCTATGAAGGCGCCAGCCACATCGAGGCCGCAACCGGCACCCGCGACATGGATCGCCTGGGAGGCTTGATCCGCTTCTTGCCCGCTTTGTCGGTCGTTTTCCTTGTGGGTTGTCTTGCGATCTCCGCGGTGCCACCTTTCAACGGATTCGTCAGTGAATGGCTGACCCTGCAAACTTTCCTGCGCAGCGCCCTGCTTCCGTCCGCGCTGGTCAAGATTGTGTTCGCGCTTTCCGGGGCGATTTTGGCATTGACAGCAGCGTTGGCCGTCACCTGCTTTGTGAAGACGTATGCGATGAGTTTCCTGGGCATCCGCCGCGGAAGTTGGAAACTGAATGCGGCGGGACTGGCGCGCAGGTCTCGCTTCTCGCTGACGCTTCTCGCAGTCGCCTGCGTTTTGTTGGGAATCCTACCAACCTACATAATCCCGGCCTTGGATCGCGCCGTAGAACCATTGGCCGGCGCCAGCGCCACCGCGGCGCTGGTACAACCGTTCTTCACAGCGACGGTATCGAACCAGCAGCTTCCCACCGCGTTCCTGAAAGACTTTCACAATTTGGGCGCTCAGACCGGAGCCGGCGTGCTTCCCGGCCGTGGCCTGGTGGTTTTGCTGCGAGGCTCGGAGCAAAACCCGGTTGTGTTTGCCATGTCACCGTCCTACAGCTTTGCAGCCTTGGCGATCCTGTTGTTGGTCGTCTGGCTGCTCGTCAGAGCCCTCACCCGTCAACGCGCACTAGCCAGGGGCGGAGTTTGGGCTGGTGGCATACCCCGCCTGCTGCCGGAGATGACCTATACGGCAACTGGCTTCTCCAATCCAGTTCGTGTGGTGTTTCAGGCGATCTTCCGTCCTAATATTGTCGAGGATACGCGCCAGACCGTTGCCGTGCATTTCCGGACGGCGATTCGGCGGCGCCGTGACGAGACTTATCTAGTGGAACGCGTTTTCTTACGCCCAGTTGGCGCAGCGACGAGTTCCGTGGCTAGATTGCTCGCAGGAATGCACCACGGGCGCCTCAATGCCTACGTCGGTTATGTCGTGGGCTTCCTGATCGTCATTTTATTCTTGTATCGGTTGACTTGACCCGAGGTCGTGATGATTGAAGCGGATGGGCCGGTCTGACTGGATTAATTCCGAGAACAGCTCAGGCTTCAGATAAAACCAGTTCGCCAGCACCAGCGCCAATGCTCCCGTCTGGGGTGTCAACGTGGGGCGCGAGATATCTTAACCCGCTCGGGTCTGTCGAGCTGTCGACCGGAGTTGCGCAAGTGATGTTGCACACATCAGGCACACATATCCTCGTGGATTGCGTCGTAATTCAGACAAAATACAAGTCGAGCCGCTGGGCTCGCGTTGATTAAGCGAATCAGTGCCCGTGATCATTCAGAATCGGCCACTGCCAGTTGCTTTTGGCCGATTACCGAAATCACCGGTCCTGTTGTCAGCGCGCCGCGGTCAAGGCTGCGAGCTTGCGAGCACCCGCAGGGCGTGGCCTTGACGGCGAGCACTGGCGCTCACGCTGCTGTGATGGGTTGCAGAGGTGCTACTACTCTGAAACCCTGCCACGCGGCTGAGCGGCAGAGGTGCAGGAGAGGCCGTCTCCTGCTGGGTCGCAGGGCAAAACCCCGATGATCCGACTTTCTGCGTGTATCGTGTCGGATGCCCTGCTGGAACTGCCCGGCATCGCCCATCGCCAGCGTTCCCGACACATCCGACCCAGTCTCATTAGCAAACTTCTGATTATCCGGTTGCTTCAGCATGCCCCAACAGGTAGTGTAGAGGGGTGCCACGGCCGCCGTTCCCCAAAACGCTCCGCCAGTTTCAATCCGACTTCGCTACTGAGGAGGCCTGCCAGCAGTACTTGGCTGCTTGTCGGTGGCCGGATGGCTTCATCTGTCCT
>Ga0335081_10017195_pt1 | contig 11716 bp, 8 predicted proteins | sample Lox_Sample_35_FD_206713 | JGI IMG/M metagenome (GOLD analysis project Ga0335081, IMG submission 206713) | Soil microbial communities from Loxahatchee National Wildlife Refuge, Florida, United States - Lox_Sample_3.5 | ecosystem: Environmental > Terrestrial > Soil > Wetlands | place: USA: Florida... | reverse complement strand
ATCCGCCAGTCGAACCTGCGGCCGAGCACCGCAGCCGCGTCGATCACCCCGCGGGAACCGGCGGCCAGCCCGTCAAGCCGCCGCCGCACCGCGTCGGCGAACGTGCCCGGCACCCCGGCCCCGGCCAGGACCGACACATGCCAATGGCCGTCCCGCTCGGCCAGCGACCCGTCACCGATCAGGCCGGCCAAGACCTCCTCGACCAGGAACGGCAGACCCTCGGCCCGTTCTGCGACCAGTGAACGGACCACATCCGGCAGCTGGCTGGCTCCGACGCACGCCAGCGCCATGCGATCGGCCGCGGCCGCATCCAGCCGGCTCAGCGGCAGCACCACCGCCGAGCCGCGGGCCTCAAGCACGCCGGCCAGCCCGGCCGCCGTGTCGCCTTCCTCATCACGCAATGTGCCCACGCACAGAACCCGCTCCGCTGCCGAGTTGTCGGCCAGGTACTCCAGCAACGCCAGCGTCTCCCGGTCTGCCCAGTGCAAGTCCTCCAGGACCAGCAGGCACCCAGCCTCCCCGGACAGCGCGCGCAGCAGCCGCAGCACCGCCTCCCCCAAGAACACCAGTGATTCATCGCCTGCTCTCTGCCGCGGCTGCCGCCACTGCGGAACCAGCCGGCCCAGCGCCGGCCGGAACGGATCAAGCTCCGGGCCGTCCGGCAGGCGGCCCGCCCGCCCTGCCGAGGCCAGCGCCTCGGCAAACGGCCGGAACGGCGTCGGCACATCGCTGGCCACCGCCCGGCCGGTCAGCACGACGAGCCCGAGCGCCTCCGCCGCCCGCGCCGCCTCGCGGACCAGCCGCGACTTGCCGATCCCCGCCTCGCCCGTGATCAGCACCACGCCGCCGCGCCCTGCTCCAGCGGCGGCCAGCGCAGCCTCCAGGTGACGGACCTCCTCACTCCGCCCCACCAGCACCGGGCACAGCACCTGCCGCACGCCACCAGTATCGGACAGCACCACAGACATGGGCCAGGGTCCGTCCGCCTGATCACATGCGGCGCGCCTGCGTGATCCTGGCTGCCGGCGGAGGGAAGTCAGGGCTCGTCCGCTGAATCGTCATGTCTCCCAGCGCACGATCGCGGCGAGCCGCCAGTCCGGTGTGGGATGACCAGGCCGGTGCCTCGGCGGCGGTGCTGGTGTGCTGGCCGGCCTGGATCTGGTGTGCCCGGTGGTACGTCCTCCACCCCATGGCCCGGCGTTCCGGTACGGCCCGGATCCGGTCACCGGCGACCCGTTCGGTCTCAGCGAGGTGCTCGGCACCGGGCCCTGCTGCTCGGCCGCCGCACCTGGCAGATGTTCGCCGGCATCTGGCCGGGCCGCGACCCTCCAGCCGGTCAGCCGCACTGTCCCGGACAGCCTTTCCGTCGACGTCCCACTACTTGCCGGCTATGCCCGGTAGTCGGCGGGCCACTGCTGAAGCGCCCACATGTTGCCGTCGGGGTCACTGAAATAGGAGTAGAGGACGCCGCCCATGTCGTCGACATCGCTTAGTTCGATGCCGCGCTCGGTCAGAGCGGCCCGGGTGGCGGCCATGTCCTCAACGACGAGATGGAGGCCTTTGATCGAGCCTGGGACCATGTCGGTAATCGGACCCATCCCCGTGCCGAAGACGATGGCGCAGCTCGACCCGGGCGGGGTGAGCTGCACTACCCGCATCGTTTCCGTGACCTGGGTGTCGTGAACATTGCCGAAGCCCACCTGCTCATAAAAGGCCTTCGCCCTGTTGACGTCTGACACCGGAAGCGGTACGAGTTCCAGGCGCATGTCCGGTACGGCGGCAGTACCTGCCATGGATCCAACCTCCTCGTGATCCGTTGTTTGCTTAGACGCTCCAAGCCGGTAAGGGTCATCGGTCAGCCAGTTCACTGGCGCCACTGGCCACCATCGTTGCACAGCGCGTCAGGACACCCGGTACAAGCAGCGACAGAACAGTTGATTTGCGCGGCTGCCGGTCCCGCGGGCCAGAACATCGCCGTCCGCGCGGCCGGTGCCGGGGCGGGCGATGATCGCCCCGCATGCAGAAGGGTCCCCGGGGCCAGCATGAGAGCATGCTCCTATCACACCAGCCCCGGGCCTGCCAGGCTAACGCCCTGTGTATAGCCCTGTGGATGATTTAGGTAAATAAGCTGGTCAACCACTACACAACTGTGGACGGGCGTGGCTGTGGAAAAGTGGATAACCGTGATCATGACCGCACCCGGCACGGTGGAGCGCACCGGCTGACCAGCTCGCGGGCTACCTGGCGCCACACATCACAGCCGGCATCCGCAATCGGCATGCCGAAACTCTGGGCGTACACCTCCAGCCGCGGCACCGTGGTGGCCAGCACGTCATAACCGAGATCTCGCAGCGCCTGCCGGGCATCGGATATGGAGTGCGCACGCGTGATGCAGCGATTCAGCAGGATGGCCGAGCGGGCGGGCTGGTCGCGGACCGATCCGACCTCGGCGATCTCGTCCCGGACCGGCGTGGTGCGGTTGACCTCTATCGGGTTGGGCGCGCACGGGATCACGATCTCGTCGGCGTACCGCAACGCCGACCGGGCAATCGCCGCATGGTCCTCGATCTGCGGCGTGTCGATGATGACCACGTCATCGTCGCGGGCGATCTCGGGCAGGCGGCGGTGCAGCTCCCGGGACGGCAGCGCCACGATCCGGAACGGGAACGCCTGTTGCGGAGCGAGCCGCGGGTCCATGGCCGCCAGGTCGGACCACTCCAGGGCGCTACCCGAGGGGTCCGCGTCCACCAGGAGCACGCTGTTGCCGGCTTGGGCGAACACGTGCGCCAGCCAGACCGCCGAGGTGGTCTTGCCCGTGCCCGGCTTGAGGTTGGCCAGGGCAAGGCTAAGACCTGTCATCCGGGCAGTTTATGCCAGGCTCGACGGCCCGGTGCTGGTCCTGTGTCACCACCTCATGAACCAGCGCTCACAATCGCGCATCCTGCGTTACGCCCAGCGAAGTTATCCACAGCCTGTGGACGGCTGTGGAGATGAATTACAGGCGTGCAACTGCCGGACGTTACCGCATTGAAGGCGATATCACCGTGCCGGCATTCGCGATGACGACCAGTCCGAGCCTCATCAGTCCATTCCTCCCAGCACGTTCTGGTCCCAGTCGATGACCGAGCCGGTGACCACGCCGGACCGGTCGGACAGCAGGAACACCACGAAGTCGGCGATCTCGCCGACCTGTCCGAGCTTGCCCATCGGCAGCGACGCGCCGGCCTTGGCCCGCCAGTCGTCGCCCGCGCCGTGGAACCGGCGCTGGGTGGCGTCCTCGCCCTCGGTGTCGGTCCACCCGATGTTCAGGCCGTTGATCCGGATCCGGTCCCAGCGGTGGGCGTGCGCGGCGTTGCGGGTCAGTCCGGCCAGGCCGGCCTTGGCCGCGACGTACGGGGCCAGGTAGGGCTGGCCGGCATGCGCCGACGTGCTCATGATGTTGACGATGGTGCCAGGGGCCTTGCGGGCAACCAGGTCGGCGACCACGGCCTGCATGAGGAAGAACGGGCCCTTCAGGTTCACCGCGATGTGCGCGTCGAACAGTTCCGGCGTGGTGTCGAGCAGCGTGCCGCGGGTGGTGAGCCCGGCCGCGTTGACCAGGCTGTCAACCCGGCCGAGCTCGGCGATCACCGCGGCGACGCAGGGCCGCGCCTGGGCCACGTCGCCCATGTCGGCCTGCACGAACAGTGCCCTGGTCCCGGCCTCGGTGAGCTCGGCCGCCATCGCCTCACCCGGCTCGCGGCGGCGGCCGGTGACCGCGACGAGCGCACCCGCCCGGGCCGCGGCCCGGGCGATGGCCGCGCCCAGCCCGGCTGTGCCGCCGCTGATCAGCACCACCCGGTCTCGCAGCAGGGTGTGTGGCCCGGTCCCCGCTGGCCTGGTCATGACGACCTCCGGATCTCGAGCCCTTGACATCCCCTCGAGGGCATGCGAACATCGAATTTGTTCGGATTGCTTGCAAACAAAAGGTGGTGCGATGTCAGGAACTCGGCTTGTGCGGCACATCAACCAGGCGCGCACGCTTGAGCTCCTCCGTCGGCACAAGACCCTATCGCGGGCTGAGATCGCCCGTCGGCTCGGCCTCACGCGGTCCACGCTCTCAGAGCTGACGAGTGCCCTTGTTGAGGGGGGACTCGTCGTCGAGGATGGCGGCCCAGTGCTTCATTCCGGTGGCGGCCGGCCCGGCTCGGGGCTCCGCCTCAACCCGGCCGGTGCCAGGTTCCTCGGCGCCGAGCTGGGCAATGACCACATCACCGTCGTCACGCTCAGCCTTGACGCGCAGGAACTCGCGCGCCTCCGCGCGCCTATCGAGAGCAAGACGGACGTCGAGGCGGTCGTCGCCCGCCTGGCCGGCCTGGTGCGGCGGGCGATACGCAAGGCCGGCGATGCCGCCGCGGTCCAGGGTCTCGGGGTGTCCGTGCCCGGCCTGCTCGACCAGGACGGGACGGTGTTCTGGCTGCCGCAGCTGGGATGGCGCAACGTGGACCTCAAAGGCATGCTCGAGAAGGCACTGGGCATCCCGGTCTGCCTGGACAACGACGCGAATGCCGCCGCGCTGGCCGAGCTGTACTTCGGGGAAGCCGCCGACGGTGCCGACCTGCTCTACCTGATGCTCGACATCGGGATCGGCGGCGGCCTGATTGCGGATCGCAGCCTGTATCGCGGTGCCGGCGGCCGGGGGGGCGAAGTCGGGCACATTCGCCTCGACCCCTCCGGGCCGCAGTGCCGGTGCGGTGGCACGGGCTGCTTCGAGGTGGTCGCCGGCAAGCCTGCGCTCCTCCGCTATGACCACGACGCCGGCGGCACGGCATCGTCGGCGGATGAGGTGCTCGAGCACGCCGCGGCTCACGACGCGGCAGCCCGGGCCGCGGTTGGCTGGTGGATGTACTGGCTGGGACGTGGCGTCGCTTCCGCCGTCTACCTGCTGGACCCGCGGCGAGTCGTCCTCGGCGGTTCCCTCGCTGTCCAGGTGCCGACGCTGGCGGAGGACCTGTCCGCGGTCTTGCGCGAGGAGAAGGTGCCGGGAGCGGACGAACTGCAGCTGACGCTGACACAGCTCGGCGCGGACGGCGTGGCGATCGGCGCCGCCGCCTTGATCTATCAGAACCTGTTCCAGATCCCGCGAAGTCACGACGACGGCTTCGCGGACGCGTTCGCCGCCTCTTAAGGAAGCCCCCATCATCACCTATGCCGAATCATGACCACCGTTCGTTCGTGAATCATACAAACAAATCAACTCGAGTAAGCCATCTCCGGTACTGCCAGGCCATGACCCGGACGAAGACCAGCCTCGGAGCGCTGCCGTGACTAACGCAAACCCTGCCTTCAATATCGGCGTGCTCGGCTGCGGCCAGATCGCCCAGGCCGCGCACTTCACGGCCTGCCGCAAAGCCAGGGCCGCCGCGCTCTACGCCATCTGCGACGCCGCCGAGGACCTGCTCGGCCGGATGGCGGCGATTCACCAGCCGCAGGTCACCTACACCGACTATGACAAAATGCTGGCGGACGACACGATCGATGCCGTCATCGTCGCCGTCGCCGACCAGTTCCACGTGCCGCTGGCCATCCGCGCCCTCGACGCGGGCAAGCACGTCCTGGTCGAAAAGCCGATGGGCACCACGGTCGAGGAGGCCGAGGAACTCGCCGCAGCCGCCAAGCGCAGCCAGCGCGTGGTCCTGGTCGGCCACGAAAAACGCTACGATCCGGGCGTCGCCTTCGCCCGCGACTTCATCCACGACAAGATCGGCGAGCTCATCGCCGTCAAGCACTGGTACTGCGACTCCGCCTACCGGTACACGATGACCGACACCCTCCAGCCGATCATCGAAACCAGCGCCGCCGCCCGGCGCCCGGCCGGAAACCCCAAGGCCGACCGGCAGCGTTACCTCGTCCTGGGCCACGGCAGCCACCTGCTCGATACCGCCCGCTACCTCGGCGGCCCCCTCGCCGCGATCCGGGCCCGGCTCTCCGCCAAGGCGGGCACCTGGTGCTGGTTCTGCGAGGTCGACTTCGAGAACGGCTGCCTGGGGCAGCTCGACCTGACCATCGCCGTCCGGATGGACTGGTGGGAGGGTTTCCAGGTCTACGGCAGCGCCGGCAGCGTCATCGGGAAGGTCTACAACCCCTGGTACCGCAAGTCCGCCGACGTCCAGGCGTTCTCGACCGACGACGACCAGTACCGCCAGCCTCTCGGCGCCGACGCCGACGTCTTCCGGCTCCAGGTCGAGGATCTGGCCCGGGCCGCCACCACCGGATCCGCCCCCCGGGGCGCGACCGCCGCCGACGGGCTCGCCAGCGTCCGCGGCATGGTCGCGCTCGCCCGCTCGGTCGAATCCGGCGACTGGGTCCGCCTCGCCGACGTCCGCGGAGGCCCGTGACGCAGCTCGGGATCTTCGCCAAGACATTCCCCCGGCCGACCGTGGGGCAGACCCTGCAGGCCGCCGCCGCCGCCGGTCTCACATGAGCATGAGCCCCGGTGCTCTGCCTGGTGCCGGTGGTCTGGTCGGCGACGTTTTACGCAGTGGCGGCCTCGATCCGCGGTGCGGTGCTGAGCAGCAGTTCCTCGCCGTGCGGCGGGCCGACCAGCTGCAGGCTCGCGGGGATGCGTGAGCCTGCGGCCAGCACCGGCTGCGCTGTGCACGGCACCCCGGCCGCGTTGAACAGCCCGGTGTACTGGGTGATCTCGATGATGACGCTGACGAGCGAGTCCGGGGTCAGGTCCGTCAGGCGGGGCGGGAAAACCGGCATCGTCGGCAGCGCAAGCAGCTCGACTTGCCCGAACAAGTCCAGCAGCGACTGCCGCCAGCCGGCGAGCTGGGCGCGGGCCTCGGCGAGCCCGGGCCGGAACAGGTCGTGCAGGGTGAGGAGCTGGGCGATGTCCTCGCCCACGCCGCCGGGGTGTGCCTCGGCGAGCGCGTGGTCGGTGTCCCACGCTTCGGTGAGGAAGATCGCCGTGAAGATGTTCGTGCCGGCTTCGAAGCCGTCCCAGTCGAGGGCGACAACGTCGAATTCAGCGGTCTTGAGCGCCTGGTCGATCGCCTGCTCGATTTCGGGGCGGGCCGAGGTCCGCAGCCGCCCGATGGTCCGGGCCGGCGCTTTGGCCGGGGTGAACCCGGGCTCGAGCAGCCGCATGCCGGTGACGAGCCCGTCGACGGTCGCCGCCATCGGGCCGATGGTGTCCAGGCTCGGCGCCAGCGGCCAGACTCCGTCCACGGGCACCCGGCCGTAGGTGGTCTTCAGGCCCGCCGTGCCGCAGCAGGCGGACGGGATCCGGACGGACCCGCCGGCGTCGGAGCCGAGCGCCACGTCGGCCTCGCCGGTTGCGACCGCGACCGCGGAACCACCAGAGGACCCGCCCGGGATCAGGCTGGCATCCAGCGGGTTGACCGGGGTGCCGAACCACGGGTTGGTGCCGATCGGCAGCATCGCGAGCTCGTGCAGGTTCGTCTTGCCGATGATCCGCGCCCCGGCCAGGCACGCGGCGTCCGCCGCGGCGGGCTTCGCGGTCCGCTCCACCGCGCGGGATCCGGCGGTGGTCGGGACCTCGCGGACGTCGATGAGGTCCTTGACCGCGAGCCGCGTGCCGGGACCGCTGGTGCCGAGCCTGGTAATGAAGGTGGACATGGCATTCTCCTGGTGAGTCGCCGGACATGATGACCTGTAGGCTGCCATCGGCCCGAAGCCAGGGCATCGGGAGAACTCCTGATCTTTCCGCTCCCGGCCGCCGGCCTGCTTCGGCCGGACGGCTTGTCCGGTTCCGCACGGTCGCGGCTGAGCAAAACGGGTGAGGTGCACCACGTGGATGCGCTGACGATGGGCGAGCTGGTCGCGGTTCTGGCCCTGGGGCAGGACAACTCGTTCGGCCAGCCGCTGGAGTCCCAGCTGCGCTCGACGGTGCTGGCGATCTGGCTGGCCGAGGCGGCCGGGTTGCCCGCGCTGGTCCAGGATACGGCGTACTGGACGGCCCAGCTTCGCTACCTCGGGTGCACCGCGCACGCCCACGAGGTGGCGATGATGTTCGGCGACGACATCGCGACCCGCGCTCGCACCGTCAGCTACGACGCGTCCAATCCGGGCGAGGTACTGCGGGATGCGCTGGCTCACGGACTGCCCGGCCGGCGCGGGGTCGCGCGCATAACCGCGGTCGCCTCGATCCTGGCCGGCGGCCGGAGGTTCGCGGAGACGAACTTCCGCTCCGGCTGCGAGGCGGCGGATGTGCTGGCCGCGCGGCTGGCCATGGCCCAGCCGGTGCGGGACGCGCTCGCGTGCACGTTCGAGCGGTGGAACGGCAAGGGCCAGCCGAACCGGGTGAAGGGAGAGCAGATCCCGCTGCCCATGCGGATCGTGCACCTGGCCCAGGACGCCGAGGCACTGGCCCGGCTGCGCTCGCCCGGGGAGGCGGTCACCGTGATCCGGAAGCGTTCGGGCCACGCCTACGATCCAGCCCTGGTCGACGAGTTCGTTCCGGTCGCCGCCCAGGCGTTCGCCCGTTTGGAGAAGGCCGATCCATGGGACGCCGCGCTTGCCTGCGAGCCCGGGCCGCGCCGCCTGCTCAGCGGCGCCGGCCTGGACGAGGCGCTGGAGGTCGCCGCCGACTTCATCGACCTCAAGTCGCCGTTCACGGCCGGGCACTCCCGGCAGGTGGCCGCGCTCGCGGCCGCCGCGTGCGAACGGGCCGGACTGCGGCCAGCTGAGGTGGAACGAGCGCGGCGGGCCGGGCTGGTGCACGATCTCGGCCGAACGGCGGTCCCCAATTCGATCTGGGACAAGCCCGGCACGCTGACCCGGGCCGAGCTCGACCGGGTGCACTTGCATCCGGTCCTCACCGAGCAGATGCTGCGGCGCGCGGGTGCGCTTGACGCCCTGAACCCGGTCGCGGCCTGCCACCATGAGAAGACGGACGGCTCAGGGTATGCCAAGGGGCTCACGGCAGGGCAGCTCAACCCGGCAGCGCGCATCCTGGGCGCCGCTGACCGGTACCAGGCGATGACGCAGCACCGCGCGCACCGGCCGGCGCTGAGCCCGCGGGCCGCAGCGGCAGAACTGCGCCGGATGGCCGCCACCGGGGAGGTGGAACGTGACGCAGCCGAGTACGTGCTCACCGCGGCCGGGCATCCGGCCCGGCGCCGATCCGCGGCCCGGCCGGCCGGCCTTACCGCCCGCGAGGCCGAGGTACTCGCGCTGGCGGCGTCCGGGCTGACCACAGCCGAGATCGCCAAGCGCCTGGTCATCTCCCCCAAGACGGCCGACAGCCACATCCAGCACATCTACGCCAAGATCGGCTGTTCCACGCGCGGCGCCGCGGTCCTGTTCGCGCTGAAGCATCACCTTGCTGGCGACCTGCCCGGCTAGCAGGAAGCCTTGACCGGCAGGGTAGACAGGTCCTGGGATTGTCATCCCAGTCTTCGCCCAGGGGAACAATGTCTTGTCCGGCCCGCGGACTAGACTGACGGGCCCGCGGCAGCTGCTCAGCGGAGCAGGTCGGCGATGGCGGCGATGGCGGAGTCGATGGCCCGCTCGCCGACGTTGCCGAAACCTATGACCAGCGCGGGCGGCGCCGCCGCGTCGGCGATGCCGCGGTAGCCGCCGATTCCGTACAGTCCGACCCGCCGTTCTCGCGCCGCGGCGATCACCGCCGCCTCGTCCGCGCCGGCCGGCAGCGGCCCGACGGCGTGGAATCCGGCCGCGAGCCCGGTGAGCCGGACCCCGGGCGAGTGCCTGGCGAACGCCGCGACCAGCGCGGCCCGCCGGCCGGCGTAGACGGCCCGCATCCGGCGCAGGTGGCGGTCGTACCGGCCCGACGTGAGCAGGGTCGCCAGCGCGAGCTGATCCATCGTGCACGAGCCGCGATCGCTCATCTCCTTCTCCTCGGCGACCGCCCCGGCCAGCCGCGAAGGTGCCTGCACCCAGCCGAGGCGCACCGCGGGCGCCAGCGCCTTGCTGGCCGTGCCCACCAGGAAGACCTGATCCGGGGCCAGTCCCTGCAGCGCGCCGACCGGCTCCTTGTCGTAGCGGAATTCCGAGTCGTAGTCGTCCTCGATCACGTACCCGCCCCCGCGCCGGGCCCAGTCCACCAGCGCGTGCCTGCGTGCCGCGGACATGACCACCCCGGTGGGCGACTGGTGCGCCGGCGTGACCACGACAGCCTGGGCCCCGCTCGCCGCTAGCGCGCTGACCACTAGGCCCTCCTCGTCGACCGGCACGTACCCGGCGCGCAGGCCCATCGCCACGGCCGCGCGCACCGTTTCGTCAGCCTGCGCGCTCCCGTAGCCGGGATCTTCGAAGGCCACGCAGGACACGCCGCGTTCCCGGCTCAGCGCGCGCAGCACCAGGTTGACGCCCTGCGCGCAGCCGGTGCTGATGATCATCTGCCCGGGGTCGGCAGCGGCGGCTCGCACCCGCCGCAGGTACCCGGCGAGCACCTCGCGCAGCACCGCGCTGCCGCGCGGATCGCCGTAGCCCAGGTCCGCGGAGGGGGCCTCGCCGCACGCCTGCCGGACCGCCCAGGCCCAGTCGGTGCGCGGGAAGCTGGACAGATCCGGTACGCCGATGCGGAAGTCCGCGATCAGCGCACGATCCGGGGGCTGGCGAGCCGGCCGAGGCAGCACGGGAGAGACCGCGGCCGGCCGCTCCTTGATGTCCGCCACCCGGGTAGCCGACCCGGTCCGGCTGGTCAGGTATCCCTCGGCCAGCAGCTGCCCGTAGCACTCCTGCACCATGCCGCGGGACACGCCAAGCTCACACGCCAGCTCACGCGAGGACGGCAGCCGCTCCCCGCCGCGCAGCCGGCCGTCCCTGATCGCCTCGCGCAGGCTCGCCTCCAGCTGGGCGCGCAGCGGCTGGCTGGCCGAACGGTCGAGCCGCACGAGCAGCCCCGGACCCAAACCGGACCACTCAATCGCCATGAAATCGGACCTTATCAGCGTGCCGACTGCCCCCTACTGTCGAGGCCATGAGCACCGTGACGCGGGCGCGGCCCGCCGCCGGCGACGGCACACCAACCCGGCTCCTCAGCCGGCCGCTCGCGCTGACGTTCCTGGCCGAGTTCACCTCGCTCACCAGCTTCTTCCTGCTGCTGTCGGTGCTGCCAATGCTGGCCGCGGCGGCCGGCGCCGGCAGCTCAGGCGCCGGGCTGATCACCGGGTCCCTGCTGCTCGGCACGGTGGCCGCGGAGGCAGCCGCGGCGCCCGGGATCAGGCGGTTCGGCTACCGGACGGTGCTCGCGGCGGGAGCGGCGCTGCTCGGCGCTCCGGCCCTGGCCCTGCTCCCGCGCGAGCCCCAGGCCGTCATGATGGGCGTCAGCTTCGTGCGCGGGCTCGGCTTCGGCCTGTGCGGCGTCACCACGGGTGCGCTCACCGCCACGCTGCTTCCTCCCGGACGGCGCGGCGAAGGGCTCGGCCTGCTCGGTGTCGTCTCCGGCGTCCCGGCCGTGGTCGCGCTGCCGGCCGGGGTCTGGCTCGCCGGGCACCACCTGGCCACGGCGGTAGCGGCGATGGCGGCGGTCGCCGGCCTGCTGCCGGTGACCGCGATCCGCTGGCTGCCCGGCCGCGGCGAGGCACATGGCACGCCGCCCGCCGGGCGCGCCGGGCGGGCGGCGGGCGCCGGGCTGCGGCTACCGCTGATCTTCGCCGCCTGCACCGTCGCGGCCGGCGTGCTCGACTCGTTCCTCCCGCTCGCCAAGGGGGTACACAGCACCCTCTCCTCGGCCGCCCTGCTC
>Ga0335081_10017193_pt1 | contig 11716 bp, 5 predicted proteins | sample Lox_Sample_35_FD_206713 | JGI IMG/M metagenome (GOLD analysis project Ga0335081, IMG submission 206713) | Soil microbial communities from Loxahatchee National Wildlife Refuge, Florida, United States - Lox_Sample_3.5 | ecosystem: Environmental > Terrestrial > Soil > Wetlands | place: USA: Florida... | reverse complement strand
GTCTGGGTAATTCGGATTGAGTTTGACGCACTCCTGCAGTTCGCCGATCGCAGCGTCTGTTTTGCCCTGAGTCTTGAAGACTTGAGCGAGGTAATAGTGCGAACCTGCGTCAGATGGATCCAATTGCGCCGCGGCTTGAAGATGTTGAGAGGCTCCTTCCAGGGCTTGCTGTTGGTACAGCAAAACTCCGAAGTGAAAATGGGCCTTGGCAAAATTGGGCTGCAGCTGGAGAGCTTCCGAAAATTCGGCCGCGGCGTTCTGGGAATCTGATTTCAGGGCCAGCACCGTGCCAAGATCGTCGTGCAAATCCGGCCTTTGCGGCTCCAGGTCGATTGCCTGGCGGAATTCGCGGATCGAGCCGTCCAAATCCCCGGAAACATCGAGCACGCGCCCCAGCGTACGATGCGTCTCCGAATCGCTGGGGGCCAAGCGCGTGGCTTCCTGGGATTCGCGAAACGCTCCAGCCAAATCTCCTTTGCGGATAAGCGCGTTCGCAAAGTTGATGTGCGCCTGCACAAAATCCGGCTTCAGTTTCAAAGCCATTTGAAACTGGCTGATTGCCGAATCAATCTCTTGCCGCGCGAGCAGCACCCAACCAAACGAGTTGTGTCCTTCAGGACTTTGCGGGGCGAGCCGAACGACTTTCTCAAACGCGGCATGGGCGGAATCCAAATCGCCTTTTTGGAGGGCGGTCAAGCCCTGCTGGTAAATGGCGGCAGCCCGCGATGCCGCAGAAGGCGCAGAATCCTTGGATTGCGCGACGCTGTCCGACACTAATGGAAAAAAATAGACGAAAAAAATCGCCCAGAAGGAGAGGAAATGCGCGCGGCGAGAAACTAGAGTCAAGTTCACGCAAAAAATTCTAGCATGTTCCCAGGTACCTGCCGGTCGCATCGGAAGGCAGCCACGGATTGGGCGTCGAGTTGACCCCCGCCCATCTCCACACTAGTATTTTGGACAGTTAATGAGTTTCCATCTCTCCTTCCTCCGCCCTGTCTGTGCACTGGGACTCTGTGCCTGGTTCTCGATGCACGTCAGCTCACTCGCAATTCAGGGTTCCGGGAAGGCACAGAATCGAAGCAGCGCGCCGATCGTCCATGTTATGGACGTCGCGGCGAAGGCGGGGCTCACCGCTCCCGTGATATTCGGCGGTGAAAACACAAAAAAATACATCATCGAGACCACCGGAACCGGCGTGGCGATTTTCGATTACGACAACGACGGCTGGCCCGACATTTTCATTGTGAACGGCACGAAGCTGGAAGGCCTTCCCTCCGGCAAGGTTCCGACCAGCCATCTCTATCACAACAATCACGACGGCACTTTCACCGACGTCACGGAGAAGGCGGGCTTGACGCATACGGGATGGGGGCAAGGCGTGTGCGTGGGCGATTACGACAACGATGGATTCGAAGATCTCTACGTTACCTACTATGGGAAAAATGTTTTGTACCACAACAACGGTAACGGCACGTTTACTGACGTCAGCGAGAAAGCTGGGGTTGCGGGGAGCGGCAAGGACTGGGGCACGGGCTGCGCGTTCGTGGACTACGACCGCGACGGCAAGCTGGATTTGATTGTCGCAAACTATGTGGATTACGACTCGGCCACCGCTCTTGTCCCGGGCGAGCGTCCTTCCTGCATGTGGAAAGGCGTTCCGGTGATGTGCGGGCCGCGAGGATTGCCGTGGGCGAAAAACACTTTGTATCACAATCTCGGCAACGGAACGTTTGAAGATGTAACAACGAAAGCGAAAATCGATCAGACGAACGGCCATTACGCGTTCAGTGTTTCCACGCTCGATTATGACGACGATGGGTGGCCCGACATTTTCATCGCGTGTGACAGCACGGCGAGCATCCTGTATCACAACAATCGCGACGGAACGTTCACCGATATCGCAGTGGTTGCCGGCGCAGCGTTCAACGACGATGGGCGCGAGCAGGCAGGCATGGGTTCGACGGTCGGCGACTATGACGGCGACGGCAGGCTCGACATTTTCAAGACTAATTTTTCCGATGATACCTCCACACTTCTTCACAACAATGGAGACGGCACGTTTGACGACAAGACATTTCCCGCGGGCTTTGGATTGAACACGCAATATCTGGGCTGGGGCGTGATGTTCGTCGACGTGGACAATGACGGCTGGCCGGACCTGCTGCTGGTGAACGGTCACGTTTATCCCGAGGTGGACAGCCAGCATCTCGGCAGTAATTTTCAGGAGCCGAAGATTCTCTATCACAACAACAGCAACGGAACCTTCACGGACATTTCGGCCAGCGCGGGGCCGGCGATCACGGCGGTGAGCTCGGCGCGCGGCCTGGCGGTCGGCGACTTGTGGAATGATGGCCGGATGTCTGCGGTGGTCAGCAACATGAACGCGCCGCCAATGCTGCTAGTGAACGACGCGCGCAACGGCAATCATTGGATTGCCTTTCGTACCATCGGAACCAAGTCCAATCGTGATGGCATCGGTGCGAAGATCACCGTGAAGGCCAGGGAGCGCATTTTTGTCGACGAAGTGCGCAGCGGTTCCAGCTATATCTCGAACAGTGACATGCGCGTTCATTTTGGGCTTGGCGTGGCCGCCAAGATGGAATGGGTGCAAGTGCGCTGGCCCAGCGGACTAGCGGAGCGCTTTGGCGACTTAGGGGTTGATTCCGTCCACACGCTGAAAGAGGGAACGGGCACGCCAACAGGAAACAACCAATGACTGGCGTCTAGGGCTGGTGGAGTTGTGAAAGAGCGAGGAAGTTATTGAAAAAATAAGCGAAAGGGCGCTGGACGGCCGGGCCAAGATTTCTGACAAAGTTTACATGACTCTCGTCATTGTCAAGGAAATAGCGATGGAGGAATTCCCATGTTCAGGAAATGGTTAGCAACGGCAATTCTCACGATCGGTGTTTGCCTGTCGGTACCCGCTGCGCGTGCACAACAAAAACCGGTGGATGCCGAGGGCCACCAGTGGTGGCAGCACGCCATCTTCTACGAAATCTATCCGCGTAGCTTTGCCGACAGCAATAACGATGGGATCGGCGACCTGAACGGCATCGCCTCCAAGCTGGACTATCTCAAAGAACTTGGAGTGGACGCGATCTGGATCACGCCGTGCTTTCCTTCGCCCCAGGTGGACTTCGGCTACGACGTCTCCGACTATGAGGCCATCGATCCGATGTACGGGACGATGAAAGACTTCGATCATCTGGTGAGCGAAGCGAAGAAGCGCAACATTCGAGTCATCCTGGATTTCGTCGTGAATCACACCTCCGACAAGCACAAGTGGTTTCTGGATTCGATGTCGTCGAAAACCTCCGAGCATCGCGACTGGTACATCTGGCGGGATGGCAAGGGACCTGGGCAGCCGCCCAACAACTGGCTTTCCACCTTTGGTTTGTCGGCATGGAAGCTGGACCCGAAAACGAACCAGTATTACTACCACTATTTCTATCCTGAGCAGCCGGACTTGAATTGGCGCAATCCCGCAGTGGAAAAAGGCATGCTGGACGTGACGCGCTTCTGGTACAAGCGCGGCGTTGCTGGATTCCGCCTCGATGCGGTGGACACCTTGTTTGAGGATCCGCAGTTGAGAGACAACCCGGTGCTGCCGGGAACGGACAAATTCGGCCGGCCGAACATGGAGGAGAAGTACAACAAGAAATTACCCGAAGTGCACGACGTGATGCGCAAACTGCGCAGCACGGCGGACGAATACGGCTCCGTGCTCATCGGCGAAACGTGGACTGCGAATGTTTCGGAATTGAAGGATTATTACGGGGCACATAACGACCAACTGCAACTGCCCATGGATCTGATGATGACCGATTTCAGGGGATTATCCGCGGAGCAATACCGCAAGCACATCGCGGCCGTGGATGCCGGGGGAGGCTGGCCCACCTACGTGATCACCAATCACGACATCACGCGTTCCTACACGCGCTACGCCGATGGGACGCACAACGACGACATCGCCAAGGTAATGGCCGCCCTGTACCTGACGTTGCGTGGCACGGCCATCCTGTACTACGGCGAAGAGATTGGCATGGAGAACAACGACCCGAAGAGCAAGGATGAAGTGCAAGACCCGATTGGCAAACTGGGCTGGCCGAAAGAGAAGGGCCGGGACGGCGAGCGCACGCCAATGCAGTGGAACGACGGCCAAAATGCGGGATTTAGCAAAGCCAAGCCGTGGCTGCCGGTTCCTGCGAGCGCAAAAACGCACAACGCAGCGAGCGAAATGAAGGATTCCAATTCTGTGCTGAGCTTTTACCGGCAATTGCTCGCTCTGCGACACAAAGAACCGGCAATGCTCGAGGGAAACTTCGTTGTGCTGAATGAAAACGACCCAAACGTGCTGACTTATCTTCGGCGGTACAAGGAAGAAGCCATCCTCGTGGTGCTGAATATGTCCGCTTCGGAACAAAAAGTGCGGTTTGATTTATCGCCGCTGGGCTTTGCCGCGCCAAGACTGACCGTTCTGCTAACGAATTTTCATAAGCCGCTTCCCGGAATGACCGACGAGCTTCCGATGGAGCCTTACTCGGTGTTCATCGCCAAGATTGCGAAATGATTTTGCCCTGAGATATCTGCCGCACTGGACTCATAGAGGGAAAGCAGGTCCCTCACTCCGTAGAACCGGCCGGAGCGCAACAGGCGCGCTTTGCCCCAAATGGCACCTTCATTTCGCCGGGGCTTCGGCGACACCGATGTATTTGTCGGCGGCGCCATAATAAAGGAACCAGCGACCGTTCTGCTGGACCATGCCTTCCACGAACACCACGTTGGGCACCTGGCCGATTGACTCCCAGTCTCTTACGGGTGAAAAAATGGGTTCCTCCGAGCGCGAGAGCAGCTTGCGGGGATCATGGGAATCGAAGATGGCGATGCCGGTGCGATAGACAAGATGATCGTCGGCGCCGTTGTAGATGAGCACAATTCCGCGGGAAGTGAGGATCGGCGGCGGGCCCGGTTCAACGACGCGAGAATCAAATTTGCCCGGACGGCGAGGGAGAACGGGCGTTTCGGTGGCTTCGGTCCAGTGAAGCAGATCGATGGACCAGGAGAGACCCATCTGATCGGTCTTGTCGGCGGCGGTGCCAAGCCAGTACATCCAATATTTGCCATTGATTTTTTCGGGGACGATGGCGCCGGACTTGGTCCAGCCTTTATTCCAGTTTCCCTTGTAGGCGGGAAGGATCACGCCTTTGCGCTCCCAGTGGAGGAGATCGAGCGATGTGGCGAGGCAAAGCTGGGCGTCTTTTTTGTTGTAGCCCGTGTAGGTGAGGTAGTAGGTGGCACCGAATTTCTGGAAGCGAGGGTCTTCGACGCCGCCGTCTCTCTCGTACTCGGTTTCCGGTGAAAGAATAGGCTCGGGTCGGCGAGTGAAGTGAATGCCGTCGGCGCTTTCGGCGTAGCCGAGGCGGGAGGTTCCGCAGGCGTCTTGCGCGCGATAAAGCATTATGAATTTGCCTTGGTGGAGGACGACGGCGGGATTGAATGTGCCAGCGGATTCCCAGGTGGAGCCTTGGGGAGAAAGGATGGGCTCGTTCGAAGCGCGAGTCCAGGAGCCGAAAGGCAATTCGGCTGTTTGTGTGGCGAATGCGGCCGAAGCGGCGAGGAGTAGAAGCGAGTTGAGCGCGTTGCGGAAGAAGAGGCGCGGCATGGGGCGAGTCTACGACGAGACAGGTCAACAGTCGACAATCGACAGTCCAGAATCAAAAGAAAGAAACAAACAAAGGAATAACGAAGAGAGCGCAGAGGAAACACAGAGTTCACGAAGACGGTCAGTTCCGCGGCGGAATCTTCACTTGGATGGTCTGGGAGTTTTGAGTGGATCGAACGTCATGGTACGGATGATGCCTTCGCCTTCTTTGACGAAGATGACTTGGTTGGGCTTGATGTCTTTGAGGGTTTCGACCAGGCCGCTGGGCCAGCGGATTTCGAGGAGCTCGATTTTCTCGGCTTTGCCTATGCCGAAATGCACGCGCAAGTCGTTTTGGGAAAAATAACCGCCGCCGCTGCGGACTTCGTCAATTTGCGAATGAAGAGATTTTTCGCCAGCGAGATGCGTGACGCATTTGAGCCGCGCACCGATGCCGCTGCGATTGGATTTCGTGCCGATGGTCTTGATTTTGAGCCAGTTGTTGCCGGTGCGCGAATCGCAGCGCAGGAGCTGAGGAAAGTCGTTGACGGTATTGACAACGACGTCGAGGTCGCCGTCGTTGTCGAAGTCGCCGAAAGCGCAGCCACGCGCGGCGACAGGAGTGGAAATGCCGGGACCTGCGTCGTAGGAGACATCATCGAAGCGTCCATTGCGCAGATTCTTGTAAAGCAGCTTGCGCTGCGGATAGCCGGCTTCGGTCTTGAGCTGCTCGACTTCGGGATAGACGTGGCCATTGCAGATGAGGATGTCGGGCCAGCCGTCGTTGTCGAAATCAAAAAAGCCGCAACCCCAGCCGAGATACTGCGTGTGCTTGCCGAGGCCCCCCTGGAAGGTGGTGTCCTCAAAATTCGCCCCGCCGAGATTGTGGTAGAGAGAGGGCGTGTCGCCAGCGAAATTGGTCTTGACGAGATCGAGGTTGCCGTCAAGATCGTAATCGGCCGCGGAGATGCCCATGCCGGCTTGGGGCTTGCCATCAGCGCTCAGCGCGCAGCCAGCTTCGAGCGCAATGTCGGTGAAAATGCCGTTCCTCTTATTCTGATAGAGCGCGCTTGCCGTGGAATCGTTGGCGACATAGATGTCCGGCCAGCCATCGTTGTCGAGATCGGCAGTGAGCACGCCGAGGCCGTAGGTCCCGCTGGCTTTGAGGATGCCGGATTTTTCGCTGACGTCGGTGAAGGTGCCGTTGCCGTTGTTGTGGTAGAGAATGTTTTTTCCGCCGTTCAGGCCGGGAGGGCCGCAGGCGACCATGACGCCTTTGTATAGACATGGGCCGGATTCCGGGACCGGGGCAGTCTTAAGGTCGAGATCAATGTAATTGGCGACGAAGAGATCGAGATGTCCGTCGCGGTCGTAGTCGACAAAGGCGCAGCCGGTGTTCCAACGCGTGCCATTTCCGGCGACGCCGGCTTTTTCGCTGACGTCCGTGAAGGTGCCATTGCCGTTGTTGTGGTACAGCACGTTTTTGCCGAAGTACGTAACGAAGAGATCGTCGAAGCCGTCGTTGTCGTAGTCGCCGATGCAGGCTCCTTGGCCCCAGCCGGAATGGAGCAGGCCGGCTTTGGCAGTGACGTCGGTGAAGGTGCCGTCGCGATTGTTCTTGAACAGATGATTGACGGGCTCCTGACCGGCGGGAAAGCCTTCGAGGCGCGTGCCGTTGACGAGAAAAATGTCGAGCCAGCCGTCGTTGTCGTAGTCGTAGAAAGCCACGCCGCAGCCGGTAGTCTCGAGGAGGTATTTGTTCTTGTGCTCGCCGCCGAAAATGGTTTTAACGTTGAGGCCGGCGTCGCGCGCGTCGTTGAGGAAGGCGACGCCGATATCGTTGGCGCGCGCTTCGGGCGAGAGGGGCGAGGCGGGGGCGGAATTGCTGGAACCGGCTTGCTGCTTTCGAAGGGGCAGCGCAAGAGCAAGGATGTTTTGGAGTGGGAGCACGAGCGCGGACCGGCACAGCGAGTGGAGAAATTTGCGGCGCGTGGAAGCCAATCGAACCGGGACCTTTCCTGAAGAAGCTCGTGCGAGAATCCGGCGCTTTCTTTTATAGTAAGGCTGGCAGAGCATTGCAAGCCTGGGACCCGGCGGAGCTAACAGCATGAAAATCTCGCGGAAATTTTCTGAATGCTTTCCGGGGCAGTTTTGCTGGAGCCTGCGAAAGCAGGCCATCATTTGCATCGCGGCTGTTCTGATCCTCGGGGCTGAGGCTTCGCGCAGTTGGAGCCAGCAAATAAAAGAAGCACCGCATTCCCTGGAGCTTTCACGAACTGTGCGGCCATGGGAATTCCTGCCGATGACAGGAACGCGCGCAGCGCTACTGGGAAATGAAGCTGGCCGCATGGAAGCGTGGGTTTATCCCCTCAAGATTTTTCGCAACTTCCATTTGAAATTCCACACCGCAGGACGGGTTTTGCCTGCCGAGGCGCTGGCACGGACCGTCACGGTGCGGCCCGAATCGGCCACCATCCTCTATGCGGCTGACACATTTACGGTACGGGAGACATTTTTCGTGCCGGTGAAAGAGCAGGGGGCATTGGTCCTGTTGGATGTGGAAACAGAACAGCCGCTGGAGATCGAGGCGGCGTTTCATCGCGATTTCCAATTGGAATGGCCAGCGGCCCTCGGGGCCACCTATTTGGATTGGATCGGGCCGCAACGCGCCTTCTATTTTGGAGAAGAACAACGAAAATTCGCGGCGCTCGTGGGCTCTCCGACGGCCGAGGAACCGCACGTAGAATTCCAGACGAATTATGCGGAAGCGCAGGAGAGTTCGTTCCGTCTGGGAACCACGGCGAAAGGCAAAGACAGCAAGCTTATCGTGATTGCCGGTTCGGTGGAGGGCCGTGCCGCGGCAGAAAGAACGTATCAGCATTTGGCCAACGACGGCGCGGCGTTATTACGCGAATCAGCGGAATACTACCGGGACTATCTTGCACGGACCGTCAGCCTGGAGCTGCCGGACAGCCAGGTGCAACAGGCTTACGATTGGGCACGGGTGAGCATGCTGCAGGGGGTGGTGACGAATCCGTATCTCGGAACCGGGCTTGTGGCGGGTTACCGAACTTCCGGCGAGAGCCAGCGGCCCGGCTTTGCGTGGTTTTTTGGGCGCGATTCGTTTTGGACGACACTGGCGTTGAATGCGGAGGGGGACTTCTCCACGGCGCGGACGGCACTCGAGTTCATCGGCAAATATCAGCGGGAGGACGGCAAAATCCCACATGAAATAGCGCAAGGCGCGAATTTCGTGAATTGGTTCAAGGATTATCCGTACGCGTATGCGTCGGCCGACGCCACGCCGCTCTACCTTATTGCAGCGAACGATTACGTATTGGGAAGCGGCGATACGGCGTTTGCGAAAGAGAAGTGGGAGAGCTTGTGGAAGTCGTACGAGTTTCTGCGCTCGACTTACGACGAGCGCGGCTTTGCGAAGAATTTCGGAGTGGGGCATGGCTGGGTGGAAGGCGGCCCGCTGCTTCCCGTGAAGACAGAGCTTTATCAGACAGGACTTGGGATCGAAGCGTTAAGAGCGCTCTCAAATCTTGCGCATATTACCGGCAACGAGGACATCAGCAAGGAACTGGCGAAGAATTTCGCGCAGCAGAAACCGCTGATGAACGATGCGTTCTGGATTGACGGCCAGAAGCGATTCGCCTTCGCGCTGGACAAAGACAATCACGCGGTGGACGAACTGAGCGTGCTGGCAACCGTGCCGATGTGGTTTGGTTCGCTCGACGACGCGAAGGCCGACGGGATGATTTCGCAACTCGCGGATCCGGATCATCAAACGGATTGGGGCATGCGCATCCTTTCCGATCGTTCACCAAAATTCAGCGGCGGCGGCTATCACTATGGCTCGGTCTGGCCGCTTTTTACCGGCTGGGCCTCCGTTGGGGAGTATCGCTACCACCGCGCGCTTCCTGCGTACGAAAACTTGCGGGCCAACGCGATGCTCGCTTTGGACGGCTCACTGGGCCATGTGACAGAGGTTCTCTCCGGCCGCTACTACCAGTCGCTTTCCACCAGTTCTCCGCACCAGATTTGGTCGGCCGCCATGGTTGTCAGTCCGTTGCTGCGGGGATTATTTGGCCTGGAAGCAAACGCCGCTGCGGGAACTCTTGCATTTGCCCCGCACGTTCCAGCCGACTGGACTTCCTTCACCATTCGCAACCTGCCGCTTGGCTCGACAAAATTGGATATGGTGTACACAAAGGACCTGGAGGGCATCCGTTTGGGAGTGAAGGTGGCGGGGAAAGAGTTGCGCGCGGTCGATTTTCAGCCCGCGGTGAGCCTGCACACCAAAGTAGTTAGCGTCGAGTTCAATGGACGTCCGGCGCCATTTCATGTGCAGTCAAATAGTGTTGACCAGCATGTGCTCGTTCGAATTCCTGTTGCGGCAGGCTCGAACTCTCTCCGGATCCGCCTTAAGGATGATTTTGCGTTGGCTTACACCTCGACGTTGCCCGCCATCGGGGCAACGTCTGAAGGCTTGCGGATTCTCTCTGAGTCCTGGACACCCGCGCGCGATCGGCTCACGATCAACTTTGCGGGGCAGTCGGGCAGCCGATACAGGCTTTACCTTTGGAACGCCCGACAGATTGCTTCCGTTGAGGGAGCAAAGGTTCTCAAGGCGCCCGACGGAAAATCAGAACTGATCGTGGAATTCTCGAACAAAGGGGCGGAATCCGTGTCCCACGCTTCAGTTTCAATTCAATTCGGCAGAGCTGTCAAAGAACAAGAGCGGGTGAATAGGTAGGCACGGCCTTCGGCCGCATCACTTCGCTGTATGCGCGAGCACATCCCTAATAACTGATGCTCCCTCTCGAAACGATCCTCTAAGGGCCTGCTCGGAAACAATCCATCCGATCGTATTTGCGCGCAAACTACGGAAGTGAACTTGTTCTCAGAGGCTCGACCCACGATTCGGAAACATTGTCACTGGCGTGTTCACTCCTGTGCTCGCCAAGCGCAATCACGGAAGAGAGTACGTTGACAGCGCAGGACACGGATTCAGATCATGTCCCCACTGTCCCCGAGCCCCTGCTTGAAAGCGATCTCTAACCATGACAAAAGGGGAAAGTTCCCCCGTGGCTCTACCGTTGAAGGCATTCTGAGTTGTCCCGAAAGGTCATGGCGTGAATCTGCTTGACGTAATAGAATGAAGGTGGATGAAAACAAAGGCGTTGGCCAGTTCCCCGGTAGCTCAACGGTAGAGCATTCGGCTGTTAACAGAGCACTTCGAATGCAATAACTCGTTTCTCTGGCGTCAGTTAACAGCTTCCGGGCCATCCCCAAACACTCTTTTGTTGTCCCCCAGATGTCCCCCGGAGACTAATTGGGCTTCACCGACAGCCTTGGGTCAACAGCTTGGGGAGCGCGAAAATCTCTTCCACCAGAAAAGTCCTAGGGAGAAATCGCCATAACGACCAGCCAGTACTGGTGAAGCCACGTGTCCAAGCTGGTGCGCCGTGAGATTCGCCTGACGCTCGGACGTGGTTTCGATTCTCATCGCCCGCTCCAGTCATCTTGTTTCCCTGTAACAACTTAGCGATTGGTCGCGGCGGCAAAAGGCGGCAATAAGAAATAAATCGAGCCTCAAGGGTGGCACCTTACGGCCTCACGAACCAGAAATCAGACGCACTGTGCAAACTTTCGTGTCTGCACTAGGCCTAAAGGGGTAGTCTTCTAACTCATATTGACCCTTGAGTGAGCCACTTCTCCTAATCGATTTTACAAGATTAACCTTTGTCCCGCCGAATCCCTCCATTGTAGTTCCCCACTGCCTGAAGCAATGGCCACCGCCAATGTCGGCATCGCAGCGATCAGTGCGTCAAGGGTCCCTCGGTAGGCATGCCCCTCCGAATCGACGAACACTCGCTAGTCAATTCTTGTCGGTGTATGATGCGCATCGTGGCTTCTCAAGGATCCAAGCTCGACCCTGCCAACTTTAGGCTTGTTGCTGACTCGGTTCCCGCGCTGATTCACACCGCCCTGCCCGATGGCTACCTTGATTTCTTCAATCAAACCTGGCTGAAGTACGTGGGACTTTCGTTAGAGGATCTACAGGGC
>Ga0335081_10017192_pt1 | contig 11717 bp, 8 predicted proteins | sample Lox_Sample_35_FD_206713 | JGI IMG/M metagenome (GOLD analysis project Ga0335081, IMG submission 206713) | Soil microbial communities from Loxahatchee National Wildlife Refuge, Florida, United States - Lox_Sample_3.5 | ecosystem: Environmental > Terrestrial > Soil > Wetlands | place: USA: Florida... | reverse complement strand
ACACTCCTGGCGTTTCGTCGGCGAAACCCTGGGCTCCGCTGGGATGACACGCTAAGAGCAGTCAGGATCATTCCTTGCTGTCTGGCTCCTATCGCCCCTTCGCGCGGGCAGCATTCACCTTGCTCAGCAGATCCTGCGCTGGTTGCTGCACCGGCCCTGATTTATTGGCGATCTCGGTCAGAACCTCGCGAGCCTCGGTCAGCTTATTCAACTTGGCGTAGGCGAAGCCCAGGCGGTACATGGCGATCTCGTACTGCTGATCGTCCTGGCCTTTTAGCAAGGCAGATGCGGACTTCAGCTCGGGAACAGCAGCTGCGGTCTTGTCCTGTTTCATCAGCGCATAGCCGAGGGTCGAGTGGGCGGCGCCAGCCGAAACTTTGCGCGCTCGATCCGCGTCGGGCGCATCGGCTTTGGCAACGTCAATTGCCTTCTGCGCGTAACCAATCGCCTTGGCAGTGCTGCCCGGCTTCGGATCATCGACATAAGTTCCAGCCAACAGCAACAAGGCGGGCACGTTGTTGGGATTGCTGGCCAAAGTTTTTTCCCCGTAGGCAATCACTCGGGCGGTGTCCTTAAGCTCGGTTAACGCCATCATGGCGTAGCTGGTGACGGGATCCTCGAAGCGCGAATTTGGGAAGGCGGGCGTGAACTTCTCTACGTCTGCCATACGCTTTCGGGCATCCTGCTCGTCGGCGATGGCGTTGTACGCGGCTGCTTCGAGGAATTCATAAGAATTCTTGGCCGCGGCCTTGTCGTCTTGCACGTGTCCGGCGAACTCCTCGTCGCTCATGCCCTGCGGTTTGGGCTGTTTGGCAAGCGAATTGTAAATTTCACCGCCGCGGGCCGCATAGGCCACAACTTTGTCGTTGTCTTTCATTTGCTCGGCAATTCCGACTTGCGAAACCAGGATGTCCAGATTCCGCGGGGAACCCGTAAGCGCCTGATCGCCGCTGGCCAGAGCCTTAGGCAAATCCCCCGCGCCCTGGTACAGCTGCGAGAGCTGCCAGTTGCCGTAGGCAACGGCGGCAGGGTTGGCGGAGAACTGCTTCAGGAAATCCTGCCACATCGCCATTCTCTTCTGAGCATCGTCCACTTTGGAAATGGCGGCCAGCGCCTGGTCTTCCGGAGTGCCGGCAGCAATGACGATGCGATCGATTTGAGCGTATGCAAAGAGAGAAACGAAAGGAAGAAGTACGGCCACGAACCAGCGCTTCATAGCCACCTCCAGAGTTCTGCGGCGGAATCGTAGCTCTGATCGCGGCCGGTTGCAAGCGTCGCGCCACGGCGGGTCGACTTACGCCATGCTATAGTCTCGGCAATGAGCGGCCCCCACGAGAGAGAAGGAAACGCTCGGCCGCGCCAACCAATACATCAGTCACTGCTCTTCATCGTAATGGTGGCATTCCTGTTGCGTCTGACGGTGATCACCGTCGGTCACACTTACCGCATCACGCCGCGGCGGGATCATTTTCAGTTCGGATGGGAGATGGGGCGCATCGCCCGCTCCATCGCCACCGGTGAGGGTTTCAGCTCGCCAACCGATGCGCCTAGCGGACCGAGTGCCTGGGAGCCACCGGTTTATCCCTACATCCTCGGCGGTGTATTCAAATCGTTTGGCGTCTACACGAACGCCTCGGCGTGGGTCATTCTGGCGTTCAACAGCATCTGGGCTGCGCTTACCTGCTTCACGCTTTATCGCATCGCAGAAATCATGTACGGAGCCGGGGTGGCGCGGGCCAGCGCATGGGCGTGGGCGGTCTTCCCGTACGCGATCTATTGGCCCACGCGCGTAGTGTGGGAGACCAGCTTCACTACGTTTCTTCTGAGTGTCGCGCTGCTTCTGACTTTACGGATGAACGGCCGTATGCCGCGCCTTCGCACGTGGATAGGGTACGGCCTGCTTTGGGGATTAATTGCCCTCACCAACACTGCCATTGTTGGTCTCCTGCCCTTTTGCCTGATTTGGCTGCTCTATCGCTCGCCAGAGCGTTCGCGCCAATTGAGGGGAGCAGCCCTCTCGGTTGCATTGACGGCTGTGGTCATGAGCCCCTGGGTCGCGCGAAATTATCTCGTCTTCGGGAAATTCATGCTGGTTCGGGATAATCTGCCGCTCGAGCTATATGAAGCCAACAACCCCCAGTCGGAAGGTTTTTGGACGCGCAGTGAGCATCCCGGAAATGACCCCGCCGCCATGCGCCGGTTCCAGGAGCTGGGTGAGCTGGGATTTATGTCGGAAAAGAGGCAACAGGTGGTGCAGTTCGTTCGCGAGAATCCGGGAACCTTTGTGCGTTACACCGCCGAGCGGGCGCTTTATTTCTGGATCGCCCCGCCGCAGGCAACGTTTGTCGGCGGCTATGACCTGCGCTTCTCCCGCCATTTCAATTTCTTTCTGGGCGCTGCCTTCGCCTTTGCAGGCCTGTGGCTCACCATTCGCAAGCGCAGCGTGGGGTGGTTTCTCCTCGCCTGCTTTCTGCTCGTTTATCCCCTGCCCTACTACCTGGTGAATCCTTTTCCCCGCTACAAACACCCCATCGAGCCGGAGATGCTGATGTTGATCGTCTATCTATTCTGGGAGTCGCGGAACGTTCAGATTCACTGGCCCTGGCAGAAGAAATCTTTGTAAAAACTCTGTAGCCCCGGTTGGCTCTCCGGCACTCATCGTTTACATTGGATTATGCGATCCATTCTGCAGAAACCGGCGTTGCGCTTTGTATTCGGAGCCAATGTCGTGTCCATGCTGGGCAGCGGCATGAACGCGGCCGCGGTCGCCTGGTACATTCTGCAGGTCACCCACTCGGAAGTCGCCCTGGGCACATTCGCGGTGGTGCAAACCATCCCGGCGTTGCTGATGCTACCCTTCACGGGCGTGATTATCGACCGGGAAGATCGCCGGCGCCTGGTGATGATGCTCGATGCCGCCCGCGCGGTAATTATTCTTGTGGTTTCCCTGCTGGCCTTCGCCCACCGGGTACACGTGTGGGAGCTGTATGTGATGAACATGCTGGTGGCCGCCGGATTCTGGATGTTCTGGCCGACCATCACCGCTCTGGTTCAGGAGCTCACTCCCGGGGAGGAATTCGTCCACGCGAACACTTTTCTGCTGGCCGGCGTGCAGGGAGGCTGGCTGATTGCCGGTGCGATCGTCGGCTTTGTCTACAACCGCATCGGGCTGGGCGGTGTGCTGCTGATCGATTTTTCCACCTATGTGGTCTCCTTCCTCTGCTATCTCGCCGTCCGGAAAGGCAGGCACGTGGTGCCGCGACCGGCCGAGCTGCATGCCGATCTGGTGGCAGCGGAAACGGCGCTGCAACGCTTCGGACGCGAAATGCGGGACGGCATTCAATTTCTGAAAGGGCGGCGCAGCCTGGTTTTGCTTGGCGCCAGCTGGGCGCTGTTTCTCAGCGCCATGTGGACGGGTGTAGTCGTAACCGCACCGCTCAGCGACCAGGTTTTCCATGCCGGAGCCGTCGGCTATGGCTGGTTGAATGCCGGATGGGGATCGGGTGCGTTCCTTAGCGCTCTTTATGCGCCCTGGTGCCTGGCATACTTTGGCGCCCGGCGTTCGCTGGCGATCTCCATGGGAGTACTGACCATTGGCATGATCCTGGCACCGCTTTCCCCCGTGCTGAAGCTCGCCGTCATCGTCTACGGACTGATGGGCTCGGCGCGCGGAATCAGCAGCGTTGCCATGAATACCAGCATCATGGAGCAAGTGCCCCCGCATTTTATGGGACGGGTACAGAATACCTTCTACTTCGCCGGAACTTCTCTGCAGATCGTTCTCGCGCTCCTGGTGGGCGCGGTCGCGCAGCTCAATCTGGTCGCCGGATTCTCGATTATCGGGATGGTGTACGCCATCGCCTTTCTCACCGCCGTTTGGCCGGTACAATCACCCGTTCCCATTGCCGAGGTCACCGCGGATTGAGCGGACAGCGTTTCACAGCCGACGTGATCCCCCTCGCCCCTAGAACTCCACCCGCAGCGCCAGCTGGCCGGTGCGGTTGCCGGCATTTTCCGAGCTTTGCACGCTGGTAATCTTTCCGAATGTGGAGGGAGAAGAGACGTCCGTCAAAGGTGGCGCATAGTTGAGATGGTTGGGCAGGTTGGTAAAGGTGCTTTCAAACTTCATATGAACTTTTTCGCCCAGAGCAAAAGTCTTGGACAGCCCGCCGGCAATCGCCACGGTGCCTGGCCCCACCAGGCTTCCGACTCGGCAGTTGCCGACCGGTCCGGCCGGAACGGGGTTAAAAGCGTTGATGTTGAAGTATTCGCCGACGGTGGGATTGGCGAGGTTGCCGTCGCTAATGCAGTCCGGGCGTTGGAAGGCGCCGCGATAGATAAGGTTGAGGTTTCCCGGATCATAGCTGGGGCTGGTGACCGGAGTGAGATAGGGACCTGTCTGCCACATGCTGACGGTGCTGATCGACCATCCACCGAAGAAGGCTTGCGAAGCTGAGTTCATGTGGCTGAAGAATCGTCGGCCATTGCCCACGGGCAGATCGTAGATCGCCGAAACCAGCACGCGGTGCCGACGAACGGCAGCGATGTTGCCACGATTGCCGGCCAGATCGAAACGGTTTGCTACGGGAGTTCCGTAGATCACTTCCGGAGAGAAAGCAGTGGGCGCATCTCCGCCGACGTTACCCAGGCTCTTGGCCCACACGTGACTGGCCTGCAACGTCAGGCCCCCGCGACTGCGATGGTTAATTTCCGACTGCAAGCCTTCGTAATTGACCCCCGCTTGATTCTCAGAAGAGAGGATGCGGCCCCAGTTGAGGTAGGGCCGAGGATTGGGATTCGGAAACACACCGCTGGGCTCTACCTGATTCAAGTCCACGGTCTGGCTCATACGGTAGGAGTTTGTGCCGACATAGCTGACGCGCAGCGCCGTGTCTTCGATCAATTCCCTTTCGACGGTCAGGTTCCATTGCGCCGATTGTGGGTCGCGATAGTTGATGGGGGTGTTCTGGTAGAAGTCGCCAGTGCCGGCTATGGCCAACGGGTTGATTGGCGTAGTTATGTTCGGAAACTGATATGCTGCTCGGCCGCCCTGTACGCTATTCGCGGTGGTGCGAACCACTCCAACGCTAATGTTGGTGGTGTTGAAGGAGAGCTGGCCAAGGTTGGTCATCGTGAAAATACCAACGCCCCCGCGAATCACGGTTTTCTCATTGCCAAACGGACGATACGCGAATCCAAGGCGGGGCTGAAAATTCTTTTTGTAGAACTCCCGCACCCCGGAGCCAAGTCCTCGCGAACTTGCGGACTCCACCGGACCGCAAGGAAGTGCAGGATCGGCTACGCCGAAAGGGTTGTAGGGTCCAGCGCAGGCGTTGATCGATTCTAGAAACCCCTGCACGGGTACGTTGTGATCGGGAATAATCACCCCGCCGTTTCGTTGGTCGAATGCAGTGAGATTGTTCAGCGGGCTCACGAAAGGAGGCAAGGCTTGCCAGCGCAGGCCGAAGCTCAGCGTAAGGCGCGGGTGAATGCGCCATTCGTCCTGTGCGTAGAGGCCCGTCTGGATCGCGTGGGCGAGCACATCGGGGCCAGATTGTGCGACATAGCTTTTCGAGGGCAGACCGAGTAGAAAGTCGGCGAATGCGGATTCGCAAAGATAGGGCGCGGTTGCGGTCGGGTCGCCACAGGCCTTGTCTCCGGTGAAGGCGCCGGAAGTAAAGGTGAATGCCCCAAAGTCATCCGACCCGCCGAAACTCTCGATATCAGCGTAGGCGACATGACGCACATCGACACCGAATTTCAAGCTGTGCTTTGCTCGCACCCAACTCAGGTTATCGGTGAACTGAATGGTCTGCGATTTGGTCACTCCAGCCTTGTCGCGCCCAATGGGAGTAAGACCGGTGCCGTCATTGAAGTTGAATGTGGGAAACGCGTCAGCGATCGGGTGATCGCTGAGATCGAGGCCCTCCAAGCCAAGTTGCTGAACCGCACTGGCCCCTTCGATAGGGAAGTTAACGCCAATCCGGAACAGCGAAACTCCGAAGCGGGCTTCGTTTACGAGCGTGTTGGTGATGGCGTAATTGTGGGACAAAATCAGGTTACGATCGGTTTCGCGATCGTGGTCGCTCGGTAACAGAGCATTCGGGACCGTGGTGGAGATGTTCTTGGCGCTCCAGCGACCGTAGAGAGACTGCTTCACGGTGAGGGTGTGATCAATGCGTAAGTCGTATCCGTCGGTGTTGCTCGGCGTGGGAGCTTGCTGCAGATAATTCGATCCTGCAGCAGACGAATTCGGCAGCTGGTTCAGATAGTTCTGCAACAAGGACGAAGACACCGGGTTGATGCGATTCGACGGAATCGTATTGCTGGGAAAGGGCTGTCCGGTGAAAGGATTCACCACCTGCCCGAAACTTCCGGCGAGCCCGTTCAAATTGCCGTCTCTCATCGCCGCTGTCGGCACATTGAGAAAAAGCGGAGTTACCAGTCGCCGGCGGTTTCCCTCGTAATCGACGAAGAAGAACGTGTGAGGAGTATCTTTTGTAACGGCGGGAATCCGCAGCGGCCCTCCTATGCTTCCTCCAAAGGTGTTGAAAGCCTTATGAGGCTTGCTCGGGAAACCATAGGTCGTGGCATCGAGCACGCTATTCTGCGTGTACTCGAAAAGGCTGCCGTGAAAGTGGTCACTGCCGCTCTTGGTCGCGATGGTGATGTCGCCCAACTGGGCGAATTCGGCATTATTATTGAACTGCGAAACCTTGAATTCGCTGATGAGCTCAGACGAAGGGTTCATGTTAGCAAGCGCGCCGTTCTGGCGGATATTGACCGTGGACGCACCGTCGACCGAATACTGCACCTGCGAGGGTAGCCCTCCGCCGACCGAGACATTGCCGTTGGCGTCCTGTTGAGTGCCGGGAACCGTGGCCATCACTGCCATGGCACTGGTGGTGGCACCGCGGTAGTTCACCGGAAGCCCCGAAACCTCGAGAAAACCCTTGGTGTCGGCCAGCGTGGCGCTCTCGGTATTGATCATGGGCGCTGTATCTCCCACTTCTACGGTTTCCGCTGCGGACTGCACTTTCAAAGCGAGATCTTCCCGCAACGTTTGGCGCGCTTCGAGTTGGACCCCTTGCAGCCGGAATGTGGCGAAACCGTCGGCATGTACGTTGATTTCATAGCGGCCGGACTTGACATTCATGAATTGAAACGAGCCGTCCGCGTCCGAGACGAGCTCGCGCGTGGATTGATCGCCCAGGCTGGAAAGCGTGATCTTGGCGCCGGCGACGACCAGACCGCCGGGATCCTTTACCACTCCTACGATGGAACCAAAGGTGGATTGGGCATACGCCGACGAAAGTACAAGGGAACACACCAATAGCGTTGCCAGTGGCGATTGTCTAGACACTTGGTATCTCCTCCGACCAAATCAGGTTCTTTATGCTGCCGCTAAAATCAACCCAAATTGAAAACCGCTGCGAGCACATATAGACAGCGTTGCGCGCGGAGTCCAACACATAATTCTTTCCATCGCTATCGGGAAATCGATGGGAGAACTTGTATGCGGGGGTACATCACAAAGTGGGTCACGGTGCGCACAAAGGTAGAGCTTCGTACATAAAGAGGGCGTAAGACACGCATAAAATCGACGTAAAGATTGCCTGCAAAATTTTTCTAGCGTGCATGAGAAATTTGAATTAAGAAACTGTTCCGCAGAATACTTGCCGGGAAGTGGCAGGCAAGTGACAGCGCGAGGTCTCACCCCTGACTTTCCTGATATGCTTTTGCATTCAACTTACAGGAGACCGACATGTCATCCGGCTTAGAGGGACGTAATGCCGTTGTCTTCGGTGTGGCCAACAAGCGCAGCATCGCCTGGTCGATTGCCCAGGGCTTGCACAACGCCGGGGCTAAGCTGGCGATCACTTATCAGAACCAGCGGCTGGAGCAGGAAGCAAGAGATTTGATTCTTTCGTTGCCGGGCACGGAAGGCTTCATGTGCGATGTCTCCAACGACTCGGAGATCGAACGGCTTTTCGCCCAGCTCAAAGAACGGTATGGCAAGCTACATGCCCTCATTCACAGCGTAGCCTATGCGCCCGCAGAGGAGTTGAAGGGCGAGTTTTTGAACACCACCCGCGAAGGGTTCCGCGTCGCTCACGATGTCAGCGTCTATTCGCTGATTGCCGTTGCCCGCGCCGCGGCGCCGCTGATGGAGGATGGCGGCAGCATCATCACCATGACGTATTACGGCGCGGAGAAAGTTGTCCCCCACTACAACGTGATGGGCGTAGCCAAGGCGGCGCTGGAATGCACCGTGCGTTATCTTGCCTATGATCTCGGCAAGAAGAAGATCCGCGTGAACGCCATTTCTGCCGGGCCTATCAAGACTCTGGCCGCGCGCGGCATCTCCGGCTTTGGCGACATGCAGAAATCCCATGCCGAGCGCGCGCCGTTGCTAAGAAACGTCGATGTGAACGAAGTCGGCGCCACGGGCGTGTTTCTGGCTTCCGACGCCAGCTCCGGCATCACCGGCGAGACGATTTACGTTGACTGCGGCTACAACATCATGGGATTTTGAACGGACTCGTTTCGGCTTGTCATCCTGTCCCGCCTTCCGGCCGGGAAGAATCCATGAATTGCGGCGATTATGGCGTTACCCTCAAACCAGGACCGCCCCACGTCGCTATGCGGCTTCTAGTGCCGCACGATCCCACTTCCCATTCGTCGCCGCCGCTTCATAGGTGCTCTGCAGAAATTCCATCAAGACACCGCTGGGGGATTGGGCCCTCATGACTTGGTCGTACATTAGCAGATACTCACCCAAGCCTTCGTGATAAAACGCCTCGGCGGGACGCACCGTCTGTTCTGCGAACCCGGGCGGCGCGGGCGCGGCATAGCAGTAAAATGCGGCCTCCTGAATCTGCCCGCTTCCCGGCCACCAACCCGCGCTGATCACCTCATGCGAGTATGCTTCCTTCATTATCTTGCGCAGAACGGGATCGGCATCGTTGCGTTCCGGGGCGCGTCGCCCCGAAAAACGCGTAACCGCAAGATCAAAGCTTCCCCAGAAAAAATGCACAGGGCTCGACTTCCCCACAAAGCGGGAACGAAAGACATTGAACACATCATCGACAGACAGCAGAATGCGCCACAGCCGCCGTACTGCCTCCGCATCATAGGCGGCATGCACCGTGTCCCGGTCGAACGGGGTCGGATCGGCCACCTCGACCGGCAGCTTCCAGATCTTCACCTCGATGTTCAGCGAACGGAGCGCAGCCATCACCTCTTGGTAGAAATCTGCAACTGGACGGGGGGCCAGTGCCACCGCCGCAATTTTCGCATCCGAGGTACGGATGACAAGTTGATTTGCGAAAAAGTCAAACTCCATATCGAAGTGACGACTGCCGTGAGGAATGAGCGACGTGGTCAATCCATGGGAACTCACGTAGAGCGGCACATTCCACCAGTGGTTCACTTTCGGGGTCAGCTCCAGCCGTATCTTGCCTACGATCTGTGTCCACATGTGAAGCGTGGCATAGGTGTCTTTCCATTCTTCCAACCGGAGAGGTGGCCAGCATTCAGATGAGTCCGACACCGTGCTTGCGGGTGCGATTGTCATCAGGAGAACTCCACGATCACAGATGTTAACAGCGATTTACACTCAAAATCCCCGCAGCGTCCGCCTGAGAACAGCGCCCATCGGAGCACGGGGACCAGGTCAAGTCTCAGCTATCTCTGATGAACATTGTGCATAGATCCTTCGCGTGCTCAGGATGACAAACTTTGCCCTGTTACCCTCACTTTCCTGTCATTCTCCCCCAGTCTCTCCAGGGCGATCTCCACATCGCGCTCCCGCTCGAATCGCGGAAACTTCTCACCCCACTCGATCAGCAGAACACTGTTGTCGGCGATCAGATCATCCAGGCCCAGGCTCTCGAGTTGGCGCGGTGTATCCACACGATACAAATCGATGTGATAAAGAGTGACCTCGGCCGCACGATATTCATGGACCAAAGTAAATGTGGGGCTGGTTACGTCTTCTTCCGATGCGGCCTGAAATCCGGCAGCGATACCTTTCACCAGCGTAGTCTTGCCTGCGCCCAGTTCCCCGCGCAGTAGCACGATCCTTGGCGGGCGCAGCATAGCCGCCAGCTTTCTCCCGAGCGCGATGGTCTCATCGGCGGAGTGCGTAGTGAATTCCTCGATTGGCATCCGCAGACAGTATAGCCAGAGTCGTCGCGGAGAGCCGATGCCTTCAGGCTTGTTTGGGAGGTGTATTGACGCCTAAGAGAAAATTGCGGTCGGTGGTGGTGTCCACGACAAAGCGCAGCGTCTTATGGTCGTCGTCGTCGAGCGCAACAAAGCGGAAGGCCTGCACGAATGCATTCGAAGCGGTTTTCCGGGGGTGTAGCATCTCGGCCATGCCGTGCACCGGACCAGAGGTTGTCTGGAACGCGACCTCGACAAAATCGCCTTCCTCAAGAGCACTGGCCAGCTGGAGAACGCCGCCGGTCACCGAAACGGTCTGCAGTTTTGCTTTGGCGCGCTGTCCGTCGCCCAGTGTCACCAGGGCGGCCGCTCGATTGCGAAGCTGGACACGGGTAGCGCGATTGTGAGGGTTGGGCTGGGGAAAGTGGGTCATGCCAAGGCCACTATGCCATAAGCCCAACCAGACTAGGAGATTACCGAAGCAGCACCAGTACCGGAAAGGAGACTTTTTTGGAATGATACTTTCGCCCACTTGCGCCATGTCCCATCGGGTCTCATTAACTCAAGCCGAAAGAAGCACATACGGCAATTGGGCCGATGAGCGGGCTTGGCGGAAGGCTTGGGGCAAGCCGCGCAGAAGGTCGGTTGCGACCAGGGAATGTTCCCCCATGCTTTCGCGGGCGACGTCGCCGGCCAGGCCGTGGAGGTAAACCGCGGCGATCACGGCTTCCGTGGCTCGGCCTGGATTTTGCGCCAGGAGACCGGCAACCATGCCGGTAAGAATATCGCCGGTTCCGCCCGTGGCCATACCAGGATTCCCTGTCGTATTAACCCAAACCTCCCCATCAGGCGTTGCCACCAGCGTGCGATGGCCTTTGAGCACAACCGTGACCTGCTGTTCCCGAGCAAAAGAGCGGGCAGTGCCAATGCGGTCGCGCTGAATGGCAGCGATGCTCACCCCCGTCAGCCGCGCCATCTCTCCCGGATGAGGGGTAATTACCAGCGACCGCCCAGCTCCAGTCAACTTGTCAGCGTGCGTCTCGAAGGCATTGAGGCCATCGGCGTCAAGAACCAGGGGCATGCGGTACTTGCTCACGATTTCTCGAACCGTTTCAGAAGTCTCCGGCACTCGCGTAATCCCCGGACCGATAGCTAAGACCGTCTTACCCGCGGCAAGATTCTCGATCCGGGTGAGCGCGCTGCGAGAAATACTTCCCTGGGCGGTTTCTTCCAGCGGCTCAGTCATAACTTCAGGATGAAAACCGGCGACTGTAGGCAATGCGGATCGCGGAGTCGCCACCGTAGAAAGCCCTGCGCCGGCACGCAGCGCTGCCATACCCGCCATGGCCGCAGCCCCTGCCTTTCCCACTGAACCACCAATTACCAGGACGTGGCCGAAATTGCCTTTGTTGGAGGCAGCCGGACGCGGTGCAATCAGCGGGGCAAGATCGCGCGCCGTGATCAGGTTAAGCTGCAAGGAGGAGAGGATGGCTTCTTCAGGGGAGCCAATGGGAGCGACCACCGTCGGCCCCGGCGTGAGCTTCCCAAAA
>Ga0335081_10017191_pt1 | contig 11717 bp, 8 predicted proteins | sample Lox_Sample_35_FD_206713 | JGI IMG/M metagenome (GOLD analysis project Ga0335081, IMG submission 206713) | Soil microbial communities from Loxahatchee National Wildlife Refuge, Florida, United States - Lox_Sample_3.5 | ecosystem: Environmental > Terrestrial > Soil > Wetlands | place: USA: Florida... | reverse complement strand
GTGCCGCCGCAGCGGGAACAGCCCGCTGCCCAGGGCGCAGTTGCTGGTCGGGCAGTGCGCCACCGACGCGCCGTACTCGGCCAGCACGGCCAGTTCGGCGTCATCGGGGTGGACGTTGTGCGCGAACACGCTGCGCGCGGTGACCAGGCCGTGCCGCCGGTAGGTGTCCAGGTAGTGCCGGGCCCCGGGGAACAGCCCGGCCACGGTCGCGATCTCGGCCACGTTCTCGTTGATGTGGGAGGTGAACCAGACGCCCTTGCCGAGCAGTTGCGCGCAGGCGTCGAGCATCTCGTCCGACGCCGACAGCGAGAACCGGGGCGTGACCGCGTAGCGCAGCCGGCCGTGGTCGTGCCAGCGCAGGATCAGGTCGGCGCTGTCGGCCAGCGCGGTCTCCGGTGAGTTCAGCAGATCCGGGCGCAGGATCCGGTCGCTGACCACCAGGCCGGAGGTGATGCCCAGGTCGCGCCGCGCGGCCGCGGCGAACAGCTCGTCCATGGCCGGGGCGAAGTGGGACCCGAACACCAGGGCGCTGGTCGTCCCGGCGGCGACCAGGCCGTCGAGGAACTCCGCCGCCACCGCCCGCGCGTACGCCTGGTCGGCCAGCTTGCTCTCCTCGGGCAGCGCGCACTGCTCGAGCCAGTCGAGCAGCGGCAGGCCGAGCCCGCCGATCGCGCGGATCTGCGGGAAGTGCACGTGGATGTCGACGAAGCCGGGCACGAGCAGCCCGCCGTCCAGCCTGGTTACCGGCTCGCCCGGATGGGCGGCGGTCAGCGCGGCGAGCGCGCCGCGGGCGCGGATGACGCCGTCGCGGACCAGCAGCGCGCCGTCCTCGGCCAGCGCGGCGGCCGGGTCGCCGGCGAACGGGTCCCCGGGCGTGTCGACGACAGTCGCGGCGTAGATGGTCATCTGACCGCCTCCGCGGTGGCCCGGTCACCCAGGGTGGCCAGCAGCGCCGCGGCGACCGCCACCGCGATGACGGCGGGATCCTTGCCGGTGATGCCGGGCTGGCCGATCGGGCAGGTGATCCTGGCGATCGTCTCAGGGGCGTGCCCGGCCGCGGCCAGCTGAGCCTGGAACCGCGTCCACTTGGCGCTCGAGCCGATCAGCCCGATGCCGCTCAGCGGCTGCGGCAGCCGCAGGGCCGCGTCGCACAGCGCGAAGTCCTCCGCGTGGTCGTGCGTCATGATGACGACCCGGGCGCCGCGCGGCAGCTGCTCGAGCACCTGTTCGCCGAGCATCGTGTGGTAGATACCGACGTCCGCGGCGCCGTCGATCACGTCCGCGAGCCGGACCCGGTCCAGCTGCTCCGGGCGCGAGTCGACGAGCAGCAGCCGGACCGGCAGCCGGGACAGGATCCGGGCCAGCTCGTAGCCGACGTGGCCCAGGCCGAACAGCGCGACCACCGGCCGGACCGGGAGCGGCTCGAGCAGCAGCCGGACGACGCCGCCGCAGCACTGGCGCCCGTGCTCGTTCCGCGCGTGCGGGTTGAGCCGGGCTTCGCTCATCTCCGGTGCGGCGGCCCCGGCCTCGATCAGCTCCCTGGCCCGGGCCACGGCGGTCGCCTCCAGGTTGCCGCCGCCGACGCTGCCCCAGGTGCGGTCCCGGCTGACCACCATCTTCGCGCCGGCCTCGCGCGGCGCGTGCCCGCGCACTTCGGCCACGGTCACCATCACGCCGGGCTCGCCCTCGTCCCGTAGCTGCTGTGCGGCCTTCAGCCAGTCCATCGGTCAGACCCCCGCGTGAGCCGGGACCGGCTGCAGAGGCCGGGCGGCGGCATCGCGGGCAGCAAGAACAGCCCAGTAGACGGCCTCCGGGGTGGACGGGCAGCCGAGCTCGACGCTCCAGCCGTCCGGCCCGAACGCGGCCACCGCCTGCCGCAGCGCCTCGCGCACGCTGAACGCCTCCATCAGCGGCGGCTCGCCGACCGCCTTGGAGCCGTACACCACGCCGGACTCGGTGGCCCGTTCGAACATGTGCACGTTGAACTCCGGCGGCATCTCGGACAGGCTCGGGATCTTGTAGGTGCTCGCGGCCTGCGTGTTCAGCCGGCCGCGGTGCGGCCCGCCGGTCTCGTCCCAGAGCAGCTCCTCCAGCGTCAGCCAGCCGACGCCCTGCACGAAGCCGCCCTCGATCTGGCCCAGGTCGACCAGCGGGGACAGGCTGTCGCCCACGTCATGCACGATGTCCGCCCGGCGCAGCCGGTAGGCGCCGGTGAACCCGTCCACCTCGACCTCGGCCGCCGCGGCGCCGTAGGCGAAGTACTTGAACGGCTCGCCCTGCATCCGCTGGGCGTCCCAGTGCAGCCCGGCGGTGCGGTAAAAGCCGGCCGCCCACAGCTGGACGCGCTGGTAGTAGGCGTCGTGCACCAGCGTGGCCCAGCCGAGCTGCTTGTCGTGGGCGCCGAGGCCGGTGACGACGCCACCGGCGAAGCGCACGTCCTCGGGGCTGACGCCGAGCTGCCCGGCCGCCACCACGGCCAGGCGCTCGCGGATCTGGTCGCACGCGTTCTTGACCGCGCCGCCGTTGAGGTCCGCGCCGGAGCTGGCCGCGGTCGCCGAGGTGTTCGGCACCTTGTCGGTACGGGTCGGCGCGAGCCGGACCGCATCTCTCGGCACGCCGAGCGCGGTCGCCGCCACCTGGATCATCTTGGTGTGCAGGCCCTGGCCCATCTCGGTGCCGCCGTGGCTGATCAGCACCGAGCCGTCCTTGTACACGTGCACCAGCGCGCCAGCCTGGTTGAACGCGGTGAGGTTGAACGAGATGCCGAACTTGACCGGGGTGATCGCCAGCCCGCGCTTGGTATCCGGGTGCGCGGCGTTGAACGCGGCCACCTCGGCCTGGCGCCGGGCGAACTCGCTGCGCTCGGTGCACAGCGACCAGATCGCCTCGAGCCGCTCGGCGTGCCGTACCGGCTGCCCGTACGGCGTGGCCTGGCCGGGGGAGTAGAAGTTGCGGCGCCGCAGTTCGTGCGGCTCCACGCCCAGCGCAGGCGCGCAGCGGCCCAGGATGTCCTCGATGACGATCATGCCCTGCGGGCCGCCGAAGCCGCGGAACGCGGTGTTCGAGGCCCGGTTGGTCTTGGCGATGCGGCCGGTGACCTCGATGTCACCGATCCAGTACGCGTTGTCGATGTGGCACAGCGCCCGGGCCAGCACCGGCTCGGACAGGTCCAGGCTCCAGCCGCCGTTGCTGGTCAGCGCGGCGCGCAGGGCGCAAAGACGCTTGTCCGCGTCGAAGCCGGCCTCCCAGGTGGCGTAGAACGGGTGCCGCTTGCCGGTCATGGTGATGTCCTGGGTGCGGTTCAGCCGCAGGCTCACCGGGTGGCCGGTGAGGGTGGCGCCGAGCGCCGCGATCGCGGCCAGGCCGTGCGGCTGGAACTCCTTGCCGCCGAAGCCTCCGCCCATCCGCAGGCACTGCACGGTGACCTGGTGGGCGGGCAGGCCGAGCACGTGCGCCACGATGTCCTGGGTCTCGGACGGGTGCTGCGTGCTGGACTGGACGAAGACCTGGCCGTTCTCGTCGACCAGCGCCAGCGCGGCGTTGGTCTCCAGGTAGAAGTGCTCCTGGCCGCCGATCTCGAGTTCGCCGCTGAACCGGTGCGCGGCCCTCTCCAGGCCGGCCGCCGCGTCGCCGCGGCTGACCGTCCGCTGGTGGCCCTGGTAGCTGCCGGCCCTGATCGCATCGTGCACGGTGATCAGCGCGGGCAGCGGCTCGTAGTCGGCCTCGATCTTCGCCGCTCCCTGGCGCGCGGCCTCCAGCGTCTCGCCGAGCACCCAGCAGACCGCGTGGCCGTAGTACATGACCTCGCTGGGGAACAGCGGCTCGTCGTGCTTTTCGCCGGCGTCGTTGAGGCCGGGCACATCCGCGGCGGTCAGCACCCGCACCACGCCGGGCACGTCGTAGGCCGCGTCGGTGCGCAGGGCGGTCACCCGGGCGTGCGCGTGCGGGGCCTGGACCGGCCAGGCGTGCAGCGTGCCGTGGGTGCGGCCGACCAGGTCCTGGGTGTAGAGCGCGGCGCCGGTCACGTGCTCCTCGGCGCTCTCGTGCGAGATCGCCAGGCCCACCACGGGCTGGTCCGGACGATCGGCCAGCGGTCCGTATGCTCTGCTCATTTTTGCCTCCGGGGCGCCTCGAGGCGGCGCCTTGCTCGCTTGGCCGCCTCCGGCGGCGGGGCCCTCCTCGCTCGTCCCTCGCTTCTCAGTCCAGGCGTCGCCGCGCCCCTCCGGAGTGCTCATGACCGGGCCTCCTCGTTCTCGGCGTGGAATTTGAGCAGTGAGTTGCGCAGCATGGCGACCCGGTAGGCCTCGCTGGCCCGGTGGTCGCTCATCGGCGTGCCCGCGCGGGCCATCTCCTCGGCGGCCGCCGCGACCACCTCGCGGGTCCACGGCCGTCCGGTCAGCGCCTCCTCGGCGGCCAGCGCCCGTTTCGGCGTGGCCGCCACCCCGCCGAGGCCGATCTGGATCGAGGCCACACTGCGGTCATCGTCTAGCGTCAGCGCGTATGCCACGGCGACGCCGGAAATGTCGTCGAACCGGCGCTTGGCGATCTTGTGGAATGCGGTGACCGGGGCCACGGGCAGCGGAATCCGGATCGTCCTGATCAGCTCGTCAGGCTGCCGAACGGTCTGGCGGTACCCGGTGAAGTAGCCGGCCAGCCCCACCTCGCGCTCGCCCCGGATGGAGGCAAGCACCAGCCTGGCGTCCAGCGCGAGTAGCGCGGGCGGCGTGTCGCCGATCGGCGAGGCGGTGCCGAGGTTGCCGCCGAGCGTGGCCCCGTTGCGGATCAGCCGGGACGCGAACTGCGGGAACATCTCGTCGAGCAGCGGCACCCGTCCGGCCAGCCGGGCCTCGATCTCCGACAGGCTCAGCGCGGCGCCGATGTCGATGCGGTCGGCGCCGACGGAGAACTCGCGCAGTTCGGGGAGCCGTTCGATGCCGATGCTCAGCGCGGCCCGGGCGTGCCTGATGTTCAGCTCGACGCCCCAGTCGGTGGATCCGGCCACCAGTTGCGCGTCCGGTTCGGCGGCCAGCAGGGCGAGGGCCTCGGCCAGGTCCGCCGGGCGGACGTAGCGGCCCTGCGTACTGGTGGTCGTGGTCGCGGCGGGCGCGGGCGCCGGTTCGGCCAGCCGGGCCGCGAATGGGTCGCCGGCGTCCGGCTGGCCCAGGGCATAGGCCGCGTCCCTGATCGGCCGGTAGCCAGTGCACCGGCACAGGTTCCCGCTGAGCGCGTGCAGGTCGAAACCGTTGGGCCCGTGCTCCTCGCCGGCCGCGCCGGAGCCGTTCCCGCCGCGGGTACCGTCGGCGGTGGCGGTGATCCCCGGTCCGTTCGGCCCCTGCTCGCGCTGGCCGGTGACCGCCGGGCCCGATCCGTTCGGCGCCCCGTCTGCCCCGTTCGGCCCGCCTGCCGCGGGCCGCCGCCCGGGCCGGTAGTACTCGGCGGCCATCGAGCAGATGAAGCCCGGCGTACAGTAGCCGCACTGCGAGCCGCCGCGCTCGGCCATCTCGCGCTGGACCGGGTGCAGCCGCCCCGGCTGTCCCAGGCCCTCCGCGGTCACGACCTCCTGCCGGTCGAACGCCGCGGCCGGCACCAGGCACGCGTTGATCGCGACCCAGCGGGTCCGGCCTGGCCCGTCGTCGCGGGCGACCAGCACCGCGCAGGCGCCGCACTCGCCCTCGGCGCAGCCCTCCTTGCATCCCGTCAGGCCGCTGCCGCGCAACCACTCGAGCAAGGTGACATGACCGCCGACCTCGCCGAGCTCACGAGTCCGGCCGTTGACCACGAGCCCGGGCTCCGCCGCACGGGCTCTCGCTCGGGGCACCGCCGGACCCGCTCCTGCTGCTGCTCGGGGCTCCACCGCACACGCTCCTGCCTACGCCGCCGTCTGCCTGCCCGCGGCCCCGCCGCGGCGGCCCGCCGTCTCGCGGCGGTCCCGCAGGCGCACGTCGGCGCGTTCTCTCGCCTATCTACTGACCATAGCTCTTCGTGATCCAAATAGCTAGACTATAATGAAAACTTTTTTCCGTATTATGGATATTAGCTCAGTACTGCCCAGGCCGCCGCGGTGCTGCCGGCCAAGCGTGCAGACAGCGGAGGACCCCGGCAACACGAGCCACCTGCACCCCTGCACACTCGTGCGTAACGCTCCGAGGCGACGCCAGACGACATGGATGGTCCATCGTTGCTGTCCTGGCGACATCGATGTTCCACCGATGTCGTTTCCGGGCTGGTACCGGCCCGGACCGCGCCGCCGGGCGCGGCGCTCGTCAGCAGAAGCCGGGGACGGCCTGCCAGGCCCGGCCGGGCTCGGGTGCGTCGTCGCGGGTCACCGTGCCTTCGATCAGCCCGTACGGGCGGTCCGCGGCGTAGTAGACCTCGTTGTCGTTCGGCAGGCCGTATGGGGTCAGGTCGACGAGGAAGTGGTGCTTGTTCGGCATCGACATCCGGATCTCGGCCACCTCCGGGTGGGCCTCGAGCACCTGCTCGCCCATGTAGTACAGCGTCTGCTGCAGGGCCAGGCTGTGCTTGACCGCGAACGACTCGAGCAGGATGCGCCGCACGTCGGCGTAGCTCTTGGCCCAGTCCACGTCGGTGCCCGCGTAGCGCCACCGGGCGGTGACCGCGGTGGCCAGGATGCGGTCCGTGGTCTCGGCCAGCGAGGTGTACCTATCGCGAGGGAAGCCGTGGAACTCTGAACCGGTTGACTTCAGCACCACCAGGTCGGTCAGGCCCGACACCACCCAGGCCTGCCCGCCGTCGATGGTGGCGACGGTGGTCCTGGTGCCGCCTCCGGCCCTGGAGAACGCGTGTCCGTGCTCAGTGCCGTCCACCGCGATCCGGTCCCAGGCGTATTCCTCGATGCTGACCTTCGCGCTGGTCACCCACTCGAAGTCGTCCACGAAGTGCCTGCCCAGGCGAAGAGCGAAGTCCTCGATCTCGCCCACGCCGTACTGCTGGGCGAAGGCGTAGACGGTGTTCTTCTGCGTGTCGGTGGCGACGACCTTGGCGTTGTCGCCGGCCAGGTGCGCGTCGGCGAAGTCGCCGCGCAGCGCCGTGGACACGTTCAGGTCCTTGATCTGGTGCCGGTCGCCGTCGCGGGTGATGTGCACCAGGCGGACCTCCGCCTTGCCGTACTGATTGTCGCCGAAGGTGATGGCCATCATGAGCTCCCGATGATTTCGTATGGCGGAATCTGCATATCTTTATACGGATAGGCTTGGTTAGTTCATACAGAGGCTTGGACTGGTTCGCCGGTCCCGGTCGTCAGGGCGACCAAAACTGAGGAACGATCATCCGCCAGGGCTCAGCCGGAGTTGCTCGCGCACGGACGGCGGCAGGTCGTCCAGGGCTCCCCGGTCCGGGCCCCGGTCCGCGGCGCGCGCCGCGGACCGCCGGGCCGCCTCGTCCGGCGGCAGCCCCGCCGCCCGCAGCAGGCCGGTCAGCTGGGGTTCGGGCAGCAGCCGGAGGAACCGGCCGGCCAGCGCGGCCCGCGCCGCGGGCGTGGGACGGCCGAACACCCGCAGCCGGGCCATGCCCCCGTCGGGATAGATGTCGAGGCGGACCTGCCCGGCCACCGGCTCGCCGGGGACGGCGAAGCGGTGCCGGGTGTCGGGCTGCAGCGCGGTGCGGGGGAGCAGGTCTCCGCCGTCCGAGCCCAGCGTCGCCCAGCCCGGGGCGTTGCCCACGAAGTGGGAGGTGTCGAGTTCGGCCACCTCGACGGCCCCGGCGCAGGCCAGCCGCACCGCTACCCAGTCGTTCGCCTGGTCGCGCCGTCTCGAGGTCTCCCAGCCTTCGCCCATCACCCGGGCCTGGCCGGGCAGGAGCAGGTTGGCGGGGGAGGCGTAGAACATGTTGCTGCAGCCGGTGACGACGGCGCCGTTCTCCAGGGCGGCCAGGTCGATGGTGGCGGGCAGCAGCCGCGGGTCGGGCACCGGCTCGCCGTAGACGCGCAGCCGGGCCACCCCGCCGTCGGGGAACAAGGTCAGCCGGACGTGACTGACGCGCGGCCCGGCCGCCACGGTGAACTCGTTGCGGCTGTCGCCGGCCACCACACTGCGCGGGACCAGCGTGGTCCATGACGCCGCGGCCAGTTCGGCGGGGGAGGGATAGCCCTCGGCCCCGCACGCCTCGACCGAAACCTCCGGTGGATAGTTGCCGGTGAAGTAGGACGTGTCGACCACGACCCGGCGCACCACGCCGCCGCAGCCCAGGCGCACGATCGCGGTGTCGCTGCCCGGCTCGCGCCGCCGCCGCGTCTCCCAGCCGTCCATGATCTGGCCCTTGTGGCCGAACGTGTGCGGCCGGAACGCCGGCTCCTCGGCCTTGATCAGGTTCTCCCGCTCGGCGAACAGCTCGTCGTTGGCGTAGATCACGCTGCCGCCGAGCGCCCGGCCGGCCAGGTCAGGCCACGCCTGCGTGCCGTCCTGCGCCGCGGCCTGCTCATCGTCTCGGGTCATAGCTCTGCTCACTTCGTCACCACCCTGCTTACTGCCCTGCTCACCTGGTCGCCGCCGAGCACGGCCCGCGGCCCGGCGGCAATCGCGGCGGCCACCTGCGTGGCGGGCAGCGACCCCTTGAACTTGTCCGGCGCGATGACGATCTTCATGGTCAGTCCAGCATGGCCACGACCGCGGTCGGCGCGTCCTCGCGCCGCTCGGCCAGATCCTCGAATTCGACCACGTTGTCGAGCTCGGTCCCCATCGAGACGTTGGTGACCCGCTCCAGGATGACCTCGACCACGACCGGCACCCGGTACTCGGCCATCAGCTTCTTGGCATCCTCGAACGCGGGCCCGATCTCGCCCTGTTCGGTCACCCGCAGTGCCTTGCAGCCCAGTCCCTCGGCCACCTTGACGTGGTCGACGCCGTACCCGCCGATCTCGGGGGCGTTGACGTTGTCGAAGGACAGCTGCACGCAGTAGTCCATGTCGAAGCCGCGCTGCGACTGCCTGATCAGGCCCAGGTAGGCGTTGTTCACCAGCACGTGGATGTAGGGCAGGTTGAACTGCGCGCCGACCGCGAGCTCCTCGATCATGAACTGGAAGTCGTAGTCGCCGGACAGGGCCACCACCGGCGTGTCCGGGTCGGCGCGGCAGACGCCGAGCGCGGCTGGCGTGGTCCAGCCCAGCGGTCCCGCCTGGCCCGCGTTGATCCAGTGCCGTGGCCGGTAGACGTGCAGGAACTGCGCCGCGGCGATCTGCGACAGGCCGATCGTGGTGACGTACCGCGTCTCCGGGCCGAACGCCCGGTTCATCTCCTCGTACACCCGCTGCGGCTTGATCGGCACGTTGTCGAAGTGGGTGCGCCGCTGCATGGTCGCGCGCCGCTGGCGGCACTCGCCGGCCCAGGCGGAACGGGAGGCGATCCGGCCGGCCTCCCGCCGTTCCCTGGCGACGTCGGCGAACAGCCGCAGCGCCGCCCCGGCGTCGGAGACGATGCCGTAGTCGGGGGCGAACACCCGCCCGATCTGGGTCGGCTCGATGTCGACGTGGACGAACGTCCGGCCCGCGGTGTAGGTGGCCAGGCCGCCGGTGTGCCGGTTGGCCCACCGGTTGCCGATGCCGAGCACGAAGTCCGACGCCAGCACGGTGGCGTTACCGTACCGGTGCGCGGTCTGCAGCCCGGCCATGCCCGCCATCAGCCGGTGGTCGTCCGGCAGCGCGCCCCAGCCCATCAGCGTCGGCACCACCGGGACCTCGACCAGCTCGGCGAACTCAACCAGCAGGCCGGCCGCGTCGGCGTTGATGATCCCGCCGCCGGCCACGATGATCGGCTGCTCAGCGGCGGCCAGCATGTCCAGCGCCTTCTCGATCTGGGCCCGGCTGGCGGCCGGCTTGTACACCGGCAGCGGCTGGTAGGTGTCGACGTCGAAGTCGATCTCGGCCAGTTGCACGTCGAACGGCAGGTCGATCAGTACCGGGCCGGGCCGCCCCGAGCGCATCAGGTGGAACGCCTGCTGGAACGCCCCGGGCACCTGGGCCGGCTCGAGCACGGTCATCGCCATCTTGGTCAGCGGCCCGGCCACGGCCGCGATGTCCACGGCCTGGAAGTCCTCCTTGTGCAGCCGCGCCACTGGCGCCTGGCCGGTGATGCACAGGATGGGGATCGAGTCGGCCGAGGCCGAGTAGAGCCCGGTCAGCATGTCGGTGCCGGCCGGCCCCGAGGTGCCGGCGCACACGCCGATATTTCCCGAACGGGCCCGGGTATAGCCCTCGGCCATGTGCGACGCTCCCTCGACATGGCGGGCCAGGGTGTGAGTGATCCCCCCGTCTCGTCGCATGGCGGCGTAGAACGGGTTGATGGCCGCCCCGGGCAGCCCGAACACGTTCGTGACCCCCTCCCGGCGCAAGATCGCGACCGCGGCGTCCGCGGTAGTCATCCGTGGCATGGTTCCTTAACTCCTGTCGTCCTGAGGACCACCCTCGTCCCGAGGGGCTCCTGTCGTGCTGAGGGCTACTGTCGTCCGGAGGGGCTCCTGTCGTGCTGAGGGCTACTGTCGTCCGGAGAGCTGCGCGACGAGCTTGAGCAGCGCCGAGTGGTCAAGACCGCCGTCTCCCTGCGCCTTCAGCGAGGCGACCAGCTGCGCGGCGACGGCGCCGAGCGGGATCACCACGCCGGCCTCCCGGGCGGCGGCGGTGACGATGCCCATGTCCTTGTCGTGCAGCGCGATGCGAAAGCCGGGCTTGAAGTCGCGGGCCAGCATCGCGGCGCCCTTGCGCTGCAGCACGGTGCTGCCGGCCAGCCCGCCGCCCAGCACGCGCAGCGCCGCCTCGGTGTCGACCCCGTAGGCCTCGAGGAAGACGATGGCCTCGGCCAGCAGTTCGAGGTGGCCGGCCACCATGAGCTGGTTCGCGGCCTTGACCGTCTGGCCGGACCCCGCGGGCCCGACGTGGACCACGGTCTTGCCCACCGCGTCGAACGCCGGCGTCGCGGCCTCGAAGTCGGCGGCGGCGCCGCCGACCATGATGGACAGCAAGCCCTCGATCGCGCCCTGCTCGCCGCCGGACACCGGCGCGTCGAGCATCCGGAACCCGCGCCCGGCGCCCTCGGCGGCCAGCGCCGCCGCCACGTCCGGGCGGATGGAAGAGAAGTCGATCACCAGCGCCCCGGCGGGCGCGTGCTCGAACACGCCGCCCTCGCCGGCCAGCACGTCCCGTACGTCGGGGGAGTCGGGCACCATCGTGGCCACCACGTCGGCGTCCCTGACCGCCTCGGCGGTGGACGCCGCCCCGCGGCCGCCGGCCGCGATCAGGTGCTCCACCCCGGCCGGGCTGCGGTTGTACCCGGTGACCTCGAAACCGGCCTTGACCAGGTTGGCGGCCATCGGCGCGCCCATGATGCCCAGCCCGATGAACCCGATCCGCGTAGTCATGAACGCTCCTTCCCGTCGGCCGCGGCGCTGCCGCCCGCAGCTCCGGCCCCGGTACCCGCAGCTCCGGCCCCGCCCGCGGGTCGCGCCCGGCGCTCCCGCGGTAGCCAGGCCAGGCTCGCTTCAGTCGTCCCGGTGGGCTTGTACTCCAGGCTGACCCAGCCGCGGTACCCGCGGTCCGCCAGGGCGGCCAGGTAGCGGCCCAGGTCGAGCGCGCCGCTGCCGGGCTCGCCCCGGCCGGGCGCGTCGGCGATCTGCACGTGCGCGACATCCGCGGCGTATTCGGCGATCGCGGCGTCGATGTCGTCGCCGTTGCTGGCCAGGTGGTACAGGTCGCACAGGAAGCCGACATT
>Ga0335081_10017190_pt1 | contig 11717 bp, 11 predicted proteins | sample Lox_Sample_35_FD_206713 | JGI IMG/M metagenome (GOLD analysis project Ga0335081, IMG submission 206713) | Soil microbial communities from Loxahatchee National Wildlife Refuge, Florida, United States - Lox_Sample_3.5 | ecosystem: Environmental > Terrestrial > Soil > Wetlands | place: USA... | reverse complement strand
CTGATTCTGATTTCTAATTTCTGACTTCTGATTTTCGGCAATCGATGATGGAAACACCGGCCGAACCCAGACCGGAGCGTAAGTACGTGATGACGCCCGAGCGCAGGGCGAAGTTGCTCGGAAATCTCGCCAAGGCGCGTCTCGCGCCCAAGGAGAAGGTCTACCGCAAGACGCCCAAGCGCTACGCCGCCAACTTGAACAACCTGGGGATCGCCGCCGCCAAACGCCAGCAGGAGGCGGAGAGCCTGCGGGCCAAAATGGAGGGCCTCTTTCCCCCTCCCGAGGTTCCTCCGCTTCCCATCCCTCCGCCGCTGACCCCGCCGCATCTCCGGCCACCGCCCCCCACCACGGGACCACCCACAACCGGCGACGCAGACTTTGACGAGGCGACGCGCCTTATCGGCAAGCGGCTGCGCAAGGTGCATGCGGCGGTGCGGCGTGAAGGGCGGCGAGTCATGCGCCTGCTGACGGAGGCGATGAACCGATCCCAACCGCTGAGCATGGACGAAGCGATCGATCTGGCCCGCCGGTTGTTAAAGTGCCTGGATGGATCGCGCGTGACGGCGGAGGCGCACCGTTTGAATAAGAGGATCGCGCGGCTGCTGTCAAAGATGATCGAGACCCGCTACGGAGCGGAGGCGCAAGCAGGGGGCTTTCCGCTGGAGACGGCCCTGGAGCAGTTGCGGGAGGAACGGCGGCAACGGGGGGCGGCGGCCCGCGCGCGGCGTGCGGCCCGTCGAGCCGAGTGGGAGCAGCAAGCCCAGGGGGTCGGGAAGGGACCTCCGGCAACGGCCGGCGACCCGCCAGACGCACGGCCCGAGGTCCACGTAGGGGTTGGCCCGGCAGTCGTCGTCGAAGGCGGGAACGAAAATGGTGCGGGATCGGCCGGACAACTAAAGGAGCCTAGGCGAGTATCGATTCCGGACCTGCCGGAAACGTGGGAGGAGTTCCAGAGTCTGGTGACACGCGCCCTGCATCTGGAGGACGCGTCCGAAGTTGCTGGGGCGCTGGCGGAAAACCTTTGGAACCGCCTACATTTGTGGAGCGGGCAGGAGGAGACAGAAAAGCAATGGCTGGAACGGTTGTTCCAGGAGGGGGCGGCCAACCCGGCCGACTCCTATACCGACCCCTACCGCGAGCTTCGCGACCGCGCCTACAAAATCCCACTCATTCTAAAGTTGGACAAAGACTTTCTCCGCTGGATGGATCAACTGACGGTGAGGTTGGAGAGATGCTTAGATTGGTGGGTGACAAGCATCCCTTCGATCGAGCGCCGGAGAGCGTCTCCCCCCGCAGTCTTTCCCGCCAAACCTCCGGTCAGTGCTACTTCCGATCAGCCAACCAGCGGTTCCGCGAGCCCCTCGGCGGCGGCCTGATCCCGCCCGGGCGGGACCTTCGGCGCCGCGTTGGGACGGCGGCGAATTGAGATCTGAAGGGTTAAGGGGAGAAAAGCAGAAAGTAGAAATCAGAACCAAGACGTGTTCCTTTCTGCTTCCTACCTTCTTCCAGTTTCTGATCTTTATCCCATACCCTAAAGAACTTCAACCTGTCCCCTATTCCCCGTTCCCTGTCCCCTATTTTGCGCTTGCTTCATGATCCGCTACGGACTAAAATCTGAAGTGTCTTGAAGGTTGTTGTTTGGGAAGGGGTAGAAGTTAATTGTTTTCCCGCTGAGGGAATCTCAACGTTGTTGGGCTAAATCACCAAAAGGAGGAGTTGCATGGGCAGGAAACTGATAATGCTGGGCGTCATGCTGCTGGCCTTCGGCTGCTTGGCTTGGGCCGATTCGTGGACGGGAACTGTCAGCGACAGTATGTGCGGCGCTAAACACGCCCACGCCAGCGCCGAAGCAGCGGCGTGCGTTGCCAAGTGCGTGTCGGGTGGCTCCAAATACGTTCTGGTGTCCCACGGCAAGGTATACCAGGTGGACAACCAGGATGCGTTCAAGGATTACGCTGGGAAGCGAGTGACGGTGACCGGTTCGGTGAGTGGTGATGCCATCACGGTGGAGAAAGTGGAGGCTGCTGCTGCTCCCAAGAAGCCTGCGGCTTGAACGTAGACTTCAGGAAAGTTGAAGGTCCGAAAGTTTGGAGTCGAAAGTCGAAGCAGTCGGTCCTGACTTTCGAGCCTTGGCTTCGCATTGGAGGCTCCGCCCTCGACCGGGCGGCGCGAGCTACGTTTCTGATTCACCTTGGGCCGCCCTTCGGAGGCGGCCCTTTTTTTCGAGGGAGCTGTCAACCATCAACGGTCAGCTCTCAGCAGGAAAGCCCGTTGGTCTTGTCGAGAGCTGATTGCTCAAAGCTGGGTCGCTTCTACTTTTGACTTTCGACTTTTGACTCTCTGTTGTCCTATACTTGAGTTTTCGATAGTTCACATGGGCAACGAACTCATCCAGATTTCAGCCGCGACCGTGCAGGGCTCGCCGCCCGCGACGGATCCCGCGTTGGAGAAGGCTACCGCACCGGCTTCCGTTGCGGGGGCGGGGAAGACCTTCTACATCGAAACCTTCGGTTGCCAGATGAACGTCCACGATTCGGAGAAGGTAGCCGGCGTTCTGATGGCGCGCGGCTATCGCGCGGTGGAAAGCCACGACGACGCCGATCTTATCCTCTACAACACTTGCAGCATTCGCGAAAAAGCGGCGCAAAAGGTCTTCTCGCGGCTGGGCGCTTTTAAGAAGCAGCAGGAGCGAGCGGGGCGAGGCCCGGGGGGCAACCCCAAGATCGTCGGCGTGCTGGGCTGCGTAGCGCAACAGGAGGGCGGACGCATTTTCGAGCGGGCACCGCAGGTGGGGCTGGTGTGCGGCTCCGCCAGTTACTCCAAGCTGCCCGATCTCCTCGACCAACTGGAAGCCGGCAACCGGCGCGTCGCCGGGCTCTCACTCGAGATCGACGAATGCTTCGAGACAGAGATGACGCGGCGCGACAATCCCTTTCGTGCCTACCTCACCATCATCGAGGGTTGCGACAAGGAGTGTGCTTACTGCGTGGTGCCGATGACGCGCGGTCCGGAACGCAGCCGACCCGCCGATCGCGTCCTGGCAGATTGCCGCCGCCTGGCGAGCGAAGGCTACACCGAGATTCAACTTCTGGGCCAGAACGTCAATTCCTATCGGGATCCCGGACCCGCCCACATGAGTTTTGCCGGGCTGCTGGCAGGGGTGGCGGAAGTAAAAGGCGTGCGGCGTGTGCGCTTCACCACTTCGCATCCGCGAGACTTTACGCCCGAGATCGTGCGCGCCATTGAGTCGCATCCGGCGCTCTGTGACCAGGTGCACCTGCCGGTGCAGTCCGGGTCCACCCGGGTGCTGGCCCACATGCAGCGCGGCTATACGCGCGAGCAATACATGGCCAAAATCGATTGCCTTCGCGGCTCGCGGCGCCCCATCAGCCTCTCCACCGACATCATTGTCGGCTTCTGCGACGAGACCGAGGCGGACTTTGAGCAGACGCTTTCCTTGCTGGAGGAAGTGGAGTACGATCAGGTTTTCTCGTTCAAGTATTCTCCCCGACCCAACACCTCGGCGGCCGGCCGCGTGGATTCGGTGCCGGAGGAAGAGAAGGGGCGGCGGCTGGCCATCCTCCAGGAGCGCCAGCGCGAGATCCAGTTGCGCCGCAATCAAGCCTGTATCGGACGCGAGTTTGAGGTGCTGGTGGAGAACTACCAGCCGCGCCTGGGCCAGGCGGTGGGGCGGACAACGAGCAACCGGGTAATCAACTTCGCGGGCCAACCAGCGTGGGTGGGGCAGTACATGAACGTGCGGGTCACGGAAGCGGGGCCGAACAGTCTGGTGGGAATCAACACAGGCATGTAGCATGGGCTACTTGGCTAGTGAATAGATTAGAGAATGATGAATGCTGAATGATGAACAAAAGAGCGTGGATGCTTGTCTTTTGTTCATCGTTCATCATTCATCGTTCATAGTTTTCTTTTGGCACTAGCCACCGTTGCGGGGAGGAAGTCATGGAAGTAGAAATGAAGATCCGAGGGTTGATGATGGACCCGGTGACGAATATGCCGATCGTCATCCTGAAAGACGTGAGTGGCGGGTCGGTGTTGCCGATCTGGGTGGGCATCTATGAAGCCAACGCCATCGCCCTCGAAATCGAGAAAGTGGCTACTCCCCGGCCCATGACCCACGATTTGATCAAGAACGTGCTGGCGGGACTCGACGCCCACGTCCACAAGGTGGTGGTGACTGAGTTGCGCGAGGATACGTTCTACGCCCTCATCTGGCTGGAACGGGAAGGCCAGGTGCTCAGTATCGATTCGCGTCCCAGTGACGCTCTGGCGCTGGCGCTGCGCGCCGATTGCCCCATTTACGTCGAGGACGAAGTCCTCAAGAACTCCAAGGTCGCCGGCTCCGCCGCAGACAAGGTGAACAACGAAGAGTTGCGCAAGTGGTTGGAGAATCTTGGGGACGAGGATATGGGAAGGTACAAAATGTGAGTCGGGAATTGCGAATAGTGAATAGTGAACGGTGAATGTGAAAGATAGAGGCAAAAGGTAAAGGATGAGAGTGGGAGGCGAATCTGAGGATAACGGGCGCCCTCTGCCACTCACCGTTCACTCTTCAATTCACTATTCACTATTATTCACTATTCACAATTCAGATCTCCCATGGACCAAACGCCCGACTTGCTGTTCGTCTACGGCTCCTTGCGCCGGGGATTCGAGTTGCACGGCATTCTAGCCGGGCTGGGCGCGCGCCACGTCGGAAAAGCAAGCTTGCCAGGCCGCCTGTTCGACCTCGGCGATTACCCCGGCGCCGAGCCTTCCACCGTTGTGGCCAACCGAGTGCACGGGGAAGTCTACCGCCTGGCCAACCCCGAGCGCGCCTGGCAGGTGCTCGATCGCGCGGAGGGCTTGCGACCAGGTAGGCCGGCCGAGAGCTGGTATCGCCGCGAGATCGCCCAGATCACCCTGGAAGATGGCGCTTCGGCGCAGGCTTGGGTCTACTGGCTAGGTCGCTGGTCTGGGCCGAAACGCCTCATCGCTTCCGGGGACTACGCGAGCAAATGATGAATGCTGAATGATGAACAAAAGATAAGACGACGACCCTTATTCTTTCTTTGTTCATCGTTCATCATTCAGCATTCATCATTTGATCCCATCGTCAATCCGCCATCCGCCATGGATCTGACGCCCACCCAAATTGCGACGCTGGAGCGTTTTCTCCAAGCCGGTTTCAGGTTCGTGACCCTGGAGCGGATGGAGCGCTACCCCGGCGTCGAGAAGGACGGCTTCGTGGCGTTGCTCGATCTCTCCGGCGGTAGGCTGGCTCAGTTCGGACAGGTGGGGTATCTTTTCCCGGAAGGCCTCGGAATGCTGGTGGAGCGAGGGGACGGGAAGGCGTTCGTGTGGAAGTCGAAGTCAGTGTCGGCCACGCCGGAGTTGCTCGCCGGGTACGAGCGATTCAGACGTGAGGTTCGAGCGTTACTTGAAGATTGAAGTCAGCTATATAGCGAAACTGCGACGATCACCTGCTCCCGCAAACAGAGCCCGGTGCGGCTATTGGCTGACGGACGGCGGCAGAGGATTCCGGTCCGTGAATTGACGTTGGTGCCAGTACGGATAAGGGATGGGCCGGGCGCTGGCCTCATCCAGCTTCGATACTTGGTCCGCCGTCAACCGCCACCCCTCAGCGCCGATGTTCTGCTTCAATTGTTCTTCGTTGCGCGCGCCAAAGACGACGGTTGACACCGTGGGCTTGCGGAGCAGCCAGTTCAGCGCAATCTGCGCCACGGTTTTTCCCGTTTCCCTGGCCACGGCGTCGATAGCATCGACAACTTGGTAGAGGTATTCCTCGAGAACCGGAGGTCCATAATCCGCGGTCCGGTGCAGGCGGCTTTCTTTCGGCAACGGCTGCCCGCGGCGGATTTTGCCCGTGAGGCGTCCCCACCCCAGCGGGCTCCAGACCATGGCGCCCAGTTTCTGGTCGAGCGCGAGCGGCATGAGTTCGTGCTCGTAGTCACGGCCCACCAGAGAGTAGTAGACCTGATGCGAGACGTATTTCGCCCAGCCGTGCCTCTCCGAGAGGGAGAGCGATTTCATCAAGTGCCAGCCCGAGAAGTTTGAGCAGGCGAGGTAGCGGACCTTGCCGCTGCGCACCAGAGTATCGAGTGTGTAGAGCACCTCATCGATGGCCGTCAGCGCATCGAAACCGTGCATATGGTAGATGTCGATGTGATCGGTGCCCAGCCGCTTCAGGCTGCCCTCGCAGGCCTGGATCAGATGATAGCGGGAGGAGCCGACGTCATTCGCACCCTGGCCGAGGCGGAACGTGGCCTTGGTCGATATCAAGACCTCATTGCGCCGCCCCTGAATGGCGCGTCCGAAAACCTCCTCGGACAAGCCGTCGGAGTATATGTCTGCAGTGTCGAAGACGTTGATGCCGGCGTCCAGACAGAGGCCAACCAGTCTTTTCGCTTCTTCGACGTCAGTGGAACCCCACGCCTTAAAAAACTCATTTCCTCCACCGAACGTGCCCGTGCCAAAACACAGAGACGATACCTTCAGACCCGAATTACCTAATGTTCGGTAGTCCATTTGCTCTCCTGAGAAAATCGGCGATGCTTCATTCCATTTGGATGTCAGCGAGGGGACGAAAGAAGCCGATTTCATCAGTTGGAAAAGTGCCCGGTCCTCTTAGCGCCTCACTGGCGGGGCATGGCAAAAACTCTCTACCGGACCTCTGCAGACTTCTTGTGGGTCTAACCCTGATCTGCGGCCGCCTCTTGGTTTGCACTAGCAGGGTGCTGAAAAACCCCGTTTCGAGCGGTCCTCGTAGCGGCACCCTTTAGGGCGGCACTTTGAATTCAACAAGATGCCCGGCTAAAGCCGGCCTCTACGAGTGCCAAAACGGTTTTTTCAGCAGCCTGCTAGGGAAGAACTCAGCCTACGCGGTGGCGATGAGGGCGGCTTCTTCCAGGCCCATTTCTTGAATGGAGATTTCCCGCATCTTGTATTTTTGGGTTTTGCCGTTGATGGTGGTGGGGAAAGAATCCACGAACTTGACGTAGCGGGGAACTTTGAAGTGGGCGATGCGGCCTTTGCAGAACTCCCGAATTGCCTCCGTGCTTGTAGTGGCTCCGGGCTTCAGTTTCACCCAGGCCATCACTTGCTCGCCAAGTTTGCGGTCGGGGATGCCGATCACCTGGACCTCGCTGATGGCAGGGTGCGTGTATAAGAACTCTTCGATGTCCCGCGGATAGATGTTTTCGCCACCGCGAATAATCAGGTCCTTGGAGCGTCCGGTGATCTTGCAATAGTCATTCTCGTCCATGGTGGCGAGATCGCCGGAGTGCAGCCAGCCATCGCCGTCGATGGTCTTGCGGGTGGCCTCGGGATTCTGGTAATAGCCTTTCATGACGGCGTACCCGCGTGCACACAGCTCGCCCGGATTTCCGCGCGAAACCACGCGACCCGTGCGCGTGTCGACGATCTTGATTTCCGTGTGCGCCATGGGCTTCCCCACCGTGGTCACACGCAGTTCCAGAGGGTCGTCGGGGGTGGTCTGGGTTATGCCCGGGGAAGTCTCGGTGAGACCGTAGACGATGGTCAACTCCGAGCAATGCATTTCGCGCACTACGCGGCGCATGACGTCAATCGGGCACGGCGAGCCCGCCATGATGCCCGTGCGCAGCGAGGTGAGGTCGAACTCGCGGAAGCGCGGGTGCTCCAGTTCGGCGATGAACATTGTGGGCACGCCGTGTACGGCCGTGCAGCGCTCCTCGGCCATAGTCTCGAGCGTCGCCAGCGCGTCGAAGTATTCGGCTGGAATCACCATCGCCGCGCCGTGGGCCACACACACCATGTTGCCCAACACCATGCCGAAACAGTGATAGAAGGGCACAGGAATGCAAAGCTTGTCCTGGCAGGTGAAGCGCATGCCCTGGCCAATCAGCAGGCCGTTGTTCACAATATTGTGATGGCTCAGCAAGGCGCCTTTGGGCGAACCAGTGGTGCCCGAGGTGTACTGAATGTTGGCGGGGTCGTCGAATTCCAACGTCGCGGCGCGGGCCGGCAAGGCGTCGGCGGGAACGCCCTCGCCCATTTGCAGCAGGCCGTTCCAGGGCATCATGCTGGGAGGGGCGGGGGAGTCTCCGATGAAGATCAGATTGCGCAACTGAGGCAGCTTGGCCGATTCGAGCTTTCCCGGCACGCTGTGGGCGCCTTCGGGGCAGATTTCGAACAGGATGGAAGGGTAGTCGCGTCCGCGGAAACCCCGCGTCATGAAGAGCGTCGAGCATCCCGATTGCTGAAGGGCGTGGTCAAACTCCACTGTGCCATAAGCAGGGTTGAGGTTCACCAGGATGGCGCCGACTTTGGCTGCCGCGAACTGCGTTATCACCCACTCGGCGTAGTTGGTGGACCATATTCCCACCCGCTCGCCTTTCTGGATGCCCAAACGCAGAAGCCCACGCGCAGCGCGCTCCACCTCGCACAGGAATTCGCGATACGTGTAGCGCTTGTTCTGGTGGCGAACGATCAGGGCTGGGCGCTCGGGACAGCGGGCGGCGGTGCGGTCCAATAGCTCACCGATGGTAAAGCCTACCAGCGGCGCAGTGCCGACGCCGTGGCTGTAACTCAGATTCCCCGCTTCTTGCTGCTCCTTGCTCATTCGCGCCCCCGTGATCGATCTGTACCGAGCCACATAAGTTGTAAGAGCCGGGCTTGAGGCCGGTATCTTTTGTCCCAAACCACTTAATGCGGTTGCATCAGGTGCCAGGCTGAAGCCCGGCGCTACAACTTGTGTGGTTGAGCGTGGGCCTAAGAAACGGTAGTATCCGAGGCAATATGAGAAGAAGTCAAGGCCGATACCCAGTTGACTATACCCGATTGTTTATCCCGAGGATCTGTAGATCCCCAGTTCATTTGAGCAATCAAGATTGTTTATCGTGGACATAAGACGCCCCCACCGCACCAGAAACTTCCTTCCTCCTCATGGGCCTCGGGCGTCAGCCTCAGGAGGAAGCCAACTTTGACACCCAGAAAAGGGCGATTCGGTATATCCTCATCGAGGGCCGATCGTCCGAGCCACAGTTCTTGGGCGAAAACAGGTTCTCCAGAAGCGCACTTTCGGGAGAGTCCATGCGAATGCAAGGGAACACCATTTTTATTACCGGAGGCACCTCGGGGATCGGCAAAGGCCTGGCGGAGGCGTTTTACAAGCTGGGAAACCAAGTCATCATCAGTGGACGGCGGGAGGATCGCCTTCGGGAAATCTGCGCGGCGAATCCCGGCATGCGCTACTTTCTGCTTGATGTGCGCGACCCCGTGGCGATTCGGACCATCGCCCGAAAGGTCGTGGCGGAGTTTCGGTCCCTCAACTGCGTGTTCAACAACGCGGGCGTGCAGCGGCGGCTGGAGTTTGCTCCGGGTATGCCCCTGGACGATGAAGCGCTATGCGACGAGATCGATACCAATGTCCTGGGAGTTATTCGGATCGCGGCCGAGTTCATTCCGCATTTGGCGCAACAATCGAACGCCGCCCTGGTGAACGTCTCTTCCGGCCTGGCGTTTGTTCCCATGGCGCGCTTTCCCGTCTATTGCGCCACCAAGGCCGCCGTTCACTCCTTCACGCTTTCATTACGCCGCCAGTTGAGATCTTCGGGAGTGAAGGTGATTGAGTTGATTCCACCCTACCTCGGGACGGAACTGGGCGGGCCCCGGAAGACCGTCGCTCCGGGTAGCCCCCAGCCGATGCCTTTGCAGGATTTCATTGCGGAAACCATGAAGGAGTTGGAGGGCGGCGGCGACGAAATTGCCATCGGGGACGCCAAGAATCTGGTGGCCGCCACCAACTCTGAGAAGCTGAAAACAGTGTTCGCGGGAATGAACCGGTAGGCGCCGGTCTACGCTTGCTCATTTCAATCCCAGCTTCTTACCCGCCGCAAGCAGGCGGATCGCCTCTCGCAGCCGCTTCATCTTCGTCTCTGGTTGTTTAGCGGAATCGATCCAGCCGATGTACATTTGCCGCTGAGAGGGTGCCAGGCTCTCGAAAGTGCTCCACGCTGTCGGGCTACCCCTAAGGGCCTCTTGAATGTACAGTGGAACCTGCGATGGCCTTGGCGCGTCACCGCTTCGATCGGTTGGCGGTCGGTTCAACCCAGCCGGCATCAATCGCCCGCTGGCCTTAAGCTGCGCGTAGCGTTTGCGGTTCGCAGTGGACCACTTGCTGTCAGGCTTCCGCGGCGTGAATTTGCGGGCATAACGGGCATCGTCGAGCCGCTTGACGAGGCTATCGATCCATCCGAAACACAGTGCTTCATCGACGGCGTCTTCGTACGGGATTGCTGCGCGTCCGGTGTGACGTTTGTGAAAAACGAGCCACACCTCCGATTCAGAGTCGTGATGGTCGACGAGCCACGCCCGCCACTGTTCAGGAGTCCGAGCATCAAGGGCCTTCAGACTTTTCGAGCCCACCATTCGACCGCCTCGTCGAGCGTTGTCCCGCGCAACCACGCGTCGGATGGCGCGTAGCCCCGCAGGCGTCGCAAGTATAGCTCAGACATTCTTCCCAGGAAACCAGTCGAGGAAACCTGGGAAACCCGGCGCCGCGTTCGCTATTGTCCTGTCCCACTTAATCTCTAACAACCCCCTCACCCCCGGCCCCTCTCCCCCGAGGGGGGCGAGGGGAGAAACAAAACTTTTAGAATCTTCGCTCCCCTCTCCCCCGAGGGAGGCTGTGAAAGAATCGACTGACGCTCTAGCCCCGGAGGGGCGTTATAGAGTAGCCCAGGGCGTGAGCCCTGGGACAGGATGCCGACAAGGCAAACAAAACAATATATTTACTCGTCTATCCCAGGGCTTACGCCCTGGGCTACTCTATGACGCCCCTCCGGGGCTAAAGGCATTTTTTCACACCTTCGAGGGGGGCGAGGGGCCGGGGGTGAGGGGGTTGTCAAAGGTAATGCGGGACAGGACGCTAGGCTCGCGTCCCCAACTCGCGCAGCGCTTCACCGCTCACGCGCATGGTGAGCCACTCCTTCATCACTTTTGCGCCCAACGATTCGTAGAACTCGATGGCCGGCGTGTTCCAGTCCAGCACCTGAAATTGGTACCGCCCGCAACCCTTCTCCACAGCGACTTTCGCCAGGTACACCAGCAGGGCCTTGCCGATCCCTTTCTTGCGAAATCGCGGCCGCACAAACAGGTCTTCAAGATAGAGGCCCGGTTTCCCTTGCCAGGTGGAATAGTTGAAAAACCAAAGCGCGAAGCCCGCCGGCTCGCCGTTCCACTCAGCAATTTCCACGTAGAAGCGCGGCTCACCGGAGAATCCATCCCGCCGCAGACCTTCTGGGGTTGCGACCGCCTCTTCTGGCGCGCGTTCGTATTCGGCCAGTTCGCGGATAAACTCCAGGATCAGGGGAATATCGTCAACGGTGGCTCTTCGGATGTTCAGCATGACGGCAATTGTAGCCCAAGTCGTGAAGCCTGCGGTTGGGTGCAAAACCCTCAGCAAAGATCGCACGGCTGTGCTCTGCGGCAGCCCTCACGCAAACTGGTTTCATCCCGTCAACATCCCGACACGCCCATCGCCAAACGCCATGAGAATCTTCTTAAAGTCGGTCGCCAGGCGCAGTTGTGAATAGACGGTGCGATATGCCTCTAAGCATGAAATTCCTCCGGAGCTTATCATCACGAGCCAACGATCATCCACAAGGCTCGGCGCCCGCCTGCCAGACTGGGCGCTGATGAGCTCAAGCAATTCG